>Ga0335074_10002508_pt1 | contig 25029 bp, 17 predicted proteins | sample Lox_Sample_23_FD_206715 | JGI IMG/M metagenome (GOLD analysis project Ga0335074, IMG submission 206715) | Soil microbial communities from Loxahatchee National Wildlife Refuge, Florida, United States - Lox_Sample_2.3 | ecosystem: Environmental > Terrestrial > Soil > Wetlands | place: USA... | reverse complement strand
AACGCGCGGACGATCAAGGAGGCCTTCGTCCCGCCGGCCGACTACCGGTACCCGCATATGGGTTAGGTCCCGGCTTTACGGCTCCGTCGCGCATAACTGCGGCTGCCCGGGGAAGGTGAGGGCTCCTTTCTTGTGGGTTGCGTGTGGCGGAGGGGCCAGCATGTCTGAGGAAGTGGTGACGCCACGGCTGTCCGAGATGGACGAGCGGCTGGCGCGTGACGACGACGGCGCGGGCGAAGCCGGCGGGGCGCGCGACCGCGACGGCGAGGGAGCGGGCGACGAGGGCGAGGGCAGTCAGGACGCTCGCCGCGTTGCGCTGATCGCAGCAGCCCAGGCGGGCTGGATCGACGCGCTCACCGATCTCGGCGGCCGGAACACGCTGCTCTACTACAAGGACCGGCGGGCCGGAACCCTGGACCTGGCGGCAGCGGACCAGGCAGCCGTCGAGAAGTTCCTGCGGACTGGCAGCGGCCGGATCACGCGGCTGTTCCACGACGTCGACGCCCGCGCGGACGCGATTCGCCGCACGCAGGTCATCTACCGCAAGGCACGTGAGCTCGAAGAGGAGCGCGGGCTGCGGGCCGGATTCCTGGCTACCGGCATGGCGCGCTGGGACGAGCTGTTCCTGCAGCCCGCGGCCCCGGTTCTGCTCCGGGGTCTGACGATCAGCCCGACCAGGGCTCGGCACGACGACTTCGACCTCATGCTGGACGACGACTACGAGGTCAACCCGGTCCTGCTGCACAAGCTCGCGACGGTATTCGGTGCGGCGACGGAAGGACTGGCCTCGGCAGCGCCCGGTGAGATCAGCGCCCTGCTGACGGCGGCCGCCGATGCTGCCGAGGTGCCCGGGTTCGCCATCACGAACCGGCTCGTCGTAGGCACCTTCAGCTACGCCAAGCTGCCGATGGTGCAGGACCTGCAGGCGGCTGGCGACTTGCTGGCCGACAGCGATGTCGTCGCGGCCATCGCCGGCGATCCCCGCGCGCAGGAACTCCTCAGCGCCGACGAGGGCCTGCAAGCGGCGCCCGAGTCACCCGAGCAGGACTACTCGGTGCTGGACGCCGACTCCTCCCAGCGCAGCGCGATTGACGCGGTGCTCGCGGGCCGCAGCCTGGTCATCCACGGGCCGCCGGGCACCGGAAAGAGCCAGACGATCGCCAACCTGATCGCCGCCCTGGTCGCGCGCGGGCGCAAGACGCTCTTCGTGGCTGAGAAGCGCGCGGCCATTGACGCGGTCCTCTCCCGGCTCAGGACGGCGGGTCTCGCCGGCGTCGTGCTCGACATCCACGAGGGCACCAAAGACCGCCTGCGCATCGCTCGTGCCCTGGCCGACGCGATGGACGAGGCCCAGCAGGTCGACGTGCCGGACGTCGGTGACCTGCACCGACGGCTGAGCGACCGGCACCGGCGGCTGAGCCGGCACGTCTCCGCGCTGCACCAGCCGCATCAGCCGTGGAACCTCACGCCGTATCAGGTGCAGTCGGCGCTGCTCGGCGTGCCGGCTGCCGCGCGCCTGCCCGTCACCATCGACGCTGCGGAGCTGATCGACCGGGAGCAGGCTGACCGCATCAGAGACGAGCTTCGTGAGTTCGCGCACCTGGGCGGGTTCACGCTGCGGCCGGGCCGGACCCCGTGGTTCGGCGCCGTGCTGCGCGAGCCGGACGACGCGCGGCGCGCCTGCGAGCTTGCGGTGCGGCTGAGCAGCCGAACCTTGCCGCTACTGACCGAGCGGGTCCGGCGCGCCAGCCAGGCGGTCGGCCTGCGCGCACCCGCTGCGTACCCGGAGGTCGTCGCAACGATGCGGCTGCTCGTCGGAGTGCAGGCCAGCATCAGGATGTTCGGCGACGAGGTGTTCCGCGCCGACCCGGCCCGGCTCGCCACAGCGACCGGAGACGGCAGCGGCCTGAGTTTCCGCGAGCGCCGGGCGATGCGAAAGCAGGCGCGAGTGCTGGCCGGGCTGCCGGGAGCTGACCTATCCGACCGGCAGCTGTCGAGCGTGCTGGGCGAGGCCGCCCGCCAGCTCACGCAGTGGCAGGAGCTGCGGACCGACCGCGAACTGCCGCGGCTGCCGTCCGGGCTCGACCAGCTGTCCGCGCTGTGGGCGGACTGCGAGGCCGAACTGGACGCGCTGCGAGCTGTCGTCGACCTGCCGGCCGATCCACAGCAGAAGCTCGGCGAGCTGGCGGCCGAGCAGGACACTGCCTGGAATATGCCCCGGCTGTACGAGCTCGCCAGCCGGTTCGCCGACAAAGGCCTCGGCCCGCTGCTCGACGAGCTGGCGCTCCGGGAGGCGATGCCAGACCTGGCCGCGGACGCATTCGACCACGCGTGGTACAGCTCCATCCTGGACCACATGCGCGTGCTCGATCCGCGCTACGCGGCCAGCCGGGGCGAGGCGCTCGACGAGATCGCCCAGGACTTCCGGGAGCACGATGTCCGTCATCTGGCCGCGAACAGGGCGCGGGTGCGGCGGGCCTGGGCCGAGGCGCTCCTCGATGCGTGCGATCGCCATCCGCTGCAGACCCGGGTTATCAGGAAGCAGGCTGCCCTGCGGCGCGGGCACATGCCGCTGCGACGGCTGCTCGACCAGGCGAGCGACGTGCTGTTCGCCACCAAGCCGTGCTGGGCGATGTCGCCGCTGATGGTGAGCCAGGTACTACCCGTCTCCCGGCTGTTCGACGTGGTGATCTTCGACGAGGCCAGCCAGGTCGTCCCGGCCGACGCGATCCCGGCGATCATGCGCGGGCACCAGATCGTGGTGGCAGGCGACGACCGGCAGCTGCCGCCGACGAACTTCTTCCGGCAGGTCGGCGACGGGCCGGACGAGGACGACGGCGGCGACGAGGACGAGAGCCTGGTGTCATTCGGCTCGGGCTTCGAGTCCGTGCTCGACGCGCTCAGGCCGCTGCTGCCCACTGCCCCGCTGGCCTGGCATTACCGCAGCCGGGACGAGCGGCTGGTGGCCTTCTCCAACGCCCGGATCTACGGCGGCGCGCTCACCACGTTCCCTGGCGTATTTACCGGCGACTGCCTGCGCCACGTGGTGGTGGCTCAGGGCCCTGGCTCCGGCCAGGAGGCCTCCGTGGACGCCGAGGTCGCCAAGGTCGTCGAGCTGATCTTCGAGCACGCCCGCGAGCGGCCGGGCGAATCGCTCGGCGTGATCGCGCTCGGCATCCGGCACGCCGAGCGGATCGACAGCGCACTGCGCGCGGCGCTCACCCAGCTGGCGGACAGTACGGACGGCGGCTACCCGGCACTCGAGCGGTTCTTCGCCGAGGACGTCGCCGAGCCGTTCTTCGTCAAGAACCTGGAGCGGGTGCAGGGCGACGAGCGCGACGCCATCATCCTGTCCATCGGGTACGGCAAGCACCACGACGGCCGGATGCGCTACCAGTGGGGACCGCTGCTGCGCGACGGCGGCGAGCGGCGGCTGAACGTCGCGGCGACGAGGGCGAAGCACCGGCTGACGCTGGTCAGCTCGTTCTCCGGACATGACGTCGACCCCGACCGGGTGACCAAGGCAGGTGCTCGCCTGCTGGCCGACTACCTGGAGTATGCGAGCTCGGGCGGATCGGCGCCGGAGGCGTCCGGCGGCGGCCAGCTCGACCCGTTTGAGTCCGACGTCCAGGCTCGGCTTGCGGCAGCCGGGATCAAGGTCGTGCCGCAGTACGGCGTGGGCGGCTACCGAGTGGACTTCGCTGCCACCCATCCCGACGATCCCGGCCGCATGGTGCTCGCTATCGAGGCCGACGGGGCGTCCTACCGGCAATCAGGCAGCGTCCGCGACCGGGACCGGCTGCGCGGGGAGCACCTGCAGCGCCTCGGCTGGCGCTACCACCGGCTGTGGTCCACGAACTGGTTCCAGAACCCGGACGCGGAGGTCGCCAAGGTCGCGGAGGCGTACCAGCGGGCGGTTTCGGCGACAAGCCCGGCCGCACCGGACGCCCGCGGTGCCGATTCGCCCGATTCGCCCGGCCCCGGCGCCCGGCCCGGCTCAGCCGCGGATGCCGCGACGCAGCTGATGCGTCGTGATGTTGGATCTGCCACCACAAGAACGTCGGCAGATCCAACATCACGCCCCATCAGGCCTAGCTGATGGCGAAACGGGCCGGGGATCTTGAGCTGATTGCGTCGGATGTCCGTTCCGGCAGGTACGCTCGCATCAAGCGCGCTAGCCGCCCGCCCGGCTAGCGGGCGCGCAGTCGGCAGCAACCCCGGTTGCCGCCCCCGCGCGGCCGAGCAAAATCCTGCCGGAGGTGTGCCATCGACCGCCTGGTGCTGTGGAACATCGATCTGACCCTGCTCGACGTCGGCAGGATCTCCCGGGATGCCTACGCGGACGCGTTTCGCCGGGTAACTGGCCGTCCGCTCGCGGCGCTGCCACAGTTGGCCGGCCGCAGCGACACCGAGATTTTCTTCGAGTCGCTGTACCTGAACGACGTGCCCACCGGTGAAGACGAGGTAGCCGATGCCGAGCTACTCGGCCGCTACTGCTGGGAGCTCGAGGCGGCGTTCGCCCTCCGCGAGGGCGAGTTGCGCCAGCACGGCCGGCTGCTCGCAGGCGCCGGCGCGGCCGTCGTGGCGACGGGCGCCCTGCCCGGCCTCGTGCAGACCGTGCTCACCGGCACCATCGAGCCGAACGCGGTGGCTAAGCTGCGCGCCTTCGGCCTCGAGCAGCACTTCGACCTGGGAATCGGCGGCTTCGGCTCAGACGCCTACCCTCGCGGCTCGCTGCTGCTGCGCGTGAAGAGCCAGGCGGGCGAGAAGTACGGTACTCAGCTGGCGGACGACGCCACCGTCTACATCGCCGACACCGTTCGCGATGTCGAGGCTGCGGACATCGGCGGGGCGCGATCCATCGCCGTCGCGACCGGCCGGGCGTCCGTCGCCGACCTCCGCGACGCGGGCGCCGACATCGTGCTGCCCGACTTGTCGGACACCGACGAGGTCGTCGGCGCCATCGACCGGCTCAGCCGGGTTCCGGCGACGCGCTAACCCCGCCGATCCCTGGGGTTGTACGGCCAGTCAGTCCTGCGGGACCATGCGTGGCATGACGGTCTCAGTTCGCCCGCATGGCCGACCCCGAATAACCTGGCACTGGTATATAACAGTCCAGTCAACGACGACGGGCTGGCCGATAGCGGGAGGGCGCAGGCGTGGGTGACGACCTGACGCCGATTGCCGGGCGGGACTACGGCGAGCTGCTGTGGGAGCCCACACAGGAGTCGGCGGCGGGCACCGAGATCGTCCGGTACACCAGCTGGCTCGCAGGTCACGGCGGCCCGACCATCCCCTCCCCCCGGGGTTTCCCCGACTACCAGGCGCTCTGGCAGTGGTCAGTCGCCGACCCCGGCGCGTTCTGGTCCTCGATCTGGGACTTCTTCGGAGTGCTCGGCAGCCGCGGCGACGGCCCCGTCCTGTCCGGCGCCATGCCGGAGGCGCACTGGTTCACCGGCGCCACGCTTAACTACGCGCGCAACGCGCTCCGGCGCGCACAGACCGACCCGGACCGTACCGCCGCCCTGTACCGCTCCGAGGCGGGCCGCGACGGCCAGCTCAGCTACGCCGACCTCGAGGCCAGCGTCGCGCGGGTGCGGGCCGGCCTCACCGAGCTGGGCGTCGGGCTGGGCGACCGGGTCGCAGCCTACCTGCCGAACTCGCCCGAAGCGCTCGTCGCCATGCTCGCCACCGCCAGCCTGGGCGCGATCTGGACGTCCTGCTCGCCGGACTTCGGCGCGCACAGCGTGATCGACCGCTTCGCCCAGGTCGCCCCGGCCGTGCTCCTCGGCGTCGACGGGTACGCCTACAACGGCAAGCGCTTCGACCGGCGTGCCGAGCTTGCCTCGATCGCGGCCGAGCTGCCGGAGCTGCGCGCAGTCGTTCTGGTGGACTACCTCGGCGGCGCAGCCGAGGGGCTGGGCCGCGACCTCGTCGTCCCCGTGCTGGACTGGGACACCTTCGGCGCCCGGTCAGCTGGCGCGACCGAGATGGAGTTCACCGAGGTGCCGTTCGAGCACCCGCTCTGGGTGGTGTATTCCTCGGGTACCACCGGCCTGCCGAAGCCGATCATGCACAGCCACGGCGGCATCGTGCTCGAGCACCTCAAGGTCCTGGCCCTGCACCAGGACATCACCGCCTCCGACACCTTCTTCTGGTACACCACGACCGGCTGGATGATGTGGAATTACCTGGCCGGCGGCCTTCTGACCGGCGCCACCGTGGTGCTCTACGACGGCAGCGCGACGCACCCAGGCACCGGCGCGCTCTGGCAGCTCATCGCCGATGCCGGCGTCACCTACGCGGGTACAGGCGCGCCCTATCTGCTTGCCTGCATGAAGGCAGGCCTGCGCCCGGCCGCGGAGCATGACCTCTCGGCACTGAAAGGCGTCGGCTCCACCGGCTCTCCGCTCCCGCCCGAAGGGTTCCGCTGGGTCTATCAGGAGCTAGAAACGAGGCCGACGGGCCTCATCCTCGGCTCGTTGTCCGGCGGCACCGACGTCTGCACCGGCTTTGTGGGCCCGGCACCGATCCTGCCAGTGCGGGCGGGGCTGATCTCCGGACCCTGTCTCGGCGCGCGAGTCGAGGCGTTCGATCCGGCCGGGCGCCCGGTCACCGGCGAAGTCGGCGAGCTTGTCCTCACACTGCCGCTGCCGTCGATGCCGGTCGGCTTCTGGAACGATCCGGACGGCGAGCGCTACCGGGCCAGCTACTTCGCCGAGTATCCGGGGGTGTGGCGGCACGGGGACTGGATCGTGATCCTTCCCGACGGTGGCTGCGTGATCTACGGCCGGTCCGACGCCACGCTGAACCGCGGTGGCGTGCGCATGGGCACGAGCGAGTTCTACCGGGTCGTGGAGCGGCTGCCCGAGGTGGCCGACAGCCTGGTCGTCGACACCGGCCAGCTCGGGCAGGATGGCCGGCTGCTGCTGTATGTCGTTCCGGCCGACGGCTGCGCGCTCGACGGGGAACTCGCCGCCAAGATCCGGAAGCTGCTTCGGGCCGAGCTGTCGCCACGCCACGTTCCCGACGAAATTCATCAGGTGCCCGGCATTCCGCGCACGCTGTCCGGCAAGAAGCTCGAAGTGCCCGTCCGGAAGATCCTCCTCGGCACTCCGGTGGCCGATGCCGCCGACCCGGATGCGCTCGCGAACCCGGATGTCCTGCAGTACTTCGCCCGAGGGGGGACGGGATGACGGATACGACCGGCCGTAGCTTCGGCGAGGAAGGCGGCCTGCTGACCTACGGCAGCTACCTGCGGGTCCCGCAGCTGCTCGCCCAGCAAGTGCCCGAGGTGAGCCCGCCGGCGCATGACGAGCTGCTGTTCATCATCGTGCATCAGACCTACGAGCTCTGGTTCAAGCAGCTGCTGCACGAGCTGACCGCGGTTCGCGACGCCATGGCGGCTTCGGCCCGTGGTGAGCAGCAGACCTGGCTGGCGCGGCATCTGCTGCACCGGGTACATGTGATCGAGCGGTTGCTCGTGAACCAGATCGACGTGCTGGAGACCATGACGCCGCAGGACTTCCTGGAGTTCCGGGCGGCGCTGGCGCCGGCGAGCGGGTTCCAGTCGGTGCAGTTTCGGGAGATCGAGTTCCTGTCCGGGGCCAAGGACCCCGGGTTCGTCGCGCGCTTCCGCTCGCTCACCGATGACGAGCGGGTGCGACTGGCGCGGCGGCTTGCCGAGCCGTCGCTGTGGGACGCGTTCACCGGTCTGCTCGCCTCCTCGGGGCTCGCGGTCGGCAGTGACAAGGAAGTCCTTGCGTCCCTGGTCACCGTGGCGCGGGACCGGCCGCTCTACGACGACCTGTGGCAGCTCTCCGAGGATCTGCTGACGCACGACGAACTGGCCGGGCTGTGGCGAGCGCGGCACGTGCAGATGGTGGAACGGCAGATCGGCACGAAGTCAGGAACCGGCGGCTCGACCGGTGCCCCCTACCTGCACCGGCGTGTGCCGATGCGGTACTACCCGCTGCTGTGGGAGCTGCGGGACTCATTGTGACGGCCAGGGCAACGCGGCAACGGCGCCGCAGCTAAGGGAGTGGAAGTCATGTCGGATCACAGCGCTCACCAGAGTGCGGCCAACAACAGGGTGGCGGGGGATGCCGACAGCAAGCACGGCCTGCTGGCCAAGGCAGCGGATGTCTGCGGGCCCCTTCCTGAGGTCGGCGACATCGCGAAGTTCCTGAAGGCGTACTACCGGCACGTCGAGGGGCACGACCTTGGCGCTGCCGGCGCCGACCGGGTCGCAGCCGTTGCCATGACCACGGCAAAGATGGCGTGCGAACGGCCGCAGGGCCGGGCGCTGGTGGAGGTCCGGCAGGGCGGCGAGGCGGCGCTCGACGCCAGCTCCGACGTGATCGACATCGTCACCGACGACATGCCCTTCCTGGTCGACTCCATCACCATGGAACTGGCTAACCACGGCCTGTCCGCCCGCCTGATCATTCACCCGCAGCTGCGCGTTCGCCGGGACGTGGCCGGCGTCCTCCACGAAGTCGTCGGGCCGGTGACCGAGGGCGCGGCAGGCCAGGCGAGCCATGACGAGATCGTGGAATCCTGGACGCACATCGAGATCCCTACCCTCGCCGACGGTGAGGCCACGGCAGTGGGTGACGACCTGCGCCGCGTCCTTGGTGACGTGCGGGTGGCGGTCGAGGACTACGCCCGGATGCGCGCGAAGGCCGTCGGGCTCGCGAACGTGCTGCAGGCCGAGGCGGAGGACGGCGGCGGGGATCGCGGCACGGATGGCGGCACCGACGCGCCGGCCGAAATCGCCGAGCTGCTGCAGTGGCTCGCCGACGGGCACTTCACGATCCTGGGATACCGCGAGTACGACCTGGCGACCGGCCCGGACGGGGTAGTGCTCACCGCAGTGCCCGGTACCGGTCTCGGCATCCTCCGGCACGATGTGGTCGGGCCGGGATCGTTCGCGACGCTGCCGGACGACGTGAAGGCGCGCGCCCTGGAGCCGCAGCGACTCATCGTCACGAAGGGCAACTCCCGGTCGACGGTGCACCGGCCTAGCTACCTGGACTATGTGTCGGTCAAGCGGCTCGCGCCGGACGGTGCCGTTGCGGGGGAGTACCGGTTCCTTGGCCTGTACACGCACGCCGCCTTCGCCGAGAGCATCAAGACCATCCCGGTACTCCGGCGCAAGCTCGCCGAGGTGCTGAAGCTGCAGGGCATGGCCGCCGACAGCCACGACGGGAAGGAAGTCGCCGAGGTCCTCGACTTCTATCCGCGCGAGGAGCTGTTCATGGCCTCGGCGGCTGACCTGGCTGCCATCACGGCCGGGGTGCACGTGCTGCGGGAGCGGCGCCAGACCCGGCTGTTCCTGCGTAAGGACATCTACGGGCGCTATGTGTCGTGCCTGGTGTACCTGCCCAGGGACCGCTACACCACGCAGGTCCGGCTTAAGGCGCAGGAGATCCTCCAGCGGGCATTCGGCGCACCGCAGGTCGACTACAGCGTTCAGATCGGCGAGTCGCCGGTCGCCCGGGTGCACCTGGTGGTCCGGGCGGAGCGCGGCCGCCAGCTGCCCGACGCCGACCCGGTCGCCCTCGAGCGCGCGGTCGCGGCGGCCGTCCGGTCGTGGGACGACGACCTTGCGGACGAGGCGGCGGCGGCTTTCGGCCCGCAGCGTGCCCGTGAGCTGCTGACGCAGATCGGCGACGTGATCCCGGCGACCTACAAAACGGACGTCCCGGCATCTGCGGCCGTCACCGACTTCGCCCGGATCATGGAGCTCCGCGCGTCCGGCGGCGACATCGACTTCGAGCTGTGGGAGTCCGAGGACTACATCGGCGGCGTGCCGCTCGAGGACGAGGACGTGCCGCTCACCGGCCAGCGGGTGTGGCGGCTGACGATCTACCGGACGGGCGGTCCGATCACGCTCACCGATGTCCTGCCGCGCCTCCAGCACATGGGCGTGGACGTGGTGGACGAGCACCCGTACGAGTTCCCGGCGCTCCGGCCGTCCGCGACGCTGCCGTTCTGGATCTATGACTTCGGCCTGCGCCGCAAGCCCGTCGCGGAGTCGGGCGACACCGGCCAGCAGGGCGACCTGATTGCCAACCACAAGGTGCGCGAGCATGTCGAGGGCGCGCTCGGCGCGCTCTGGAACGGGCAGATCGAGGACGACGGCTTCAACGCCCTGGTCCTGGACGCCCAGCTCACCTGGCGACAGGTGGCGGTACTGCGGGCCTATGCCAAGTACCTCCGGCAGGCCAAGGTCACCTTCAGCCAGGACTACATCGAAGGCGTGCTGCGCTCCAACGCCCGCGTCGCCCGGCTGCTGGTGACCTTGTTCGAATCGCGCTTCGACCCGGCGAAGGGCGCCAGCGAGGCCGAGCGCAGCGAGGCGATCGCCGAGGAGATCACCGGCGCGCTTGACGGCGTGGCCAGCCTCGACGCCGACCGGATTCTGCGGGCCTACCTGGGCCTGATCTCCGCCACGCTGCGGACGAACTACTTCAGCACCGGTTCGTCCGAGGCGTCGTACCTGGTGTTCAAGCTCGACGCCGCCCGGGTCCCGGATCTGCCGGCGCCGCGGCCTCAGTTCGAGATGTTCGTCTACTCGCCCCGGTTCGAGGGCGTCCACCTGCGGTTTGCCAGCGTCGCGCGCGGCGGGCTGCGCTGGTCGGATCGCCGCGAGGACTTCCGGACCGAGATCCTCGGCCTGGCCAAGGCCCAGGAGGTCAAGAACTCGGTGATCGTGCCGTCGGGCGCGAAGGGCGGGTTCGTCTGCAAGCAGCTGCCCGACCCGGCTGACCGCGAGGCTTACCAGGGCGAAGTCCTGGCCTGTTACCGCATGTTCATCGCGGCCATGCTGGACGTGACCGACAACCTCACCGACGGCGCGGTGGTACCGCCCGCCAACGTCGCACGGCACGACGGCGACGACCCGTACCTGGTCGTCGCCGCGGATAAGGGCACAGCCACGTTCTCGGACACCGCCAACGAGATCGCGCTCAGCCGCGGCTTCTGGCTTGGCGACGCATTCGCCTCGGGCGGCTCGGAAGGCTACGACCACAAGAAGATGGGGATCACCGCCCGCGGCGCGTGGGAGTCGGTGGTGTTCCACTTCCGCACCCGCGGGCTGGACGTCGACGCGGACGACTTCACTGCCGTGGGCGTCGGCGACATGTCCGGCGACGTGTTCGGGAACGGGATGCTGCTGTCGCGGCACATCAAGCTGGTGGCCGCGTTCGACCACCGGCACATCTTCCTCGACCCAGATCCCGATCCGGCAGTCAGCTACACCGAGCGGCGGCGGCTGTTCGACCAGCCGCGGTCCTCGTGGGCGGACTACAACAGCGCGCTGATCTCGGCCGGCGGCGGGGTCTACCCGCGGTCGGCCAAGTCGGTCCAGCTGACGCCCGAGGTGCGGCGCGCGCTTGGGATCACCGACGCGGTGACTGCCCTGTCGCCGGACGCCCTCATCTCGGCGATCCTCACCGCGCCCGTCGACCTGCTGTGGAATGGCGGCATCGGCACCTACGTGAAGGCGTCGAACCAGTCCAACGCGGACGTCGGCGATCGTTCCAACGACGCCGTCCGGGTGGACGCCTCGGCGCTGCGGGCCAAGGTGGTGGGCGAGGGCGGCAACCTCGGCCTGACTCAGGAGGCCCGGATCGAGTACGCGCTCGCCGGCGGCCTGGTCTGCACGGACTTCATCGATAACTCGGCTGGCGTGGACACCTCTGACCACGAGGTCAACATCAAGATCCTGCTGGACCGCGAGGTGCGGGCAGGCAATCTCACCACCGACGGGCGCAACCAGCTGCTGCAGGAGATGACCGGCGAGGTCGCGCAGCAGGTGCTCACGCATAACTATCAGCAGAACCGCGCGCTGGCCGCGTCTCTGGCCCAGGCGCCGCAGATGCTGCATGTGCACAGTCGGTACATCCGCCGGCTCGAGCGGGACGGACTGATCCGGCGGCGCCTCGACGTGCTGCCGAATGACCGGGAGATCGCCGAGCGGCGGTCGGCGGGCATCGGGCTGGTCATCCCGGAGTTCTCCGTGCTCCTGGCTCAGACCAAGATCGACGCCGCGCAGCAGGTGCTGGCGTCGAGTCTGCCCGACGACCCGTACCTGCGGCGGGTCCTGGTCGACTACTTCCCGACGCCGCTGCGGCACAAGTACCTGGCCGGCATGGGCGCGCACCGGCTGCACCGGGAGATCATCACCACCGACGTGGTCAACGACATGGTGGACAGGTCGGGCACCACTTTCGCGTTCCGGCTGAACGAGGAGACTGGTGCGTCGATCCCGGAGATCACCGCCGCGTGGCTGGTGTCTCGCGCGGTGTTCGACATGCCGGGCTTCTGGGCCCAGCTCGAGGCACTCGACGGCAAGGTCGACACGGGCGTTCAGATCCTGGCCCTGCTCGAGGGCCGGAAGCTGACCGAGCGGGCTGCCCGGTGGCTGCTGGCGTTCCGCCGGCCGCCATTCGACGTGCAGGCCACCATCGATTTCTTCGGGGAGGGCGTGCTGACGGTGGCGGACAGCCTGCCCAAGATGCTGGCGGGGCGCGACCTCACCGGGTTCGGCGAGCGGCGCGAGGTCTATGCGTCCCGCGGAGTCCCGGATCTGCTGGCAGATCGCATCGCCGCTATGGTGCCCGCCTACTCGGCTTTCGACATCGTCGATATCGCCCGCGGGACAGGCCGGCCGGTCGAGGAGACGGCCGAGGTCTACTTCGACCTGGCTGACCGGCTCCAGATCGCGCGCCTGAGGGACATGATCACCGCGTTGCCGCGCGATGACCGGTGGGGGACGATGGCGCGCGGCGCCATCCGGGACGACCTCTACACGGCGCACGCCGCCCTGGCCAGGGATGTGCTGACGGTGACGGGATCTGGCAGCCCGGAGGAGCGCCTCGCGGCCTGGGTCGCCCGCAATGACTCGGCGGTGCGCCGGGCGACGCAGACCCTGACCGAGATCTGGGAGAGCAACGCCTTCACGGTCGCGACCCTGTCGGTGGCGGTACGGGCCGTGCGCACCCTCGTGATCACCGCGACCCTGCCGACGTGACCTAACCCGGCAGCGCCAACCCGGCAGCGCTAACCCGGCAGCGCTAACCCGGCAAGGTGCGCCGGAAACGGCTAATTTCGCTGGCTCGCGTAGGCTGCATGCATGCCAACCGACCCCGCGAGCGAGATCTCGGAGCTGACGTCGACGCTCGCCAGCGTGGAGGCCGTCCTCAACCCTGCCGCCCTGCAGAAGGAGGCCGAGAGCCTTCGCGAGCGCTCGGCTGACCCCACCCTCTGGGAGGACCAGGAGCAGGCTCAGGAGGTCACCCGGCGGCTGTCGTACCTGGACGGAGAGCTGGCTCGGCTGGAGGCGCTGCACCGCAGGCTCGAGGACACCGGGGTCATGTTCGAGCTGGCCGAGAGCGAGCAGGACGAGCCGACCAGGCTGGACGGCGAGCGTGAGCTCGCGGCGCTCCGCAAGGAGATCGATCAGCTCGAGATCCGGACGCTGCTGAACGGCGAGTACGACGCGCGCGAGGCGCTCATCAGCATCAACGCCGGCGCCGGCGGCGCCGATGCGGCCGACTGGACCGAGGGGCTGCAGCGCATCTACCTACGCTGGGCCGAGCGGCACGGCTACCAGACCGAGGTCTACGACACCTCCTACGCCGAAGAGGCGGGGATCAAGTCCACCACCTTCGCGATCAAGGCGCCCTACGCCTACGGGACGCTGCGCGGCGAGCACGGCACCCACCGCATGGTGCGCATCTCCAAGTACGACAATCAGGGCCGCCGGCAGACGTCATTCGCAATGGTGGACGTGCTGCCCGTCGTCCAGCAGGTCGACCACATCGACATCCCTGAGGACGAAATGCGGATCGACGTGTTCCGCTCCAGCGGGCCGGGCGGGCAGGGTGTCAACACCACCGACTCGGCCGTCCGGATCACCCATCTGCCTACCGGGATCGTGGTCTCCTGCCAGAACGAGCGCAGCCAGATCCAGAACCGGGCTACTGCGCTCGCGGTCCTGCAGTCCAAGCTGCTTGAGCGTAAGCGCGAGGAGCAGGCCGCCAAGCTGAACGAGCTTCGCGGCGACGGCGGGCGCAGCTGGGGTACCCAGATCCGAAACTACGTGCTGCACCCGTACCAGAACATCAAGGACGTGCGGACCGGCTACGAGACCGGCAACACCGCCGCGGTCATGGACGGCGAGATCGACGAATTCATCGAGGCCGAGATTCGCTGGCTCCGCACCAGGGGCCTGTAACCGCGCAGCTACCAAGCGAGACGGCGTCCGCCTCGCCTGCCCCGCCAGCCAGCCCTGCCCCGGAACGGGCCTGCCTAGTGGGCCAGGTGCATCGCGGCTACCGTCAGCAACGCCAGCACGAGCAGCAGCGCAGCGATCAGCTGCACGCTCAGGCCGTGGTTGTGACGGTGGAGGTGTGCGCGGGCCTCGCGGCAGGTCGGGCAGCGACCCTCCGCTACCGGCCCAGCACACTGGGCACAGATCAGGTGCTCGCAGCTCATCCCGCTCCTACCGGACATACCGCTCGCCCGGCCAGTTCGACGATGTTGGACGTTCCTGACCAGTTTCCCCCCTAGACTGGCCCGAGGCCAAACCGGGGCAGCTTAGCTGCCGCGGAGCGCCTGCCGTCAGTATCTCCTCTACCAGTGCGATGGGCCAGTGATCCACTTCGACAACGTCACGAAGACGTACGCGAATCAGGGCCGCCCGGCTCTGGAGAACGTGAACCTGGATATCGAGAAGAGCGAGTTTGTCTTTCTTGTCGGTCCGTCCGGCTCCGGCAAGTCGACGTTCCTGCGGCTGGTACTGAAGGAGGAGCGGCCGACTTCCGGTCGCATCCACGTGATCGGCAGGGACCTCGCGCGCCTCACCAACTGGAAAGTCCCGCTGCTGCGCCGCCGCATCGGCTGCGTGTTCCAGGACTTCCGCCTGCTGCCGAACAAGAACGTCTACCAGAACATCGCCTTCGCCCTCGAGGTCATCGGCAAGCCCCGCCGGTTCATCCGCAAGGTTGTTCCTGAGGTGATCGACCTCGTCGGCCTTGAGGGCAAGCGCGACCGCATGCCGGACGAGCTGTCCGGCGGCGAGCAGCAGCGGGTCGCGATGGCCCGCGCCTTCGTCAACCGCCCGATGATCTTGCTGGCGGACGAGCCGACCGGGAACATCGACCCTGCTACCTCCATCGGCATCATGAAGGTCCTTGACCGCATCAACCGGACCGGCACGACCGTGGTGATGGCCACGCACGATGCCGCGATCGTGGATTCCATGCGCAAGCGTGTGATTGAGCTTGAGTACGGCAAGGTCGTGCGCGACCAGTCGCGTGGGGTCTACGGCCAGGCCTACTAGCCCTGACCCAGCTGGCCCAGGCCAACTGGCCCAGACCCGCCCCCGAGAGAAGTGCCAGAGGACTCAGCAACATGCGTGCCCAGTTCGTCTTCCATGAGGTCTGGATCGGCCTGCGCCGGAACCTGACGATGACGGTTGCTCTCATCGTGGTCGTGGCGATCAGCCTGTCCCTCCTGGGTACCGGCCTGCTCTTCGTCAAGCAGGTCGACAACACCCGGAGCTACTGGCAGAGCCGGGTCCAGCTGTCGGTCTACCTGTGCACCGCGGCCTCGCTGGGCGGCACCTGCGCCAAGGACGGCGCCGTCACGCCAGCCGAGATCAGCGCGATCCGGAACGAGCTCCTCGGCACCCACGACGTGACGAGCGTCCAGTTCGTCTCGCAGGCCCAGGCGGTCCAGCAGTTCGAGCAGGAGTTCGCCAACGACGAGCCGATCGTCAAGTACACCGACAAGGATCAGATCCCCAGCTCCTTCGAGATCCGCCTGAAGAACACCGAAGCGGACGCCGGAGCAGTCACGTCGGTCATGGACGGCGCGCCCGGGGTCTCCGAGGTGGTGGACGACGCCTCCATCCTCGACCAGTTCTACAAGCTGCTCGACGGGGCCAGAAACGCGGTCGTCTCTGTCGCCATCTTCCTTCTGATCGCGGCCATATTGCTGGTGGCCAACACGATCCGGCTGTCTGCGTTCAACCGGCGGCGCGAGACGTCGATCATGCGCCTGGTGGGTGCCTCGAACTTCTACGTTCAGTTGCCGTTCCTGGTGGAAGGCATGATCGCCGGCTTGTTCGGCTGGCTGATCGCGACCGGCCTGCTGATCGGGGTGAAGTCGCTGCTGCTGAGCAGTTTGCAGAGCGTGTTCCCGTACGGGGTTCAGCTCAGCACTGCTGACCTGGTGGAGGTGATCGTCATTGCCATGATCACGGGCCTGATCATCTGCGGCAGCACGTCTTTCCTCACGCTCAGGCGCTACCTGCGGGTCTGACAGCGGGTAGTGGTGATTCGTGGCTGCAGAGCAGGGAAAGAAGATCATTGCCAGTAACAGGCGGGCTCGCCATGACTACGCCATCGAGGACACGGTGGAGGCCGGGCTGGTGCTGACCGGCACCGAGGTGAAGTCGCTGCGGGCAGGTCGCGCGAACCTGACGGACGGGTTCGCTCAGATCACGGACAACGAGGCCTGGCTGCATGGCGTGCACATCCCGGAGTACGCCCAGGGGAACTGGACGAACCACGAGCCACGGCGCACCCGGAAGCTGCTGCTGCACCGACGGGAGATCGACAAGCTGTCTGCCGCGATCGGGGAACGAGGCCTGACACTCGTGCCGCTGTCCTTGTACTTCTCAGACGGGAAGGTCAAAATCGAGCTAGGACTGGGACGCGGCAAGCGAACCTACGACAAGAGGCAGGACCTCGCGAAGCGGGACGCGGCTCGGGAAGTCGAGCGCGAGCTGCGGCGGCGGAGATAACGGCGTGACCCAGGACACGTCTCCGCCTCGCAACCGCGCACCGCGCGGCGGAGCGCACCGTGCTCCGCGGACTGCGTCGCCGGCCAGCAGGTTCCGGCCTGCCAAGGTCACGGGGAGGGACCGGGACACCGACCGGGACACCAACCGAATTAGCAAGGCCGGAGCGTTCGGGGTGCGATCACGCTCGCGAGCAAAACTTGCTCGCATGTCTGCCGTGGTCTTGGTTGCCGGCGTCGTCGGAGTCGGACTCTTCCGCCCGGGGGTGCCGTCAGCCGAGCCGACCGTGTCGCAGTTCCTGCTGGCGTGGGAGTCCCATCACTACCGCCAGGCGGCCGAGATGACCACCGGCGACCCGACGATGGTCGCCACTGAGCTTGCCGATGCCTACGAGCGGCTCGACGCCAGCGACATCTACCTGAGCATGCGCGGCGTGAGCCAGCACGGCACGACGGCCACGGCCTCGTTCTATGCCTCGATCGACCTGGCAGGCAGCGGACTGACCTGGGCGTACAACAACAAGTTCACGCTTGTCGACAGCGGCGGAGGCTGGCGCGTCCAGTGGAGTCCGGCCGTGATCGTGCCCGGCATGACCGACGGCGAGCAGCTAGCGGTCGTGAGCAGCTGGGACCCGCGCTCGCAGCTGGAGGACTCCAGCGGCCACCCGCTGACGGTCCCGTCCACGGTGTACCAGGTTGGTGTCGTGCCCGGCCAGCTGAGCGACCCGGACCGGACTGCGGCCGCGCTCGCCAGCATCACGCAGCTGCCGGAAGACCAGATCGCCGGGCAGATGAACCAGGGCATCTCGGATGACTTCCTGCCGCTGCTGACGCTGTCGCCCCGGCAGTTCAGCCAGCTGAAGGACAAGATTCGCCACATCCCCGGCATCCAGATCCGGCAGCGAACCGAGCGGCTGTTCGACAGCATCGCGCCCGACGTCGTCGGCTCGGTCGGCACGGAGACCGCCAGCGTGCTGCGCATCAACGGAGAGCAGTACCGGCCGGGCACGACGGTCGGCCTGTCCGGCCTCCAGCAGACGTTCCAGCGTCAGCTCACCGGCGAGCCGCGGACCGACGTCATTCTGCAGCAGTCGGGCCGCCCGGCCGTCGACCTCAAGACCTGGCCGGGGTCGGCCGGCAAGCCCGTGCGGACCACGCTGAACTCGACCGTTCAGCTAGCAGCCGACCAGGCACTTGACGACCTGCCCGCTTCTGCTGCCATCGTCGCGGTCCAGGCAAACACCGGGAACATCCTGGCCGTGGCGAGCCACAACGAGAGCGGGATGCCGAGCCTGAGTCCGCTCTCCGGCCAGTACCAGCCCGGCCAGGCGTTCACGATCGTCTCCACCGCGGCGCTGCTGTCGTCGGGACGGTTGTCGCCCAGTGACCCCGTTCCCTGCCCGGATGAGAATTCCGTGGACGGCAGGAACTTCCGCAATGAGCCGGCCGTGTCCGGGCTCGGGTCGACCCCGTCGTTCGAGGCTGACTTCGCGCATGCGTGCTCGACCGCGTTTGCCGGAGGGCTGGCGCTGACCCTGACATCGGCTGACCTGACCAAGGCGAGCCAGGAGTTCGGGATCGGAGGCTGGCAGCTGCCGGTGTCCGCCTATTTCGCCGGCGCGATCGGGCAGCCAGTCGGTGAGGGCAGGCTCGCGGCCGACATGATTGGCACTGGCGACGTGCGCGTCAGCCCGCTCGGCATGGCCCTCGCGGCGTCGGTCGTCGACTCGGGCCGCTGGCATTCCCCGTCGCTCGTCGACGGGATGACCGATGCCAGCTCGGTGCCGCGCGCGACGGTCAGCTCGACCGTGCTGGCGGAGCTGCGATCGCTGATGCGCGACGCGGCCGGCACACGGGAAGACGGGGCTGCGGATGTGGGCGGCGACGTCTACGGGCAGATGGGCAGCGCCCCGTCCGGGTCGCGGCATCTGCACCTGAACTGGTTCGTCGGCTACCAGGGGAACATCGCGTTTGCCGTGGTGGAGCTTGGCACGTCGGCGTCTGCGGCGGCGACGTCACTCGCGGGCAGCTTCCTCCAGAACGTCCAGTCGGGTTCCTGACCTGCCCGTTCTTGCCAGAACGACGCAGCACGCTCTCTCCTGGCCGGGTCCTGACCGATTCCTGACGATTCTTTTGGTAACGCAGAGCAACTAATCAATAGCACTATGGCGTCTTTCCTAGTGACTGGGGTGCCGCTTGGGGGGTTGCGGCCCAGTCGTCGTGATGAGAACCGGGCCTCATCTCGGGGGAGGCCCGGGGCCATTGGACCGGCCCCGACCCTGCCGGTCGTAGCCCCCGCGGGTGCATCTTCGGCCACCGCCAGCACCCGCGGGGGCATCTCATCACAATCCGGTGGATGCCCGATGGGGACCGCGCTCTGCGGATCGCCCGTCGGGCATTCTGCGCTCATGCACTGGCTCCCAGCACGTTGGACCGGGCCGACCATGATCAGGTAGGCTGAGTGACGACAACTCAAGAGGGGGCGATTGGCTTCGACTTTGGTAGTTGATCCAGGGGAAGCGGGTCGGGGACGGCGGACATAACCTCGTTAACACTGTGACCGCAACTTATAAGTGCCAACACAACGCGCACTCGCGTCGCTCTCGCGGCTTAATAACCGCTAGAGCAGTATGACGCTGTCAGCCCGGGAGCTCCTCCGGCCCGGTGCCTGGCATCAGCAAGGAGGATCTACCGTCTGGTTTGGTCGCGGGACCAGGCGGGACATCTAACAGCGACTGAGCCCGTCGGCAGCTTGCCTGCGTGACTGCCGGGGCTGAGAAAAGCACAGCAGCGCTGCACCCGGAGAAGCCCTGGTGATGTACTGAAGGACGCGGGTTCGATTCCCGCCGCCTCCAAGAGCGCTCAGTCGACGTCCTGAGCGTTGTTGGAGGCGTCGCCAGCCCCGATGTCGTAGTTGTCATATCGTGCGAGTGTCTCTCGCGCCCAGCCGACGGCGCCTGTTGCGTACGTACGCGCAGACATACGCTGTGCGGCCCCCTGACAAGTCATAAATCTCCGATCTTTCACTCTGCTGCAGCGTCTTGAGCTGCGCAGCGGCGTCGGCGCGTGCGCAGACTGGCTGCTCATTGCGCAAAGTTTTTCTTTGAGCAATCTTGCGCATTGAGCAATTAGCTCTTATGGTCGTGTCATGAACAGCACCACCACACCGAGCGCGGGCGCAGGCCTGCGGGAGCGCAAGAAGCTGGAGACCAGGCAGGCGCTAGCGCTGGCCGCCGTGCGGCTGGCGATCGAGCGCGGCCTGGAGAACATCCGGGTGGAGGACATCACCGGCGCCGTGAACGTCTCGCGGCGGACCTTCACCAACTACTTCTCGTGTAAGGAAGAGGCGATCGCCTCGCTGAGCGGCGACCGGTTCTCCCGCGCCGTCCAGTCCCTGCGCGACCGGCCCCTCAGCGAGCCGCTGGCCGACGCCCTGGCCGAGGCTTTCGCCGCCGAGCACGAGATCGCGGCCCAGGTGGACCGTGAGCGGGTCGAGCTGATCCGGATGCTGATGACCTCGCCCGCGCTTCAGGGCGAGGCGCTGAAGGTGATGGTCACGGCTGAGGAGCCGCTGGCCAAGGTGATCGCCGATCGGACTGGCGCCGATCCTCAGGGCGACCTCTACCCGCACGTGCTTGCGGCCGCGGTCTTCGCCGCGGTACGGGCGGCGACGGGGCACTGGGCGACCAGCGACGTACCGCTGGCGGAGCTGATCCGGGAGGCCGTCCGCCAGGTCGCCGCGCCTCCTGACGTCGGCACAGCACTCGCGCCGGGCACCGGCCCCCGATAACCAGCAGGCTCGATAAGGAGAACGTCGTGTTTCTACTGCTCAAAGATGTCCCGGTCATCAACCACCCGGTCTTCAGGATCGTGCTCGGCGCGGGACTGCTCGCGCTCGGCCTGACGGTCCTGCACGACAACATCGTCGCGCTCGCGATCGGCGCCTTGCTTCTGGTCATGGGCCTGGCCCGCGGCACCCGCGCGCTGACGGCACGTAACAAGAAAGGACAGCTGCAATGACTGCCACCACCGTGCCCGGTCCTCAGCCGGCCACCATCACCCCTGCCCGGGGCGGCATCGGCGGCGAGCCAGCCGCCGAGCCCGCCGAGGGCACCCGACCCGGACCACCCAAGCCCTCCGGCCGGGCGGCGCTCGCCGGCCTGGCGAGCCTGGCCATCAACCTCGTGGCCCCGCTGGTGGCCTATCACCTCATCCGCCCGCACGCCGGCAGCTCCGCAATGGCTCTGGCCCTGGCCGGCGCCATCCCAGTGGTCTACACCCTGGCCCTCCTGGCGGTCCGGCGGCGGCTCAGCGCCCTCGGCGTGGTCAGCGTGGCTGGCTTCGCCGTGAGCGTTCTGGTCTCCTGGGCCTCGGGCGGCAGCACCCTGGCCGTGGAAATGCAAGACCCGGTGCTGACCGGCCTGTTCGGAATCGCCTGCATGGTCTCCATAGCGGTCGGCCACCCGCTGCACCAGCTCATCCTGCGGTGGATGGGCCGCAGCAACCCCCGCTACAACCAGGTCGCCGACCGGGCCGCCGCCACGAAAACCTCGATGGTGTCCACCGCCATCATCGGGCTGGCCTTCCTCGGCCATGGCGTCGCGGTCGCCATCCTGGCGCTGACTCAGACCACCAGCACCTTCCTCGCGCTGCAGCAGCCAGTCGGCCTGCCGTTCTTCGGGGTGGGCGTGGCTGGCCTGTTCCTCTACGGAAGCTGGCAGCGAAGTCGCGAGCGCGCTGCCGAGACTACGGCCCGCGACCAACAGCCCGGCGAGGACCGCGCGGAAGGTACATCGTGACGAGCGACGGCGCCTGCACGCTCATCCGGGGCGCGCAGGTCTTCGACGGCGAGCGGCTGCGGCCGGCCAGCGATGTGCTGCTGGCCGGCCGCAGTATCGCCGGAGTCGGCCGTAACATTGGCGCTCCGCCCGGCGCCGAGGTCATCGAGGGCCGGGGCCGGACTCTGCTGCCTGGCCTGATCGACTGCCACGTCCACGCAGGTGACGTCCGCGCTCTCGGCCAGGCACTGACCTTCGGAGTGACCACCGAACTCGACATGTTCAGCGCCCCGGAGATCACCGCCGAACGGCGGTCGGCGGCCGCCTGCCGTGACGACGTGGCCGACATCCGCACAGCCGTCCAGGGCGCCACGCCGGCGGGCGGCACTTTCGCGCGGCTCACGCCGGGCCTGCCCACGGTGGCCGGGCCGCAGGACGCGGCGGCATTCGTCTCGGCTCAGGTCGCGTCGGGCGCTGACTACCTCAAGATCTACCTGGAGGATCCCGTCTGGTACGGCAGCCCTGCGCTGTCCGCCGCCACAGTCCGCGCGCTGGTCGCGGCCGCGCACTCGCACGGCATCCTCGCGGTTGCGCATGCCGACAGCGCTGCCATGGCCCGCATGTTCATTCAGGCTGGCGGGGACGGCCTGGCCCATGTGCTCGCCGACCTCCAGGTGACTCCGGGGCTCCTGGCCAGATTGCGCCGCCGCCCGGCGTTCGTCATCGCCACCTTGCGGGCGACTGCCGTCATCTCCGCCGCGCATGCCCGCCAGATCGAGGAAGACCAGCGCGAACTTGCCCGCCACCCGCGTCTCGGCTCGTTTCTCGACGAACCGACCCGGGCCGTCTTTACCCGGCCGGGGCTGCTTGCTGACGCACGCGCCCGCGGCGCGGTGGCAGCCTGCGGGGGCGCGCGGCTTGATTTCGACGCAGCACTGCGAAGCGTCGCGTCATTGCATCAGGCCGGAATCCAGGTGCTCGCCGGGACCGACACCAACTATCCCGAGCCGGGGCAGCCGGGCAATGCCATCCTGAACGCTTACGCCGGGCACGGCATCACGCTGCACCACGAGCTCGAGCTGCTCGTCCGCGCAGGCCTGTCCCCGGCTGAGGCGCTGTCCGCGGCGACGTCGGCTCCGGCCCGGCTGTTCAGCATGACCGATCGCGGCTGCATCGCCGGCGGCCTCCGCGCCGACCTGCTGCTCGTCGACGGCAACCCGTGCGCGGACATCACCGCCACCCGCAATATTGTCGCGATCTGGCGCAACGGCACCCGGCTGCACCGCCAGCCATGGCCAGCACTTCGCTCCGCCGGGGCCACCGCGCCCGCTGCACGCGCGCGGGCCTGACCCGCTGCGTCACGTCTCGCCGCAGCTAACCCGGGTTTTTTCAGCGAACACATCAGCCTGGGGTTTTTTCAGCGAATATCGCGGAGAAATTCCCGGGTTAGCGGCGTCCGGTTCTGTAATCCACACTGCGCCCAGCCTGCTCACCGACCTCGGGAAGCGCATCGCTCAGGGAGTCGAGGTTTTCGACTCGCTGCCGGAGACCAGCCGGCCGGGGGTGGCCGGACTGCGGCCAGCGCGCGCGGAGATGAAAACCGCCACCGGGATGGCCACCGCAAAGGTGATGATCGCGCCCCAGGCCATCGCCACGGCATAGCCGTGGACTGTCGCGGTAGTCACGCCGGCAGCAGCGTGCACCGCGAGATAGGCAGCGGTGGCACTGGCAGCCACCGTGTTGAGCAGCGCGCCGCCGATCGATGAGCCTAGCTGGCTGGCCGCGCTGGTACCGGCACCGGCCGCGCCCCGATCAGCCGGCAGGACCCTGCTCAGTGCGAGGTTCAGCGTTGCCGGGCCGGCCACGCCGGTGCCGAGTCCCTCGACGAGTGTGGCGAGGAAGATCAGCGGCAGGTAGTGGCTGCGTGTCGTCAGCCAGATGAGTGGCACGAGGCCTGCTGCCTCGACCACCAGGCTGCCGGTGATGAGCCACCGGGCTGGCACGCGCAGCATGAGGCGTGGTGCCAGCAGGGCCGAGCCGAGTCCGGCCGCTGCCGCGAACGGGACGAGCGCGAGCCCGGTGCGCAGGGCCGAGTAGTGCATCACCACTTGCAGCTGATACGTGAGGATCAGCAGCATGCCAAAGGTACTGAGGCCGTTCACGACCAGCGTGATCATGCTCCAGCCCCGTACCCGGTCCGTCACGATGCGCAGCGGGAGAAGGCGGCTCGGATGGCCGACCTGGCGTGCGACAAACCCGCCGAGCAGAACAGCCGCGGCCGCCAGCGAGCTGACAATGCGCGCGTCGCCCCAGCCGTACGTCGAGGCGTCACCGAGGCCGTACACCAGCGCGGCCATGCCAGCCGTGGCGAGGACAGCGCTGATGAGGTCGATCCGCACCTGCGGTCGCGCAGCCACGGACGGCAGGAAGCGCGATGCGCCGAAGACGGGCACCAGCGCGAGCGCCACGTTGATGTAGAGGCACCAGCGCCAGCTCAGCTCGCTGGTGAGCACGCCGCCGAGGATCAGCCCGAGCGAGATGCCAGCCGTCAGCGTCGCGGTGAAGATCCCCATGACACGCGCACGCTCACGGTCGTCTGTGTAGACAGTGACGAGGAGCGACTTCGTGGAGGAGATCAGAACGGCGCCGAAGGCCCCCTGCACGGCGCGCGCGACGATGAGCATCACGCCGTTCACAGCCGCACCTCCGGTAGCCGAGGCCAGCGCAAAGCCAATCACGCCGATGAGCAGAGTTCGGCGAGCGCCCAGCCGGTCGGCCAGCCTGCCGCCGAGCAAAAGCAGTCCGGCCAGCGCCAGCGTGTACGCGGTGACAACCCACTGGCGGGACGCGACAGACATGTGCAGTGAACGCTGGACTGACGGCAGGGCCACGAACATCACCGTGGTGTCCACCACGGCCATGAGGTGGGCTGTCGCGATGATTACAAGCGGCCACCACCCTGCTCGCTGGCTCCGTGCCTGGCCGGCGGCGGTCGAGGCGGGTGGCAATGCTGCTGACATGGGTGGCTCCTTAGATACGACTGTATCTTATTACGATACGAATGTATCTTAGCCACTGGCTGCGATAAGATGCAAGCGTCTCTTAAGGAGCTGAGGGCGATGAGCGATGGCAGCAGGACCAGACGCCGCGGTGCGGCGCTCGAGACTGCTCTGCTTGCCGCGGCATGGGCCGAGGTGAAGTCTGCGGGTTATGCCGGCCTCACGTTCGAGGCCGTCGCCGAGCGCGCTGGCACCAGCAGGGCCGTGCTGTACCGGCGCTGGCGAAGCAGGCCAGAGATTTTCATCGCCGCGCTACGGCAGCACAGCCCGCTGCTGTCCGGCGAGATTCCGGATACCGGGAGCCTGCGCGGGGATGTCCTCGCGGTACTGCGCCGGATGGCGATCCGACTGACCGAGGTCGGGACGGAGAACGTCGC
>Ga0335074_10002507_pt1 | contig 25040 bp, 17 predicted proteins | sample Lox_Sample_23_FD_206715 | JGI IMG/M metagenome (GOLD analysis project Ga0335074, IMG submission 206715) | Soil microbial communities from Loxahatchee National Wildlife Refuge, Florida, United States - Lox_Sample_2.3 | ecosystem: Environmental > Terrestrial > Soil > Wetlands | place: USA... | reverse complement strand
CGACCCGATCACCCTCGCCGCTAACGCGTCTCGACCTCTCCCATTATGCAAGAGAGGTTTTCGAGCCTCGGCAACACCCCACCAGACAGCATAGCCGCTTGCAGCCGTTCGTAGCCCTCGAGCGACCTCACCGGCCCGGTGGCATATAACTCCAACGCCCGGTACCGCTCGATCGACCCGGCGAGAATTGGCCCTGGCACGTCCGGCAGGAACTCTGCCACGGCGCGAGCGATGTCTTCCGCAGGCGTCGCCGCAAACCATTGCAGCGTTCGGTGCATCCCGCGCACCATTGCCGCGAATTCCTCTCGCCGCGCCGCCATCACCGAACGGCGTGCGACCAATGACGTGTATGCCGTCGGCCCGCGCGTCGCCGCCGCGTGCCAGATATGGCCGGCACCTTCCGCGACCAGCGCCTCGACATATGGTTGGAACAACTGTGCCGCATCCAGGCGACCCTCCCGCAATGCCGCAGCATTCTCTGCCATGTTTGGGCCGCTGACGCGGTTCAACGCGGCAGGATCGAGTCCGGCCCGCCGCAGATCGTCCTGCAGGCACAGCCACGGCGTCGGCACTTCGGCGACCGATGCGAACCGAACCTCTGCCAGTTCCGTCAGCCGGAAATCCGGCCGAGGTGAACGGCCGACGATGAAAAACGGGTCGCGCACGACCACGTCGCAGAAGCACACCGCATCTGCCGCCGGATCGGCCGCGTGCGTCAGGATAACCCGCAGTGGACCGCCCCACATCGCATCCACACGGCCCGCCAGCAGGTCCGCTGCCGTGGCGGCCGGATCCGGCGAGGCCCGCAGTGTCACCTCCAGGCCCTCGGCCGCATAGGCACCGATGGCAAACGCAGCGTAGAACGGCGCATAGAAAAGAGCCCGGAAATTTTCCGATAACGTCAGCATGGGCACGATATCCTGTCATTGCGAGGAACGTAGCGACGGCATCCTGTCATTGCGAGGAACGTAGCGACGACATCCTGTCATTGCGAGAAACGTAGCGACGAAGCAATCTCCTCCGGGAAAGCGCACGGGCTGTTCGTGCGCCTGCACGAGGAAGCTTGCTTCGTCGCTTTAGTACCCGGAATCGCTAAAGCACGAAACATGGCTTGAGGCGTTTCTGGTGGACTGCGCTCTTGGTCCAGAAGAATGGTCGGGCGGTCTCATTGTAGCTGTCAATGAAGCTGGTGATGTGGTCGATCAGTTCGTGGACGCTGTTCGCGCCATTCTTTGAAATGGCCCGAGCGATGCTAACAGCACCGCACCATCCGCGTGCATCCGCGTTCATCTGCGTAAGACCTTTTCGTCGCTGCCCGCAGCACGAACAACGAGGCAATCCCGAAGTGATCGGGTCGCGCAGCCAACAGCGGCGCCGTGGAATCCGGCTATCTCTACCCCGCGCCAAAGTCGGTGTTCGACATGCACGATGCATCCGCACCGAGGGTCACTGTTTCGGCACGTTGCGCCGGCCGCGCGATAACCGCCAGCCGATCGCGAACCTGGATGACATGGCTGCGGCGATGGACCTGGTGCAGGCTGCCTACGCATTCGAATAGCGTGCGGCGCCTTGCACCCCTCACCGATCCGTCCCATCTTGGCGCGACCACAGGAGGTTCCGGCCATGACAATCGAGCCCGGCACGCGCATCGACATCGTTTCCGACGCGATCTGCCCCTGGTGCTATATCGGCCGCCGGCAGTTGGAACATGCCTTGGCCACGCTGGCGGACGAGGGCCTGCAGTTCTCGCTGCATTGGAACCCGTTCCAGCTCAATCCCGACATGCCGAAGGAAGGCCGCGACCGTGCTACCTATCGCGCCTGGAAATTCGGCAGTGCGGAACGTGCCGCGGCCGGCGACGCGCGTGTGACCGAAGCCGCCGCTTCGGTCGGGCTGGTGTTTCGTTCGGACCTGATGCTGCGCACGCCGAACACGCTCGATGCGCACCGCCTGGTGTGGTTCGCCGGCCAGAAGGGCCCGGCACAGCTCGGCGGCGTGCAGGACATTGTGATGAACGCGATCTTCACCGCCTATTTCACGCAGGGCCGCGATATCGGCGACCGCGCGGTGCTGGCCGATTGCGCCGGTGAGGCGGGATTGGATCGCGAAGAGGCCGTGCAGTTCCTCGCCGGCGATCTTGCCGCGCGCGAGATGCTGGCCGCCGACCAGGCGGCGCGGGAAGCCGGGGTGAATGGTGTGCCGTCCTTCTTCCTCGACGGCTATTCATTGTTCTCCGGCGCGATGCCCGCCGACGCGATGGCCGAAGCCTTCCGCAAGGCCAACGCAATCCTGCGCCAGCGCGCCGCGGCCTGAACCGGCCGTTTCCTCGCTGCGGGGGCACCTAAGCCCCGCCCGCTTTACCGGATGCTAACCCATTGCGTGTCTTATGGCGGCGCAATGATGAAGGTGGCCGGTGTGAGCGAAGCCCAGGACGAACTGACCGAGATGGTGCGTGCGGCGGTGCGGGCCGAGATCGCCGGTGCCGTGGAAGACCTGCGCCGCTTCGTCGATCGCCGCATCGCCGAACTGTCGGCGGAGGTGCACGGCGCCACGCAATTGCTCGACTTCAGCGAGGCGAACCTGTCCGGCCAGCTTTCGCGCATCCAGCAGGAGATCGGCCGCGTGGTGGCGGCGCCTGCCCTTGCCACGCGTACCAGCGGGCTTGAACTGGAGGCGGTGGTGCAAACCACCGAGCATGCGGCGAACCAGATCATGGAAGCGGCCGAGGGGATCGCCGCATGGATCGAGGAGGGCCGGGAAGACCCCGCGGCGGCCGCGGCGATTACGCAGCGCCTCAACGCCATTTTTGAAGCATGCACGTTTCAGGACCTTACCGGCCAGCGCATTCGCCGGGCGATCGAGCATTTGGAACATGTGGAACAGATGCTGTCCGGCCTTGCCCCGGAGGGCGTCCCCACGCCCATCGCGCAAGATGCGACGGCAGAACCGCCCGGCGGTGCCGACCTTGGCCAGAACGACGTGGACAGTTTGTTCGGTGCGACAGAGACCCCGTCCGCAGACGCCGGCCTCGGCCAGAATGACGTGGACCGAATGTTCGGATAGCCAGCACCCTGGGTTGAAATCGACGCGTTTGCGGATGATTGCGACGATCAGGCAAGATCATGGCATCGCCAAACGCAATTCGGACATACCAACCGTAGTTTTGCCGAATTTGCCGGAATGTCAGAAGCGTTCGCAGTGGTTTGAGTCGTGCGCCTCGTTCACGGCATGCTCTCGTCGCACATTGATTTCCCGTGAACGGCCTGAACCAAACCCACGTACCATGAGTTCTGACGTCATTGTTCGTTTTGTCGAATACGGACATGTACGTAATGCATACCGCACCGACTGTTGACCTATGTCATCGCCTGGAGCCGTCGCCATGGATTAGGTCTCATGCTTGCCTGGACCCGCGACATCTCTCTCGACACTCGACTGGATGCTGCCATGCCTCTTGATGCGAGCTCCAATGTCCTGCCATTCCCTGCGCGTCATCTCTCGCGCCGGGACCATGCGCTGATCGACCAATGGCGCACGCGGGCAGCGCCGCTTGGTGTTGCCAGGGTGAAAGTACGGGATGAAATCCCAGCCAATGCAGCCAGGCCGGCGGCCGATCGCATCGCGATCCAGTTCCAGCGCGGCGTGGCTGACGGACATTTTGTTGTGATCCAGCGTACCGCAGGCGAACGAACCTGGATCAGCCTGCTGCTACGGGTGGAGCCGGACGGCTCGATGACACTGCCGATCGAGGAGCAAATGCCGGTCCGTCAGGACGGCACCTTACGCGATGCTCTGAATGCGGTGCGTCCCGTGTTACCGGATGAGGATTGCGATCTGCTGGACTATCGGGCCGCGCGGGCTGCGCGCCGCGCCGTTGGTGCGTAGTCCTCCACCCGGCGCCGCGACGAAAACGCCGGCTAAGGGCTTGTTCGAAAATAAACGAATCGGAATGCACGGTCGAACAAGCCCTAAGCTTTTGCTTGCCCTAAGCTTTTGCTTTGAGCGGCAGCTTTGTCGGCGTGCTGACGCACTTATTTGCCGACGCTGTCTAAGCCGCCAGGGTCAGCCGTTTCATGAAGGCCGATATCCGGTGACGCCGCAGTTCGCTGCGTGCCTTGGCATCCGTCGTCATGTAATTGAGCTGCAGGCTGTAGCGCTGACCGGTGAATACCTTATGGCCGTGCCAGGAATGCGGCGAGTTGGGAAACACCAGCAGCGTCCCGTTCACCGGCGGCACTTCGACGGCATAATCCTCGAGATTGCCCGGGCCGCGCAACAGGCGCAGGCAGCCATCGTGCTGCGCCCAGGAGTCGCCGGCGGGATTCAGGTACAGCAACACCGTGACCCGCTTGGCGGTGGAATCGACGTGGACCTGTCCGTCGCGCTCGCTGGTCCAGGCGCGCAGCGTCAGCATGGTGGGCGAGTCCACCAGGTCGAGAGCGAACTTTTCCGCGATCGCTGCACGCAGCCGCTCGCCTTCCATTTCGGCCATCAGCGCCTGAGCGGTCGGCCCCAGCGATACGGCAGTGACCGGGAACGATCCGCGCTTGTCCAGCGAGGGCAGGTCCGCGACCACGCTCCGTAACGTTGACGGCGGCACGAAATGCGGCACGACCACGTGCGGGAACGGGGCTTCCACCGCCGGGGTGGTGGCAAGGGCGGCGTAGTCCAGCAAGCTCATAACGTCTCCTGACGGGGGCGGCCCGACAACAGCAGGGCCTCGGCGAGGTCGGCGAGGTCGTCGGGCCAGTACTCCTCCGGGCGTGGCTGCGCCACCCCCAACCCAGGGTCAGGGCGGCACGTCAGCACGGGCAGAGCCTGCGCCGGGGAGAACGCCCGCCGGCCGAGGGCGGCGCCGCGTAGCGCCATTGCCAAAGCCAGATCGGTGGGAACGCCACCTGCCAGGCGACAGACTTCCTCATGTCCGGCACCGGCAATTCCGGCCGCGACGGCCGTGGCAAGGGCCCCCGCCGCAACCGGATCGGTGCCCGCATCGCCGGCATCGGTCGCCGCGGCTTTGGCGGCGACATCCGCGCTGCCTGCCGCAACCCCCATTGCCGCCACCGCCAGGGGCACCGCGCGGAGCAATCCGCCACCTGGCTGCGGCGGCATGCCGGCAACGGCTGCGCGTGCGACCGCCAGTGCGGCCTCGCCCCGTGGGCTGGGCTGGCCAGGGATGCGACCGTCGGCGCCGGCAGCACTGTCGCCGATCATCAGCCCCAGCATTGCGCCGATGGCGCGATCGAGCGCGGTGTTTTCCGGCGCCCGGGGCCACCGTAGCGTGAGCCGCGGCGGCCGGCGCTCCTCAGTGCTGCCGCGCCAGGTCCGGGCACGCAGCGTCGCCACGGCGGTGGGCGCGCCGCCGAAGCAGGCCGAGGGCCGGCTTTCGCCAAGCGCAGAATAGGTGACCGGCACGCCGTCCTCGGACACCAGGACGCCGCCGGCGGCCATCAGCAGCGCATGCCCCGCGACGATGTCCAACGCATTCACCGGCCGCAGCGTCAGAGTGGCGATACCGTCCCCCACCGCGACCCGTGCCAGACGATAGGCGATCGAGGGCAGCGGCATGAAGCGCCCAGGTGCCACGGCGGTCCCGTGCCAGATCGGGCGCTGCCAGGCGCCGTGGTTCAGGAACACCACGTCGCCGGCGGCCAGCGTCCGGCCGCGCAGGTCGTTCGCCACCGGCGCGCCGTTGCGGGTGATGGCCGCGTCCTCGGCCCAGGTAATCAGGTCTGGTCCGCGATCCGGAGCCAGCGGCGCGAACACCACGCCCAGCACCGGCGTCCCTTCCCGCAACAGGGCAACGGAAACCGCGCTGCCGCGGCGGCCCTCCAGGAAGGCACGCGTGCCGTCATGCGGATCCACCACCCAGCAGAAGCCATTGGCGGGGGCATCCAGCACGCCCGCTTCCTCGCCAACAAAGCGGGCAGGCAGCAGCCGGGTCAGACGATCCCGAAGCAGCAGTTCCGCTTCGTGGTCCACCGGCGCGGTCACATGGTCGATGAAACGCGGGCCGCCGGGGCGGCAGAACTCGGCTGCGATCATGGCGCCGGCAGCCTCTACCGCGGCAATGACCTTTGGCAGCATGTCACGCGGCGTGAGCGGCACAACCGTTCCCTTTGATTCGTCCCATCAATCTAGGCGCGCGGTCCGGCCCGCGCTATCTGCGGTGCCCTGTGATGGATGCTCCTCTCGATCCTGCGATGCGCGGCCCGCTGCCGGCCTATCGAGCCAAAGTGGCAGCGGGCGAACTGGCACCCGACCCCTCCCAGCAACTGGCGGCGGAACGGCTGCAACGCCTGTGGACGCGGTTGCGCGGCTACGATCCGCCGCTGCGCCCGAGCAATGGCGGCGGCTTTCTCTCGCGCTTGCTTCGCCTGCGCCCCACCGACGACGCGGACGAGGAACGGCCGAACGGCCTCTACCTGGTCGGCGAAGTGGGCCGCGGCAAATCCATGCTCATGGATTTGTTCTATGCCGCCGCGGACGTGCCGCGGAAGCAGCGCATCCATTTTCATCGCTTCATGCAGAACGTGCATGTGCGGTTTCACGCCTTTAAGCGTGCGCATCCGGAGATCGAGGATCCGATCCCACCGCTTGCCGATTCGATCGCGAGCGAATCGGCGCTGCTGTGCTTCGACGAATTCCAGGTGAACGATATTGCCGACGCCATGATCCTGGGCCGGCTGTTCCAGGCCTTGTTCGATCGCGGCGTGGTGGTGGTGGCGACGTCCAACACGCTGCCCGATGATCTGTTCAAAGGCCAGCCGGGGCGCGACGCGTTCCTGCCGTTTATCGAGCTGATCAAGCAGAAACTGGATGTGCTGGTGTTGGATGCGGGGCGTGATTTCCGCCGCTCGCGCCTGCGCGGAATGCGCACCTGGCTGGTGCCGGCGGATGGGCACGCGGATCGCGCGCTGGACGCGGCGTTCGCCGAACTGACGGGCGGCGCAGAGGGGCGGCCCGAAACACTGAACGTGATGGGCCGCAAGCTGACCGTGCCGGTCGCGGCGGAAGGTGTGGCGCGGTTCGATTTCGATGTTCTGTGCGGTACCGCGCTGGGAGCAGGCGATTACCTGGCGCTGGCGACGCATTTCCACACGCTGATCCTGGATGGGATTCCGCGGCTGTCGCCCGACAATTACGACGTGGCGCGGCGGTTCATCACGCTGATCGACACGCTGTACGATCACCGGGTGAAGCTGGTGGCGTCGGCGGCGGCAATGCCGGACCAGTTATATATGCGCGGCGAGAACGCGAAAATGTTCGAGCGCACGGCATCACGGCTCGACGAGATGCAGAGCGACGACTGGCAAGCGCTGCCGCATCTTACCTAACCTCTCCCGCGCTGCGCTATTCGCGCAGCGCGGGAGAGGTTATTCTTCACCAGAGACGTTACTCCTGTTCCTCCGCGAGCATCTCGCTGTCCAATTCCAGCAATTGCTCGGCCTGTGGTGCGTCCACTGCCTCCACACTGCGCAGCTTCCGGCCGACCGCCCGTGTTCGCGTCCGCGCCCGTTCGATCGTGTTGCTGAACGTGCCGGCCTGCTTGGCGAGGCGTTCCAGCACTTCGTCCATCTTCAGCATCTCCGTCCGTGTCGCCCCCAGCAGGTCCCGCACCTGATCTGCCTTTTGCTCTAATGCCAGCGTCACGAAGCCAAGCTGGATCGTGCGCAGCAGCGCCGGAAACAGACAGGGACCCAGCACCAGCACGCGGCAGTCGCGGCCGATTTCGTCAATCAATCCGGGAATGCGCGCCACCTCGGCGTACAACGCGTCGGTTGGCAGGTACATCACCGCGAACTCCACCGTCACCGGCGGGTTGATGTATTTGCTCGCGATTTTCCGCGCTTGCTCGCGTACCGTGCGTTCCAGCCGGCGCGCCGCCATGCGTTCGCCCTCGGCGTCGCCGGCTTCCGAAGCCGCCAGCAGACGTTCATAATCTTCCACCGGGAATTTCGCATCGATCGGCAGCAGCGGCCGATCCTCGCCGCGCATCGGCATAATGACGACGAATTCCACCGCCTCGTCGCTGTCTTCCCGCACCTTGCGGTTGGTTTCATAAGCACCCGCCGGCAAGACGTCGTCCAGCATTGCGCGCACCTGGGTCTCGCCCCAGCCGCCGCGCGTCTTCACATTGGAAAAAAGTCGCTTGATATCGCCGATCTGCGCGGTGACGGCTTGTACGTCGCCCATCGCCTTCTGCACCGCCGCGAACTGGTCGATGACACGGTTGAAGCTCTCATTCATCTGCTTTTCCACCGCGGCATGCAATTGCTCGTTCACTGTCTTCTGGATTTCCGCCAGCTTGGTCTCGTTGCCTTCGCGCAATTCGCGCAGCTTGGCTTCCATCATCGCTCGCGTGGTTTCGAATTGCGTGCCGATTTGCTGCGCCGATTTCTGCTGTCCTTCCAGCAGCGCCAGCCGCATGTCGCCTTGCTCGCGCGACAGCACCGTGCGCACTTGCTCCAGGCCGGTGTCGTACGCGCCACGCAGGCCGGCGATCCGCTCGGCGGTCGCGGTATCGGCGGCACGCAAGGCCGCGCGCGTGGTTTCCGCTTCCGTTCGTGCACCGGCCAGCGATTGTTCGCCCAGCAATCGCAGCGCCGCCAGTGCCTGTGCGTGCCGCGAGACGACAATCACCGCGGCAACCGCCGCGCCGGCGGCGATGAGGGCAAGCGCCAACAGAAGGAAAAGCATGAGCCGGGCTCCCCGATTCGGCGCAAACGATTATGCGCCGTTGGGGAAAAGGCTCCCAGGCTCCGCGAGAGCAGGCCGCCCACGTTGCCGGGGACGGCCCGTTTCTTAGCGGTGTCCGATAATGATCTTGACCTTGATCGTTATGATCAGGATCACTACCTTTTGCCGCAAGAGAGACCAAATGTTGGGCATTGGTTCTCTCCTTGATCGCCGGTCGGGACTATCCCGGCCGGCGTTTTTCATTTGCGGGCAAGGAAGTTACGTAAGGAAGCGCGAGCGCAGCGCGGGGATTCGTTGCTTGCATACGATTGTGCGGAAAATTGGAAAGCCAAGTTCTTGCCGATTGCGAGACCAAGGATCGCCTACCGATTTTCAAATTCGACTTGATCCCCGCGAGACGGATTTGTTAACTTCCTTTCACCGGCCCGTCTCCTGGCGGCGATCGGTTCTCTCCTCGGATGCGCTGGCCAGGGTGGACTACCCTGGCCGGCGTTTCGGTCCGCAAACCGTCCACCGTCGTCGGAGTGCGGGCGGTGCCCTGCCGGCTCCGCGGCGCCATAGTCCCCATCCGCGCCTGTCGTCTCCCACTCTCGCCATGGCGGCGCCAACCATCCTCCCGCGCGTCCCACTCCCGTGGTAGGTTGGCAGGGAATCGCTTCGGAGGAACGCTCCCATGGACGCACCCAAGCCGCGCAACCCCGGCGAGGTGGCCGACCGCAACCTGGCCCTGGAACTCGTCCGTGTGACCGAGGCCGCCGCCATCGCGGCCTCCCGCTGGATCGGCAAAGGCGACAAGAACTCCGCCGACGGTGCCGCGGTGGAGGCCATGCGCCGTTCCTTCGATACCGTCGGCATCGCCGGCACCGTGGTGATCGGCGAGGGCGAAATGGACGAGGCGCCGATGTTGTATATCGGCGAGAAGGTCGGCGCCGGCGGACCGCCGATGGACATCGCCGTCGATCCGCTGGAAGGAACCACGCTCACGGCTAAGGGCGGTCCCAACGCGATTGCTACCATCGCGCTCGCCGAGGCCGGCAATTTCTTGCACGCCCCCGACATCTACATGGAAAAGATCGCGGTCGGCGGCGGACTGCCGGATGACGTGGTCGCGCTGGATGCGCCCGTCGGCAGAAACCTGCGCAACCTGGCGCAGGCGAAAAAATGTGCGGTGTCCGACCTTGTCGCCTGCATCCTGGACCGCGACCGCCACAAGGAACTCGTCGCCAAAGTGCGCGAGGCCGGTGCGCGCATCGTACTGATCAGCGACGGCGACGTATCCGGCGTGATCGCCACGACCATGCCGGAGTCAGGGATCGATATCTATCTCGGTTCCGGCGGCGCGCCGGAAGGCGTGCTGGCTGCGGCAGCACTGCGTTGCGTCGGCGGCCAGATGCAGGGCCGGCTGATGTACGAGGACGACAAGCAGATCGAACGTGTGCGCAGCATGGGCCATGCCGATCCGCGCCGCGTGTTCTCCTGCGAGGAAATGGCCAAGGGTGACGTGATGTTCGCTGCCACCGGGGTCACCACCGGTGCCATGCTGCGCGGCGTGCGCATCCATGGCCAGGGCGCGGTGACCCAGTCGGTGGTGATGCGGAGCCGCTCCGGCACCGTGCGCTACGTGGAAGCGCATCATAATTTCTCCACCAAATACTGGGGCGGCTGGGCGGCACAAGGCTGATGGAGCCGGTGCTCGGCATCGAGCGCAGCCTGGCAGGGCGGCGCTGGGTGTGGCGTGTCGGTGAGGACCGGTTGGGCCTGGGCATCGCGCAACGCATGGGCGTGCCGGAGATCATCGGCCGCTTGCTCGCCGCGCGCGGCATTGGCATCGAGGGGGCCGGCGACTTTCTGGATCCCACGCTGCGGGCGCTGCTGCCCGACCCCTCCTTGCTCGCCGACATGGACGCCGCCGCGGAACGTCTCGCTTCGGCGGCGATGCGCGCCGAAACGGTCGGGGTGTTCGGCGACTATGACGTGGACGGTACGTGCAGCGCAGCCCTGATGGTGACTTTGCTGCGGGAACTGGGTTGCACCGTCCACACCCATGTGCCGCACCGAATGAACGAGGGCTACGGTCCCAACCCGGCGGCCCTGCGCCGCTTGGTTGAGCAAGGCGCAACCGTGATCGTCTGCGTCGATTGCGGCACGGCAGCGGGGGAGGCTCTGGCAGCGGTGCACGGTGCGGCGGATGTGCTGGTGCTGGACCATCACAAGTCCGAAGGCCCGCCGCCTTCGGTGTTTGCCACCGTGAATCCCAACCGGCTCGACGACACCTCCGGGCTGGGCGCGCTGTGTGCCGCCGGGGTGGCGTTCCTCACCGCTGTGGCGACGCTGCGGTCGCTGCGGCGGCACGGCTTCTTCGCGCAGCGCGCCGCCCCCGATCTGCTGGCGTTGCTCGACCTGGTGGCGCTGGCAACGGTGTGCGACATGATGCCGCTGACCGGCGTGAACAGGGCGCTGGTTTGCCAGGGACTGAAGGTGATGGCACGGCGGGCACGGCCCGGCATCGCCGCCCTGTTGGACGTGGCCCAGACGCGCGACCGGCCCACGGCGTTCACGTGCGGTTTCGGCCTCGGCCCCCGCATCAACGCCGCCGGCCGCATCAGCGAGGCTGATCTGGGCCTGCGGTTATTGCTCGCCCAGGATGCAGCAGAGGCAACGGCCCTGGCTGCGCTGCTGGACGACGTGAACCGTCAGCGACAGGAAGTCGAGGCGGCGGTGCTGGATGCCGCCTTCCGCATCGCGGAAGCGCAGGCCGCCGCAGGCCATGCCGCGCTGTTGGTCTGCGGCGAGGGCTGGCATCCGGGCGTCGTCGGGATAGTTGCCGGGCGGATCAAGGAGCGTTTCAACCGCCCCGCTTGTGTGGCCGGGGTTGCGGATGGCGTGGCGAAAGGGTCAGGGCGCTCGGTGGCGGGGCTGGATCTCGGCGCCGCCGTGATCGCGGCGCGGCAGACGGGAATCCTGATCACCGGTGGCGGGCACAGCATGGCCGCGGGCTTCTCGCTGGACGGTGAACGGATCGAGACGTTCCACGCGTTTCTGAATGAGCGGCTGGCGGCGGCTGCGTCCTTGCCCAGCGCGGCCGACCTGGCTGTGGAGGGGACCCTGGCAGTGGGTGGTGCGACCACGGATCTGGCGCAGCAACTCGCCCGGCTGGCGCCGTTCGGCGCGGGAAACGAGGAACCGATCCTGGTTCTGCAGCGGGCGCGCGTGCTGCGGGCCGATCGGGTGGGGCGGGAAGCGACCGCGATCCGCACCTTCATCGAAGGCGAGGGCGGCGGGCCGCGCCTGAAGGCGATGCTGTTCCGTGCCCGGGACGGCGCGCTGGCCGAGGCGCTGCTGGGGCGTAGCGGCATGCCGCTGCACCTGGCCGGCCATTTGCGGGCGGAAGTGTGGAATGGCGCGGTGAATCCGGGATTCGTGATTAGCGATGCGGCTCCGGCTTGACCGAGGGGAGGGGGTTCGCTACCCCACCGCGCCGCCGCGGTCCCCTTCGTCTAGAGGCCTAGGACACCAGCCTTTCACGTTGGTAACACGGGTTCGAATCCCGTAGGGGACGCCAGTAATATCAATAGGTTAGCGGCGCGTTCAGGAGCTCTGTCCAATATCTGGCCAATATGCGTCCCTGAACATTTATGGACAGCACGCCGTAGGACGTTCCTGATCTGCACCGGGCATGCCGACCGCTGGGACCGCCTTCATCCGCGGCAGAGGCCCCAGATCGGGCCGCACCAGGCTCGGCACATCTCCGCCTCCGTGGGGCTTTGCCTGCCCTTTGGGACCGTCTGGACGGGTTCCAGGGCAATACACGCATTGCTTGCGGAGGGGCGTTGTATGCTCAACCGAAAGCCGCGAGCTACTTTGTAAAGACCGCTGAAGCACGTTGACGATCCGACGCCGTTTCGTTAAGGACCGATGCGGTTTTTACATGGAATACTACGGTGTCCAGCGTATCAAAGCGGAATATATCTGCCACGAAACCCGCCACAGCGTCCTCGGCAGCAGGTCGCGTTTTCGCCTATTGCCGTGTCTCCACCGACGAACAGGCTGAAAGCGGTCAATCCCTTGCCGTGCAGGAGCGCCAGCTCCGGGGCTGGGCCGCGCAGCACGAGCGGGAGATCGCCCAAGTGGTGATTGAGCCCGGCGTCAGCGGCAGCATCCCGTTCAACGAACGTCCAGAAGGCACACGCCTCTGGGCCGATCTCCGCCCCGGCGACGTCCTGGTCGCGGCCAAGCTCGACCGCATGTTCCGCTCGGCCTCCGACTGCCTGTCGGTGGTCGAGGCGTTCAAGGGGCGCGGCGTCTCCCTCTACCTGCTCGATCTCAACGGGGGCGCTGACGATGTGTCTGGCAACGGCATCGCGCGGCTATTCCTGACCATCGTGAGCGCTTTCGCCGAATTCGAGCGGGATCGGATCGGTGAGCGAATTCGGGCGACCAAACGGGCCCAGAAAGCCCGCGGCGAGTACCTCGGTGGGAAGCCACCCTTTGGCTTTGCCTACGACGCTGACCACAATCTGGTCGAGGTGCCGAAGCAGCAGCGGGCGATCCGCCGCATCCGCAAGCTGCGCGCCGAGGGGCTGTCCTCGCACAAGATCAGCAGCGACCTCGCCAAGCACGGCATCAAGTGTAGTCACGTCACCATACTCAAGATCATCAAGGAGGAGAAGCGCGGTCCTTTCGCGTGCAACGACGGCGCCCAACCGGGGCGCTGAAGGGAAGCGGTCAACCCGCCGACGAGCTGACAGCGCAGTCCGCCACGGCTTTAGGCGCGAGCAGCCACTAGTACAGCGTTTCCAAAGTTCGACTCCTATGGGGCGGCCCTGGCCCCGGCCCCAGGACTCGAGGCCAGGTCGGGTGATAGGTGCGGAATCAAGGAATCGCTGTACTAGGAATCGAAGAATGCGCCGCGCCGGAATCGCCCTTGGTCCACTTGCAATGACATGGTGCTGTCCCGGCGCGCTAACGCCTCGCGCGCCGCTGCGGGCGGGACAACGCCTCGATTGCCGCCGCGGCAGTACGCGTCATCGCCGCGCCGCTCACCAGCCGGGCGATCAGTTCGTCATACTTCGCAAGATACTCGTTCATCGCCAAATGCCGCTCGGCATACGCACGCGCGTTCTCGCGCAGCGAGCGCGCCAGCTTTGTCTCCTCCAACACGCGCTGAATGGTGCGTGCCAGAGCCTGCGGATCGAAGAACGAGGCCAGCAATCCATTCTCGCCAGGCGTGATGAATTCGCGCACCGGCTGCGTGTCGCTGCCGATCACCGCACAGCCCATCGCGAGCGCTTCGCGCAACGACCACGACGCGACGAAAGGATAGGTCAGATATACATGCGCGTCCGACCGCTGCAGCAGCGTCACATACGTCTGGTATTCCAGCCGCCCGGGAAACACGATGCGGTCGGGGTCGATACGGTCGCCGACCTCCTTCATCATGACCTCACGCCATGTGCCTTGCTGCGGCGGGTTGCCGTAGCTGACGCCATCGCCGCCCACCATCACCACCTTCACGTCCTTCCGCGCGCGCAGCAGATGCGGCAGCGTGCGCATCATGATGTGGAAGCCGCGATACGGCTCCAGATCGCGCGAGACGTACGTCACCAGTTTGTCGGCGGGACGGATCGTCATCGCGCCGATCTTCAGTGGTGCGCGCCGCACCTGCGGGTTGGGCTTGCACACGTCCAGGTGCACGCCTTCGCGCAGCAGGTTGATCTGCGGCTGGGCCCAGGCCGGATAGGTGGAGTGTTGCCACTCGGTCGGAGTCTGGCCGTGGCAACCCAGTGTCAGTGCGAGATGGTTGATCGCGTTCTTGGCACGGATGCGCGGAAAATCCAGTTGCTCGGCAGGAAATTCCGGATCGAAATTAACATCGATGCCTTCGTAGTGATAATAGAATTCGAAATAGCCGAGCAATGGCACGCCGGGCCACACGTCGATCAGGTTCAGCAGTTCGCCCCAGCCGTGATGCCCGATGATGATGTCGGGCGTGAAGCCAAGCGACTTCAGGTTGGCGGCGGTTCTGGCCACCACCTCGGCACGGCGCGCGCCGGCATCCAGTTCCCGCGCTGCGATATGCGTGTCCGCGGCGGCGCCGGGCGGTTTGCGATAGGGGACCTTGCGCACGCCCTCGATCTGGTTGGCATTCGGTTCGGTGATGAAGACCACCTCGTGCTGCTTGCGCGCCGCCAGATGCCGCACGATGTGCAGGTACTGGCCGGGGAAATTCTGATGAACAAACAAATATTTCACGCGTCAGCGATCCTCGACCCCGGCTGCGATGCGATCGCGGAGACCCGGCTGTTAGTAACCTCTATCAGTGGGGCGCGAGTCAGGCGAAGCGTGTCGGTGCGAGGAGCGAAGCGAGGAAGCATTCGTCGGCGGTTGGGCGCACGGACGGTGCGGGCACGCCTCGGAACGAGATTGCTTCGTCGCTTCGCTTCTCGCAATGACATGTTGTGTGATGTGCCGTGCTGGGCTGCGCTTCCCTGATTCCGGACACTAGCGGTTGCCGGCCGCCCGTGGCGCGCGGCCGGTTCGCGCGGGCCTTGCCGGCTTGGCGGTGCCGGCGGTTGCGCGTTCGGTGTGCGGCGCGTCCTCGCGGCGGTGCAGCTCCAAGCGGAAGGCTTCCAGCGCTGCGAGGCTTTCCGCCTCGCAGGCCTCCTCCGCGCCGACCGGGCCGGCGGTGCTGCCATCGATGAACGTGGCTTCATAGGTGCAGCGCCAGTTCCGGGCGGCCGCACCCTTCAGCCGAATCTTGATCCCGAGCAGGGGCAGCGCCATGCCGCGGCTGCCGCAGAATTTTCCGCCGTCCACCCAGGGCGAGAGCCAGCCGCGGCCCAGCACGGCCTGGTATTCGATATCCTCCGGCGCCACGCCTTCGCGGGGCCTGACGGCAAAGCCTTCGATCCAGGATCTGCTGCCGCGCGTGCCCACCCATTCGCCGAGCAATACCCCGACGTCTCCCATGCTCTGGACATGGGCGACCACCTCGGGATTTGGCTGCGGTGCTGCCGTTGGAGCGGGGCCAGGTTTCGGTGCCTGGGCAGGGGCCTGTGCCGGGACAGCCGTCACGGCCGTATCGCCGCTCAGGCGCAGCACTTGCAGCCGCGGTGCCATTTCGGGCCCTTGGCGCGGGGACTGATAGACCGTTACCAGCACTTGCGCCGGTCCTTCCGCGACACGCACCAAGGCCGCGGTGCCGTTCAGCCAGCCATCCTGACGAAAGGTGCTGATCGAAACGGAATCGGGGCGGCTGACGGCACCGGGTGCCTGCGAGATGCGAACGCCGGGCAACCCGGTGGCGGCATCCGGTTGCGGGCTGCCGGGGGGTTGGAAGACGCAGAACAGACCCCTGTCGAGAGTCATCAGGTGGCCGGAAACGCGGAGCTCGGCGACACGGCCCTGTCCTTCGTCAGGCGGCACAGCTTGCGGGGGCACGGGTTGTGGTTCCGGCCTTGTCATGACCGCGGCGGCTGGTTCGGGCATGCGCTCGTCCTGCTGTCTTGGCGTTCTTGTCATGGGTGTTTGCTCGATAGCTTGAATGAGACCAGATGGTTATCAGTTTCGGCCTTTTATCAGGCGCCTTCATGGCCTGTCAGGCCGGCGGCTGCAACAAGTGCGTTGTTAATTCCGCGCGGCGGCATTCCGAAGGGCAAAAGAAAGCCGCGGCCGGTGCAGCGAATACGTTCCGCGGGTGCGCCGATATCGAATGCTGCGACCGTCAGGCCGGCCTGCCACAGTTCGGTCAAGGCAAAGCTCCATGTCTCCGGCGAGACGGATGGCAACAGAGCCAGGCTCGCCTGCTGGGCCTGGATCAGCGGCACGGCTTCTTCCTGGGTGAACCGGCCGGTGACGAACACGCGGCCGGTTGCGAGCAAACGTGCATCGTCGATGGTGTGGCCGACGACGACGAAATCGAGCGGCAGGACGCGTTCCGCCGCGTCGCGCGCACATGCGAGCAGGATGTCGAAGCCCTTGTGCACTCCGATCGCACCCAGCAGGCAAACGCGGCAACGGCCGTCGCGCGGCTGCGGGCGCGGCGGATCGGCGATCAATGCGTCGTCCTCATGCGGAACGACGTCCAGGCGCAAGCGGGTAAAATAGTTGCGCATGCGCACGGCCACGTCGTCAGATGGCGTGACCACCCGACGGGCCGCCTGCAGGAAGCTGGCTGCGCGGCCGCGCAGGTCCTGCACGCTGATGTCGTCGTCAATGACGCGGCCGGCGTCGGCAACACAGGCCTCGCAGGCGGCGAGGTTCGGTTCTCCGCAATAACGGCGCGTCGGGCCGACCAGGGCGACCTGCGGGCAGATCCACGGATAGTCGTGGATGAAGACGTCGTACGGCACCTCAAGCCGGTTCACCAGGTCGAGGATGGTTGGTGGATGATGCAGTGTGTGGTGGACTTCGACCAGGCGCGGCGACGCGGCGCGAAGGGTCCGCAACAGCACCGGCAGTTCGGCAGGAAGCACGTAGGCCAGATTTGGGAATCCGGCTGTCGCACCGTCGATGACCACCAGGGGATCGGCCCCGGGCCGGCGTTCGGGGCGCAGGATGATCGGGCGGAGGCCGGCGGCCCGATGGCGGGCGGCAGAGACCCCAACCTGACGCTCCACGCCGCCGCCATCATCGTGCGTGATCAGGATCGCCGATCCCGTGGTGCCGCGTGCCTCGGCGCGCCAGCGCAGCAGATCGATGCGCCGGCGCGCCTCGGCCAAAGGGTCGGCCGCGCTGAATGCGGCGATAAGCTGGGCGTAGCCGGGGTGGAGCCGGTTCAGCAGCGTCTCGTTCCGCGCCTGAAGATGCCGGCCGGCCGGGCCAAAGCTGGTGCCTGCATGGTGGGCGACGAACACGCCCGTCACGGCGACATTGCGCCAGCCCAGATGGCGGGCGCGCAGGCAGAAATCGTTCTCCTCGCCGTAGCCCTGGGCGAAGACGTCGGTGCGGAATGGTCCCACTGCGTCGATACAGTCCCGCCGCAGGTAGAGGCAGAACCCGACGCCCACGGGGATATCGACGACAGTTAGCCCGTTGGCGCGGCGCGCGGTGGCGTTCAGCCGCCGCGTTTCAACGAGATCGGGGACCGGGTTGGTGCCAGGCAGGCCCGGATAGCTCAGGATGCTGGCGTGGTTGGAAAATGGGGTTGCGGTGCCGATGCCGGGCTCCGCGCGGCAGGCGTCGCGCAGGCGTTCCAGCCAGCCCGGCGGCACCAGGGTGTCGCTGTTGAGCAGGATCACGTCGTGGCCGGCGGCGGCGGCCATGCCGTCATTGGCGCTGGCGGGAAAACCCTGGTTGCGCGCGTGGCGGATGAGGCGCACGCGGCGGTCCTGTGCCAGCCGGTCCAGAGCCTGCCGGAGATCATGGTCCGGCGAGGCGTCGTCCACGATGATGACCTGATGGGGTGGGGTCAGCGTCGCGAATACGCTGTCGAGGCATGCCAGCACCGTGGCGGTCCTGCCATACACCGGAATAACGATCGCCACGGGCTGGCCCCGGCGCGGGGTTTTCACCGCCGGGCGTGGGCCGACGATGTCGGCCGGGATGGCGGGCGGGGGAAACGGCGTAATGCTGCTCAGCCTCGACCTGCGGGCGGATTTTGGCGATAGGTATTGCGCCAGGGCGGTTGCTGCGGCGCCTGCCGCAGCTTGTTCGGCGTCCGGGTCAAGCGGGCTGCCCAACAGGTCCCTGGCATCCCGCCCGCAGACATGCAGGGGGCGGGGCAGTTTTGCCAGCGCATCGGCCGGGACCGTGAATCCGCGCGGGCGGGCGAGGGGGCCGGCGTGGCTGACTGTTACGGTGTGGTCTGCTGCCGTTATCCGCACGCTGCGGCTGGGGGCGCCGCCCTGGACCAGCAGTTCGGGATCGGTATCGGGGTCGCCGGGGCACCAGGCCCAGCCGCGCAGTCCGCCGTGCCAGGCTTCCACGAAACCGGCGATGCGGCGGATCGCGCCGATCTGGATCGGACTGCCCAGCAGATGCCGCCCGGCCAAACGGACGGCAATTTCCCGGGCTTCTGGCCATGTCCGCGGCAGAGCGTCGGGCCGGATGGGTTTGTCGTCCAGCCGGATGTCGGGGCGGGCGCTGGTTCCGGCTGGGCAGATGACAAGCCGACCGTCGCCGGTCAGGCCGCACCAACCGGCCGCATTGGATTGCCGAGCGATGAGATCGGCCAGCGTGTCACCGGGAGCAGACAGCGCCGGATCCACGGAATGGTTTGACAGTGCCGTGGCGAGGGCTTGCGCGGCGTCCGAGGCATGGCCGCTGCTGAGATGTGCCACGGCCAGCCCGATCCAGGCCTCGCGAACATTGGCGGCGTTGGCGATGGATCGGAACAAGCGCTCGGCGCGGACCGGATCGGACTGAAGGCACGCGCTGGCCAGCGTCAGCGTGATTGCTCCATCGGCCGGGACGAGGCGGTGGGCGCGATCGAGCCAGCGGATCGCCTCGCCGGCATCGCCTGCCGCCATTGCGCGCCTGCCGCGTTGCAACGCATCGAGAGCGAGCGTGGCAGCGTCGCTGCCGGGACCTGGCGGAGGAAGATCGCGGTCTGATACCAGCCAACGTTGAGCCTGACTCATCCGTGTCATGGCCGGCGAAGGCCGGCCACCCACGTCTTTATCAGGTGCGGCTTGTAAAGACGTGGATGGCCGCGACAAGCGCGGCCATGACACATGGGGCACATCGGTCAGTCTTTTCGCTGCCTGGTATGAGGCGTAGGGCGGGGGAAGCGGTTTGGGTTTGGGGTCAGGTTTGGGTTTGGAACTCTCCCTCCCCCTATGGGAGTGGGGTGGCGGGAGGGGGCGGGGCGCGCCTGGCTTCGGCACTCGCCTCCTCCCCCCATCCCCCTCCGGTAAGGGGAGGGGGGGCTTTTCGTTGGTCACCGTGCGGCGACTCGTGGCTCGGGCATCACGGGGGCAGGCGCGGGCAGGGCGGCGAGGTCGTTTTTCGCGTCTTGCAGTCCCTGGGCCACCGCACGCTCCAGCCAATGGCGTGCCCGGTCGATGTTGCGTTCGCCGGCCAGGCCGCGCGCCAGGTAACGGCCGTACATCATCTGCGCGTAGGCGTGGCCGCGCTCGGCCGCGATACCGAAGCAGCGTTGTGCCTCGACGCGGTCGGTCGGCACTTCATGGCCGCCGCCCTTCATCGCGCCAACCGCGAACATCGCGCCAACGTGGCCGCGCGCCGCGGCCTTCTCGAACAATACCAGCGCGCCGGCATGGTCCTTGGGGCCGCCGCGGCTGTTCAACATCATCTCGGCCAGCATCACTTCAGCTTCCGGCATGCCGATATCCGCGGCGCGCTTGATCCAGCCGCGGCCCGCAATCGGGTCGGCATCGACGCCGCGGCCATCCACCAGCATGCGGCCATACCAGTATTGTGCGTTCACCACACCGTCGGCCGCCCGGCGCAGCCATTCCGCCGCCTTGCGGTCGTCGCGTTCCACGCCGACCCCTTCGGCCAGGCAGACCCCGAAATTGAAGGCCGCGACAAGGTCGCCGGCGTTCGCCGCGGTTTCGAACCACTCGCGGGTGCGCAGCGAGTCCTCCTCGCCGCCGAGACCCTTCAGCAGCAGATTGGCGAAATCGACCTGCGCGTTGCGGTCGCCCGCCATCGCGGCGACGCGGAACCATTTCGCCGCCTCATCCTGGTCGCGGCCGACACCGGCACCGGTGAGGTGCAGCATGCCGAGGGCGCGGGCGGCGCCCTTGTGGTTGGCCTCCGCGGCGCGGCGGAACCAGATTGCGGCTTCGGCGAAATTCGGGGGCAGCTTGCCACCCTTGGCGTACAGGTCGCCGACCACCGCCGCCGCCTCGGCATCACCGGCCAGGGCGGCGCGGCGCAGCCAGGACTCGCCCTCGGTGGGGTTGGCCTTGACGCCGCGCCCCTCCAGCAATGCGACACCCCAGCGGGCCTGGGCGCCGCGATGGCCGCGTTCCGCCGATCGGCGGTACAAATCGGCGGCGGTAGCGGGGTCGGCCGGAACGCCGAAACCGCGCTCGGTGATCATGCCCATCAGGTAAAGCGCGGTGGGCAGGCTGGAGTCGGCGGCCTTGCGCAATTGCTCGATGATCAGCGCCTGGGATTCGGGCGTGGTGCTCTCACGCGCCATCGCCAGCGCGAATCCGAGATGCCCTTGGGGGCAGCCGGATGTTGCGGATTTCTCGTACCAGCTCCGGGCTTCGTCGAGATTGCGTAGGTTCTCCGGGCCGGAGGTCAGGATGAATCCGAGCAAGGCCTGGCCGTCGGCCGAGCCGCCGTCAGCGGAGCGGCGCGCCCATTTCTCGGCTGCGGCAAAGTCCGGCTGCCCTGTGGTGTTGGCCGAGAACAGACCGGCGGTGTTGCCAAGCAGGCCGGTGTTGTCGGTGGCGAGGCCGTGGACGAACAGCGTCGCCAGCAACACTTGCGCCTCAACGTAGCCTTGGTTCGCGGCGCGCTCGAGCCATCGCGCTCCTTGGGTACGGCTGGGCGGTACACCGACGCCTTCCAGGTAGCAGCGGCCGAGGCGGAACTCGGCTTCCGCGATTCCGGCCGCCGCTGCGCGCACCAGCAGGGGAAAGGCCCGTTTGGTCTGGCCTTGCTCGGCCAGTCGCACGCCACGCTTCAGAGCGGCCTGGGGCGAGAATCTACTGACCAGGCTATCGAGAAGGCTCATTGTCTCATACCGGCGAGCGTTGACGGTGGCCCATTTGTGTCATGGCCGGCGGGGGCCGGGTATCCATGTCATTCTCACTTGTGTGATGGCCGGCGCGGGCGGGCCATCCACGTCTTTGCTGATGGCAACTACGAAAGTCGTGGATGGCCGGCCTGCGCCGGCCATGACACAAGCGGTGTTGCCCTCGCCTCACTTCCCGACCGCTGCGTAATACCAGCGGCTCGACAGGCTGACTCTTCCACGTCATGGTGCGCGCCGGCGCGCCATGTGCGACTTTTGTGTTGGTCGCGGCCAAGTCGTGGATGGCCGGCCTGCGCCGGCCATGACGGGGAACGGTCGGTCTGCGCCGGCCATGACGGGGAACGGTCGGTCTGCGCCGGCCATGACGGGGAACGGTCGATCTGCGCCGGCCATGACGGGGAACGGTCGGTCTGCGCCGGCCATGACGGGGAACCGTCGGCCTGCGCTGGCCATGACGATCTGTTGCCGCCTCATGGTTCGCGCATGGCTTCCTGAGTCACCGGCATGACCTTGCCGAGCAGGTAGCGCAGCACCGTCCGCTTGCCGACCTTCACGTCGGCCGTCACCGGCATGCCCGGCATCAGCCGGAAGCTGGCGGGCACGTTGTGCAGCGCCACGCGATCGATGGCGATGCGCGCGCGGTAATACGGCTCGCCGTTGTTGGCAGGCATGGGCACCGAGCCGGCGGTGTTCGGATTGCGCTGGTCTTCCTGGGCGTTGAAGCTGTCGGCGCTGATGATGCGGACCGTGCCATAGGCCAGCCCGTATTGCGTGAACGGGAAGGTGTCGAACTTGATCGCCACCGGGTCGCCGACATGCACATAGCCGTCGTCACGGCCCATGATGTTGGCCTCTACTTCCAGCGGCGCGTCGGATGGCACCAGCGTGATGAGCTGCTGGCCGGACTGCAGCACGGAGCCGACCGATACCTTGGCGATGGTCAGCACCGTGGCGTCGCGATCGGCCCGCAACTCCACGAGCTGGCGGCGAAGCTGGGCCTTGTCCAGCGCCTCGCGTGCGTCCGACAGCTTGCTGGTGGCGTCGGAAAGCTTGTCGGCGGTATCCGCATGCCATGACTGCACATAGCCGTTACGTTCAGCCAGCAACGCGGCCAGATCCCGCTGGGCACCGGTCGCTTGCTCCTGCGCGGCGGCCAGGTTGCGCGCCATCTCCGCGCGGTTGTCCATGGCCGACAGCGTGTTCAGCCGGCTGCCGACGGCCAGCTTCTCCAGGTCCTTGCGCATCTTCTCCACTGCTGCCGCCACCTCGAGACGGTCGCGGTAGCCGGCGATATCGGAGTTCGCGTGCGCGATGCTTGCGACCAGGCTGTCGGCTTTCTGCTGGTAGTTCTCCATCTTGTAGTCGTACTCGGCCTTGCGCTGGGCGTAGATTGCTGCCTGCAACGACAGGTCGGGATCAAGGCCGGTATAATGGAACGGCTTGTCGTCCACTTCGGCCTGCATGCGCTCGACCTCGGCCTGCAGGCTGGATACCTGCGCTGCACTGGCGCCGAGATCGGCGGCGGCGAAGGTTGGATCAAGCCGGGCCAGCACCTGGCCTGCGTGCACTGCCTCGCCTTCGTGCACGTCGATCGAGCGGACGATGGAGGTTTCCAGCGGCTGCACCACCAGCGTCGGGTTCTTGGACACGACGATGCCGGGTGCCGTGACTACCATGTCCACCTTGATCAGGCTGATGGCGATGACGCAGGCGACGAACATGCTGGTGACGATCCACGCGGCATTCTGCGCGGCACGCGGAATCGGCGCGTTGACGACCGCGGTGGACGGCGACTGGAACTCCAGGATCGCCGGCAGCGTCGGGTCTCGGTGTTCCGCGACGACGAGCGCGCGCTCAGTCGCCTTGGACGAGGGTCGGGGCAGGAGCTGCATGGCGAGGACCTTCGTTATTCATGAAGCGCGTCTGCTGCGCCCAGAGCTGGCGATAGACAGCGCAGCGCTCGAGCAAGGTGTGATGCGGGGCGACATCCATCACCTTGCCCTTCTCGAGCACGCAGATCTGGTCGCACTCGGTGAGCGAGGAGAGGCGGTGGGAGACGATCACCATGGTCCGGCCGCGCGCGATGCGCAGCAGATTGGCATTGACCAGAGCTTCCGATTCCGGATCGAGCGCGCTGGTGGCCTCGTCCAGGATCAGGATGCGCGGGTCGGTGATCAGGGCGCGGGCGATGGCGAGACGCTGGCGCTGGCCGCCGGACAGGTTGGGCGAGCCTTCCTCGACATAGGTTTCGTAGCCGTTGGGCATGCGCTCGATGAATTCCTCGGCGCCGGCCAGGCGTGCGGCGCGCACGGCGTCATCCAGCGTCAGGCCGGGACGGCCGGAGAGGATGTTGTCGCGGATGGAGCCGCGGAACAGGAAATTGTCCTGCAACACGACACCGAAGCTGGAGCGCAGATGGCGCAGGTTGATCTCGCGCAGGTCGGCGCCGTCGATCTTCACATAGCCGGTGTAATCGCGGTTGATGCCTTGCAGCAGGCGCGTGATGGTGGATTTGCCCGAGCCTGACCGTCCGACCAGGCCCAGCATGGTGCCGGGGGGGATCGAGAAACTGATGCGGTCGAGTGCCGGCGTCTTGGTGCCGGCATAGGTGAAGGTGACGTCGTCGAAGGAGATCCCGCCGGAGAAGCGCGGGCGAAGACCGCCGGACGCAGCATCGACTTCCAATGGCCGGTTCAGCACCGATGCTGCCTGGCCGATCGAGGCGCCGACTTCTTCATAATCCTCGATCAGCCGGGCGATGCCGACCAGCGGCTGCGCGACGCGCTGTGACAGCATCATGAAGGCGAACAGGCTGCCGACCATGTAGCCTTGCGTGTCGTTCATCGCGAGGTAGGCGCCGATCATGACAACGCCGATCCACATGAAGCGCTCGACCGGGGTCACCAGCGTCTGCGGCCAGTTGGCGAGCTTGCCGAAGGCGATGCGCCACTTGCCGGCATCGGCGACGACTTCATCCCACAGCGTCTTGCGCTGTGGCTCCAGCGCCAGGGCCTTTACGGTCTTCACGCCGTAGATCGTCTCGGCCAGGGCGGAGTGCTTCTTGGTTTCCGCCTCCACCACGCGCTTGAACACCACGCGTAACGGGCGGAGGTAGGCGACGATGATGAGTGTGATCACGCAGGCGCAGGCCACCACGATCCACGCCAGGGTCTCGTTCAGGTAGAACAGGAACGGCAGCAGCACGCAAAGCGTGATCAGATCGAGAAACGTCGTCAGCAGCTTGCCGGTGATGAACTCGCGCACCCGGTTGATCTGGGTGATGTTGTACATCGTCTCGCCGGCCGGGTGTCGTTCGAAATAATCGAGCGGCAGGCGGACCAGCCTTGCGAACACATGCAGGCTGAGCTTGGCATCGATGCGCACGCCGACAATGACGATGATGAGGCGGCGCACGTAGCCGAGGATCGTCTCGTAGGCGATGCAGATCGTGAGGATGGTGGCGAGCAACACCAGCGTGGAGTAGCTGTGGTGGGTCAGCACCTTGTCCACCACCGTCATCACCAGGAACGGCGGGAAGATGGTGAGCATGCTGATGGTGAAGGAGGCGATACCGATATCGCGCAGCGCCTTCCGTTCCTTGCCGACCACGCCCATCAGCCAGCGGAAGGAGAAGGGCGCGTCGGCCTCGCTCAGGCCGCGGTTG
>Ga0335074_10002506_pt1 | contig 25042 bp, 20 predicted proteins | sample Lox_Sample_23_FD_206715 | JGI IMG/M metagenome (GOLD analysis project Ga0335074, IMG submission 206715) | Soil microbial communities from Loxahatchee National Wildlife Refuge, Florida, United States - Lox_Sample_2.3 | ecosystem: Environmental > Terrestrial > Soil > Wetlands | place: USA... | reverse complement strand
CCAGGTGCCAGGCGTAGCGATCGGGCTGGTCGCGCAGGGCCTCCGCGACGCGCAGGTGCGCGGCGGCCCGGTCGGCAAAGGGCGCGCCGTGGTAGACAGCGGAGCGGATCAGGGGATGGGTGAACTGAGCCCCCGAGCCGTCCACCCTGACCAGGCCCGCGACCTCGGCGCCGGCGAGCGCGCCGGCCGTGAGCCCGGGCACGCCCGCTGGGGTCAGGTCTGGCCGATCGGCGACCGCCGCCAGCAGCAGCGCGGCCCGCGTCTGTTGCGGCAGGGCGCGGAGCCGGTGCGTGATGACGGCCGATAGCCGGTCGGTGAGCGGAAGCGGCTCGGCGGCCCAGCGCCGCCCCGCGGCCGGGTCCGCCGCGATCGCTTCCGACAGCTCGATCAGCGCCATCGGGTTGCCGGCCGCCTGGGCGAGCACCTGCTGCCGGGCCTGGCCGCGCGGCGGGTGCGGCTGGGCGGCCAGCAGCCGCCCGGCGTCCGGCGGGCTGAGCGGCCGGAGGCGCAACTCGGGGATGTCCCGCTCGAACCCGGGCGGCGCGGTGGTCCCGCGCGCGCCGAGCAGCAGCACGAGCGGCTCCGGTTCCAGTCGCCGGGCGGCGAACGCGAGGGCGTCCAGCGAGGCGCGGTCGAGCCACTGGGCATCGTCGGCCGTCACGAGCAGCGGCCGGTCCTCCGACAGGTCGGACAGCAGGGTGAGCACGGCCATCCCGGTCAGCAGCGCATCGGCTGGAGCCGGATCCGGGGCCAGCCCGAACGCGCCCGCCAGGGCCTTCACCTGCCGCTCCGGCAGCCCGGCGGCGCGGTCCAGCACCGGCCGCAGGAGCTGGTGCAGGCCGGCGAACGCCAGATCCTGCTCGGACTCGCGCCCGGCGACCGCCAGCAGCGCCATGCCCGCCGACCTGGCCTGCCACGTCGTCTCGTTCAGCAGCGCGGTCTTGCCCATGCCCGGGTCGCCGAGAATCACCAGAATCCGGCTCTGCGCCGGCGCCGGGTCGACCAGCCCCCGGAGCCGCGAAAGCTCGCGATCGCGCCCGATCAGGGCGGTGTGGGCGCCGACCACGCAACCCCCTCGCGCCGTGTCCTGCCCACTATAGGGAGGGCGCCCTGACCGCCGTCTGTTACGCCCCGGCACGCCGGAATCCGGTCACGCTTGCGGGGAGATCTGGTCGCCCGTCCTGGCCGGTCCGCCGGCTCGCGCGGTCAGCCAGTGCGTGACCGCCGGCGGCTGGCCGGGGTCGGTGAGGGCGCGAACGCGGTCGAGCCGCTCCTGATCCCGGCGGGTAACGCGATCGTGCTGGCGCAGGTGCTCGTCCCAGGAGGCGACGACGAACTGCTCGAGAACCCGCCCGGGATCGCCGGAGTCCTGCCAGGCCCGCCAGCCGGTCGCGCCCGTGCGCCGCCTGCTGTACCTGGTCTGGCGCAGCATCGCGACCAGTTCCTCCTCGCGTCCGTGCTGCGCGCGGTAAACGACGGTGACCATCACCGGGCCGCCGGCTGCCTCACCCCCCACGAGGCTCGGCTGCGGCCAGTCGCCCACGGGCAGCAGCTCGTCGGGCGGGATGGGCTGGAAACGCCAGCGGATCGCGGCCAGCGGGCCGAGCGCGAGCCCGGCCGCTGCCACGGCCAGCACCGGCGACAGGCCGGCCTGCTGCGCCGCGATGCCCATGACCGCGCTGCCGATGGCGCTGCCACCCTGGAACACCACCAGGTAGAACGACATGCCGCGAGCCTTGATCCACGTCGGGAGAGAGAGCTGGTACAGGGAGTTCAGCGTCGACAGAGCCAGGATCCAGCAGACCCCGCCGACGGCGAGGCCGGCCGCCACCACGGCCGTCACGTGCGCGTAGGCCATGAGCAGTGCCACCACGGCCAGGCCGACCGAGCCGGCCGCGAGCAGGGCGCTGGGCGAGAGCCGGGCACGCAGCCGCGGCAGCAGGGCGGCTCCGGCCACCGCGCCGACCCCGACGCTGCCGAGCAGTAGCCCGTAACCGCCCGAGCCCAGGTGCAGGTCCGTGTGCGCGGTCAGCGGCAGCAGCGCCCAGATCGCCGAGCTGAAGAAGATGAACAGCGCGGCCCGGATCAAGATCACGCGCAGCGCGGGGCTGGCCGCGACGTAGCGCCCGCCCGCCCGGACCGCCTCGCCGGCGTGCTCGCGGGGGAGCGTGTCGGCGGGCCTGGCCGGCGAACGCCAGGCCGCGATCACGACGATCACGGCGGCGAACGTCGCGGCGTTGATCAGGAAGACGGTGCCGGAGCTGGTGGCCGCCAGGATGGCGCCGCCGATCGCCGGGCCGACGGCGCGGGCGAGGTTCTGGTTGACCGCGCCGAGCGAGATCGCCTGGGGACGCTCGGCCGGGGCGACGAGCTCGGGTTGCAGGGTCTGCCAGGTCGGCGACGTCAGGGCCTGGCCGGTCCCGACGGCGAACAGGAGCGCCAGCAGCGACCACGGCGTGATCAGCCCGGCGATCGCCAGCCCGCCGAGCGCGGCCGCGGCTGCCAGCATGAAGGTCTGGGTGATCAACAGGAACCGGCGCCGGTCGACCAGGTCACCGATCGCGCCCGCCAGGACCGCGAAGAGCAGCACGGGCAGGCTGGCCGCGGTCTGGACCAGCGCGACGTAGGTGGCCGAGGCGGTAAGTGTCAGCATCAGCCACTGCGCGGCAACGGTCTGCATCCAGCCGCCGGTGTTGCTGATGAACTGGGCACTCCACATCGCGGCGAACAGGCGGTGCCGGAACGGCGCCCACGCCGTCGCTGTCGCCGTCGTCGCCGGCTGCGCGGGTCGTTCCATGATCTCGGTAGCTTAAGTGCTGTATATGCTCCTAATCGACCGAGATCATGGAACGCACGCTATTTAGCTGCGGACCAGCTGGCGTGCCGGTACCGGAGCGGCCAGGAAGTTGCGGCCCGACAGCGAGCTCCTGCTCCGCGAGGTATCGAGCTGGCGCCAAGCGGTCGCGAACGCCCTCAGGTCCTCCTCGCCGCCGCCGCATCCGCTGATGATGGCCTTCACCACCTCGAGCTTCGGCAGGACGCTTCCGTGCATGGCGCCATACATCGTCGAGTGCACCACCCGCTGCCCGGCCCGGGCCGCCATCGCGCGCCAGGACGGATCCCCTGACCACGCCTTGTAGTCCCAGAGCGCCTTGATGAACTGCGCCTCGGTGGTCGCGGCAAGCGGATCTGGCTTCAGGTCGAACCCGTTGGCGTCACCGATCTGCAAGCCGCCTCGCCTGCCAGCGGCCGCAGCGCTCGCCGACCGGTGCCGCCCTGGACTGCGGCCCGCCTGGTCGACGAGCTGGGTCGTCACCTGCTCCTCGAGCTTGCGCAACTCCTCCTGGACCGCGGGATGCTCCAGCACCTCCGGCCGCCTTAAGCGACGGCGGAGCCCTGCTATCACCGTGGCCGCGGCCGCCGCGTCGGCCTCGATATCCCCCTGGCAATCGCGGCTGCCGCTAACTCCCCGTTGATGTTTCATCCAGCACACTCCTGCGTATCACCGGTCTTCGTCGCCCAGATCGGCTGGACAGCAAGCAAGCTGCCCAGGAAACCGCCAAGTGCCAGCGGAACGCTGTCGTTCGGTGCCATACGAAATGCGCCCAGGTAGATCACGATAACGATCACCGCGCGAAGCCGCGGCCCCGGTCGCGGCAGACAAACACAGAATGCGCGCATACGGTCCTCCCGCTTAACTGGTCCTTCAGGCAGGCATCCCTGTTCAGAGGCCGGCCCGGTGGCGTGGTCCGGAATGGACCTCCACAGACGTTATTGGAGTGTTATCTGTGGGTACGAAGCGCAAAGCTACACCTGTTGCTGATGTGTGTCATGCTCGGTCACTGTTTTGGTATTGATCGAGTACATCGCCCTTGGCTGTTCGAAGTGGCGAGGGTACGACGGTCGTTATTGACTTGTCATCCTCCGCGCCGTATTCGCCATGATCCACTACGGGCGACCCGTCCTGTTCGGATGTTCGCTGGTGTTCGCGGGCGTTCGGAGGCGTTTTGCGTGTTTTGTAACCCTGGCGCCGGAAACACGGGAATGGATAATGTGAATCACGGAAGTGCACCACGCATTGAAAATTGCGGATGCGCTGCAGACCCGTTTTATGGTCCGGTGGCGTGGACAGGATGGGTCGTATTGGGAGATGGGCTCGATTGGAGCGGGCTTCCTCCCAGCAAGAAAGGCCCGGTCGTCGTGGACGATGACCGGGCCTTCGTGCTCCCTGGCGGCCGGCGAGGATCGCCGGCGTGCACTAAAACCGCGCCGGCGCAGCGGTGCCCGGATATGGCGGGGTGACGGCGGCCGGCGTGAGGATGTGCGGGTGACAACCGATGTGATCGCCCTTCCTGACGGCAGACGCCTGTGCTGGCATGAGTTCGGTGACCCGGACGGGTCGCCAGTGATCTACACGACGGGGACGCCGGTCTCAGGCCTGGCCGGAGCCTGGTATGACCAGGCCGCCCGGGCGGCGGGCCTGCGGTGGATCTCGCCGGACAAGCCCGGCTACGGCGGGTCCGATTACCAGCGAAATCGCAACCTGTTCAGCTGGAGTGAAGACCTGGCCGCGCTGGCCGGTCATCTCGGTCTGGACCGGTTCGCGCTGGCGGGTGAGTCCGGCGGTGGCCCGCACACGCTGGCCGCTGCGTACCAGTTCGCCGGCAGGGTCAGCGTCGTCGCGCTCATCGCGTCGGCGGGGGCAAAACGGAGCAGCCGGACCGAGCGAGCGGGCCAGCAGGCGAGGATCCGGTTCTACGGCTGGCTCAGCAGGAACGCTCCGGCGCTTAACGCGATCCCGCTGACAGTGATGAGGAGGTCGCTGGCCAGCCCGGCGCGGCGCGAGCGTTCGCTCCGCCGCGCCATGGCGGCGGCGCCGGAGACCAAGCATGCCGGCCTGCGCATCGAATTCGAGGCCGTCGCGGAAGCGCTCCGGCAGGGGACGCGCGGCGCGGCGCAGGAACTCGCCGTGATCAGGCCCCCGTGGCCGTTCCCGCTCAGCGAGGTCAAGACGCCGGTGCACCTGTGGCACGGCGTCCGTGACACTAATGCGCCGATCGCCACCTCGCGCCACCTCGCGCGCGAGCTGCCGGACGCTACCCTGCACGTCAGCGACTCGTCAGACCACGACATCGGCCACGACCGCGGCGACGAGATCATGTCGGTGATCGCCTGCTGCGTGAGATAGAACGCCGGGCGGCATCACGATCAGGCCGGCACGACGTACGGGAAGTCCGCGGCACGCAGATCCCGCGCCACCGCCGGGGTCAGGCCCGAGGGAACGGCCGTGTTCAGAGCCAGCGACAGCATCGCCTCGGGCGCGTTGTCGGCGAGCGTCCGGCCGTTTCGCACCGTGAACCCGTAGGTCGCGGCCGTGCCCGCCGTGTAGGACAGGACATCGGGGAACAGATCCCTGGCCACGGTCTGGCCGTAGCCCTGCGGGTCATCGGAGGTGCCGTTGGCCGAGACGGCTGCGGCGATCAGGTCGCCGATGTGCTTGCCGTCGGCGGCGAAGTCGGCGGATGGGTCGCGCACGTTGGCGGGGTTGGAGAAGTCGGTGTCGCCGGGCCAGAAGATCGGCCACATCATGGGGTGGCCGGCCCGGTTGATCTGCCGCCAGCCGCCCGCGTCCGTGGCCAGCTTGGTGGCGCACCACACACCGAGCCGGGTTCCGGCGGCCAGTTGCGGCTGACGGTCGGACACCTCGAGCACGATCGAGTCAACCGTGGTGCCGGCGAAGCTGTTCTTAGCGTTCTGCGCGTGCCAGGATGACCAGTCGGCCGGGGTGCCCTTCAGCACCGAGGCGTTGACGATGGCCAGCAGCGACAGGTCGATATAGAAGGGATCGCCGATCCGTCCCGCCCATACCCGCACGTCGCCCTGGCTGGCCGGCTCGCCCGTCCGCCCCTCGAGCACCAGGGTGCCCTCGGCCGCTTCGTCGCGCGCCTGGTCACCGGTGAGGCTGTGCAGCCGGAGGGCCTGCCGCCCCCCGGAGTCGCTTTCGCCGAAGGACAGCCGGTAGGTCAGGACCTCGCGGCCGGACCCGTCGGCGTGCACCTTGAACTCGTACCGGGCCTCGGGATGAAACCCGCGCTGCACATCCGGCCCCGTGATGGTGGAGTTGACGTCCATGACGAACACGGTGCTGTGGTCGCCGGGAAAGACGTAGAGGTCGTCGATGTAAAGCCGGCCGTTCTGCCGCGCCAGCGGTGTATCGAGATGGTGAGACATGTCGCAGCTCCCCGAACTGAACGATTTGTCTGACGCCGCTCGATGTGAAACCAGGGCACCGACTTTACCGACCAGCGGCCGGCTGCCAGGGGAGCGGGGGCGCTGAGCAGTGTTCGCCCGGGTACAGCTATTGCCGTACCCGCGGATGCCGCTGAAGGATGAGTACATGCCTGAGACCAGCCGTTTTCTTCGGGGATCGTTCGCGCCGGTGACCGAGGAAACCACAGCCTTCGACCTGCCGGTCACCGGCACCCTGCCCGCCGAGCTGACCGGCCGGTACTTGCGCAACGGCCCGAACCCGCTCGGCCTGGATGACCCGAACTACCACTGGTTCCTCGGCGCGGGCATGGTGCACGGCGTCCGGATCCGGGACGGCCGTGCCGAGTGGTACCGCAACCGCTGGGTCCGCTCCAAGGCCGTCGCGCAGCAGCGCGGCGAGCAGTGGCCCGGCGGACCGGTGCACGAGAACATGGACTTCGCCGCGAACACGCACGTCATCTCGCACGGCGGCCGCACCCTCGCCACCGTCGAGGCGGGCCCGCTGCCGTACGAGCTGACCTACGAACTCGACACCGTCGGCTCGTGCGACTTCGGCGGCACGCTTCCCGGCGGCTTCGCCGCGCACACCAAGCTCGACCACGAGAGCGGTGAGCTGCACGCCATCGCCTACTTCTGGGCCTGGGACTACGTCCAGCACGTCATCGTCGACCCGGCCGGCCAGGTTAAGCGCACCACGAACATCCCGGTCCCGGACGGGCCGATGATGCACGACTTCGCCCTGACCCGTGACTACGTGGTGCTGCTGGACCTGCCGGTCACGTTCAGCCTCAAGGCCGTCGAGGCCGGCCGGGAGCTTCCCTACGTCTGGAATCCGGACCACCAGGCCCGCGTCGGCCTGCTGCCGCGCAGCGGCGACGCGGAGGTCCGCTGGTTCAACGTCGATCCTTGCTGGGTCTTCCACTGCCTGAACGCCTACGATGACGGCGGCCGGGTCGTGGTCGACCTGTGCCAGTACAACGAGTCGTTCGACGTCTCGATGCTCTGGGCGGCGCACGGGCCGGTGACCCTGGACCGGTGGATCATCGACCCGGCGGCCGGCAAGGTCACGCAGCAGCGCCTCGACGATCGCGGGCAGGAGTTTCCCCGGGTGGACGACCGGATCATCTCCCGGCCGCACCGCTACGGCTACAGCGCGGTGATCGGCGAGGTCAACCGGGCCATCACCGTGGCCGGCGATTTTTCCGACGACGCGTTCTCCAACGCGCTGCTCAGGCACGACCTGAACCGCGGGGTGACCCAGGCCCGGGAGTTCGGCCGCGACGCTACCGTCGGCGAGGCGGTCTTCGCGCCGTCGTCGCCGGATTCCGGCGAGGACGACGGCTACGTCATGGCGTTTGTGCACAACCCCGAGCGCGGCGCCTCAGACCTGGTGATCCTCGCCGCCCAGGATTTCCTGGGCGAGCCGGTGGCCACCGTGCACCTGCCGGCCCGGGTGCCGCTCGGCTTCCACGGCAGCTGGATCGCCGACCAGTAGCCCAGCGGATTACCTCGCGCTCGCGGAGGGCACACCTTCGTCTTGGTCGTTCTTTCGGACGAGGGGATCCGATGCAAGGCGCGGACGAGCAGGCCGGTCAGGGCACCGTGCTCCATCTGACGGCCAATCTGTTCGCCGTGGCCTTCGGGTTGGCTGGCCTGGCGCAGGCATGGTCCACGGTGACGCAGTTGGCCGGGGCTTCAGACTGGCCGGGGAACGTTCTCTGGATCGTGGCGGCCCTGACCTGGCTGGTCACCCTGGCCGCCTACCTAGCGAACGTCGCCGTGCGGCGTCGCTGGAGAACGGAGCTGTCCGATCCGACATTCGGGCCGTTCATCTCGCTGGCCGTTATCGTCCCCATGCTGCTGGGTGTCCGCCTGGCCGAACAAGCCAGAGGCGCAGGAGAGGTCGTGTTCGGGTGCAGCGTCGTCCTGGTGGTCCTCGGCGGTGCCTGGATCACCGGAGACTGGATCACCTGCGACGGTGCCATCCGCCACTGGCATCCCGGCTACTATCTGCCGACGGCCGCCGGCGGCCTGCTGGCCGGCGGCGCGAGTGCGGCGCTGGGTTTCACCACCCTGTCCCGGGTGCTGTTCGGCCTGGGCATCGCGTCCTTCGTGCTGCTCGGGTCGATCATCTCGTACCGGCTGTTTGTCGTGCCGGACTTTCCGCCGGCGCTATTGCCGACAATCGCGATCGAACTGGCACCACCCGTGGTAGCAGGTAACTCCTGGTTCACCATTAATGGCGGCAAGGTGGACACGCCAGTGGACATCCTGGGCGGTTTGGCATTGTTGTGGCTGCTGATCCAGTTCAGGCTGGTCCCGCTGTACACAACGGCTCCGTTTGGACCTGGCTTCTGGGCTTTCTCGTTCCCTTTCGCCGCCGCCGTCACCTTTGGCGTCCACTGGCTGGCCGCTGAGCACGTGCGAGGCGGTCCGGCGCTCGGATACGCCCTCGTCGCGATCCTCACCACCGGGTTCGCGTTGCTCGCCGTGCCGACGATCACCGGCCTGGTCCGCGGCACGTTCTTGCCGCGGGTTCCGGTCACAGGCGGGAGGTGAGCTCCGCCACGATGTCCGCCGCCGACTGTGGCTGTCTGACCAGTGCCACGCTCTGGCCGGCCCACATGGACAGCGCCTCGATGTCACCGGTGGTTCCGATCATGGGCGGCGCTCCCTCGTAACGGACGATTGCCTCGCCGGAGGCGAGGTGCGCGATCACGTCGCCTATTCCGGGTCGCTGGTCGTCCGGGGGGCAGCCAGCGGCCTCCCACGCGGCGGCCGTTGAGTTGCGCAGGGCGCGGTGGGGCGAGTCCGGCCAGCCGACGTCGTAGAGGTTGGGGTACCACTGCGGGTCGGTCTCGGCCGCCGCGATGAGCCGGCGCCGGTAGTCCTCGTGGATCGGCATCTCCTGGGCCAGCAGGAACCGCGTGCCCAGCCAGGCGGCCTGCGCGCCGAGGGCGAACACCGCGGCGACTCCGCGCGCGTCGCCGATCCCGCCGGCCGCGATGACCGGCACCGGCGTCACCGCGTCGACCACAGCGGGCACCAGCGGCAGGGTCGCGACGGTACTGCCCACGTGGCCGCCGGCCTCCCAGCCCTGCGCGACGATCACGTCGACGCCGGAGCCGACCGCCCGGCGTGCTTCCTCGGCGCTGCCGACCGTGTGCATGACGATTCCCCCGGCGTCGTGCACGGCCTCGACGTAGCCGCCGGGATCCCCCAGGAAAAACGAGACGATCCGCAGGCCAGCCTCGAGGGCCTGGTCAAGGGGACGGTGACGATCTGCGGTGAGCACGAGGTTGCCGCCGAACGGCGCTGTGGTCAGTGCCGCCGTCTTCCTGATGACCGCTCCGATGTCGGCGGACCAGGTCAGCGTCATCATGCCGAGCGCACCGGCGTTCGAGACCGCCGCGGCCAGTTCGGGAACGTCGACCATGGGTGCCAGGACGATCGGCTGCTCGATCCCCAGCAATTCGCATACCGGTGTGCGCATTGCCCGTGCTCCCGTCATGTATACGACGTCGGCGTCGCACCAGGGGACTTGCGGTCCCAGCCGTGGAAATGCGTGTAGTCGCCGGCGTCCCATTCTTTGCGGAGGCCCGGGGTGGCGAGGTCCCAGTCCGGGCGGATCTCGGCCGTCGCGGCGCGCAGGTCATGCCACAGGTCGTTGAACGACGGCCGGCCCCAGAACCAGTAGCCGTTGTAGACACTGTGAACGACCAGCCCCGGCTTGAGCACCAGGGTGTGCGGGACCATGGGGTTGTGCTCGGGGTCGGTGTACTCCTGGATGTCGAGGTCCTGCTGGACGGTCCGTCCGGGATCGGACAGGAAGGGCCACTGGGCGCCCACCGACGCGCGGAACTCCTGCAGGACGTGATGGTCGTCGGTGGCGATGGTGGCGACCTGGGTGTAGGAAACCGCGATCTTCGCGTAGTTGGCCGCCAGTTCGAGGTGCTGCTGGTGCTCCTTGGGGCAGTAATTGCCGCGCGCCAGGGTGAGGACCAGCGGATCTCGGCCCTGAATCTCGCTCAGCCTGCGAACCGTGTTGGTGTGGTCCGGGAGAGCGTAATCGGGGAAAATCCCGCCAGGCCTGATGTCAGGACGCATCAACGTCCTCCTTGTACTCCGGAGTACTAGGACGACACCCAGCGTAACGACCCTGACCCGGGGCCGCCGGCTCCGGCCGCCGGCTCCGCGAGCCATCCGCCGATGCGGTGGTATATGTCCTCGCCGTAACTAGTAGGGAGCGGCTCGGCCACCGCGAGCTTGTAGGTGCGCTGCCCGTCGGGCTGGCGCGGGGCTCGCAGGAACAGCGTCGAGCCCGGGTGCTCCCGGCGGAAGCTGTCGGCGAAGTCGAACTGGTGGGTCACGAAGAACACCCTGATGCCGGCCTCCAGGAGCGCGCGCACCACCTGACGGGCGATCTCCGATCCCTCGCGCTCGTTGGTGGCCGCGAACGACTCGTTGAACAAGATGAGGCAGCCACGGCCGATGTGGTCGGCGATCACGCTCATCCGCTTGAGTTCCTCGTCGAGCCGCCCGCTGACCATCTCCGGGTCTTCCTCGCGGATGAAGTGGGTGAAGACCTGCCGGCAGGTGCTGGCCCGCATCGCGCCGCCGGTTACGAACATGCCGCACTGCATCATCAGCTGGGCAACGCCGGCGCTGCGCAGGAACGTGGACTTCCCGCCGGAGTTCGCGCCGGTGATGATCACGAGTGACTTGCCGTCGGCGTCGACGTCGTTGCCGACGACGCGGCCGGCCCGCAGCGCCAGGCTGGCGTCGCGAAGGTCGGTGCAGGAGAACACCGCCGTGTCGGGCGGCGACGGCACGGGGAAGGCGACCGGCTGGTCCCTGGCCGTGAGTTCGTCTCGCAGGTTGAGACAGCTGACGTAAAACCCGAGCTCGGCGCGAAGCATGGTGAAGTAGCTGGAGACATGATCGGCCGACTGCGCCGCGGCGTTGGCGACAAGATTTATTCCGCGGCTGGCCATGTCCTGGAGCGCCTGAGACCCGGCCTCGTCGCGCGGCGGGATCGTGAACGAGTAGACCGACCGCGGCTCGATCCCCAGGCGCTCTTTCCAGCCGCGCCGGGCATGCCCGGATCGCAGGACGTAATCGATGCCGCTGTTGTCCCGGTCGAGCCGCGCGCTCATCAGCTCGCCATCGCGGAAGCGCAGTTGCTTGAGGTGATGGCTCAGCGTTTCGAAATACTCGTCATCGAGCTCCATCTGCAGGGTCTGCAGCAGCGCGGTAAGCCCGGGGGAGCGGAACCTGGCGGCGTGCTCGTCGGCGACCCGGCGCAGTTCCCTGAGCCGGACGATCAGGACCTCGAGCTGGTTGATCGCCCCCGCCAGGATGGACGTCGGGAGCTGGGATGAGAAGAACCCCCACGCGCGGCGCTTGTCGTCCAGCGCGGCCACGGTGATCAGATACATCCCGCGGATGATCTCCGGCTCGGCCAGGCAGTCCCCGAGAACCTCCTGCCGGTAGCGGATGACGCCAGGGTCGGTGACGCTGGCCAGCAGCACTCTCGTCGAGACGTCGAGCAGGAACTTGTCCCTGGCGGCCATGGCCTGCAGCACGGTGCCCAGCTCGAGGTCCTGGATCAGATCGTCGCTGCCCGGTGGCGGATCGGCTTCGAAATCGAAGTCCCTGTCCGGGTACAGCAGGTGCGCCTTCATGACGTCAGCCTTCCGGTGAGCTGGCCGTAGGTCACGCGGTGCTTGTCGGCGATGGCCAGGGCATAGGCGAGGCCGTCGGCGGGCTTGCGGACAACCTTGTAGGTGCGTTGAGCCGGATTGTCAGGGACGATCGTGCTGGCCATGCTGACCACCGTCGGGCCCATCGACGCCAGTTCATCGACGAAGGTCACGTAGACGCACAGCAGGTCCAGCTCGATGACCTTCGCCATGACCTTCTGGCCGAGGAACCGGGCGTCGCTCACGGTCGTGGAGGTGAAGATCTCGTTCATGATCACGATGCTGCGCGGCGTTGCGGCAAGCAGGGCCTTCTGGATCCGCAGGAGATCGTCTTCCAGCTTCCCCGTCATGTCGGAGAGATCCTCTTCCCGCTCGAAGTGGCTGAAGATCTGGTCGTAGGCAAAAAGGCGGGCCGCGGACCCCGGCACCGGGCAGCCCGCCGCGGCCAGGTGGTGGAGCTGACCGAAGGTCCTCGCGAACGTCGTTTTGCCGCCCTGGTTCGGCCCCGAGACGACGATCACGCGCTCGCGGCCGCTGAGCTGGAACTCGTTCGTGACCACGGGCTTGCCCGCGGGGACGAGCCTGGCGGCCAGGGACAGGTCGAACGTGTCGCGGGCGAGGATCTCCTTCGAGTCGCGGGTCACTTCCGGGTAGCAGAAGCTGAGACCGGCCGCGCGCAGCGGCCCGATGTAGTCCAGATAGGCCAGGTAGAACTGCAGCTCGCGGTCGAACTGGCTGATCACCGGATCGGTGAACGCCTCGTGCCGCCGGCAGAACTCGCGCAGCGCGGCGAACTCCTCGCTGAACAGGCGGGCAACCAGGCCGGCGACCTGTGCCCCGACGTGGGTCATGCCGGGCCAGGTCCGGTAGCGCACCCGGTAGTCCTTGGCCGCGCCCTGCTGGAAACGCGCGAAGGTCTTCTCGATCTCGGCGCTGTGGTCGGGCCCGCCGTCGTAGCGGCTGACGTCCACCCGCAGGCCCTTGATCCGGACCTGGTAGGTCACCCGCGCGAGCTTGTCCTGGCAGGCGGCGGCCTCGGCCGCCAGGACCTTGAACTGGCTAGAGTCCGCGTAGGCGGCGAGGTAGTCGCGGAACGCCAGCAGTGCCCGAGAGGCGACCGGCGCCGTGGCCAGCGCCGCGGCCAGCGCGCGCACCGCCTCGCAGTAGATGGCCGCCGCGTCGAGGAACCAGCCCTCGCGCTGGTGGGCGGAGTGCATCTTGGAGAGCTGGGCGAGGTGAACGCGCACGGCGCGCATCTGCCCGGCGAGGTGGCTCGCCGCCCGCAGCAGGCCCGGATCTTCCAGGTCCCGGAATACCTCGTGCCGGTAGCGCACGGTGGACACGTCGGCCGACGCCTGGCTGAGCGTCTGGATGATCAGGTCGCGCTGCTCGCGGTCGCCGGCCACGGTCGTGACGATCTGGTCCAGGTTGAGGTCGGCCATGAGCGCCTGGTCGGCCGTGTCGCTTCCGGCCGGCGTGGCGGCCTGCGCGGCGAGCAGGCTCACGAACGCTTCGGGAAGGCCGGCCGCCATCATCGTGGCCCGTCGCTCAGCCGGGCCTGGATGCCCCGTAGCTCGCGCTCGCGGTCGGCGAGCTCGCGCAGCCGCCCGGCGGCCTGTGCGGCCGACTGCTCGCGCAGCGCCGCGGCGGTCTGCAACGCCCCGGCCAGGCGGTCCGTGCTGGCGGCGTAACGCCGGCCGACGGCGGCGACCAGCTGGCGCGTGGCCTCGGCCAGCCGGTACTGCAGGTCGCCGCGGGCCCGGCCGATCTGCCTGGCGACCAGATCGTCGATCTCGCCGAGCAGGTGGTCGCGAGCCAGCCGGCGGCCCAGGCTGCCGGGAACCCTGCGGCGGACCGCTCCGGCCAGCAGCTCGGCCTGGTCGATCTGCTCGGCAGCCGAGAAGAAGAACTGCCGTCCAGCGGTCAGCCGGCCGCCCGGCGCCGGTACCGCCAGGTGCAGGCCGAGCAGCTCGGCGGCCGTGTCGCGGACGGATGCGAGCTCGGCCTCCAGGTCACGGGTGACCCGGGTCTCGATCTGGCCAAGGCCGTCCTCGAGCCACTCTCGCTGGGCTTGCCGCCATGCCTGCGCCGCGGCCACGGTCAGCCGGACGAGCCGTTCCCGCCCAAGGCGCTGGATCTGGGCCGCGGGGGCGCCGGCCAGCTCACCGCCGAGCACGTCGCCGATCGCCGCCCTCAGGTCCGCGGCCAGCCGGGCGGTCTCCCGCTCGGCCGCGGCGTTCAGGCCGGCGAGCATCCGGGCTGATTCCGCCTCGGCCACGTCGGCCGCGGCCGCGCCGCGGCGGGCCACGGCCGCGAGCCGGGCCGCGAAGGCCGAAACGCGCTCCGCCGCCTCGCGGCTGCCCATCTCGGCCGCCCGCCGGGCCAACGCCGCCTCGTCGGTCAGGCTGGCCGCGACGCGGCCCAGTTGCGCCGTCGCCGATCGGCGCAGGTCGGTGACGCTCGAGGTCTCGAGGTAGGCCACGAAGTCGGCGGCGAACTCGGCGAATCCGGGGTCGCCGGAGGTGAGCGCGGCGCGGGCCGAGACCGGATATACCCGCAATCGCCGGCCAGCGGGCTCGCTGACGGCGCGTTCGGAAAACTCGACGGCCTCAGCCAGGTCGGCGGGATCGGCGTGGTCGGCCTTGTTCAGCACGACGAACGTGGTCACCGACAGGCAGCGGACCCGGCCGAGGAGCTCTCGTTCGCTGGCCGACACCGGCGCATCGGCGGTCAGCACGAAGATCGCGGCGTCCATCGTCGGCAGCACGGCGTCGGCCGCCGCGGTGTTGTGCGCGAACACCGAGCCGGTCCCCGGAGTGTCAACGATCTCGACGCCGCGGGCCAAAACCGGCGCGTCGAGCCGGACCGTGAGCCCGGCGATGCCGCGGCAGTTCGCCGGGTTGCCCCGCTCGGTCCCCAGCTCATCGAGGGCGGCCAGCGGGAAGCGAGCCCGGCGGCCGTCGGCGAACGTGACCTCGAGACCCTCGTCCGTCCCGTGCGTCACGGTGGTCGGTACCGCGGTCAGCGGCGTGATGCCGACCGGCAGCACCTGCCGTGCGAGCAGGGCGTTCACCAGCGTGCTCTTGCCGCGCTTGGCCTCGCCGACGACCAGCACCCGCAGCCGCGCGGCGCGGACCCGGTCCCTGAGCGCGGCAAGGGCATCAGCGTCGGCGAGGCTGGCCAGCGGGGCGAGGTCATCGAGGGCCGACGTCAGTACGTCGGGCACGTCGGGTGCGAGCATGCCGCCTCCTACCTGTTATCAGGCAGGGACCGTTGGCGGCTGCCGCCGCAGTTCCGAAGGCGGGCCCCTCCGCCCGTGCGCTGGTTCCAGGTTAGCCCGCCCGCGCATGTATCCCGGCAGGCCGGGTACCGGCGCCAAGGTGGGGCGATGGCGGTGGCCCGGCGGGCGCGGGCATAGGCCCCGGCCCGGGCGCTCATGTGATACCAGACGCGGGAGGCATTTCATGCGATTCGGGTACACGATGCTGTGCGAGCAGAGCACACCGAAGCAACTGGTCAGCGACCTGGTGCGGGCCGAGGAGATCGGGTTCGACTTCTCCGTGATTTCCGATCACTACTCGCCGTGGCTCGAGGAGCAGGGGCACGCGGCCTATGCCTGGTCGGTGCTCGGGGCCGCGGCCCAGGCGACCAGCCGGATCGGGCTGATGACGTACGTGACCTGCCCCACCATGCGCTACCACCCGGTTGTCGTCGCGCAGAAGGCCGCCACGATGGGGTTGCTCAGCGACGGGCGGTTCACGCTGGGCCTGGGGGCCGGCGAGAACCTGAACGAGCACGTGATCGGCCAGGGCTGGCCGCCGGTCGACGTCCGGCACGCGATGTTGGGGGAGGCCGCCGACGTGATCGGGAAGCTGTTCGACGGCGGCTACGTCAACTACGCGGGCGAGCACGTGACGGCGGAGTCGGCCAAGCTGTTCGACCTGCCCGAGCAGCGTGTCCCGGTCGGCATCGCGGCATCCGGGCCGCAGGCGGCCGAGCTCGCGGCCGGGCATGGCGACGTCCTGATCTGCGACGGGCCGTACGCGAACGCGGTGAACGCCTACGAGGCCGCCGGCGGCTCGGGCCGGGCGAAGTACAGCCAGGCGGCCGTGTGCTACGGCCGGGACGCCCGCGAGTCGGCGGAGTTCGCCGCCAGCCAGTGGGGCTGGGCGCTGGCCAACTGGAAGGTGCGGTCGGAGCTGCCCGGCACGGCGGCCTTCACCAACTACAGCGAGTTCATCCGCCCGGAGGACGTCGCAGCGAAGGTGCCGTCCGGGCCCGCCGTGGAGCCGTACCTGCAGACGGCCCGGACGTTCCAGGAGGCCGGGTTCACCGAGCTGGCGCTGGTTCAGGTCGGCGGCGACCGGCAGGACGAGTTCCTGGGCTTCGCCGAGACCGAGCTGCTCCCCGAGCTGCGCAAGCTGTAACCAGCTGGGCCTCGCTAGGTGCGCTGGTTCTGAAGCAGGGCCCTGCGCAGGTCCTCAAGGGCAGGAAGGTCGGGCGAGAGGTGGTGCAGCGCCAGCACCAACTCGAAGAGCTCGATGAAATACCGGCCGGGGTCCCGGAAGTCGGCATAGATACGCGTTTGCATCAAAGCGGGCAGCGACTCGGCTCGATCACCGGAGAGAAGCACTGGCAGCACCGTCGACTTCTGCTCCTCGGTGCCTAGCAGTCGAAGGTTAATGAGATCCGCCTCGGCCGCGACGACGGTTCCGGCGGCGTTGCCGTACTTCTGCGGGTACGCCGGGGTGGCGATGACGAGCACGCGGTCGGCAGCCTGGATACGCTCCACGAACCTGGCGAGATTGTCACCGGCTCGGATGCTGGCTCGATCCAGCACGACCCCGATCCCCGCCTGCTCCAGGTCCGGCACCAGCCGGTCGCGTACCCAGCCCTCGGTGGCCGCATCGCCCCAGGGGTAGCTGACGAATACCGTCAGCGGGCGCTGGTGGCCGGCCACCTGTGCCAGGTAGCCGCGCAGCTGTGTCGCCACCACCGCGAACGTGGTCCGTTCCTTCGCCGCCGTCGTCTCGGCGTGCAGTACCCGTTTCTCCGGCTCGGACAGGGTTATCCGGTCGGGCTCGCGGAGCAGCGTAATCGGGTGCCCGCCGCGCGGGCAGTACGTAATCCCGGTGCCCTCGTCCACGAACTGAATCACCTGCGCTCGGGGCAGCGTGTACCCGCATTCCGGGCAATCCACTCTCGGGTACATCCGCACGGTGGCTTGCCGTCGACGCAGGAATTGTTCGACCAGGCCCTGGAACACACGCTTCGCGCTGGCCGGCACACCGTCGGGGTAGCTGAGCACGATCTGCAGCTGGTCGTCGCGCGGGCGCTCCTGGCGAAAATGCAGCAAGTAGCCGTCTAGTTCGTAGCGGGCCTGGTTCCGCCATTGGTCTTTGCGACGCAGCACGTTGGTGTAGCCCAGCAACACCACCAACGACGCGTAGACGTTCTCGATGCTGCCCGTGACCAGGTATGTCACGTCGTCGGCGAACTGGATGGCGTCGGCCAGCGTCGGTGGCTTCTCGTTGATCAGCTCTGGGAAGATCAGCAGCACCTGGTCTCCGAGTGGCTCGCGGAAGCAGACGTGGTGCTCGAGGAAGAGCACGGTGGCCGACTCCGTCAGCACGCGGCGCTGCTCGTCGCTCAGGCCGTCCAGTTCGGGGAACCGGTAACGGTCGGCTCGGACGGCCGCCTCGTCCAGCGCGCCCAGCCCGCGTTCGTTGCGCCGGGCCTCGAGGATGAAGGACGCGGCGAGGTTATTGAGGATCTCCGGCTTGAGCAGCACGAGCCGACCTCCGTCGGCGGCCCGCAGCACGTGCACAAACCCGTGCAGTTGCAGGTCTCGGATGGATGCGTCGATCTCCGCCTGGCTCGCCTGGCCGGTCAGCCGTGCTCGCAGAGCAGGAACGGTGACGAGCAGGTCGCCCGACGGCTGCTCCTTGAGCCGGAGTACCTCCGTCTTCACCGCGGTCAGTGCCGGCGTCTCCACCACCATCGGCAGGTCATCCCAGTTGAGATGGTCTTGGATGGCCCGAGCCAGCTCCGGCAGGCCGGCGCCGGTGAGCGCGCTGGTTTCCACGAAGCCTGCCTCGATACCGAACCGCTCAGCGAACTCCCGCAGTTCCTCCGCTGACACCGCTGCATTCCCGCGATCGGTCCGGGCCGAGACAAGGATCCTTATGCACACTCCGGGCCTGGCCGCTTCCAATGCCTTGATCCAGAAGGTGACAACGTCCAGCAGTTCGTATCGTCGGGATGCGTCGAGGACCAGCAACGCGGCATCGGCATCGTCGAGGAACAGCATGTGAATGAGCCGGTAGTCGGGCTGCCCGGCAAGGTCCCACAGCACGACCTCGCATCGCAGGCCGTCACCGCGTGTATGCGACAGCGAGTCAACTACCCAGAATTGCTGACCGTGGGTGGAGGAATGTTCCTTGTACTCTCCCGTCGCGAGCCGGTAACCCAGCCCGGTCTTCCCAACCCCGGACTCCCCGACAAGTACCACCTTGGCGGTGGCGTACCTTTTCACGGGCGCCGCTCGAGCCCTAAGCAGGCCCTCGACGTTCAGCTCGTACAGGCTGACGGCGCCCTCGGTCCCCATGGAGCACAGCAGGGGCAGAAAAGGATGAAACTCCAGACCCAGCCAGTTCGAGGTGGCGCTACCTTGAGGCAGTTGGATAGTGGCGACGAGCCGCCAGTCGTCCGGCGCCCAGAGTCGAATCGTATTGTCCCACCCAATCGACGCCATCAGCCGCTCGTCAGGTGAGAAGGCTAGGCCAACGATCAGGCTCGTGTGGCCCTTGACTTCCGCAATCACCTGGCCTGTTTCGGGATTCGCCATACAGATGGTGTCATAGGTGGGCACGGCAAGTATGCCCATCGTGGTGGACCAGCACAGTCTGCCTTGGGGCTTATCCGGAAGCCGCAAGGTGGTTTCCTCGGAGCCAGACAGGGCACGGACGTGCACGCTGACGCGTTGACTGTCGCAATAAGCGAACCGGTCCGAGGCGGGCGACCAGGCGCACCCATGTCCCTCGCCCGAGAAGTCGGCCACCTTCTCCAGGGTGGGATGCCCGAGATCGGACGGAACCCGGTATACACCACCACCCGATCTGCCGCCGTCAATGCTTAGTAGTTGCCCGTCCGGGGACCAGTCGAGGTAACAGAAACCCACGCTCTCGGTGGTTTTGATGACTTCTTCCGACCCAGATTTCCAGAAGGCGACCGTATTATCGACGACACCACTGAGCCAGTCTGTCTTCGGACGCCAATCTAGGGCCACATCAAGGGTGGGCGACGGAGCGGGCAGCGACTTCACGTGCAGTCCGCCAGCGTCGTCGCGTCGCAGGGACCCCACAGAGACGCCAAGATCTCTAAATCCCGCAGCAAGCAGGTTGCCGCGGGAATTCCACGCGACCAGGCACGGGATTTGCTGTCCTGTTCCGTAACCAAACGCGATTGGCCGCTCCGTCACGTGGTTAGATACCTGGTTCGGGCGGCGTCGCGGACTCATGGCGTTGACCGTTGGCAACGGCTCATATATGGATAGTAGCGTTGTAAAGACGGGCGGCCCGCTACTCGTCAATGGCGTTGGCGTCTGTGGCCAGAACCGCGTCGACGTAGTCGAGGTCCGACAGCGCCGCCGCGAGTTCGGTGACCGAGCGCTTGCCGTGGACGTGCAGGGTCACCTCGACCATTAACGGCGCGCCGTCGCCGTCTGTGCCGCCCCCGGTTGCGCGGGCCCGGCGGCCGAGCGCCTCCGTCGACACGTCGTCGATGGCGAAGCCCCGGTCGGTGGCCTCGTGCAGCACGTGGCGCAGGAGGCCGTGCCCGTCCGGGTAGCGGACGCGCAGCGCGGAGATCGCGGTGGCGGACGTCGGTAGCCGGCGCGTCGCGAGAGGGAAAGCCAGGGCGACGATGAAATAGATCCCGGTGGCCAGGAGGGCCAGCACGATGAGCCCGGCTCCGGCGGCTGCCCCGATGGCCGCTGTCACCCAGATGGACGCCGCGGTCGTGAGGCCGCGGACCGAGTCGCGGCGCACGAAGATGAGCCCGGCACCCAGGAAGCCGATGCCCGAGACGATCTGCGCCGCCACCCGGGACGGATCCAGCACGACCAGCCGCGACTCCAGGACGTCGGTGAACCCGTACTTGCTGATCAGCATGAACAACGCCGCGCCGACGCCGACCAGGGTGTGCGTGCGCAGGCCCGCGTCCTTCTGCCGGATCTCGCGTTCCAGGCCGATCACCGCCGACAGCAGCAGCGCCAGGCCTAGCTCTCCGGCCTGACGCCAGCCTTCGCCGCCGAGCGTGTTCGCGGCGGGGGATATGACCGAACCGGCCATGACGATGCCCATGCTGGCGGACACTGCCCGCTAACGACCGGTTTATGTGGCCGCAAGGACTGGGGTGCCCGGAGCCGGGCCGGCCACGTTTACTCTCGCATCAGGCTTGGTAGGGCGGTCCTGTGAGGCGGAACCGCTGGTACTTCGTGATGATGGGCACCTGCCTGACGCTCGTCATCCTGGCGTGGACGGTGGTCCGGCTGTTCTCCGTCACGGCGGCCATCATCATGTCAGCCGCCGCGCTGTTCATACCGCCGATCGCCGCCATCTTCGTCAACGCCGGGGACGAGTCCAGCCGTCGCCTGTAAGGCGAGTTCCGCTGGCCAGTGCCGGAGCAGGCGGCCGACTAACTCGCGCAGCTCGTCGTCGTGCGCGGCCGCGGCGTCACGGAGATGGTCCAGAACCTCGGAGATCGGAACGGGGTTCTCGGGTGGCGGCCGGTCCGGGTGCCCCTGCGCCGCCGCGGCGGCCTCGCCGTGACGGCGGCCTGGGGCGGCAGCCGGGCGTCCCGCCCGACGGGAACGGCGTGAGCCCTCAGGCTGACGCATGATGACATGTCCTTCGCTGGAACAGACTGGGTGATCTGGTGGGCGAAATCATGGCTACCCGGCTGACCAGCGGCAAACGTGCGCGTTTGGGCCCCGTCCCGCAACGGGCGTCCGTACGCCACGCGACGGGCGCTGTCAGGCCAGGGCCGCCACGAGGGTCGGAAACGTGGGCATGAGCTGGTCGGCCCCGATCAGGCGGAACACGCGCCGCACCGCTGTGATCACCAGGCGGACCTCGGTGCCGGTCGCCGCGGCCTGCCGGTAGGCCGAGATGACGGCGTGCACGCCCGAGGAGTCGCAGAAGGTCGTCGCGCTCATGTCGATGATCAAGGTGGTGACGCCGTCGCCAGCTGCGGACAGCAGCCCGTCGCGGATCTCGTCGGCGTTCATGGCGTCGATCTCGGCGGGCATCGTGGCGACGGCCTGCGAGCCTGTCCGCGAGATCGTCAGTTCGCCGGCGGCCATGGTCAGGGCGCTCCGGCCGGCGTGCGGTGGAACATCAGCAGCGCGATGTCATCGTGGGCGGGCTCGTTGCCCACCAGCGCCGTCATCACGGCGGCGCACGCGGCGTCCGGCGGCTGCGGCTGGACCGCCTTGCACAGAAGATCCAGGCCGTCGTCGATCGAGCGTTCCCGGCGCTCGATCAGGCCGTCGGTAAAAAAGCACAGCAGCGTGCCAGGGGTGATCTTCAGGCTGGCCACCTGCCGGGGCACGTCCAGGGCGGCGCCGATCAGCAGGCCCGGAGGGATGTCGGCCAGCTCGGCGGCCCGGCCAGGGACCGCCACGACCGGAGGGAAATGCCCGGCGGAGCAGATCCGCACGCAATCCTGGTCCGGGTCGAACACCGCGTACAGGACGGTGGCCGCGATGCCGGGTTCGAAGTGCTGCATCTTGCGATCAAGCCGGGCCAGGACCTCGGCGGGGTCACTGGTTTCCAGCGCGTACGCGCGCAGCGCGCTGCGCATCCGGCCCATGATCACGGCCGCCGTGAGCCCGGAGCCGGTCACATCGCCGATCACCAGGCCCAGCTCACCCGAGGGGAGCACGAACACGTCGTACCAGTCGCCCCCGATCGCCCCCTCGCCGGGGACGTAACGGGCCGCCATGACGGCCCCTTCGGTGGCCGGGAGCGAGGAGGGCAGCAGGCTGCGCTGCAGCGCGGCCGCCGCGATCCGCTCCTCGCGCACCATCAGCGAGTGCACGGCGACGGCCGCGCGGTCAGCGGCCAGCTGCAGCAGTTCAAGATCGTCGCTGGTGAACTCGCGTGCCTGGAGCGAGCCGACGTGCAGCACGCCGATGACCCTGCCGCCGGCGACCAGCGGCACGCCCATGAGCGCGCGGATCCCCTTCGCCCACAGGATCGGGTTGAGCACCGTCGTGTGGTCGACCTTGTGCAGGATCACCGGGCGGTGCTCGGCGGCGATGCGACCGGCGAACCCCCGGCCGACCGGGATCCGCACGCCCTGGCGCACTTCCTCTTCCAGCCCCGCCGCCGCCGTGGCGACCAGCTGGCCGGCCGAGAAGTCCAGCAGCAGCACGGCGGCCGTGTCGGCCTGCAGGATGGTCCTGGTCCGATCGAGCAGCTCGGCGAGCAATTCGTTCTCATCCAGAAGGGACAGCGCGGTGTCCGTGATCGACTGGATGTCCCGGAGCCGGTCCTCGACCGGGGTCGGGTTTAGATGCGTCGTCACCTCGTGCCTTTACCTGCCTCGCGCCCGACCGTCTCGAACGGGTGCTCAGAGGATACCGGCGCGCGGCGGGCCCGGACCAGGCTGACCGTACGCGGGCCCGGGCACGCCACGAGCCGGGCGTTAAGGAAATCTGAAGGTTTGCCGTTGGCCCGGGTTTGTTTGGCCTCGCTGACTCGGGTAGTGCGCACTGACATGACAGCTTGGAGCGCGCGCCCCAGGTCGGCCGAGCGGACCTTGATCGGGATCGACCGCGTGGTGCGCAACGTGGAGACCGGGCGCTTCGAGCGCGGCCTGGCCGCGCTGACAGCGGCCGGGGCGCTGGTGACAGCGACGGAGATCTTTTTCGAGCACGACAGCGCGAGCTTCGGCAACAAGATGATGTGGGTGCCGGTCGTGCTCGGGCCGGTCGGCGCCGTGGCCGGCGTGGCCGGCTTCTGCAGCCGGCGGATGGCCAAGACCGCGCTGCCGCTGGCGTCCGCGGCGATCGTCGCCAACGGAGTGCAGGGCGTGTACCTGCACGCGCGGGGCATCGCGCAGAAGCCGGGCGGCTGGGCGAACGCCCGGTACAACATGGAAATGGGCCCGCCGGTGCTGGCCCCGTTGCTGGTGACGATGGTCGGCGGCATGGGGTTGCTGGCCGCGATCTTGCGGCGGGAGCGGTGACCGCCCGGTTTCCCGGCTTCGATGTGCTGGGCCAGGCGCCCCACTGGGACCAGGTCACCGCCGAGGTGGTGACGGCCAGGTGCGCGCCGCCGCCAGAGCTGAGGTTCTTTACTCCCGAGGAACAGGACTGCGCGAGCGCGCTGCTCAACCAGCTGACCGGCCAGTGTGGCGCGCGCATCGCGCCGGTGCTGCAGATGGTCGACGCGCGGCTGGCCGCCGGCGAGACCGACGGCTGGCGCTACGCGGACATGCCCGAGGACGGCCAGGCCTGGCGGGATTCGCTGGCCTACCTGGACAAGGACGCCAGCCTGCGCTGCGGCAGCGGGTTCGCGGACGCGTCCGATGTGGACCAGATGGCACTGCTGCAGGCGGTCCTGGACCTGGGCCCGCAGAGCTGGCACGGGCTGCCAGCGGCGCACGTCTGGAGCCTGTGGACCCGGTACGCGTGCACGGCGCTCTACTCGCACCCGGCGGCGTGGGCCGAGATCGGCTTTCCCGGGCCGGCCTACCCGCGCGGCTATAAGAACGCGGGCGTCGGCAAGCTCGAGCCGTTCGAGGTCCCCGACGCCCAGCCGTCGGACGATCCGGTCGAGGGCGAAGCCTGATGCCCGGAGTGCGCTCGCGCAACGAGTCCGCGTGGCTGCTGCCGAACGACGGCAGCCGGACCAACCACCGGCTGCGCAGGGACATGCGCCGGTTCGCCGACGATGACGAGCTGGACCTGGTCATCGTCGGCTGCGGGGCGGGAGGGTCGGCCCTGCTGCAGCGGCTGGCCCGGGCGGGCTGGCGGGTGGCAGCGCTGGACGCGGGCCCGTTCTGGGATCCGGACGCGGACTGGGTCAGTGACGAGGCCGGATCGCACCACCTGTACTGGACCGAGCCGCGGGTGATCGCGGGGACCGATCCGGTGCCGATGGGCTCGAACAATTCGGGGCGCGGCGTCGGCGGATCGATGATCCACTATGCCGGCTACACCCCGAGGTTCCATCCCAGCGACTTCGTGACCTGCAGCGTCGACGGGGTCGGCGCGGACTGGCCGATCGGCTATGCCGAGCTTCTCCCGTACTACCAGCAGATCGAGCAGGAGCTGCCGGTGGCCGGGGAGCGCTGGCCCTGGGGCGACCCGCACGGTTATCCGTACCGGCCGCATCCGGTGGGCGGGAACGGCGAGGTGTTCCTGCGCGGCGCGCGCAAGCTCGGGATCACCGCGAAGGTCGGCCCGGTCGCCATCGCCAACGGCCGGTTCGGCAACCGGCCGCACTGCATCTACCGGGGGTTCTGCCTGCAGGGCTGCAAGGTGAACGCCAAGGCGTCGCCGCTGATCACGCACATTCCTGACGCCCTGGCGCAGGGAGCGGAGGTACGCCCCGACGCGATGGTGACCAGGGTGGCGATCGACGAGCGCACCGGGCGGGCGACCGGCGTTCATTACGTCAGCCAGGGGAAGGAGCGGTTCCAGCGGGCCGCGATGGTGGCCGTCGCCGGCTACTCGATCGAGACCCCGCGGCTGCTGCTGAACTCGGCCTGCTCGCGGTTCCCTGACGGCCTGTGCAACGACTTCGACCAGGTCGGACGCTACCTGATGGTGCAGGGAGCGCCACAGACCGCGGGCCGCTTCGACGCCGAGGTGCGGATGTACAAGGCGCCGCCGCCCGAGGTGAGCTCCGAGGAGTTCTACGAGACCGACGCTGCCAAGGATTACAAGCGCGGGTTCTCGATCCAGAACGTCTCGCCGCTGCCGATCACCTGGGCCGAGCACGTGGCAGCGCAGGGCCACTGGGGCGCCACGCTGCGCGAGTACATGAGCGACTACGTGC
>Ga0335074_10002505_pt1 | contig 25042 bp, 16 predicted proteins | sample Lox_Sample_23_FD_206715 | JGI IMG/M metagenome (GOLD analysis project Ga0335074, IMG submission 206715) | Soil microbial communities from Loxahatchee National Wildlife Refuge, Florida, United States - Lox_Sample_2.3 | ecosystem: Environmental > Terrestrial > Soil > Wetlands | place: USA... | reverse complement strand
CCGGCGCGCCGCCGATAGAGCGCGCCGGCCGCGGTTCCGACCCACAACGTGCCGTCGGCATCCTCGTGCAGCGACATCACCGGCTCCGCGGTCTGCGCATCGCGCAGCGGCAACGTGTCGAAACGCTTACCGTCGAAGCGCTGCAAACCGCTCATGGTGCCGATCCAGACCGCGCCATCGCGGCTGCGCTCGAGCGCGCGGACGCGCCCGTCATTGAGTCCGTTGGAGACGTCGAACACGCGCAGCGCCTCGCCTGCAACTTCGACCATGCCGGTCTCGGTGCCCACCCAGATGCGGCCGTCCTGGGTCTCGGTGATGGCGCGGATGAAGGCGTGCGCCAGGCCGGCACCCTGGGGGCCCTTGCGAAAGCGTCCGTCCTCGAACACGGCGAGCCCCGAGCGGGTGCCGATCCACAGCCTTCCGCCATGATCGACGTGCAGCACCGTGACGTTCTTGTTGGGAATCGACGGCTCGTTCCCGCTGTCGAAGACGGCGAACCGGGCGCCGTCGTAGCGCGCCAGGCCTTCCTGCGTACCGATCCACAGGTAGCCGTCCGGCGTGCGGGCGAGCGCCTGGACCGTGTTTTGCGGCATCCCATCGGGGATCTGCCAGTTATCGAGTACGTACTGGCTGGGCTGCAGGGTCGGATTGAGCGCAAGCGCACAATTCCCGGCTGCCAGGAGCAGGACCGCGAGCAAGCCGCGAAGCGCAGACCGACTCATGAGCGCAATGCTCGCGTTTGGGGCATCGATGGCATTCCGTACTTCGCTCGCCAGTACGGTTATCGGCGCCGGGTTGCGGTACTGTAGCGCGGCGCGAGCGCCCGGCGCCGGGGGCAGCCGGCGCTACGGCGCGTCTAATGCCGGTGGCGGCGGCAGGAGCTGTTGGCGTGCACGTGTATGGTGGCGCCGTCGTTGATGCCCGACTTCTCCGCGTGCCCGCACTGGCGCATGTCCGGGTCCGTGGTCATCGCCGTCCAGTAGACGTGCCCCAGACCGCTGGAGTCGGCGCTGATCGTGGTGGCGATGGAGGCATTGCCGTAGATCACTTCCCCCGAAAGCACCCGCTGGTGCCGCCGCAAGTTGCGGTCGTACAGGGTCACCTCGAGATTGTCGGGCGTGTCGTTCTGCAGGTGGATGGTCAAGGTGCCCTGGCTGAGCGCCGCGGTATGCACCGACAAGGCCACGCCGAGCGCGAGCAGCGTGCGGCCGAGCGCGGGCGAGGAGAAGGGGATGGGAAGCAGCCGCATTGCGAGACCTCGGCATCCTTCGCGTGTTGCCAGCGCCGCCAGTCTACACGAGCTTCAAGTCCTGCGGCGCCACCTCGGGAAATATCCGTCCGCATTGAGCGTCCGAGAGGCCCCAGAGCGTGCGGAACAGCCCGCCCAGGACGGCGCGGTAATCGTTGAGCACCGGAAAATCCCGGTTCTGGAGCAGGGTGGCGCGGCTCACGGCGCATTGTTCGCCCGCCATCCGCCCTCCGCGAACGGCGCCGCCCATGACCCAGTACACCGTACCGTGGCCGTGATCGGTGCCGCGGTTGCCGTTCTCGCGAAACGTGCGTCCGAATTCCGAGAGCACGACCACCACGGTGTCGTCCCACTCGGCCCCGAGGGTCTCCGAGAAGACCTGCAGCCCGCGCCCAAGGCTCGCGAGATTGTTGCTGAGGGAACCCCGGGCGCCTCCCTCGCCGACGTGCGTGTCCCACCCACCGACGTCGATGAACCCGATGCGGTACTTATCGTGCATGAGCCGGCCCATGCGCTCGGCCTCGAGCTCGAAGCCCTTGGTGTTGATGGCGCTGCGGCTGGCGGCGTTCATCTCCTCGGCGATCTTTTGCGCAACCTCCTCGCGCAGATCGAGTCCCTCCCGGACCGCGCTCTCCAGGTGGTGATCGGCGTACATGTCGTCCAGGATCTTCGCCTGTCGTTCATCGAACGGCGGCTTGCCGACGTTCTTGAGCGATAGATTCGGAACGGTCACCGTACCCTCGAAGGCGAGCGGCAATGAGTCGGTGAACGCGATCGGTGCGGCGTCCGCGGACGCGCTCAGCAGGGTCGCCGACAGGCGGCCGAGAAATCCGGAGCGATAGTCGCGGGCGCCGCCGGCGGGCTGGCCGAGCTCGATGCTGTCCTGAGTCTCGAAGTGACTGCGCGACAGATCGTCCGTGCCGGCAAACGGAATGAAGGCGACCTGGCCGCGCTGATACAGCGCACCGATGCTGTCGCGAACGGCCGGAGCGAGCGCCCAGTCGGCATCGAGCGCCAGGGCCCCGGTGCTCGCAGCCGGTCCCGTGCCCGGGGCCGGATCGGGGCGAGGAATCGCGATGTTCGGGCGCGACTCGTAGTAGAAGCTGCTCGAGTAGGGCACGAGCAGATTCGCGCAGTCGTAGCCGCCGCGCAGAAATACCAGCAAAAAGCGTGCGCCGGCGGGCGGCGCGGCAAACAGCCGCCCGGCGGCTCCGGCGCTCGCGAGCGCCGCGCAGCCGAGCTTCAGGACATGACGGCGTTTCATGGACTCACCTCACTCGTAGTTGAAATCGGGCGAAGCCAGAAGGAACGTGTTCCACTCCTGCTGCGAGTCGGCGCGCGCGAGCGCAGCGCGCGTGCGCGCCTTGAGAAAAGGCTCGACCGCCTCGAAGTACAGGCGATTCGACAGCTGCGGGAATCCCGCCGCCGCCGCAGCCGCTCCTTCCTCGGGGTCGAACAGCCGTGCATTGCCCGAGCCGATCGAGCGCGCGATCTCGAAGCGCCGGCTCATCTGCCCCGAGCTCGCCCAGGCCGCCTCCGTGAGGGGGTAGCCGTCCGGAGTGCTGCGTCCGAACGGCGCCTCGCCGAGGCCGTTCAGCCAGTTGAGCATCGGCCGGGTATTGGTGATGGTGCGCCCGTCGTAGGCAAATCGCACCGCCGATATCACGAAGCGGGTCGGATCCTTGAATTTGCCGCCGAGCGCGGCATCGAGCTCGGGCGAGAGCAACATCACGCGCAGCACCGCGGCGATGTCGCCGTCGGTGCGTCGAAACGTCTGCGCCATCCGGTCCACCAGCGGCGCGGGAGGGTCGTCGGCGACGAAATACACCGCCAGCTCGTGCGAGATGAAGTGCGCGCAGGCGGGCTGTCGGACGATCAGGGTAACGGCTTCCTCCACCTCGGCGAAGCCGCGGCCCTTGATGGTGTGGCCGAGCAGCAGCTTGTCGCCGAAATCATGGCGCGCCGGATTGAACTCGAACGCGCCCTCGCGGCGATAGAGTTTTTGCCACGCGGGCTTGAGCTTCGGCGGCGGCCCGACGTTGATGCCGCTGCCGGTGAGCACCCGCGCGAGCTGCTGGACGTCCTGCTGCGTGTATCCGCCGTTCACGCCGAGGGTATGCAGTTCCATGAGCTCGCGCGCGTAGTTCTCATTCACGTGCCCGACGGCATTGCGGCTGTTGTCCAGGTATTCGAGCATCGCCGGATGCTCGAGGGTGGCGAGCACCAGATCCTTGAAGCGGCCGAACGCGTGCGGCCGAATGGCCCGGTCGACATAATCAGCCACCAGCCAGCGCAGATTCGCCTTGGCCTGGTGTACGCTGAAATGATTCAGCCAGAACCACACCATTTCCTCTTTGAGCTGCGCCGTCGAGTAGGTCGCCCTCAGCAGCTCGCTGCGGATCGCCTCGTAGGCCAGCTCGCTTCCCCGCTCGCCGAGCGCCTTGCGCGCCGCCGCTCTGTCCGGGCCGTCGGGCATGGCGTTGATCGCCTGATAGCGCGCGCGGATGTCGGCAAGCGTGGCGGCCGGATCGGTATGCGAGATCTGGAGGGCTGCGAGCTCGGCTGCCACCGGCGCCGGCAGCATCTCGCGCCCCTCGAGCTGGCGGTCGAGATAGCGCTCGCGTCCGAGACCGTACAGCTGCGCGACGCTGGCGCTGTCGATTCCGAAGCTCACCCGCTGCAACCACAGGAGGTCCTGCCGGCGGAACACCGGCAGCGCCGCCGCGGCGCCCCTCGGGCCGCCGCGGGCGGCGGAGCCTGCGCAACCCGAGACGAGGCCGGTAGCCCCCGCCACACTCAGCAAGGCAAGCGTGAGGCGGAGCGCCGAGCCGAGCTTGCCGCGTCCAGTACGCCCGTGCACATGCCTCCAGATAGCGAATTGGGCCCAAGGGCGGCCACGATCATAGAACGAGGCGCGGCAGCGGGCGTTGACGCGAATCCCGCCGGCGCGCCGCGCCGGGCATTAAGACTTTGAAAGATCGGCGCCGGCGGCCCGGGCCGGGGGGCCGCCGAGGATCCCCGGCGGGACCGAGAGGACCCCGGCGCGGGGCCGGGGCCTCCGTGCGGGGCCGAGGACGCCCCGGCGGGGGCGAGAACGCCCGGCGGGGCCGAGAACGCCCGGCGGGGGGCAAGAACGCGGAAATATCCAGATTTTTTCGACACCTGCCCGCTGCCGTGGCAAACTCTGCGCCCTTTGAAACCCCCTCGATGGATGGAAGCTCGCAATGGCCCGTACGATCCCCCTTTCGGATATCCGCAACATCGGCATCATCGCCCACGTCGACGCCGGCAAGACCACGACGACGGAGCGCATCCTGTATTACACGGGGCGCAAGCACACCATCATCGACATTCATGACACCAAGGACTTGAAAACCTCGACCACCACGGATTACCTCGAGCAGGAGCAGAAGCGCGGCATCACCATCCAGAGCGCTGCAGTATCGGCGTTCTGGCGCGACAAGAAGATCAACCTGATCGACACCCCGGGCCACGTCGATTTCACCATCGAGGTGAACCGCTCCTTGCGCGTCCTCGACGGTGCCGTGGTGGTGTTCGACGGCGTCGCCGGCGTCGAGCCGCAATCGGAGACCAACTGGCGGCTGGCCGACAACTACGGCGTGCCGCGTTTCTGCTACGTGAACAAGATGGACCGCAGCGGCGCCAATTTTTTGCGCTGCGTCGACATGATCAAGAAACGTCTCGGGGCTCGGCCGCTGCCGGTGCAGATCCCGATCGGCTCCGAGGAAAATTTCAAGGGCATGATCGATCTGGTCGAGATGAAGGCGCTGGTGTGGGACTCGGACGACAAGGATTCCCAGTGGCAGGTCCTGGAGGTCACCCATGATCTCGCCGACAAGCTGCACATCACCGTGCCGACCGATCGCAAGCTGCTCGCGGACGTGGCCAAGTTCCGCAGCGAATTGATCGATACCTGCCTCGAGCAGGACGACGAGGCCATGGACGCCTATTTGACGCACAACGTGGTGCCCTCGCCGGACGTGCTGCGCCGCGCTTTGCGCAAAGGCACCATCAGCTCGGCGTTCACGCCGGTGCTTTGCGGCTCGTCCTACAAGAACAAGGGCGTGCAGCAGGTGCTCGATGCCGTGGTCGATTATCTGCCGGCGCCCACCGACGTCGCCGCCATCAAGACCGTGAACGCCGACGGCGAGGTGGTGGGCGAGCGCAAGTGCTCGGACGATGAGCCGTTCGCCGCGCTCGCCTTCAAGGTGATCAACGATGCCTATGGCGCACTGACCTTCGTGCGCGTGTACTCCGGAGTGCTCACCAAGGGCGCCTCGGTGCAGAACTCCACGCGCGGCAAGCGCGAGAAGATCGGCCGCATGGTGGAGATGTTCGCCAAGGAGCCCAATCCGATCGAGGAGGCGCGCGCGGGCGACATCATCGCGCTCGTGTCGCTGTCGGATACCGAGACGGGCGATACGCTGTGCGATGCGGCGAGCCCGGTGGTGCTCGAGCGCATGCGGTTCCCGGACCCCGTCATCAGCGTGTCCGTCAAGGCGAAGACCAAGGCGGAGCAGGAAAAGTTCGGCGTCGCGCTCGGCAAGATGGTGCGCGCCGATCCCTCGCTGCATCTGGAGACCGACCGCGAGACCGGGCAGACCATTCTGCGCGGCATGGGCGAGCTGCACCTGGAGGTGACCCTGGATCGCATGCGCACCGAGTTCGGCGTCGAGGGCACCATGGGCGAGCCGCAAGTGGCGTACCGCGAGACCATCACCAAGAAGGTGAGCGAGCAGTACATTCACAAGAAGCAGACCGGCGGCGCAGGCCAGTTCGCCGAGGTGTGGATCGATTTCGAGCCCCTCGAGCGCGGCAAGGGCTTCGAGTTCGTGGACGAGACCGTGGGCGGATCGGTTCCCAAGGAATACGTGCCCTCGGTCGAGAAGGGCTTGAAGGTTCAGAAAGAGGACGGCGTCCTGGCGCACTATCCGACCGTGGATTTTCGCGCCACCTTGACCGACGGCAGCTACCATGACGTCGACTCGAACGCGCTCACGTTCGAGATTGCCGCCAAGGCGGCGTTCCGCGAGGCGATACGCAAAGCGGGACCCATCCTGCTCGAGCCGGTGATGAAGGTCGAGACCGTCACGCCGGGGGACTACCTGGGCGATGTCATCGGCGACATCAACCGCCGCCGCGGCTCGATCCTGGACCAGCTGGAGCGCGGCACCAATATCGCCGTGGTCGCGACGGTGCCGCTGTCGGAGATGTTCGGCTACATCGGGCACCTGCGCGGCATGACCAGCGGCCGCGCCTCGTACACGATGGAGTTCTCCCACTACGATCCCGTGCCGCGCAACGTGGCGGACGAGGTCATCGAGGCGGCGAGCAAGTCGAAGACGGCGGTGGCGAGCTGAGGCGCGCCGGGCCGCGCCGGTGCGCCCGGCTTGGCCCGACTCGGGAGCGATGCGGGCGCCTCAGGGCTGATTCGCGTACAGCTTTACGACCTCGTACAGAAACCGGCGGCCGTTCATCAGCGACACCACCCGGATGCGCTCGTTGAGCCCGTGAGCGTGGGGGCCTTCGGCGTCGTGGAACATGCCCGACAAGCCATAGGTCGGGATGCCGTGCGCGTTGAGAAAGCTGCCGTCGGTGGCGACTGGATCCCGGGATCGCCGGCGGGCGCAAGGGTAATCCGGTCGTCGGCGAGCAGGTGCGCGATCTGCGCTTGCACCGAGGCAATCGGCACGCCCGGCAGGATGCGGCAATTGACGTTGGCATGCGCGTGCTGGGGCAGGGCATTTGCGGCATGGCCGCCGCTGATCTCGGTCGCGACGCAGGTCGTGCGCAGCATGCCATTCCAGCCCGGATCGGCCGCCCACAGCCGGTCCACCGCGGCCTCATCCGCCGGATGCGCAAGCACTGCGCGCATGTCCGCCGCCACCTGCGGCGCCACGAGTTTCGATTCGGCCTCGAAGTAGCCCCGCGTCGCCTCGTTCAGCGCCACCGGAAAGTCGTACGCCCCGAGCCTTGCGATGCCGGCGGACAGTCGCGCGATGGGATTGTTCCGGGTCGGCCGCGAGCTATGGCCGCCCACATCGGAGGTATCCAGCGAGAAGTCCTGGTATACCTTCTCCCCCGCCTCGATCCGCAGAGCGAGCGGTTTGCCATTGCCGTCGAGCTCGCCGCCCGCGCCCTCGTTGAGCGCGAACTGCGCATCGAGCACCGCAGGTTGCGTCCGCAGCAGCCACTCGACGCTGTTGAAGACCTCGGGCGTCTCCTCGCCGCAGGTGAGCGCCAGCTTGATATCGCGCCGGGGCTCGAATGTGAGCGAGGAGCAGCAGCGGTTTCGCGCGCCGGTCGCGCCCGTGCAGCACGGCGATCAGGGCCCCATCCTTGGGCCGATCGGGGGGCGCCAGGATCTGCATGTCGGCCGCCGGTATCCCGGCGGCGGCGAGGTGTGCGCGCATGGCTTCGGCCGCCCGCGTGCAGCTGCCGACCGAGCGGGTGGTGTCAATCTCGATGAGCTCCTTGTAAAGTCCACGAAATGCCGCCTCATCCGGCGAAGGTGTCTCCGCTCGGCTCGTTGCCGCCGCCATGCAGGCGGCCGCCGCGGCCGACAAGATCGCTGCCCGTAGGCTCATGACTGCTCACCCCGCGCCCGTTGAGGAGCGTGCAGCCTGTCGCGTGCCGAGGCGGATATCAAGGGGGAACTTGCGCAGCGGTGTGCCGATCACACCACAGAGGCACGGGGACGATGCGAGCATGAGCCCGATGATGCACAGAGAGGATTTGGAATGCCACGAGAGCTGCTGCTGCTGGCGGTTGCCGCCATGTTGACCACCGCGGTCGCCGATGCCGAGAAGGGCGGGTTCGGGCCCTCCAATCCGTTCTACGCCCCGAGCTCGCTGCCGTTTCATGCGCCCCCCTTCGACAAGATCAAGGATGCCGACTATGAGCCGGCGATTCTTGCCGGCATGGCGCAGCAGCTCGCCGAGGTGCAGGCGATCGAGCGAAACCCCGCGGCCCCCACGTTCGAGAACACGTTCGTGCCGCTGGAGAAGAGCGGGCGCTTGCTCGATCGCGCACTGCAGGCCTTCGAGGGCGTGAGCGGCGCGAACACCGATCCGTACCTGCAAGCCGTCAAGACGAGGCTGGCCCCGAAGCTCGCCGCGCACAGCGACGCCATCTTCTTGAGCGCGCGCCTGTTCGCGCGCATCTCCCGGATCCACGAACGCCTCGAGGCGAGCGGCCTCGATCCGGAGCAAAGGCGGCTGGTGCAGGTCACCTACGATCAATTCGTGCAAGCCGGGGCGAGATTGTCCGAGGAGGACAAGGCGCGGCTCAAGAAGATGAACGAGGAAGCCTCGACGCTCTCCGATACGTTCGTCAAGAAGCTGCTTGCCGCGAACATGGCAGGCGCGTACGCCGCTCCAGACCCGGCCCCGCTCGCGGGTTTGAGCGATCGGCAGCTTGCCGCCGCCGCGCTCGCGGCTCAGGGCCGGCACGCCGCGGGATACGTCGTGCCCCTGCAGAACACGACTCAGCAGCCGGTTCTCGCTTCCCTATCGCTGCGTGCGACTCGCCAGACCATCTTCGAGAACTCCTGGAACCGCACCGAGCGCGGCGACGCGAACGACACCCGCTCGATCGTCTCGCGGCTCGCGCAGCTGCGCGCCCAGCGCGCCCAGCTGCTCGGATTCGCGAGCTACGCCGCCTGGCGGCTCGAGGACCAGATGGCGAAGACGCCCGAGAACGCGCTCGACTTCATGAACGCGCTCGTCCCCTTGGCCACGGCCCGGGCGACGCGCGAGGCAAACGACATTCAGGCATTGATCGACGCCCAGCACGGGGGATTCACGCTCGAGCCCTGGGACTGGGACTTTTACGGCGAGCAGGTGCGCAAGGCGAAGTACGACCTCGATGACGCCGAGGTGAAGCCCTACTTCGAGCTCAACGGCGTGCTCGAGAACGGCGTCTTCTATGCCGCCAATCAGCTCTACGGGATCTCGTTCAAGGAGCGCAAGGACATTCCGGTCTACCAGCCCGATGTGCGCGTGTTCGACGTCATCGACGCCGACGGCAAGCCGCTCGCGCTCTTCTACTGCGATTACTTCAAGCGCGACAACAAGAACGGCGGGGCTTGGATGTCGACCTTCATCGGGCAATCGAAGCTCCTCGGCACGCGTCCGGTGGTGTACAACGTCGCCAATCTCCAGAAACCGGCGCCGGGCGAGCCCGCGCTTCTCAGCTTCGAGGACGTCACCACCCTGTTTCACGAGTTCGGCCACGCGTTGCACGGCATGTTCGCCGACACCGTTTACCCGAGCCTGTCCGGAACCGCCACCGCGCGCGACTTCGTCGAGTTTCCGTCGCAATTCAACGAGCACTGGGCGATGTACCCGACCGTGTTCGAACACTACGCGCGTCACTACAAGACCGGCGCCGTCATGCCCCCGACGCTGGTCGAGAAGATCAGACGTGCCCGCAATTTCAATGCGGGCTACAAGATGACCGAGGTGCTGGCCGCGGCCGAGCTCGATATGCAGTGGCATACCCTGCCGGCAGGCGCGCCTCTGCAGGATCCGGATGCCTTCCAGCGCGAGGCACTCGAGAAGGTGCACATCGCGTTGCGTGCGGTCCCCCCGCGCTATCGCTCGAGCTATTTTCAGCACATCTGGGGCGGCGGCTATGCCGCCGGGTACTATGCGTATCTCTGGACGCAGATGCTCGCCGACGACGCCTATCAGTGGTTCGAGGAGAACGGCGGGCTCACGCGCGCCAACGGCGATCGCTTCCGGCAGATGATTCTCTCGCGCGGCAACACGGAAGATCTGGCCGCGATGTACGCGGCGTGGCGCGGGCGTCCCCCGAAGGTTGATGCAATGCTCAAGGACCGCGGGCTGGTCACGCCCTAGCGCGCAGTGCCGGCGCGAAGGGGCCCTGGCGCGATGGGCGCCCTCGTCCTGCCGGGCTAATGGGTGATGGTCACCGACGGGTCAACCATCTGCAGCGCCCCCGCGGCGGTCTGCTTGCCCGTCTGCTCGAGATCAGTCTGCGAATACGACCGGCCGATCCCGGTGCAGGTGGTCCCGTTGGCGGGAATCCGGCTGCCGGTCGAAGTGAGGCAAGTCGAGTCTTGCGCGGTCTTCGGCGCCGGGCTGTTCGCGGCCGCGCAACCGCCGAGCGCGAGAGCGACGGCCACCAAGCCGAGCCCGTGAATTCGAGTAATCATGGTCGATCCTCCTCGCTGAGCGCTCTTGACAATATGCATATGCTACGCCGGAGTTCAATGAAAATCGCGCAGGCGCGCGGTTTGGCCCACGGCGGCTCGGTGGGGGTGGCGCACCGCGGCAATCGTCCGCGCCGCGATTAAGTTAAGTCGGCGGCCATCTCGACTCCGACCGCTCGCGGCGATCGGCTATCATGAATGCGTGTCCCGGAGCGCAACGCTCCGCCAGTTCAGCGCGAGGGATTTTCAGTGAAACTGCGCCGACCGCTCGTTCATATTTGGCCGCTCGCTTTTGTATTGACCTGCATCGCCGCCGTGGCGCACGCGGTGCCCGTGCAGCACATCCAGGTACGCATCGTCACGGGCATGACGGACCTCAGTGCCGGGAGCTATCTGGAGCTTCGCATCTACGAGGCGGGCAAGAGCGTGCGCAGACTGCCGCTCACGCACGGCGAGGCATGGCCGCGGGACTCGACGCGCATCATTCCGCTCACCCTCAACGATGCGCTCGACCCGCGCAACGTGCTGCGCTTCAGTCTTTACTATCGTGCCGCGAGCCCGCTTTCGCCGCCCTGGGAAGTGGTCGCGGCGGATGTGGATCTTGCGGCCGGCCGAGAGCCGCAGCAGCTGTTGCTCGACACCACGCTGTCCGGCGAGATCTCTCGACAGGGCGAGCTGGCGACGCTGGATCGCGATGCGAGCACCATCGGCTGCATGAGCGATGCGGATTGCGACGACCAGAAGGCCTGCAACGGCCGAGAACGCTGCGCGCCGCATACCGCCGGCGCGGATGCGCGCGGTTGCGTGAGCGGCAGCCCGGTGGTGTGCCCGGTGAACCAGATCTGCACCGAAGGGCGCGGCTGTGTCGGCGCGGGCTCGCTGACTGCGCTTCCCGCCAAGCAGTAACGCCCCGGGCTCCTGGCGCGCGGCGTCGCGGACAGCCGCGGCGCACGGCTATGGCGTCAGCACCAACCGGTAGGCCGTGGCTCCGGGCAGCAATGGGGTAGGCCGCCCCTCGGCCCAGGCGCTGAACCCCGCTCGGTAGAACGGCGAGAGCGGATGGCCGCTTTGCCCTCCCGGCATGTGAAAGTACCCTTGCTCCTCATGGCCCGGAGAGACGCTGAAGCGCTCGGAGGCGCCGTAGTCGGGTCCTTGGATGCGCGGCATGTCGTGGCGTCCGCCCGGGATGCGAACCACGGGCATGTCGAGGAAGTCGCCGAGCATCGGCAGGGCGCCGAGCGGGTGCGCGATGCGCACCGCGTTCACCGTGCCCCACGTGCAGGCGGAGAGGTCGACGCAGCCGGGCGGCAGCGCCTCGCTCGCGATCAACGCCTCGAGCAGGAAGCCGTCCCAGCTGGCGTACTGGCGCGCCAGCAGATGTGCCGGGCGCAGCGACAGCAGTCGCCACAAGGGACCCTCGAAGGAGGGAGGAATCTCGAACTGAAAGCCCATGGCCTTGAGGCGCGCCGGGGCGATCAGCATGTAGAACGCGCGCGCCTCCACCTCGCGCCGGAATTGGTAGGTCAGGCGATAGGCCGGATCGTCGGGCGCCGCCGAGCCGCTCCATCGCGCGAGGACCGCACGAGCCGCGTCCTGGCGGTGATCGCCCTGGGCGCGCGCACGCTCGATCACGGCGCTGAGCAACGTCTTCCAGCGCGCCAGGAAATCGGCGCGAGCGTCCAGCGCAATGCCGAGACTTGCGCGCGCCGTGAAGGGTTTTGACGCGCTCTCGAGATCCGAACGTATCTGCGCGGCGCGAGCGCCCCGATCCATGCCGTCATCGCCGATGAGCAGGGCCTGAGCCCCGCCCACGACGCGCGCATTGGCCGACCACAGCAGGCCCCCGATGGGATCGAGGACCTGCGGTTGCGCTTGCGCCGCGAGCCACCCGGGAAATCCCACCTGCGGGTCCGTCGAGAGCTGTGGAACGCCCGGCGGCGCGTCACCGCGCAGCGGCAGCCGGCCGGCGATGGTCCAGCCGATATGCCCGTCACGGTCCGCGACCAGCAGATTCTGCCCCGGAATCCCGAAGCTTCCGGCCGCGCGCAGCGCCTCCGCCGCCGAGCGCGCCTGCTCGAGCGCGATGAGCTTCAAGTTGACGGCCGCAGGATCGTGCGCCGTCCAGTTGAGCGCATAGGGGCGGTTCTCCCAGTCCGTACCCATCACGGGGCCCCAGGCCGTGAGCGCGATGCTCAGGTGCTCGGCCGCGGCGCCTTTCACCTCGATGGTTTCATCGAGGTAGCGTAGCCGCTGCGGGCCGCTGGCGGTGGCGTAGGCGCCCGGCTCACCCGGCACCGGCACGAGGCGAACGACCCTCTCGAATTCGCCATAGCTGTTGGTGAAGCCCCATGCGATGTGCCGGTTGCTTCCGGCGACGATGGATGGGGTGCCGGGCAGGGTGACGCCGATCACGTCGAGCCCGGCGGCGTCGATGAGCCGCGCGCGATACCAGATGTTGGGCACACGAAAGCCGAGATGCATGTCGTTGGCAAGGACGGCGGATCCGTCGGCGGTTCGGGATCCGGCCACGGCCCAGTTGTTGCTGCCCGTATCGGCCGCATTTTCCACCTCTACCGGGGGATAGACCGACAGCCCCTTGAGCGAGCGCAGGTCGAACTCCGAGCGATCGGGAATCTCGGGCGATGTGCTGCTGCTGCCGTCGATGGCCGCATCCCACTCGGGCGCACCCGCTTCGAGAAAGCGCCACACACCCTGGGGCAGTGTGGCGCGCAGCAAGCCGCGCTGCAGCTGCAGGTGTCCGGTGGAGTCCTGCAATTGCAGGAACATTGCATGTATGCACAGAACCGAATCCTCTGCGCTCCAGGCCTTGGGCCTGCTGCGAAGCAGCCAGTACTCGAATGGGCGGGCGCCGAGGGAGGACAGGCCGGCATTCACGCCCGACACATAAGCGTCCAGGAGCCTGCGGCTCGGTGCATCGAGCGCCGCCACGGCGGCGTGTGCCGCCGCGCGGAATCGATGCACGCGCAGCTTGCGGTCGGCCGCGAGCAGCGAAGGCCCGAGCAGTGCCGAGAGCTCGCCCGCCGCCGCGCGCCGCAGCAGATCCATCTGAAAAAACCGATCCTGCCCGTGCAGATAGCCGAGCCCGAAGGCCGCATCGTCTCGATCGCGCGCCCGGACGGTGGGAACGCCGGCTGCATCGCGCTCGACCGTCACCGGCGAGGCGATCCCGCGCAGCTGCACCCGACCCTCGAGCACCGGGAGGCTGGCGCGCAGCATGAGCCATCCGCCGACCGCCGACAGCAGACAGAGCGCGGCGAGAGCGCCGGCCGCGATGCCGGCAATGCGAAACAGACGCTTCATGGTGATGCGCGCGCCTCCGTGCGCGCGACTTTTTCCCATGGGACGTCCTGACGATCACATCCATGCTGCCGGGCGTCCGCGGCAATTATCGGCAGCCGTCGGTTGGCGCGCAGTGCGACCCTGCGCGTTCCGGATGGCGATATGTCAACGATCACGGCTCGCCCGGGTGATAGCGCCGCCGAGCGGACGCCGCCACGTCTGCAGGCGCGAACAGGACGTCGCGGAAGCGCCCTGCGCAATACATCAGGGCCTGATCGGCGAAATGCGGCGAGGCCGGATCGCCGCTCTCGCCGCCCGTGAGCAGCGCCTTCGCGCGCACCGTCGGGCCGAACTCGACGGCCGCCACGAAGCTGTTGCCCTTGGATCCGAAAATATGCCGAGTGGTGCGCGGCTGTGTCGAGTCGAACGAGGCGAGTGCGCCCCACTGTCCGGGCGCGAAGCCCACGGGCAGGCTCGGCTGGCGATCGTCGAACGGCTGCACGATGTCGTCGGTGAGACGCTGAAAGCGGTTGATCTCGCCCCAGGGCACGCGCCAGCGCCCGAAGTCGTGCTCGAGCTGCGCGACCGCGGCGCCGAGCGCAACGAGACGCTCATCGTCGGTGAGTCGTGCGAGCAGGTAGTCGTACGGCGTCTCATTCGCCGCGCGTGCGAGCGCGCGCTTCTCATCGATCAATGCCTGGCCCCAGAAAATGGCGAGCGCGGTGGCCGCGGAGTCCGCCGATGTGCGCCGGTTCCAGGCGCGCAAGGCGGCGATGGGCCCCGCGAGCGCGGTGTGCCGCGGATCGGCGCCGCTCAACCGGTCATAGGCCCGCAGCAGCGGCGGGATGAGGGCGTCGAACGCGGTGAGATGGGGGTCGTAGCCGAGCGCGATGAGGCTGTCGAGCGTGAGGCCGTGAGCATGCTCGAGCAACTCCACTGCATGAATGCCGCGCGGAGTCTCGCCCCGTGTCCACATGTAAGCGGGATAGTCCTCGCGCCTGGGGCTCTGTGAGCCCGCGGCGGAAAACGGCCAGTCGTTGGTGTTCTGGATCCATCCATTCGAGGGGTTCAACAGCATGATGGTCTCATCGAGCGCGTGCGGGCCGTGCCACTCGGTGGCGGGATTGCTGCCGTCGACCGGGTGCGTGAAATCGAAGCGCGCATCGCGCTTCGGTATGAAATTGCCGTGAAAGTAGGCGATGGTGCCGTCGGCATCGGCGTAGACCGTGTTGTTGGAGGTGTCGGTGCGCATGTCCTGCGTCTTGCGAAAGGAGGCGTAATCGGTGGTCTTGGTGCGCAGGTACGACTGCTCGAGGGCTCGTACCGGATCGAGGAAGATCTTGACGGCGATCCATTTGCCATCTTGCGCGCGCACGATGGGTCCGTGGTGCGTGCGATAGACCGTGAAGGTGCGCATCACCAGCGCGTTGCCGCTCTTGACGCTCAGCTGGATGCGGCCGACGGTCACGGGCCGCAGGCCCCGGCCGTATCGGTAAGCGCGGCCCCGCGGCGAGTCGACCATGCTCTCCGCGTACTCGTCGATGGCATCGCCGCCGTAGGAGGTGTGCATCCAGCCGTTGTGCGCGTTGAAGCCCTGATAGATGAAGAACTGGCCCCAGGTCGCCGCGCCATATGCATCGAGCCCCTCATCGCTGCTCATCTGCAGCTCCGATCGGAAATAAAACGAGGTATGGGGGTTGATCCACAGCAATGCATGTCCGCTGGCGCTCAGGGCCGGCGCGATCGCGAATCCGTTCGAGCCGCCGGGCGCAGATGGCTCGGGCGCTGGCTCGGGCACGGACGCCGGCTCGGACGCGGGCGCTCGCTCGGACGTCGGATAGAACCGCGCAAGGCTCGGCAGATCGACACTCCCGATGTCTCCGCCGATGCTGCCCTCGGTGAAGGAGAGCGCCATCCACGGCTCGAAATGCGTGATCACAGCCGGCTTCACTTGCGGATGCACGGCGAGGTAGAAATTCAAGCCATCGGCCCAGGCATTCATCAGCGCCTTGAGCCAGGCGGGGCTGCCCCGGTACTGCCTCTTGAGATCCTCGGGATCGATGAAGAGCCGCTGCCGCAGGTCGCTGTAGGTGGCCGATTCGCCCTCTGCCTCGGCCAGGCGGCCCAGGGCCAGTAGATAGTTGTGCTCGATGCGGTGAAAATCGTCCTCGGCTTGAGCGTACATGGCGCCGAACACCGCATCCGCATCGGACCTGCCGTGCACATGCGCGATGCCCCACGGATCGCGAACGATGGTCACGGCGGCCGCCTCGCGGCGCCATGCCGCCGCCTCGCCGCTCGTCGAGGCGGGCGGCATCGCCCCGGGGGCTGCGCCGTCTCGCGGGGCCGCCCGCAGCGCAGAGGCGGCCGGCAGCGCAGAGGCGGCCAGCAGCGCGGCGATGCATCCGATGAATCGGCCGGTTCGAATGTCGAGTCCGCCTTGCGAGCGCTGGTCGCGCCGAAGCAGTATCATTGCATGCGTGCGCCGACCCTGGCGAGCATCGGGATGAGTGCCGTGCCGACGAAGAAGCCTTTCACGCTCTATGGTCGATCGGGGTCGGGATCGCTTGCGGTGCAAGTGGCTCTCGAGGAGATCGGCACCCCCTACGAGTGCCTCTGGGTGGGCCGTGAGCTCGCCGAGGTCGCCCGCTTCAAGGAGGTCAATCCGACCGGCCGGGTGCCGGCATTGACGCTGCCGGACGGCACGGTGATGTTCGAATCGGCCGCGATCCTGATCCATCTGGCGCTCCTGTACCCGGACGCCCGGCTCGCACCCCAGCCGGGCACCACGCGCCACGCGATGTTTCTGCAATGGATGACGTTCCTGTCCGCGAACGTCTACGAAGCGGTGTTGCGGATCTACTATTCCGCGCGCTACTCGGCGCGCGGCGAGGCCGACGCGGCCGTCATCCGCGAGCAGGGCGTGGCCGATTTCGTCACTCACGTGTCCCTGATCGCGCGCAGCCTCAATCCGTACGTCCTGGGGACGGAGTACTCCATCGCCGACGTATACCTCTACATGCTCGCCGGCTGGTATCCCGACAAAGGCCAGCTGCTCGGCAGAGTGCCCGCGCTCGGAGCGCATTCGGAGCTGCTCCTCGCACGGCCCGCCGTGGCGAAGGTCGAGGCGGACCACGCCGCACACGCGTAGCCAAGCGGTTCAGGCGCGAGGCCAACGCCCGACGCGGCGCGCGGGCGCGGCCCGGCCCGCGATCGCCGCTCGGCGCCGGCGCGCTCACTCGCTCCTGAGCGAGGATTGCCGCCAGCCGCCGCCCAGGGCCTTGATCAGCAGCACGCTTGCGCTCATGCGCCGCGCCTGGATGGTGGTCGCCTGCACCTGTGCCTGCAGCGCCGCCGTCTCGGCGGTCGAGACCTCGAGATAGGTGACGATGCCTGCGCGATAGCGGTCGATGGCCTGCTGCAGCGCCACCCCGGTTGCGAGCACCGCGGCCGCATCGGTCTCGCTCTCTTGTTGCAGCTGCCGCAAGGCAATCAGGTTGTCTTCGACGTCCTGATAAGCTCCGAGCACGGTGTTGCGATAGTCGGCGACCTGCTCCTCGTAGAGGGCTTTGACGCGGGCGGTCTCGCCCACCAGGCGGCCGCCTTCGAATATCGGCAGCGATAGTTGCGGGCCGACGGACCAGTAGCGGCTGGGTGCGGAGAAAAGGTTCGCGGTGCGGGTGCTCTCGACGCCGCCATCGGCGGCGAGCGTCAGCTGGGGAAAGTAGGCCGCACGAGCGACCCCGATCTGCGCGTTGGCCGCGGCCACGCGACGCTCCGCTTCGGCGACGTCCGGACGGCGCTCGAGCAGGGTGGAGGGAAATCCGGGATCGATGGGCGGCGGCACGACGTCGAGGGGCAGCGCATTGACCGGCAAGCTGAACAGCGAAGGATTCTCGCCGAGCAGTACGGCGAGCGCGTGCTCCGCCTGTGCGCGTTGCAGCTTGATATCGGCCGCCTGCGTGCGTGCATTGTCGAGCTGCGCCTGCGCCTGAGCCACATCGGCCAGCGCCGCGGCCCCGCCGTCGAACAGATCGGTCTCGAGCTGCAGAGACTTCTCGTAGTCGCCCACCGTCTTGTCGAGCAGCTGGGACTGGGCGTCGTCGGAGCGCAGGTTGAAGTAATCCTCGGCCAGCTGGGCGCGCAGCGACAGCTCGACCGAGGCGTAATCGGCGGCGCTCGCTTGGCGCGAGGCCCGGGCCGAGGTCACCTCGTTGCGCACGCGCCCCCAGAGATCCACTTCGTAGGTGAAATCCGCGCCGAGCAGAAAGTCGTCGAACAGCTTGGGATAGCCCGGCAGCTCCTGCGGGGCGTTGGTGGAGAATCTCTCGCGCGTCGCGTGCGGATCCGCGGTCACGCTCGGAAACAGATCGGCGCGCGCGATCCGGTACTGGGCGCGGGCCTGCTGCAGGCGCGCGAACGCCGCCTGGAGCGAGAGGTTCGAGGGGACCTTGTCCTCGAGCGCATCGAGCTCGGGGTCGTTGTATACGGTCCACCAGCGGCCGCGCGGCTGCGCGTCCCGGGGCTGCGCGATCTTCCAGTCGCCGAGCTCCTTGTACTGCGCGGGCGGCTTGCCGGTGTCCGGGACCCTGTAGGGCGGCGCGAACGAGCAGGCGCCAAGCGCCGCGACGCAGGCCGCGAGGGCGGCCCGGCACCCGCCACGCAGTGTGCAGGGCGCGCTCCTCGGAACCGGGCCGGCTCGGCTCATGGCGGCCGTGCTCACGGCGCGGCGTGCGCCCCGCCGCTCTGGTCGGCGGAGGACTGCGGCGCTGGTGCGATGTGAACGCGCGTGCCGGTCTCGATGGAATCCGGAGGATTGATCACTACCATGTCGTTCGGGCTGAGGCCGTTCAGTATCTCCACCGTCTTGCCGAAGTCCCTCCCCTGATCGACATTCTTGATCTCGATGGTATCTCGATTCTCGACGACCGCGACCTGCAGGCCCTGGGCACGGAACAGGATGGTGTTGGCCGGCAGCCTGAGGGTCTCCGTGCTCGAGGGAAGCTTGAAATGCACTTCGGTGTAGGAGCCCGGGAAGAGCCGCGCCTCGCGATTGTCGAGCTGCAGCTCCACCTGCAGCGTGCGGGCGCTCGGATCCAGCGCATTCGATGTGCGTACCGCCTCCGCTTCGTAGGTTTTGCCGGGCCGCTCCGCGAAATGCAGCTCGGCCTTGACCCCCGTCTGCGCCGCCGCGGCGTAGGCCTCGGGAACTTGCGCGTAGATGCGCAGCTTGTGGATGTCGGCCAGCCGGAACAGCTCGGTGCCCGGTGCCTGTCCGGCATTGATCAGATAGCCGACGTCGGTATTGCGTGCGGTCACCACGCCGTCGAACGGCGCGATCACGCGCTTGAATGACTCCAGATCGCTCAGGCGCTTGACGTTCTGGAGCGCCGATTCGACCATCGCGGCCTTGGCGGCCGCATCGCCCGCCCTGTTGTCCGCATCCTGCTTCGATACCGCCTGCTTCTTGAGCAGTCCCTGCCAGCGCTCGTTGGTGATCTTCGAGAGCGCGAAATTGGCCTCCGCGGTATCGAGATCCGCTCGCGCCTGCGCAAGCTCGCGATCGACCTCCGGCGTCTCGATCTGCGCGAGCAGCTGTCCTTTGTGGACCCGTGCGCCGATGTCGGTGTACCAGACCTTCAGGTAGCCGTTGGTGCGCGCGTAGATCGGAGACTCGGTGTACGCCTGCACGATGCCCGGAAGAACCAGCTCGTTGCCCGCGTTGCTGAGAACCGGCTTGGCGGTCGCCACGGTGAGCACGGCCTCGGCGGCGGTCGTCCTGCGCAGCTGCTCGCGCGCGGCGATGCGGCTGCCGATACCCCAGACAGCGAGCGCGGTCGCGACCAGGGCGGCGACCAGGGCGTAGCGCTTGACGCGCGACCTGAGCTCGCGCCGCGGCTGCGGCTCTTGCTGATCAACCATGGGCATTCTCCGAGTTGTCATTGACGAGGCCCGGCAGGTGCTTGCGGCCGTGGATGAGCGCGAACACGGTGGGCACGAAGAAGAGCGTGGCCACGGTCGCGAACAACAGTCCACCGATCACCGCGCGGCCGAGCGGCGCATTCTGCTCGCCGCTCTCCCCGAGTCCGAGGGCCATCGGGATCATGCCGATGATCATGGCCGTGGCCGTCATGATCACGGGGCGCAGGCGCGTGAAGCCGGCCTCCAGGGCGGCCTCGCGGGCGCTGCTGCCGGCGCTCATCTGCTCGCGCGCGAAGCTGATGACCAGCACGCTGTTCGCGGTCGCCACGCCCATGCACATGATCGCCCCGGTGAGGGCCGGGACGCTCACGGTGGTGTGCGTGAGGAACAGCATCCAGACGATTCCCGCGAGCGCGGCCGGCAGCGCGGTGATGATGATCAGCGGATCGAGCAGCGATTGAAAGTTCACCACGATCAGCATGTACACGAGGATGATCGCGCCGACCAGCCCGAGCAGCAGCCCCCGGAAGGATTGGCGCATGGTCTCGACCTGGCCCTTCAGATGCAGGGTCGAGCCCTTCGGCAGGTCCTTCCTCGCCGCCTCGATCACCTGGTCGAACTGAGTCGCGATGGACCCGAGGTCCGCTCCCTGCACGTTGCCGTAGATGTCGAATGCGGTCTGCGCGTTGTAATGGGTGACCAGCTCGGGGGCGACGCTCCTGTGCATGGTCGAGAAGTTCGCGAGGACCTGCGAGGTGCCGGAGGCTGCCGGTACGGAGCCGACGGTCTGGCTGATCGGCGTGTTGCCGAGGTCATTGAGCGAGCTCATGCGGTATTGCGGAGTCTGCGCGACCACATTGTATTGGGTGCCCGTTCTGGGGTCGATCCAGAAGGACGGGGATGTCTGGAAGCTTCCCGACAGCGAGATGAGCATGTTCGAGGCGACGTTCTCTTGCGTGAGGCCGAGGAGCTGCGCCTTGCTGCGGTCGACGTCGACGTTGATCTGCGGATAGTCATAGGGCTGCTGGATGTGAAGATCCACGGCGCCCGGGATGGCCACGAACCTCGGCAGGAGCTTCTCGATGAACGCACGATTGGCAACCGTGTTCGGCCCGGTCACCTGCACGTCGAGCGGGGAGGGCAGGCCGAAGTTCAGGATCTGGCTGACGATGTCGGCCGGCAGGAACTCGAACTGAGTCGAGGGGTAGGAGGCCGCCAGCTTGAGGCGCAGCTCCCGCTGATAGTCGTAGATCGAGGAATGCTCCTTCGCGAGATTGATGAAGATGTCGGCATCGCCCGGACCCACCGGCGCCGAAGTGCTGTAGGCGAGGTTGATGCCGCTGTACGGCAGCCCCAGATTGTCGACGATCGAGGTGATCTCCCCCGGCCTGATGGTCTCGCGGATGGTCCTCTCCACCTCGTCGCAGAGAATCGCGGTCTGCTCGATGCGCGTGCCCGTGCTCGCGCGCAAATGCAGCTTCAGCTGCCCGGCGTCGACGCTCGGGAAGAAATCCTGGCCGAGACCCGGGAGCGGCCCGATGGGAAAGGCGAGCAGGGCGGCGGCGGCCATCGCCAGCAGAAAGACACCGGCAAACCTCGGACCTCCGTCGATCGCCAGGCTCAACAGCTCGCGGTAGCCGTGGCGCATGCGCTCGAAACCCCGCTCGAAGCGCTGCTGCAAGCGGGCCGGCCCCGATTTCGTCTCGTGGACGCCTTCCTCCTTTTTCTTCAGCCAGAACTTCGCAAGCGTCGGAATGAGGGTCCGCGACAGCAGATACGAGGCGAGCATCGCGAACACCACCGCCTCGGCGAGGGGAATGAACAGGTACTTCGCGATACCCGCCAGCTGGAACATCGGAACGAACACGATGCAGATCGACAGCGTCGACACCAGCGCGGGCAGCGCGATCTGATGAGCGCCCTCCAGGATCGCCTGCTCGACGTCGCTCCCCTGCTCGAGATGGTAGTTGATGTTCTCGATGGTCACCGTGGCGTCGTCGACCAGGATGCCGACCGACAGCGCCAGGCCGCCGAGCGTCATGATGTTGATCGTCTCGCCGAGGGCGGCCAGACAGGCGACCGAGGTGAGCACCGACAGCGGAATCGAGATGGTGATGATCAGCGTGCTGCGCCAGCTTCCCAGGAACAGCAGGATCAGCAGTCCCGTGAGGCCGGCCGCGATGACTCCTTCGCGGATCACTCCGCCGATGGCGGCGCGCACGAAGATCGACTGATCGCTCAATGCGACCAGCTTCAGATCCTTGGGCATCGCGGCGCGCGCCAGCGGCAGCTTGGCATTGATGCCGCTGATGATGTCGAGCGTCGAGGCGTTGCCGGTCTTCAGGACGTTCATCACGATCGCGCGTTTGCCGTCGACCCGCGCGATGTTGGTCTGCGGCGGATAGCCGTCGCGCACGTGCGCCACGTCGCGCACGTAGAGCACGCCCCCGGGAATCTCCTTCACGGGCAGATCGTTCAGCTCCTCGATCTTCGTCGGGCTCGCATTGAGCTTGACGTAATACTCCCGGGTGTCGATCTTTTCAGTGCCCGCCGGCAAGATCAGGTTTTGCCGGCTGATCGCATTCACGACGTCCGTGGCCGCAAGCCCGCGCGCGCGCAGCTGCCCCGGATCGAGGTCGACCTGCACCTCGCGCTGCTTGCCTCCGTAGGGATAGGGGATGGAGGCCCCGGCGACCGTCGCGAGCTGCGTGCGCAGGATGTTGTTGCCGAGATCGAAGATCTCCTGCTCGGGTATGGTCTCGCTCGAGAGCGCCAGCTGCAGGATCGGGACGCTCGATGCATTGTACGACAGCACGAAGGGCGGGTTCGTGCCGGGCGGGGCCGACTGCAGCTGCGTCTGCGAGACCGCGATGATCTGGGCGAGCGAGAGGTCCTGATTGGCGCTCGGCTGGAAGAAGTACTTGACCACGGCCTCGCTGTTCACGGACTCCGATTCCGTGTGCTCGACGTCGTTCACCACGGTCTGGGCGGTGCGCTCGGAAAAGAGCACGATGCGGTCGGCGATCTCCTCGGGCAGCAGGCCGGTGTAGCGCCAGATCACCGCGGCGATCGGAATGTTGATGTTCGGAAAGATGTCCGTCGGCATCTTGAGCATCGAGTAGACGCCGAGAAACACGATGAGCACCGCAAGCATGATGAACGTGTACGGCCGCTGCAGAGCTACTCTGACGATCCACATGATTCACTCCGCGCGGGTACTGGCTCGTGCGAGTTCGATTTCGGCGCCGACGGGTCGGAAGGACGACCCCTCGGGCCGCGATCTCGGCCGGCGGAGCCGCAAGTTGCACAGGTTTGCACGCGCGGCCGGCGCCGTGGTCATTGTCCTACCTGAGTTGGCGGCCAACCGCGCATAACATTGGCCGCTGCAACGGCGAATAATGTTATCCCACAATGCGCTGCTGCAGAAAGTGGCGTGCGCGCAAATTTGAGCCACGAGGAGATTCGGATGAGGAGAATCCTGGCACTGATCGCCGTTGCATCGCCGCTGGCGGCCGCGCCGCTGGCACTTGGCGCGAGCAATCCCGACGAGTCGTTCTACAAGAAGGCGGCGGAGGCCGGAATCTCCGAGGTGGACGAGGGCAACCAAGCCCAGGAAAAGGCGAACAATCAGCAAGTCAAGGACTACGGCGCCATGCTGGTCAAGGACCATACGGCGGCCAATGACCAGCTGAAGAGTCTGGCGGCCACCAAGGACATCTCGCTGCCCACGACCGCGAGCGTCGCAGAGATGGCGCAGAAGGCGAAGCTCGACGTACTGACGGGCGACACCTACGACAAGGCCTTCATCCGCGACGAGATCAAGGACCACCGCGAGGCGATCGCCCTGTTCAAGAAGGAGATCGCCGACGGGCAGGACGCGGACGCCAAGGCGTTCGCACAATCGACCCTGCCGACGCTCGAGAAGCACCTGAAGGCTGCGCGCAGCATCGCGACGGAGAACGGCTGGATCAAGTCGAGGTCGAGCGCCCCGAAGGCGAGCTAGCCGGCGGCCCGCAGGCCCGAGCTCAGCGCACGCCGCCCGAGCTCAGCGCGCGCCGCCCGAGCTCAGCGCGCGCCGCCCGAGCTCAGCGCGCGCGCTTGGATGTGCGCTTGAGCGCCTGCGCCATGCAGTGAATGCCGCCTCCGGTCTTGGAGATCTCGCTCATGTCGACCTCCGCGACCTCGAAGCCGCGTGCCCGCAGTTGCTGGATGAGCGAGCGGCTCGATTTCGGCACGATTGCCCGGTCGCGTCCGAGCGACATGAAGTTGCATCCGAGATTGATCGTGTCCTCGAACGGCACGTCGATGATCTCGTGGCCCTTGCTCTTCAGCCAGGCGACGATGCCGGGCTCGGTGCAGGCGAGACACACCGCGGTGAGCTTCGCGGCGACGGGCACCACCATCAGATCGATGTGCACGTAGTACTCGTCGAAGAAGGCGAGCCGGGTCTCCCATCCTTCCCGCCTGAACCAGCCCTCGACCTGGCGTGCCCCTTCTTCCTGCGTGCGTCCGCCGCCGCAGCCGATGAGCACGCAGCCCTCCTCGATCACGTTGAAATCGCCGCCCTCGAACGTGCCCGCGGTCACCATGTCGTAGATCGGGATGCCGAGCCGCTCGTAGGTGCGAATGGCCGCGTAGTTCTCGCCGCGCCGCCACCAATTGGCCATCGCGGTGATGATGGCGCCATAGGGGGTCATCACGCTCGAATCGCGCGAATAGACCTGCATCGGCAGCTCCGCCTGCGCCTCGTGCCAGTGTACGCGTACGCCGAAATGAGCATAGGCGCTCTGTAGCTCGCGATGCTGGGCCTGGGCGGCGCGAATGTCCGCCGGCTGCTCGCGCAGCGTCTTGCGCGACAGGGAGCTGGTCGCCATGTGCTTGAGGTGATCGGCCGGGCCGAGCAGCACGTCGGTCAATGGATCGGTCTCGTTGTCGAATCCCCACTCGGCCAGCGCTTGCGTGCCGCCCGCGGGGCGGCGGCGCTGCAACGTGAACGCATCGGAGGCGGCGGGGGTCGCTTTGGCGGTGATCATGCGGGTCTCCTCGGCGCGCCAGCCGCGCGCCCAATGGGTCAATGATCCTTGAATGAATAATTCACGTCGAGTCCAATGGTACGCGGACGGCCGACGAAGTAAGCCCGGTCGTGCGCCGGGCCTGGCGTCGTCGACACGGAGGTCGCGGCCTCCTGGTTGGTCAGGTTGTCCACGAATGCATCGACCCGCCAGGCACGCCCGAAGCCGATGCCGGCGCGCGCGTTCAAGAGCGCGAAGCCGGGCAGGTCGGTGGCCGTCGGGGAGTGGGGCAGGGCGGTCCAGAAGTCGCTCCGGTAGGAAGCGTCGAGGCGTGCGTGAAGCTCGCGCTCGGCACCGATCGGG
>Ga0335074_10002504_pt1 | contig 25050 bp, 26 predicted proteins | sample Lox_Sample_23_FD_206715 | JGI IMG/M metagenome (GOLD analysis project Ga0335074, IMG submission 206715) | Soil microbial communities from Loxahatchee National Wildlife Refuge, Florida, United States - Lox_Sample_2.3 | ecosystem: Environmental > Terrestrial > Soil > Wetlands | place: USA... | reverse complement strand
CCGGCCACATCAGCTCACGCCAGCCACCTCAGCCTGGCTCCCCAGCCAGCGCGCCCGGGCGTGAACGTGGCTTTGATGCACACCTGACTACAGCAATGCCCCGTCGATCATGACGGCGACCGAGCGAACCGGGCACGGCAGCCACAATAGCCACAGGAGACACAGCAGCCACAGGAGACGCAGCGCGCGCAGGCGCAGCGAGCGCAGCAAGCGCAGGCACAGCAGGCGCGGCAGGCAAGCAGGCCGACCGGCGGCTGGCCGGCGGGGGTGCGGGCAGCGGCGGGGCGGCACCGCGCCTTTGGCGCGGGAGCCGCGCCCACCCCCCGTGGCGCGGGAGCGGCGCCCCCTGTGGCGCGGGAGCGGCGCCCAGCCCCCTTTGGCGCGGGTTGCCGAGCGTGACGGGACGGGGAATACGAGAGGGGCCTTCAGCAGCCCAGATATTCCGGCTGTCACCGAGAGTGACAAGAGTCATAGACGGCGCTGATGGGGATGGCCGCGGAGATGAGCGGACGTTATACGTGCGATCCCCGTCCGGGAGCACGCGCCCATCGCGGGGCGCACAGCTCCTGTGCCTGCCGGCCAAACGGCCCGCCGTGATCCCCGCGGCCTAGTGCCGACCTGAGCCACAACCCCAACGGACCCGCGCATGCCCCCATGCGCGGATGCCGCGCAGGCAGCGCCAGCTCAGACCACCCTCCGGCGGGGAGCCCCCACGGAAGGAAACCCCCTTGCTGAGCATGACCCGTCTCAACGACGTCCTGCACGGAAGCCGCCGTTTCCTCAGACCAATCCGCGGCAACCGAAGGATGGCCCTGGTCTATCTGGGCACGGCCGCGGTCGTCGCCACTGGCGCCGGCGCTGCTGGCGCTGCCGCCTCGGGCCAGGCCAACGTGCCCGCGGCCTACCGCGCCGCACCAGCGGCCGCCATCAGCGGTTGGGAGCCGTCGCACTCGACGTCCAGCCTCCCCTCACCGGCGCAGGCCGCCGTGTCCCTGCCGGTCAGCTTGCCAGCGGTGCAGCGTGGGACGTCTGCTCCGGCCAGCGGGTCGCGGCCGGGCGCGGACACCCCGGCATCGACGTCGGCTGGCGGATCAGCGCACCCAGCCGCAAGCACTCCCGCGGCGCAGCCAACGCGCCCAGCGGTGCCTGCGACACCGGTCGCAGCGCAGCAGCCCGCGGCTCCGGCCGCGCCCGCACCCGCGGCCGCGTCGCTGAACAGTTGGCAGGCTATCGAGGGCGCAGCCGCAGGCCACGGCGGCGAGCTGCCGGCGATGGACATCCCGCTGCCGGTATCGGTCACAGCGGCGCAGTCCCAGATGCCGATAAACGGCGACCAGTGGAACAACGCCACCACGATCGTTCAGCAGGCCCTGAACATGGGCATGGGCCTGCGGTCAGCGGTCATCGCGGTGGCCACCGCGATGCAAGAGTCCCAGCTGGTCAACATCGACTACGGGACCTACGACTCGCTGGGGCTGTTCCAGCAGCGCCCGTCAGCGGGCTGGGGCACCCCGGCCCAGATCACCAACCCGGTCTACGCATCCGATGCGTTCCTGGACGCACTGCACACCTACCAGGTCAACAATCCGGGCTGGGCCACTCAGCCGGTGTGGCAGGCCGCCCAGGGTGTCCAGGACTCGGCGTACCCGACCGCCTACGAGCAGTGGGAAGTCCAGGCGGCGAGCATCGTCATGGGCGTCGCCAGGAACCTGCTGACCGCGCAGTAACAACCGCAACTCCCCCACCCTCCCACGGCGTGCCCCGCGAGGAATCCCTCGCGGGGCACGCGCGTCCAGACAGGGGGCCCCGGTCAGCCGCGGGCCGCGGCGAGCTCGCTGGCAGCAGTGCGGCTCACGGCCAGCGCGTCGGCGGTCACGGTAACCAGCTGGCAGCCGTTCTCCCGGTAGAGCCGGCCGGTCGCGCCGTCGGTGGCGTGCACGCCTACCGGTTTCCCGGCCGCGGCACAGGCGGCCCAGATCCGTTCAAGCTCCTTCCGGAGCACGGGATCGTTCGGGTCCAGGGCACAGCCCAGGGACAGCGACAGATCCCGGGGGCCGACGTAGATCCCGTCGACGCCTTCGACGGCCAGGGTGGCGCCGAGTTCGCCGACGGCATGGGGCGACTCGACCATGATGAAGCACAGCGGGTCGGCGGTCGCCAGGTTCCCGCCAGCGGAGCGGTACCCCACCGGCGGGTACCGGCACGCTCCGGCGACGGTCGCGGCCTGCTCGGCCGACTCGACGTTCGGGACGATCACGCCCTCACAGCCGAGGTCGAGCGCGCGGCCGATGTCGGCTGGGTGCGCGTACCTGACCCGGCCGATCGGCGTGGCGCCTGCGTACCTGGCCGCTGTCGTTATCGACGGCAGGTCGTGCTCGGTGGCGCTGCCGTGCTGCAGGTCGATGACGACGTAGTCGAGCCCGGCCAGTGCCAGCATCCGGGCGCTGAGGAGATCGGGGATCGTCAGCCAGCCGCCGTAGGCGGCCTCGCCGCCGCGCAGGCGGTCGCGAAGTGGGGTGGGGGTCGTCATGCTACAAGCCAAGCACAGCCGGCCTGCACCCGATATGGCCCAGCCCGCGCACCCGGCCACGCCGAACGCGATCACTACCGCTGCGAGAACGCCCCGGTATGGGGCATGCTATGCGGGTGAGCACGCCGGGCTGGGTTTGGCGGTCGCCACCAGGATGGCCGGAGCCACCGCCGGGGTGGTCTCCCCCCATTGGGTGGCAGCCCTCGCCAGAGTGGCCTCCACCCCCTCCGAACTGGCAGTACTGGGGCAAGCCTGAGCCCGAGCGGACGCCAGTTGTGATAGACCCGCAGACCCGGCGGGATCTGGTGCTCGAAACCTGGTTCGTCATGCTGGCGTTCCTGGTGCCGGGCGTCCTGGCCGCGGTCGACCTGCTGGCGCAGCACGTGGGCGGGGTCGCCACGGTCACCAGGTTCCCTACAGTCCTGCCGGGCCACCCGCTGGAGAACCTGATCCTCGGGATACTCAACTACTTCGAGGTCGGCGTGGTGGTCCCACTCGGACTGCTGCTGCTCAGCCGCACCGGCCAGCGCCCGGCCCAGTTTGGGCTCACCCGGCCGTGGGCATCCCGGGACCTGCTGTCAGCCGTCGGGCTGGTCGCCGCCGGGTATGGCGTCACGTTCCTGGCCGCAATCCCCTTCACCCCACTGGCGAAGACGTCGCTGTTCAATAACGTCCCGATCGGCAACGTGCCGCATTACTACGTCATCTATGGGATCGCCATATCCGCGACGACCGCTATCACCGAGGAGACCCTGGTCAGCGGTTATCTGCTCACGCGACTCGACCAGCTTGGCTGGAACCCTCGCTGGGCGCTCGTGCTGAGCCTGGCCCTGCGTACCAGCTACCACGTCTACTACGGCCTCGGATTTCTGCTCACAATTCCCAGCGGCTACCTGTTCACCAGGTCCTTCCAGAAGCACCGCCGCCTCGTGCGGCCGATCGTCGCGCACTTCCTTTATGATGCGGTGCTGTTCGTGATTGCCGTGCTCGGGGTGCATCTGTAACTGCCGGCGGTTTACGCCTGGTTGGCAATCAATTTGTAAGCGGCTTACCGGTACGTGACCCGGGCATAGATGCGATACGCATACCTTGACTGCTGCAGATACAGCCGCGGATGGGGTGAGATTGGAGTCCGGCGCTGAGCGTCGTCCCGTCGGCCGCCGAGCGGTCCGTCGCCTCCGAGATCCGGCGGCCCCCCGCTAGGGGCTGGGCGCCGTGGCTGATCCTGGCCTGCTATCTGCTGGCTGCGGTCGCGCTCACCTGGCGGCTGTGGGCCGACCCGGCCTCGCGCGCGCAGACCGGCGACACCGCCGACGTTGACCTGTTCACCTGGTTCCTCCGCTATGACGCGACTGCGGTAGCCCACGGGCATCTGCCGGCATTGATAACCAAGACAATGAACGCTCCCCGGGGCATCAGCGTCATGTGGAACACCTCCGTGCTGCTCCCGGGTATCGTGCTGGCTCCGGTCACGCTATTGGCCGGCCCGCAGGTCAGCCTGACCGTGCTGCTGACCCTGGGCTACGCGGGCTCGGCGGCCAGCCTCTTCTTCGTCCTGCGCCGGTGGGGCGCGAGCCTGACCGCGGCCGGACTGGGCGGCGCCGTCTACGGCTTCTCCCCGGCCCTGGTGAACTCGGGCATCGGTCATTACCACCTGCAGTTCGCCGTGCTGCCACCGCTGATCATCCACGCGCTGCTGCGCCTGGTCACCGGCCGGGCGAAGCCAGTCAAGCCCGCCGTCTGGACGGGAGTGCGGCTCGGGCTGCTCGTCGCGGCGCAGCTGTTCATCAGCGAGGAGGTGCTCGCCGACACGGCGGTGGCCTTCCTGGTGCTGGTCGTCGCCCTGGCCGCCAGCAGGCCGCGGGCGGTCGCCGACAGCGCCCGGAGCGTCGCGCTCGGTATCGCTGTCGGGGTGGCGGTCATGCTGGTGATCTGCGGCCACGCACTGCAGGTGCAGTTCTTCGGCCCGCTGACCCAGCACAATCACCCGACGGGGCCCGATCCGTTCACCAACCGGCTCAGTTTCCTGGTGGATCCCTCGGGCAACGTGCTGCTGCACACCCACGCGAGCGCGGCCGCCGCCGCCTTGTACAGCCGCGGCCTGGGCGAGTACCTCAGCTATCTCGGCTGGCCCTTGCTCGTCCTGCTGCCGCTGGCCGCTATCCGGTTCTGGCCGGACCTGCGGGTGCGGGCCGCCGCCGTGAGCTGGGCGGTACTCGAAGTGCTGTCCCTCGGCGGCGGCAGCCTGAAGGCCGGCGGCTTCAGCCTTCCCGCCTGGCTGCTGCCGTTCCACTGGCTGCAGGGCGCGCCGGTCTTCAGCCAGGTCCTGCCCGACCGCCTGTCGATCCTGGCCGACGGCGCGGCGGCCGCGCTGCTCGCGTTCTCGCTTGACCTGGCGCGGGCGCCAGCCCGGCAACAGGCTCAGGCCCGGCGCAGCTGGACCATCCCGAAACCGGTCCTGGCGGCGGCCGCTGCCATTGCGATCGTGCCGCTGATCCCGACGCCCTTCAGCGTGGCCAGTGTCCCGGCGGTCCCGGCCGGCTGGCAGGCGGCGTTCGCCCGGCTTCGGCTTGCGCCCAGCGCCCCGGTGCTGATCGTCCCGGTCCCGAACGGCCATCTACCGGAGGTCGAGGTGATGCGCTGGCAGGCGGTCACCGGCGAGCCGGCCACGATGGTCGGCGGCTTCTTCGTCGGGCCGGACAAGACTGGCCAGCAGCGGATCTACATCCCCGGCCCGACAACGACGGCAGCTAAGTACCTGAACTCGCTCTGGGACCCGGGCCAGCGTTCCGGGCCGATCCCGCACGCTTACAAGCGCACGTTCATGCTCTCCGTCACCGACTACTGGCGGCCCGCCGCAGTCATCGCTGTCACCAGCCGGCATTCGCAGCTCGGGCGCTACCTGACCGCCCTGTTCGGGCAGCCCAGCTTCACCTCAGGCAGCGTCCTGGTCTGGCGTCTCACACCGGGCCGGGATCTGCCCAGGCATCGCCCGTCCCACGGCTCTCACCTGGTCTCCGGCCGCCACCACACGCTCGCCGTCTGACCCTCCGCCAGCCCTCCGCCAGCCCTTCTCGCCCCAGATCGCCTTGCGCCACCAACACTGGCCGGCTAGTGTCCTCATTCCACTAAGAGATTAGTTGATTAATCGATGAGTGAGGAGGCTCGGTGATCGAGTTTCAGCTCGATGCCGCCTCGGGCGTTGCCACGTATCTCCAGCTGGTGCAGCAGGTCCATCAGGCCCTGCAGCTGGGCATTCTCAAGCCTGGCGACCAGTTGCCAACGGCCCAGCAGGTCGTCGGGAGACTGGCGATCAACCCGAACACGGTCCTCAAGGCCTACCGGGACCTTGAACGCGAAGGCCTGGTGCGGGCGCGCCCGGGCCAGGGCACGTTCGTCGTCGGAACGCTGCCCCGCACCAACCCGGCGGTCCAGGCGCGGTTCCTCGGCTCGATGGCCGAGTGGCTGACGTCAGCCCGGGCCGCTGGCCTGGGTCCCGATGACATCGAGGCCATCTACCGGACAGCGTTCCGTAACTGCTTTTCGGAGGGTGTGGCATGACCGCCATCCTGGAGACCAGCGGCCTCAGCAAGCATTACGGAGCCCGCCTCAGAGTGCGGAAGGCGCCGTGGGCCCTGCGCGATTGCACCCTGGCCATCCCTGAGGGCAAGGTCGTCGGGCTGGTCGGGCCGAACGGGGCGGGCAAGACCACGCTGCTGCAGCTCGCGGCCGGCCTGCTCACGCCGACGTCAGGCACGATCAGGGTCCTCGGCAGGTCCCCTGCCGACGACCCGGCGCAGCTCGGGCGGGTCGGCTTCGTGGCCCAGGACGCGCCGGCGTACCGCGGGCTGACGGTTGCCGGGCACCTGCGGATGGGCGGTTACCTCAACCCGGCCTGGGACCGCGAGGCCGCCGAGCACCGGATCAGCCAGGTGGGCCTCAACCCGCGGCAGCGGGCCGGGAGCCTGTCGGGCGGCCAGCGGGCCCAGCTCGCCCTCACGCTGGCAATCGCCAAGCGGCCCGAACTGCTGCTGCTCGACGAGCCGGTGGCCAGCCTGGACCCGCGGGCGCGGCGCGAGTTTCTGCAGAGCCTGATGGAGGAGGTAGCTGCCCACGGGGTCAGCGTGGTGCTGTCCTCGCACCTGGTAGCCGACCTGGAACGAGTTTGCGACTACGTCGTCGTGCTGGTCGGCTCGCGGGTGCAGCTCGCCGGGGAGATCGCCGCGCTGCTGGCGGCGCACCACCGGATCACCGGGCCGCACCGGGACGCGGACACACTGCCGGCGGGCATGCAGGTCATCGAGCAGAGCCACACCGGCAGGCAGAGCACGTTCCTGGTGCGCTGCGAGCAGCCAATTCTCGACCCGGCGTGGACCGTCAGGCCGGTCACCCTGGACGACCTGGTGATCGCCTACATGGGCACAGAACGCGGACAGGCGCCCAGCCATCCTGGAGAGCCGGCTCCCCCGCACGGGTCGTCACCTCCAGCGCCCGGATCAGCCACTCCCCCGCCCGGCTCACCGCTTCCCCCACCTGGATTGAAGGTCGTGCCATGATCCGCTTCGCGTGGCTGCAGTCCCGAGCCCAGACCATGGTCGCCGCCGCGCTGCTGGCGGCGGCCGCGATCGCGCTGGGCGTGACCGGGCCGCCCCTGGTCCACCTGTACGACACGACGGTCGCCAACTGCACGGCGAGCGGCAACTGTCCGGCCGCCATCCAGTCCCTGCAAGGCAGTGACCACTTCTTGCAGCTCGGGCTCAATGCGCTGATCGTGATCGTGCCCTGCCTTCTCGGGCTGTTCTGGGGCGCACCGCTGGTCGCTCATGAACTCGAAGCAGGCACGTTCCGCCTGGCCTGGACCCAGAGCGTCACCCGGGCCCGCTGGCTAGCGATCAGGCTCGCGATCGTCGGGCTGGCCTGCATGGCGGTGCAGGGGCTGTTCAGCCTCATGGTCACGTGGTGGTACAGCCCGATAGACAGGGTCGCCCAGACCCCGTTCGCATCGTTTGGCTCCCGTGACCTGGTCCCGGTCGGCTACGCCGCGTTCGCGTTCGCGCTCGGGGTCACCGTGGGGGTGCTCGTCCGCCGGACCCTCCCGGCCATGGCCATCTCCCTGGCCGCGTTCATTACTGTCAGGCTGATGATCACGTACTGGGCCCGGCCGGTCCTGGTCCCTCCCGCGCATCAGGACATCGTCCTCAACCCGGCGAGCACCGGCTATGGCTCGGAGGGCTTCTTCCCGTGGGGGGTGCCGCCGAGCACTCTGCAGCCCGCTTCACCCAACATCCCGGGAGCCTGGATCACCTCAGTCCAGATCGTGAACAAGTCGGGCCAGCCCCTCTCGACCCAGTTCCTGAACCAGACCTGCCCGGGGATCGGTGGCGGCGGGGGGCCGGGATCCGGCGGTGGGCCCGGAAACGATCACTCCCAGGTATCCACCGGCGCCGTCAACAGACTCGATGACTGCGTCACCCAGGTGGGCAAGACCTACCACGAGGCCGTCAGTTACCAGCCCGGGAACCGGTACTGGCCGTTCCAGTGGTACGAGCTGGCGATCTACCTGGGCATCGCGGTCCTGCTCGGCGGGTTCTGCGTCTGGCGCATCCGCCGTCACCCTGGCTGAGAAACGCCCGGCCGCGTCCATGTCTCTGACTAGAGTCGGAGACATGGACGCGGGCACCGGATGACCGGGACCGCGATGACCGACGAGGAAATCCCGGCCTTCCTCGAGACGCTCGACATCCCGGGGATCGTGGACGCGCACGTGCACTTCCTGCCGGACCGGCTGCAGGAGGCGGTGTGGCGCTGGTTCGACGGGCTGTCGCCGGCGTGGCCGGTGACGTACCGGGCTCCGGCACCAGAGCGGCTGGCCACCCTGGCCCGGCTGGGCGTCCGGCACCATACCGCGCTGGCCTATGCCCACCGGCCAGGGATGCTGCGCTATCTCAACGACTACACGATGGGGCTCGCGGCCTCGGAAGAGTCCGTCATACCCTCGTTCAGTATCTTTCCTGAGCCTGGGGTGGGCGCCGAGACGACCCGGTGCCTGCAAGCCGGCGGCCGCTGCGTAAAGGTTCACCTGCAGGTGGGCGGGTTCGACGCTGCCGACCCGCTGCTCGACGAGGCCTGGGGCCTGCTGCAGGAAGCCGGCGTCCCGGTCGTGATCCACGCGGGGGCGGTGGCCGACGGCTCGGGAAACGAGCAGTGGTGCGGCCCGGAGCCGCTTCGCCGGCTGCTGGCCCGGTTTCCCGGGCTCCGGCTGGTGATCGCCCACCTGGGCGCACCCGACTACGGGGCGTTTCTCGCCCTCGCGCAGGAGCATCCGGGGATCTGGGTGGACACGGCCATGGTGTTCACCGTGCCGCCGTTCCTGGGCATGTTCCCGCCTGATCTGGTACCGCAACTGGCCGACCTGCGGGAGCGGGTAGTTTTCGGCTCTGATTTCCCGACGATCCCGCACGCGCTGGCATCTCAGCTGAGCGGGATCGCGGCGCTCGGGCTCGGCGACGACTGGCTGCGCGACGTGCTGTGGGGCAACGGCGTGCGGCTGTTCGGGCTCACCGGGCAACTATCGGAAAGCAGCGCCTGATGGGCAGAGAATCGGCACCGTGAGCAAGCGGCGGTATGTGGCACGGGCGTTCCGGGCGGCTACCGGATATGGGACGCCGTGGCGAGACGATGGTGGGGCGACTTCTATGAGCTCTGCCCCGATGATCTGCTGACCGAGCTGAACGGCGCAGCGCGATACGACAGAATTACCGCGCTGCTCAAGCGCTACCGGGCACAGAAGAGGTGAGCTCGCGTTGAGGCTCGAGGCTGTGGGCAAGCGCTACGGGATGCGCCAGCCCTGGATCGTCCGCGACTGGGCCGGGCGCACGGCCTGCACGGCCCTGAGCTGACCGCGAGCGTCGACGAGTGCCTCGCCCGGTTCGGCGCCGCCGAGTACGCGGGCACGCCCCTACGCCACCTGTCGAAGGGCATGTGCCAGAAGATCGCCGTCGGGCAGGCGCTGCTGCCGCGGCCCGGCCTGCTTGTCCTTGACGAGGCATGGACGGGGCTCGACCAGGCGGCGCGCGATGAGCTTGACACCATCGTCGCCGAGCGGATCTCCGACGGCGGCCGGGTGATGTTCGTCGACCACGACCCGCGGCGCCTCGCCGGGCTCGTCAGCGAGCGGTGGCAGATCAGTAGCGGCCAGGTCACCATGGCCGGCGGACCCGACCCGGCCGCCGTGGCCAGCGCGGAGCAGCAGCGGGCCGCTGTGGTCATCGAGCTGTCCGGCGCCTCCCCCGGCCTCGTGACCGCCCTGCGCGATCTCCCCGGCGTCCGTTCAGTCATCGAGGATCATGAACGGATCGTCGTCCGGTCGGACAAGGCAGCATCGGACACCGTTCTGCGGGCGGCTCTGGCACATGCCGAGGCCCACGTCCGGTCGGTGCGCGACGAAACGGCGGGCCGGCCATGACCGCGCTGATCCGCTACCAGGCTGAACTCCTGCTGCGCTCGCATCGCTGGGTGGGCCCGCTGGCGGTCTACGCCATGTTCGTCTGGTTCACCGGCGGCGCTGGCGGCCAGTCACTCGGCGCCGGGCTGAGCTGGAATGCCGCCGCTCTGCTGCCGGTGGCGGCGTGGCTTACCCGGCTGCTGCTGACCACCGAGCCCGCCGAGGCCCGCGCCTGCCTCGCCGCGGCCAGCAGCCCGCGCAAGGCCCAGCTGGCGGCGTTGATCGCGGGGCTGGCCGCCAGCCTGGTCCTTGGCCTGGGCAGTGTGCTCGTTGACCTCGTCACTGGGGAGGCGCCAGCGGGCGGAGCGGGCGCGTACGCCCGGACGCTCCTGGTCGGGCTGGCCGCCGCGGTCATCTGTCTCAGCGTGGGCTCGGCCATCGGCGCGCTGTGCAACCCGCCAGTTGTCCGCCCGGTCGCATATGCCGTCCTGTCCACAGTCGGCGTCGTCGTGGCCGCCCTGGTCAGCAGCGTCTCGCCGGCGAACGCAGCGATCCGGGACGCTGGCACCCAGCCACACTCATCGGCGTGGCCGGTGGCCTTGCCGCTGATCGCGGCGATCGTCGTGCTGGCCGCGTCCTGGGCCATATCGGCCACCCTGTCCGCCCGCCGCGGCTCCTGACCGCCACACCGCTCGCCCGGCACTTCACAGCCACCCCAACTCTCACATCCGCCCCAGCTCTCACGCCTACTGCGGCTCCTGACGGCCATCCCGGTTCCTCACACGTGCATGGGTGGGCCGTTCATGCTGCGGGGGCGACATGGAGGGCCCACCCATGCAGTGTGGTGAGCCCGGAAGCTACATGGGGGGCCCATCCATGCTGTGCGGTGAGCTACTGCGCGGGCGCGGCCTGGTGGTGGAGCTGGTAGTGGCGGGCTAGGAGGTCGTCGCCGGTATCGTCCTCAGCCGGCCTGCCGAACACCCTGATGCTGTACAGGCCCGGGTCGAACAGCGCCAGCAGCCCAGGTCCGGCGGCGCTCGTCGTCGCCGAACGCGAAGCAAGCGCGTTCCCGCTGCGGCGGGCTCAGCGCAGCCAGCAGCCGCGACGCCGCACCGGTCATCCGGGCGACCGTCTCCGGAGCCGCATAATCCCGTTCCCCGGCCACGAAACTCAGCTAAGCACGAGGGCTGCGAGAGCGTGAAGGCCGGCGCCGTGGCAGAGTCTGAGGGATGCACGAGACCGATGCCGAGCTTGACGAACTCGACGAATTGCTGGAGCGGTCGCTGTCCAGCTCAACAGCCCACCTGCGGTCGATCATCCAGCCGGGCGAGCGGACGCTGACGGCGCGGCAGCTCGCCGGGGTGATCACCGGGATGTGCCTGCTCACGCTGGCGACCGTGACAGCACGGGGCGAGCCGAGGGTGAGCGCCGTCGACGGCCACTTCCTGCACGGCCGCTGGATCTTCAGCACCGAGCGGTCCAGCGCCAAGGCGCGGCATCTGCAGCGGAGCCCGGCAGCGAGCGTCGACCACCTGCGAGGCGAGGAACTGGGCGTCTTCACCCATGGCCGCGCTGAGCTGCTGAACCCGGCTGACGGCCCGGTCGAGCCCGGTTTCAGCAGCACGCTCGGCCATCTGACCGAGCACTACGGCGTGTCGCCGCTGGAGTGGGGAGACGTCGTCATCTACCGGCTCCAGCCGCACTGGATGGTCGCGTTCGCGTCGAACCCCCAGCAGCTTCTGTCCTAGCTGGCCGGGAGAACCTTCTCCATGTAGACGCGCCGGTAGCCATGTTCTGTGCGCCGGGCTGTCTCGCGGTAGCCGAGGTGTGCGTAAATCGCCAGGTTCTCGGTCATTATCTCGTTGGTGTACAAGGCCAGGCGCTTGATCCGGCGCTGCCTGGCTTGTTCCTCGGCGAATTCCATCAGCCGGCGCCCGAGGCCGCTCCCCTGCTGGGCCGGGTGAACGGCGACGTTCTCGATCAGCAGGATGCCGTCCTTGGCGGTGAGTGAGATCAGGCCGGTTACCGGGCTTCCTGCTACCCAGACGGCGCCGGCCCCGACGGCCGCGCCATAGTCACGCAGCAGTGGCGCGGGCGTCTTGTCCATAAGGCTCAGGTACTTGCCATATGCGGCCGTGATGACCTGCTGAATCGATGGCAGGTCCGCCTTCGTGGCCTGCCTTACTTCGACCGGCTGACTCAGGGTGAGCTCACCTCCGGGTCGGCAAGGGCCTTGAGGAAACGGCCGGATCTGTCGCAGACATCCGCGTACCCCATCTGCTGGTAGAAGGCGTAGGCGCCCACCCTTGTCCGTCTGCTCGTGACTTCAACTGTCAGGCAGCCCCAGTGCCGTGCGGCCTGCTCGGCCGCCTGGATGAGTGACCGGCCAGTGCCGCGACCCCGAGCCGACTGGTCGACGACCAGGCTTTCGATCCGGGCCAGCCGGCCGGTTCGCTCGAGGTACGGGATCGCATGCAGCGACACGCACCCGACCACCCGGCCGCTGTGCTCGGCCACCAGGACCAGGCTCATTGGGTCCGGCTGCCAGTAGCCAAGCCGCTCGCTGACCTGGTCGCCGGTGGACGGGTAGCCCAGCTGGGTGAGGAGCGCGGCGATGTCGGCCGCGTCCCCTGCTCCCGCAGGCCGGATGACGAGATCTTCAGACTCCATCGGCATCTATTGTGCGCGCATCTGGCCGGGCCCGGGTTGAAGCATAGGACTCCTAAGCATAGAATTCCGAGGTATGGATCGCGAACGCCTCAAGGGCAACCTGGACATGCTGCTGCTCTCGGTGCTCGCCGCTGGGCCCGCTCACGGGTACGCGATCATCTCCCGGCTCCGTGAGCGCAGCAACGGCGCCTTTGACCTGCCTGAGGGCACGGTTTACCCGGCTCTGCACCGTCTGGAAGACACCGGACTGCTGGCCAGCTCGTGGGCAGACGGCGACGGCCGGCGGCGCCGGGTGTACGCACTCACCGAAGAAGGCGCGACTTCCCTGACAGCCAGGCAGGCCGAGTGGAACCGGTTCGCCAGCGCGGTTCAGGCGGTCGTCGGAGGGCAGGTATGAGCGCCCCTGCCGACCGGATCGAGCAATACCTGCGGGCCTTGCGCACCCGCCTGCGCACCACACCGCGGGACGCCGACCGCATCACCGCCGAAGCCGAAGACCATCTCCGGGAGGCGGTTACGGCTGCGCTGGCGGCCGGGCTCAGCTTTACCGACGCCGAGGAGGTGGCGATCTCCAGCTTCGGCTCGGTGCGCGCGGTCGTCCGCGCTCACGCCGCCAGTCATGGCAAGGCCGCTGTCCTGGCCAGTTATGTGATGGCTGCCTGGAAGCTGGCCTGGATGCTGCTGCTGGCGGCGGGCGGAGTCGGCGTCGTCGCGCTGATCTTCGACGTCACTGCCGGCCGGCTGTTTGTCGGCGCTTCCGCGCCAGGGACCCGGTTCGCCGCGAGTCAGTGCCGCTACTGGATGCAGGTCAACCCGGGCGCGCACACCTGCGCTCAGGCGTCGATGCTCGAGCGCAGCTCCGACATTGTGACCACGGGCACGCTCTGCGCCATTGCGGGCGCGGCCCTGCTGATGTGCTACTGCCTGGCGCAGGTCGTCCGGCGTCGCCGTGGCCGCGGGCTGCGCGACTTGGCCCCGCGCGCGTTCTTCCCAGCCATAGCGCTGACCGCTTTCGGCGGGCTTGGGGTGTGCTGCGGGGTTGCCACGGCTGTTACCGCCGCGCGGGGCGGTGGACCAGGGATATGGCTGAGCGGCACCATCGTCTGCGCAGTGGCCGCCACTGCCTGCACGCTGCGGCTGCTGCGGGTCAATCGGCCACGGCCGCCGGCCGTGGCGCAGCTCCACCGGCCGAAGCCGTCGCGGGTTCGCCGCCCGAAGCGCGCTCGCCTGGGTCCGTTCCGCAGCATGGCGACGCGGGCTGCCGCCGTGATACACGCCGCCTACCCAGGCTGGCCCCCGGCCGCAGCGCGAGCGCTCCGGCGCCGGAGACACTACGCGCTGTCGGCACGCCGTCGTCGTGCGCTCTGGTTCCCGAGGGTGATCAGTTTGCCGGGCGGCCGGCAACTGGAGCGCCGCAGGTACATGTTCTGGCGCGTGCGTCTTCCGCTGTGGGTAGTGCTGGCAGTGGCCTTCTGGCTGGTTCTGGGCCTGTGGGGCGTACCGGCCGGAGTGGCGGTCGCGATCGCAGCGGAACTGGTTGTGAGCTACCGCCGGCCTCGCGGCTTCCGGCGCGCCCATGGACCACGGCCTGGCTGGGACCCGGGCGGTCTTGCCGGTGTGCGGGAGCCTCGCCGCCCAAGGCCGACAGGAGGCGCTGGGTCTGTGGAGCTGCCCGTCGGGCCGCCGCCTTGGACGGGCTGACCAGCTAACCGGCTAATGGAGGGGGAACCGGCGCTCCATCCAGAGCGAGCTGAGGTACTGCCCGTTCTTCATCGCGTACTCATGAAAGACACCCACCTCGGTGAAGCCGAACTTGCGGTGCAGGGCGACCGACGCGTCGTTGGGCAGGACGATGCCTGCCAGTGCCACGTGCACGTGCTCGTCAATCAGGCACTTGAGCAGCGCGCGGTACAGTTCGGTTCCCACCCCCTGACCACGGCTGCGCACATCGAGCGCGATGCTGACTTCGACGGTCTCGCGGAAGCCTTGGTGGTCCCGGTATGGCTGGCTGGTGGCGTAGCCGAGAACCTGATCGCCGCGCCGGGCCACGAGAAGCCGGTAGGGCCCAGAGGAAGAGAACCGCTCGAACCACTCCTGCCGCCCAGCCACGCTCGTCGGTTCCGTTGCCAGGGTCGCGTTCGAGTTCATGATCGTGTAGTTAAGGATGTCCGCGATCGCCGGGAGATCGTCTTGCCCGCCCGGCCCTACCGCCAACGGTCCTGGGTCAGATCGCGGATCCGGCTCATCGGTCATTGCGACGTCATGATAGGTGCCGGAGTATCCCTTCCTCGTTCCCGATGACCGTGCGGCGGCTAGATGGCCGGTCACCCGGTGACCGGGACGGCTGTTCCGAAGTAGCGGTTGCCAAGGAACGTGTTTCTGCAGCCCAGGTTGACGACCGCCCGGCCGGTGTTCGGCAAAGGTAGCCCGAACCGGTTCAGGCCTATGTAGTTGTTGATCACGCTGTTGTCGCAGGCACCGGTCAGCAGCGTCACGCCGTTGCCGGTGTTACCGCTGACCAGGTTGGATGGCAGGGACTTGAAGTTGCCGATGGAGTTGCCGTAGGCGGTGCCGCCGATCAGGACCCCGCCCGTCTGGTTGCCCAGGGCGTTCACGCCGAGAATCGCTGTCCCGATGTAGCTGCTGAAGACCTGGTTATCGTGGGCGCTGCCGGTGATGGCCAGCCCGTAACCGTCGTTCCCTGAGAACGTATTCTGCGGGATCACCGAGGGCAGCGAGCCGCCGATGATGTTGCCGTGCGCCCAGCCGTCTACCAGGACGCCGTCGCCTCCGTTGGGCAGCGGGGCGTTCCCTTTGGTGTTGAGGCCGACGATGTCGGGCACGACCGTCACCCCGGAGGCCTGGCCGGCCAGCTCGATGCCGTTGTGCTTGTTGCCGGAGAACACGTTCGTCCGGGCCAGGTTGTCGCCGCCGGTGGAGGTGATCAGCAGCCCGTCGTGGCCGTTGGGCGCGGCGCCGCCAAAGGCCATCAGGCCGCCGAAGGTATTGAAGGTGATGAAGCCATGGGCCCAGCCCGCCACTTCTATCCCGTTCTGGCCGTTGCCTGAGGACACGTTCCCCAGCGGGATCACCCCGCCCACCTGAGCATTCGCCGAGGATCCGTCCACCAGGATGCCGTCAAGGGCGTTACCCACCGGCGTGGAGTTGTTGGCGCCGGCCCCGAAGAAGTTGCCCTGGACGAGCGCGTCGTCCGAGTTCGTGATGCGCAGGCCGTTTTCGGCGTTGCCACTCACCACGTTGTAGTAGACGAACGGATTATTGACGAACTTGCAGCCGGTGAGCGAGTTATTGTCAGACCCGTTGATCCATACTCCGTTTCCGGCGTTGCCGATCGGAGCATCCCCGTCGGCTGTGGTTCCGACGAAGTTCCCGTTAAGAACGTTGTATGGGGAATCGCTGTCGATCAGCACGCCGTTGCCGCGGTTGCCCGAGATAAGGTTGCCCAACGGGGGCACGACGAAGACCGGGGTCACCGTGCCCTTGGTTCCGGTCGGGTTATTCGCCTGGCCCGTTGCGGTGTCGATGAAGGCGGTACCGCCGATCTCGTTGTGGCCCGAATGGTCGGTTATCGTAATGCCATCCCGGCCGTTGCCGATGGCCGCCGTCCCGGCCGCGTTCGTGCCGATGCGGTTGGACACGACGGTATTGAATGACGATCCGCAAAGCTCGATTCCGCTGCCCCAGTTGCCGGAAATCACGTTGGCGACCACGCCCGAGGCACCGGACGGATTCAGGCCGATCCGGTTCCGCCACGAAGTCCACGAGACGTAGATGCCGTCGCCGTGGTTGCCGAAGGCAGCGCCGGCCAGGTTAAGGCCGACGTAGTCGTCGTTGAGGGTGATCGAGCCCGCGTCCAGGGTTATGCCGTTCCCGCTCGCGTTGTCCACGGCGACGCCCAGTAGCTGCGATCCGCCCGACCCGGAGGCGAACCGCAGCCCGCCAAGCCAGTGGCAGTCGATCTCCACCACCGGAGGGCCGCCGCTGACATGCGTGGGCGCCGAGGTGGCGTCGATGATCACCTTGCGGGATATCGCAGGCAGTGGGCTGGCGAGGGTGATGACTCCGCGGACGGAAAACCGGATGATCGTGGACGCTCCTGGTGATGTCGCGTTGGCATCATCAATTGCTGCCCGTAACGAACCTGGGCCGGAGTCGCCGAGGTTGGTCACCAGGGTTCCCGAGGATGCGGATGCGGTTGCGGGAATTCCGGATGCCTGCCCTCTTACCGCGCCGACCACGATAATAGCGGCGATCGATATGAATGCGATAATGCCGACAGCACTGACGTTTCGGACGAACATTTAAGCCTGCCCCCCGTAGCTGGCCAGATTGGCTCCGTCACCCGCCTAAAAGGCCTGCGGACCTCAAGCATTATGCGCAGACCGAAAGAGCGGCGCCAGTCCGACACTCCGGGCGCTGCCGTGCTAGCCACGGATAAGCAGGTTTCTCGCCTGCCGGAACCCGCCGGACGGCAGCACCGGGCCAGGTGAGTGGCTGGACAGCATAGTCACCCGGACACCATGGCCAAGTGCCCGCGCTTGCACATGACCGTTTATCTGGCCAGATTTCGGCCAAGATGCGGTGAAATTAGATGCCGGACTTGACCCTCGCATAACCGGGGTGTAAAACCAGATTCACGCCTAGCTCGACATAGGCTGTTGCCCGGGGCGGAAGGGGGCGGCCAAGTGGTCGAGTACGGGACGTACATGTGCGACGAGTATGGCAACTGCATGTGCTGTTCGCCACTGCCAAGCCAGCCTTGCATCAATTGCCAAACTAACATCTGTTCCGACGGCCCAACCTTCAGAGTAAGGCCGTGGCGAATTAGCGTCCCGATTGGGAACATCGGTTCCATCTTTGGTCCCATCTGACCGACGATCGCACGTGGCTCGCGGGAGGCTGCTCTGACCAGAAGATGGCGTGAGTCACACCAAAAGCTGGGTCTGACGCTAACAGAAGTGCCGGGGCCAACCGTCATGGGCCTGGGCCCGGCCGCCGCCGGATCCCAGACTGGCCGATCACGAACATCCGCAGTGCCGATGCCAGAGTCCTGGTTGACCTAGCCGTGAACGCCTTGCCGGACCTTCCTGCCTCCGCGACCCCGGCTGGCCCAACCCTCGCTCCCGAAGAACCTGCTGGCCACAAGCTGCTCGCCTCGTTTGACTGAGCCCGCCGCACGAGACGTCGCCGAACGTCCTAGCCCATCGGTTCGGCAAAGACGTCCTGCTTGCGCGCCGCCCGGATCGACGCGGGCTTCGACGCAAGGATGTCGCTGACAGATCAGGTGTCCGCCAGCGGTCGTGGTTGCCCCCCTCATGACCCTGGTTAATGGCCGATTAACGCGCTGGCTGCCTGGGAACGTCGGCAGGCGCTCGACAGCACGGCGCAGCGACTGGACGGTAGGCGGGCGTGCTCGACATCTGGCCTGGGCTTGTGTCAGCCCTCACTGCGCAGCTTGCTCCGCGCATGTTCCCGATCATGGCCAGGTTGGGCCTGTCAAGAATGAGGGTTATGAGCCCCCGTTGGTTGTACTGAGTACCGCTGAGATTGCGTCAAGGGCTGAGGGGACGAGGGCGTAGTAGGCCCAGACGCCGCGCTTGTCGCGGGTGAAGATCCCGGCGTCTACAAGGATCTTGAGGTGATGGGAGACCGTGGGCTGCGTGAGGCCCAGGGGCTCGGTCAGATCGCAGACGCATGCCTCGCCGCCCTGGTGAGCGGCAACCATGGAGACAAGCCGTAGCCGTGTGGGGTCGGCCAGAGCCTTTAGCAGCCTCGCGAGGTCAGCTGCCTGGCTGGCTGTGATCGGCTCGCGCAGCAGTGGCACGCAGCAATCGTCCGCCAGCTGAAGCGGCCGGTCATGCGCCGTTGAGGTGGTCACCTGGCCAGTATGCGGCAGGCATTGACATCTGTCTATCTCTTCGGCAGGGTGGGCATCGACAGTCATCTATGGCTTGGAGATGATCGCGGAATGAGCGAGGAGACGACAAGCGAGCTGCGTGAAGCGGTCCGGGCACGGTATGCGGAGGCGGCCCGCGCGGTCCTGGAGCCGAAGCCTGGGGTTGCCGCTTCGTGCTGCGGCAGCTCGGCTACTGAGTCGTGCTGCGGCACCGGGTCGGCGGCGCTGGACTCGGCCGATTGCTTCGGCGGACCGCTGTATGGCGAAGGTGAGACCGACGGGCTTCCGGAGGAGGCGGTGCTGGCCAGCCTGGGCTGTGGTAACCCGCTGGCGGTCGCGGAGCTGCGCGAGGGAGAGCGGGTGCTGGACCTGGGCTCAGGCGGCGGCATCGACGTGCTGCTGTCGGCCAGGCGGGTCGGCCCGTCGGGATTTGCCTACGGAGTGGACATGACCGAGGACATGCTGGCCCTGGCCCGCGCGAACGCCGCCAAGGCCGGAGCGAGCAATGTGGAGTTCCTCGAGGGCGAGATCGAGGCCGTGCCGCTGCCCGACGCGGCGGTGGACGTGGTGATCTCCAACTGCGTCATCAATCTTTCGGTCGACAAGCCCGCCGTGCTGGCCGAGATGTTCCGGGTCCTGGTCCCAGGCGGGCGGATCGGCATCACCGACGTAGTGGCCGAAGATCACCTTCCTGCCGCTGACCGTGCGGCAGCGGGCTCGTATGCCGGGTGCATCGCGGGCGCTTTGTCGCGGTCTGAGTACCTCGACGGGCTCACCGCAGCCGGGTTCGCAGAAGCATCGGTGACCTTCACCACCGAGGCAGCCCCCGGGATGCACTCGGCGATCATCCGGGCCGCCAAGCCAGCCATCACGTGAACCCAGGAACAGGCAGGCGGGTACTGGCCGAGTTCACTGGTACCGGCCTGCTGGTCGCGATCGTGGTCGGGTCCGGCATCGCCGCTACCCGGCTGACTACTGATGGCGCCATGCGGCTGCTGGTCAACTCGCTGGTTACCGCGGTAGGACTCGCGGTGCTGATCCAGGTGCTGCTCCCGGCCGGGGGTGCGCACTTCAATCCCGTCGTCACCGCAGTGGACTGGATCATGGGCCGCCGCAGCCCCCGCCGCTACAGCATCGGCGAGGCCGCCGCTGTCGTCGCCTGCCAGATCACCGGGGCCATTGCCGGGGCTGCGCTGGCTGATGCGATGTTCGCTGAGCCCACTCTCAGCCCGTCACACCATCAACGTGGTGGCCTGCCTGTCCTGCTGAGCGAGGTCGTCGCTACGGCAGGGCTGCTGTTTGTCATCGTCGCCCTGGCCCGCACCGGCCGGATTCAGCATGCGGCCTGGGCGGTCGGCGCCTGGATCGGCGCGGCGTACTGGTTCACCGCCTCCACGTCGTTCGCCAACCCGGCCGTCACGATCGGCCGGACCCTCACCGATACCTACGCCGGGATTGCCCCAGCCTCAGCCCCGGCGTTCATTGGCGCGCAGGTCATCGGCGGTGGCCTTGGGACATTGCTCGCGGTCACCATCTACCCACACCACCCAGGCCACGCCGGGGCCAGCCAGCCTGTGCGCTTGGCAGGCTGACCAGGAAGGACGCCCCAATGGCCGGTACGCGGCAGGTGCTGTTCGTCTGTACCCACAACGCGGGCCGCTCCCAGATGGCGGCCGCTCTGCTCAACCACGAAGCAACCGGGCGCATCCGCGTGATCTCAGCTGGCTCACAGCCTGCCGACGAACTCAACCCGGCCGTCGTCCAGGCCATGGCCGAGATCGGCATCGACATCTCAGCCGAGTTCCCCAAGCCGCTGACCGGGGACAAGGTACAGGCCGCCGATGTGGTAATCACCATGGGCTGCGGCGACGCCTGCCCCATCTACCCCGGCAAGCGCTACCTCGACTGGGACCTGCCCGACCCAGCAGGCCTCGACCTCCCGGCCGTACGACCGATCCGCGACGAAATCCACCAGCGAGTGCATGCGCTGGTCGCTGAGCTGACAGCGTGACGCCGCATCCTGCTCTACCGGAAGGTGCTCATCTAACAACACGTTAAATGGGGGCACGGAAGATCAACTAGTGCCGTAGCAGGCAACGTTCGCCCCGGTTTGCGGAACGTCGGTTCTGTGTGTCCTGAGTCTGGCTCTGGTTTCTTGGCTGGATGGCGGGCGGAGATTATGTGGCTGAGTCGCGGAACGCCGCGGCGGCCATTTTGAGGTCTCGCCAGTCGGTGACGGCGAGCCGGGCCGCGCTGATGAGTTTGTCCATGGATCCGTCGGCTAGCAGGAGCACGTCGTCGATGATGTCCTCAGGCGGGCTGATCTCGTGGTAGCAGTCATGCCAGGCCAGTTCGAGCAGATCGAGCAAGTCGAGCACGGGCTTGATGTGGGGGTCTGCGAACACGGCCCGGACTCGCGGCTGCCGGTCTTTTCGTCTCTGAGCACGGCTGACTGCCACGGCAGCATTGTCGCAGTGTGGCCCGGCGCGCGTGCGGTGTCAGATCGTGGCTGCTCTGCCGGGGTTTCTCGGGGGCGCGGATCGTCGAGACTGGCCGGTGGCGGAACGGTTGCGGGTTCGTGAGATTGATGATGACGAGGGCCGGCGGCTGCTGCGGATAGCCCGCCGGGGGTCGGGGTCAGTGGTGACGTGGCGGCGGGCGCAGATGGTGCTGCTGTCAGCGCAGGCCCGGGCAAACGTTGCTTGATGCGGCAGTAGGTGATCAAAGTGAAGCCAATCCGCTCCGTGACTGTCTGCCAGTCACGGAGCGGATTCATCTGCTGCTAACGAGGAGAGCAGATGAAATACTAAAATCCGAGCAATTTCTTGATTGCCCCGAAGAGAGTCTCCGGCTCCGAGCTCTGGCGCTTGTCCCGGCCGTAGGAATCGGCGGACTCAGGAACTTCTGCAGCGCGGCCCCGATCGGGCGAAGGACCGGGTGTGTGGGGGCGATGTGGATGTGGGGCTGGGTGTGTGTGGGTTGGGCTGGTGGAGGTGTGCGTAGAACCGCTGTAGCCACCATGCATGTCAGCATCCTCCTTGCTTGAGATAACTGACCGCATCTGCCTGCTTATTCTACATCAAATGGCCAGATGCCGCTCCAGGCAGCCTGAGGATGGCAGCGTGAAACGCAAGCCGCTTTGCGTTCATAACGACGGTTTAAACGCCTTGGTTAAAGGGCCTTTTGGACGGGAGTGCGGGCTACTGTCATGCCAGGGAGGCGGATGGTCGAAACGTCAGTGGTTCCAGCGAATGCACTGGTAATTAGGAGCTGCTAGTGGCATCTGTCTCCCTTGACGGCCTGAGCCGGCCACGGGCGGTTTCAAGACCGAGCCGCCCAAGCCCGGGGTCGTCGCTGGGCTGCGGCGCGTCTGCATCTAGCGCTTCGGCTCGGCCGGTCATCCCGTGCATATCCCGCGTCTGGCTTCTCAGCGTTCCTGTCAGAGCCAGTGGTGCAGTCTTCGGATCGCTTGCTCCGCGTAACTCGGGGCCGAGCCGCTACTGACGGTCTCCTCGGCGCTGCAGGAATCTCCTGTTCAGGTCCGCGATCAGTTCGGGCTGCTCGTCGAGAGCGAAGTGGCCGGCGTCCAGGACGTGTACTTCGGCGTCTGGCACGTCCCTTCGGTAGGCCTCGGCCTCGACGACCTGGAACGAGGGGTCGTAGCGGCCCCAGATGACCTGCAGGGGTGGCTGGTGCTGGCGGAGCCAGGCCTGCCAGGCGGGATAGCTGGCCACGTTCGTTCGGTAGTCGTAGAACAGGTCGGTCTGGATGTCGTGCTGGCCGGGCCTGCTAAGGAATGCGAATTCGTCGGTCCACAGGTCCGGGTCGTAGTTCTGGGTGTTCGGGCTAGTTCCGATGTGGCGCTGCCGCGTTGCTTCGTAGGAGAAGAAGTTCTCCCGCAGCGCGGCCTCGTGGGCCTGGCGGTCAGCCCAGAACTCTCGCCGGGTTTGCCAGAGTGGGCCCAGGCCGTCCTCGTGGGCGACGGCGTTCTGGACGATGAGCGCTTGCAGCCGCTCGGGGTGTGCGATCGCGAGCCGGAATCCTACGGGGCCACCGTAGTCCTGCATGACGAGTGCGTACCTGGTCAGCCCCAGAGCCTGGGTGAAGTCGCCAAGGACCGCGGCCAGGTGGTCGAAGGTGTACGCGAACTCCGTGTGGCTGGGTGCGTCGCTGTGCCCGAACCCGGGGTAGTCCGGTGCGACGAGGCGGAACGAGTCGGCGAGCCGGTCCAGCAGCGGTTGCCACATGCGGGACGAGGAGGGGAATCCGTGCAGGAGCAAGATCGCGGGCGCATCTGGCGGCCCGGCCTCGCGATAGAAGACAGACAAGCCGTTGACGTCAACGGTGCGGTACGCCGTGCGATCCATGGCTTTCTCCGTTCACATCAGGGGTGGCCAGGTGCCCGGATGGACCGGTAACGGTCTGGCTCATCAGTTCGCTGACGTGCCGCGGACTGGCCGCCGTCAATGTGATGCAATTCGTCGGTGATCTCAGCATTCACTCGGACTGCTCGGCGGGCGTGCTCAACGGCCAGCGGGCGGGCACCCAGTCCCCCTGCGGGTCTGTGGTCTGGCCCACCTCGATCAAATGACCGTCGGGATCGCGGATGTAGCAGCGCTTCTCGTACTGGTGCTGTTTCGGCGGCGTCAGGAACTCAGCACCCCTCGCGCTCCACTCGGCATGGACGGCATCGATGTCTTTGACCCGGATGTTGAGGAAGCTGCTGACCCGGTCGGGATCGGGTGGCGTCTCCAGGATGACGGTCGGCTTGTCGTCGGTTGGCCCTCCGCCGGTGCTGATGACGATCCAGCTGTTGGCTAGCTGGACGTTGACCGGCACTGGGCCGAAGACCTGCCGACCGCCGAGTACTTCGGTGTAGAAGCGGCGAGAGCGCTCGACATCGTCCGAGACGATGAAATGGGTCAGCGCCATTCCGTCTGGGGGCGGTGGGAACTCGGCCATCGGTCACCTCCGCTGCTGGATCTCGCACCCCGCTAAGCCGGGGCTCCAGCCAAACATTACTCATAGCCGATCGCGTGCGACGGCCCGCGGGGCCGCCCTCGACTCGGCGGCTGACATGTGCCCGTGGCTCCCAGCGTGGCTCCCGGGGGTAGCAGAAAGGCCCCTTCCGGACCTGGTGAGGGGCCTCTGAGCTGGGCGCGCTCGGAGGGACTCCAACCCCCAACCTTCTGACGCTTCTATGTTTGTCAAGGAGCTTCGGGAAGATTCATCGTCCGGGTGAGTTGCCGGTAGAGCTCGCGGGCGATGGAGCGCTTGAGACAGCGGCGGATTTCCCGCGGCGTCTTTCCCGCGGCGGTGCGCCGTGCGACATAGGCCTGCGTGCGTGGGCAGCTGCGTATCCGGACCAGCGCGATGGCGTGGATTTCCTTATCAGGGAAGTTCCCGATGCGCTCATGCTTTCGTTTCTCGTCGACTACCCTCGGCTAGTGATCCGCGTCCGTCCACCTGGGTCCGTCCCCGTCAGTGGCGATCGTCACTCAGTTAGTTACTCGCCCGTTCCAGGGCGTCGGATCAGGGACCGTGGCATCGCCACCGCTACTGCCGTTGCCGAGGAGCTGGCGACCACCCGCCAGGCAGTGAGGAAGCACCCGGCCACGCAGAACGGCCCTGGGCTCGTCGATGCGGAGCGGGCCGGAGGGGAGGTGCTACCAGCTCCGGCCCGCTCCGCTGCGCCTGACAGCCGGCTGACTCGACACCGCCGCCGGCGCATCGGACGACCATCTGCCGCCGTCAAGAACGCAGCAAAACACCTGTGAGACTGCAAGCCGCGATAGTTCTGCATAAACGAGGATCCGGAAAGCAACCCGCTTGCGCACTAACGTGGCCCAACTCGGGTCGTACGCTCGCCATCGACTGCGATTTCTGCGACCATCTACATATGCCTGACCTCGATCGCGCACATCCTACGATTGTCTCGGAGATGACCCTTGCGAGTCATATCTTCCTTTATGCTTTCCCTCTCTCAGCTGTTCTGACGATTGGATGTGCTTTCGAAATCGTGCCCAAACCTCAGCCGTGGACGTATGCTCTATTTTGGGTCTGGCTCCTGACCCTCATCCCGACCCTCATGATTGCCTGCCGTCTTCTTACCCGTAGTAAATGCCTTCGATCCGACCTCGAGAACTACAGCCAAGCCTTCTGGACGTTCGGCGCCTATCTCGCTGGTTTGGTGGTCGCCGCCGCGGTGCGGTTCGACAGAGGACCCCTTGACCTAACTGACTTCTACCAACAGGCAGTCCCTGTCGTCGCCGGATTCGTAGTCGCAATCGTCTTTCAGCAAACCAGGGGAAGCGATATGGACAAGGCCAGTATTCGAGCGAGAGAGGTCACCGTCGTCTACGTCCTCACAGGGGCTGTGGGCCCGATGTTTGACCTATTCTCTGGCCAGGGAGCTAGCTACTTGGTGCTCTATGCTGCCATCTGCGGAAGCCTCGGATCATCCTGTTACGCCCTTGTCCGAGCGGCGCT
>Ga0335074_10002503_pt1 | contig 25051 bp, 23 predicted proteins | sample Lox_Sample_23_FD_206715 | JGI IMG/M metagenome (GOLD analysis project Ga0335074, IMG submission 206715) | Soil microbial communities from Loxahatchee National Wildlife Refuge, Florida, United States - Lox_Sample_2.3 | ecosystem: Environmental > Terrestrial > Soil > Wetlands | place: USA... | reverse complement strand
AGGCGAAACACCCCGCATGCACCGCGGGTGAGCACGCGGGTGCCTAATGGTGCGGGTTCGCCAACAGTGAGCCTGGCGGAAATCCGCCAGCCAATGTTTGAGACCGGCGCGCGCCAGGCAGCGCATCCGGCACGAGCCAGGCACGTGGTATGCATGTTCGAGGGCAGGCGCGACGGTTGACGCAGCCCACAGGCTGTTAGCACTCGCGCGGAGGCGCTGCTAAGCCGCCGCGGCGCGTACTTCCGCGAATGCGGGACAGCCAAGCTCGTCACAGAATTGCGCGGCTTCGGGAGTGAACTTTGCGGCAGGCGAGCCGTTCCATATATGAAGCGGGAGTGTTGATTTGCGTATGCACGAACTCGAGCCAGAACACGGTGAGCCGGTACGCGTCGTCGCGGTTGCGAACCTCGAGGAGTTCTTCCGCGACCATCTGCACGATGCGCTCGAGCGCCAGCACCTCGCCGTGGAGGATCAAACGCAGCACTACGTCGTGAATCTTCTGACGCTGTTCGCGCGCTCCGATGCGCTCTATGAGCAGACCCCGGAAGGTCCACGCTTGAAGCCCCTGATCACCATGCTGAGCGAGGCTCTCGAGGCGCGCTCGCCGGGCGACCGCAATCGTGGCTTGCAGCGCCTCGGGGACGTGTCGCTGTTCGTCGCCGGCTTCTTCGCGCACGGGTTCGCGCGCAAGCTCATCGATATCGACTATCACATCGCGATGGGCGGCCGCGCGTACCGCACGCTCGCCGACGGCCTGGTGCGCGGGCGCAGCCGCACGCTCGCGCAGGTGTTCGCCGAGCTCGCGGATAAATTCCAGCCCCTGGTGGATGCGCTCAACGACCTGAGCGAGAGCTCCTACCGGCACACCGACCGGGACATTCTCCGACTCTACGAGATCTGGTTGAAGACCGGCAGCCGCCGCTCGTATCGGATCCTGAGGCGGCTCGGCGTGGACCCCGCGCCGTGCGCGCGCACCGCGCAGTGATTCTGCGTCAGCTTCAGGAACTGCTCGGCGGCATCTACGATGTGAGCATCGCTCACGACGTATACGACTTCCTCGTCACCGACCGGTGTCGTCTGCCCTCAGCCGCCCGCTCGCATCCGACGGACGAGCAGCTCCTCGTCGCCGCCGAGCCGGACGGGGAGGTCGGCGTCTCGCTCTACCTCGACGGCGATGTGCTCGAGCGCCTGCGGCACGCGGATCCACTGCAATCGCTCCATCAGGGAAACGTCGCCGACTACTGGACCGCGCTCGAGGGCGTGAGCCACTTCGTCTATCTCGCCTGGAACTGCAGCCACGACAAGCAGGTGACGCTGCACGAGCTCGAGCTCCAGGCGGAGATCGACAAGTACGTCGCGAGCTACTGGCTCCTCAAGAGGCAATTTCCGGAGCGCTTTCCGGCGGAGCTCATGCGGATCCTGTTCGAGCGGACGCGGATCGATCCGACGCTCGCCGCCGGCCGCATCGAGATCTACCGCAGGGCGAGCCTGTACGCGGAGCGATTCTGCCGCCGGATCGAGCGGCGGTTGCGGGCACGGCGTGCCGATACCGAGCAGCAGGTGCTCGCGGAGCTGCGCCGCTTCTATCGCTTGAGCGATGCGCGCAAGGTCGCGCACATCGAGGCGCATGCCTGATACGGCAGATCGCGGCTATTCCTCCTCCTCGCCCCGGCTGCGGCGCTCCTCGAGCTCCCGCATCTGCTTGATCCATTCCGAGAGCTTTCTCAGGTCGCGCTTGGCAGGCCGTGGTGGCGGCTCCTCGGGAGCCTTCCCCCGCCCGCGGGCACCCTTCTCGTACGGGTTGTATCCCTGGTCGGGTTTGTAATGCGGTTGGGTTTCCTCGAGCGACAGGGCCGGGCGCTCGGCATCGGCGGGCGCGTCCGCCCACTCCACTCGGGCGTTGCCCCGCTCATCGTGCACCACTTTTCCGACCCGCCGTCGCTCGATGATGCTCGTCGCGCCCGGCGAATCGGTCGGGGAAGCCTCCGGCTTCCTCTTGCGGTCCGTCATCACAATATGTCGTATCTCGCCGACCCCGTACGGCGTCGCCAAGCTACCCGCAGCGCCCTGGAAGGGCTGCGCATCGCGTCACGCTTCCTCCCGGCGCGATCCCCCCGGCGGCACCGCAGTCGATCAGTTTGGGACCTGGCTCAATCTCGAGAAACCGTGAGCCGGTTGAGGCGGTGTGCCGCCCGCAGGACTCCGAGGGCGGTCTTCCCATCGCGGATGTCGCCCCCGAGCGCCCGCTCGCACGCCTCCAGGAGCGGCACCCAGTGCACCTCGAACACCTCGTTCGACTCGGGGGCGGCGGCGGCGGGGACGAGGTCGAGCGCCAGATAAAGATGCAGCACCTCCGAGAACACCCCAGGGGAGCTCAAGCAGCTGCCGAGACTCGACCAGCTGCGCGCGCTGACGCCGGCCTCCTCGACGAGCTCGCGCTGGGCCGTGGCGAGCGGAGGCTCGCCGGGCTCGAGCTTCCCTGCGGGCAGCTCCCACACCCAGCCGTCGGCCACATAGCGGTACTGGTGCAGCAGGCACACCCGGTCCTCGCGGTCGACAGCCGCGACGGCCGCCCCGCCCGGGTGATGGACCACCTCGAGCGCGAGGCTCGTGCCGTTGGGCAGCGTGACCTCATCGACGGTCACCTCGATCACGCGGCCCCGAAACTCCAGCGTGCTCTTGTGCCTCAAGACCCGCTGCTCCGGCTCCGGCGGAAGCGGATGTAGGGATCGCCACTCGCGCCGTTGAGCGCGTGTCCCTGGGAGTCGACTTCGCGCATGCTGATGGCGAGCTCATCGGGGGAGAGCTCGACGCGCATCTCCAGCGACTCGGGGACACCGGTACTCGAGACATCCGGGTTGCACCTGCCGGGCTTGTCCGCGGCGGTGAATCGCGACCCCTCCTTCTTGAAGATGAGATTGCAGCCGCGCATCGCCTGCACGTCCGGCGGCTGCAGCCCGTCGAAGAGCTCGGGAGTCGTGTCCCCCTCGCGCCAGCGTGGCGGATCGGTGAAGGACCACAGCGTCGCGACGATCTGGTCGTTCGCGATGCCCATCGAGAGCAGTCGCTGCAGCTTGATCTCGCGCGAGCCGCGCCTCATCTCCTGCAGGTAGAACATCTGGACACCGATCTCGCCGGCATGAACCTGCGACACGCTCAAGGTGAGTGCCTCGTGTGGCACCCTCCCCGCACGCCGGTCCGCGGCGATCTGCGCCTCGTTGTCGTAGTGACCCGGGAGCCACTCGTTGATCTGCTCGAGGTCCGCGTCGCGCTCGTGCTTCGCCTGCTGGCTCGCACACCCCACGGCGAGCGCCGCACAGGCAAGGAGCGCGAGCCGCAGCGATCTCGCAAGCACGCCCGCAGCCGCAGGGACCTCACCCATAGGTCGAGCGCCATTCCGCCCGATAGGTGAGGCCGAGCAGCATGAGCCGCTCGAGCAGCTCGGGATATTCGATGCCGTGGGCACGCGCGGACTCGGCGAAGTCCTCGGCGGCCTCCAGGTTGGGATTTGCATTCGCCTCCAGTACATAGATGTTGCCGGCGCCCGTCACGCGAAAATCCATGCGCGCATACCCGGAGAGACCGAGTGCGCGGTAGATGCGCCGCGAGAGTCTATCGAGCCTCGCTTGCAGCGCCGGCACGAGATCGGCCGCCGCGCGCGTCGTGATCCCGTAGCGCTGCTGATAGCGTTTATCCCATTTGACCTTGCGCGTTGCGATGGCGGCAAGCGTGTTCGGCATCGAGCCGAAAACCATCTCCCAGACGGGCAGCCGCAAGAGCCGCTCGTTGCCCATCACTCCCACGTACAGCTCGCGACCCTCGATGAACTCCTCGACGAGCGCATCCGATCCGACCTGCTCGTGCACGAATTCGATTCGCTCCTTCAGCCGCGCGGCGTCCTCGACCACCGAGGCTTGGGCGATCCCGAGCGAGGCGTCCTCGACGGTCGACTTCACGAACAGCGGGAACTTGAGCCGGCGCGGCACGTGAAAGCGCGCGCCGCGACGAAACACGGTGAACTGCGGGGTCGGCACCCGGTGGAAGGCGAGCAGCTGCTTGCAGAGCGACTTGTCGCGCGAGAGCAGGAGCCCGCGCGGATTGCACCCCGTGTACGGCTGGCGCAGCAGCTCGAGAAAGGCGACGACGTGCTGATCGTAGGTGACGATCCCGTCGAATTCCTCGAGCAGATTGAAGATGATGTCGGGCTTCCAATCGGCGATCGCACTGCGCAGCTCCGTGAGGCTGTCGAGGACCCCGAGGCAGCGCACCTCGTGCCCGCTTTTCTTGAGCGTCGAGATCACATCGTACTCGGTGCGCCACTCATCGATCTCCTTCTCATCGCAACCTTCCAGGGTTTCAGGGGGCACGAGGCTCGCATGCACGACGACGAGCACGCGCTGCTTCTTCATAGGGGCAGCTGCGGAGTCTCACCCTGCGCGTAGAGCCGCGCGACGCGGCCGAGGATCCAGCGCACGTGGCGCAAGGCATCGCGACGGCTGCCGCGGACGTAGAGCTTCAGTGCGTCGCAGCGGTCGATCAGCATGCGCAGGATCTGGTACACGCTGTAGCGCTCCATGCCGAGCGTGCGCGCTGCGCGGGCGACCAGCTCGGACTTGCTCGAGCGCAGCAGCGTCGCGGCGCGCGCGGCGCCCGCGCGCGGCGGCTCGACGCTGAACACCTTGAGCAGCAGCTCCTCGGCGAGCCCGCGCCCCGAGTTGCGGCGCTGCGCGAGCTTGCGGCGGTAGACCTCGGCGAGCGTGCGCGTGTCGGCGCCGATGGCCTCGATGCGCCGCCGGTTCGCGACCGGCGGGGACTTGCCGCGAACGCTCGTCATGAGCTCATCGACCAGGCTCAGCTTGGAGAACGCGGGCCAGGAAGCGTAGCTCTTGCGCCAGTCCGAATTCGGCTTGAGCCACACCGCGAACGTCTCGGCGAAGTCCTCGGTGGGGTGCGCCTGCGCGTACCACTCTCCGAGATGGTGCACGTAGCGGCGGCTCCCCGGCCGGGCGCGGTAGCGCTCCGGATACGGGAGCGATGCCGGCCCGAACACCTCGCGCCAGCGCCGGCGGCGGCGCAGCCGATAGGCGTTGTCGATCGCATGACCCGCCTCGTGCCTCAGGATTCGCATGAGCCAGCGGGAGTTGCCGCCCTCCACCTCGCGCATGATGCGCCGCTCGAGTCGCTCCAGGCGGGGATGGGCAAGATAGAAGGGGACCGCGAGCCCCGGCACCCCGTCGGGCGAGAACCACTCCTGGGAGAGCCAGGCGTGCGGGCGAAAGCCGATGCCGCGGCTCTCGAGCTCGCGGTACAGGCGCCCGAGATAGGGCGCGAGGCGCGAGTTCTCGACGGTGATCCCGAGGTCGCACAGCCGCACCCCGAGCAGCTGCTCGTCGGACAGGCGCACCCACGCGAGCCGGCGGCGCAGCGGGCGGCTGCGCCGCGCGCGGTGCGCGCAGTGCCCGGAGGCTCTCGGGCGCAGGAGCTCCGAGCGAAGGAGTGTCCGGGGATGAGCCATGCGTGCGAGGTTTTCCGAAGGCCATCCCAAGCTTACCGGACCCGGGACCGAGGTGTCCCCCGAAAAGCTCAATCGAGCCGCGCACTCACCTGGAACAACTGCTCGGCGAAGCTCTCGATGAGGGGCAGACGGCTCAGCTCGGCGCGCCAGTGCGGCGGAATCCCGGCGACGGTGTAGTGGGCGCCCGCGAGCTGACCGTACACCGCGCCGACCACGTCCGAGTTGCCCCCCAGGTTCACCGCAAGCAGGGCGCCCTCCTCGAAGCTGCCCGTGCGCTCGAGCGCCCAGAGGGCAGCCTCGAGGGCCTCGGTGGTGGTCGTGCCCGAACGGATCTGGTCGGGGCGCTTGCCCAGGTAGCGGCCGCGTAACAAGGCGCGGATGCGCGGCCGAAGCGCCGAACCGTCAAGCTCAGCGAGCGCAGGCGGCGCGAGAATCTCCTCCTTGGAGCCGCCGCACAGGGCAACGTGCAGCATCGCCGCGAGGACGCGGCATGCCTCGACCACCGCAGGCGCCTGGCAGGTGGTGCGCGCCGCATCGCCGGCCAGGCGCATGCCCTGCTCGAGGTCTGGAAAGGCGAAGAGCACCGCGGGCGCAACGCGCGACAGGGGCTCCGGATCGAGCTGCCGCGGCTCGTGGGAGCCGGGGAAAAGCTGCCGCCGCCAGCGGGCGACTGCAAGCGCGCGTGCGACGCCGTCCCGCAGGCCGACGCACCGGTCGGTCGCCGAGAGGTACCCCTCCTCGCGCCATCGCAGGTAGCGATCGACCTGATCGCGGGCATCGAAGGACCGTGTGCTCAAGAGGCTGTCCGCGAGGCACAGCGCCATCGCCGTATCGTCGCTCCACGCCCCCGGGGGGAGCTCGTAGGGCCCACCGCCAACGAGGCCGCGCGCCGGGGAGAAGGTGCCCGGCGCGAGTTGCTCCGTGGCAGCCGCCAGGGCATCGCCGACGGCAAGCCCGACGAGGGCGCCCAGGAAGCGGCTCTGCAGCACGCCGCCTGCGCCGACTTCGGGAACGTCCCGCCGCATCCACCCGCGAACGTATTCGATCTGCTCGTCCGTCTCGGGAACCCACGTCCACATCTCGGCTCGGGCGCAGTGCCGCCACAGCCGATTGAGCTCCTCGAGCGCGAGCTCCCCGTTGAGGCCACGCTCGACGAGCAGACACCCGATCACCGTCGCGGTGCGCCCCACCCCGGCGCGGCAGTGCACGTACGCGCGCCGGCCCGAGCGCAGCGCACTCTCGATGAGCTCGAGAATGCCGGTCATCTGGGCGCTGTCCGTGGGCACGCCGTGATCGCGGATCGGTCTGCGGTGGTAGGCAATCCCCGGGGGGAGCATCTCCGCGTAGGGAGGCAGCTCCTCGGGAGCCGTGAGGTCGAGAAAGCAGTCGATACCCGCGCCGAGCAGGCGCTCGATACGCTCGCGGGCCACCGGGTGCTCGAGCGCTCCCGGGTACTCGCCCGCGAGCAGCCGGCCCGGCAGCACCCAGTAGCTATTGCTGAGCGGCGCGGGCAGCGACGAGCTCATGCTCTTCGGCTTCGTTCATGGCCGTGATGCGCCGCGCGTCGAGTCCCGCGAAATCGTGCCACCGAGGGTCGGCGAGATGCTGCGGCTCGAGCGTGCGCAGCGCCGCGAACATCGTGTCCGTGCGGCCCGGGTACTTGCGCTCCCACTCCTCGAGCATCCCCTTCACGGCAACCCGCTGGAGATTGTCCTGCGCGCCGCAGAGACGGCAGGGAATGATCGGAAAGGCGCAGTGGCGAGCGTAGCGCGCGATGTCGCGCTCGCGGACGTACGCGAGCGGGCGGATCACGATGTGCCGGCCGTCGTCCGAGAGTAGCTTCGGCGCCATCGCCTTGAGGCGTCCGCCGAAGAACAGGTTGAGGAAGAACGTCTCGACGATGTCGTCGCGGTGATGACCGAGTGCGATCTTCGTGATGCCCCGCTCGGCCGCGAAGCGGTAAAGCGCCCCGCGGCGCAGGCGCGAGCACAGACCGCACATCGTCTTGCCTTCGGGTACGACGCGCTTGACGACGCTGTAGGTGTCCTGCTCGATCACGTGATACGGCACGCCCCGCGATGCGAGATAGCTCGGCAGCACCTCACGGGGGAAGCCGGGCTGCTTCTGATCGAGATTCACCGCAAGCAGGCTGAACTCGACGGGCGCATTGCGCCTCAGGGACAGAAGCAGCTCGAGCAGGGCGTAGGAATCCTTCCCTCCCGAGAGGCACACCATGATGCGATCGCCGTCGGCGATCATTCCGTAATCGTGAACGGCCTTGCCGACGAGTCCCCGCAGACTAGCCTCGAGGCGCTTCGCCGTTCGCGAGGGGCGCGGCGGATCCGCGTTCATCGCTTCCAAACGGGGGGGTTTCTCAGGCGGCCGCGATGCTCTGGGCGCCCTCGAGATACTTGCCCTCGAGATAGCGCACGAACGGCGCGGCGGAAAGGCTCTTGCCCGTTGCGGCCTTGAGCAGCTCGTGGACCGAGACCTTGGCACCGATGCCGTGGACGTGCTTGCGCAGCCAGCCAAACAGGCTCGAGAACTCACCGCGCGCGATCTCCGCATCGAGGCCCGGAAGCTCCGCGCGCAAACTGTCGTAGAGCTGCACGGCGATGACCGCCCCGAGTGCGTAGGAAGGGAAGTATCCGAAGGACCCCACGGCCCAGTGAATGTCCTGCAGACAACCCTCCGCATCATTGCCGGGCCGGATGCCGAGCCGCTGCTCCATGCCGCTGTTCCATGCCTCGGGCAGGTCACGCACCGCGAGCTCGCCATTGAGCAGCCGCTTCTCGAGCTCGTAGCGCAGCAGGATGTGCAGCGGGTACGTGAGCTCGTCCGCATCGACGCGGATCAGGCTGCGCCGCACGCGCGTCAGGTGCGCGTAGAGGTTCTCCGGCTCCCATTCCGCACCGCAGAGGGCGAAGTGCTTCGCAAGAAGCGGAGCCAAGTAAGCGGTGAAGGGACGGCCGCGGCACACCAGCATCTCGAGGAGCAGCGACTGGCTTTCCTCGAGCGCCATTCCTCGATCCCGTCCGACCGGCTGATCCCGCCATTCCTGTGGGAGGCCGAGGTCGTACATGGCGTGACCCGTCTCGTGCAAGGCGCCGAGCAGACCCGAGAAGAGGTCTGCGCTATCGAAGCGGGTCGTGACGCGGATGTCGCCCGGCACCCCCTCCGTGAAGGGATGCTCACTTTCGTCGAGGCGTCCCCGGTCGAAGGGGAACCCGACCGCCTTCATGATCTCGACCGCGAGCGCGCGCTGCTTGCCGGGCGCGAACTTGCTCGTGAGCGGCAGCGGCGGGTGCCCGTCCTGCAAGCCGATCACCTCGCGGATGAGCGCGGGGAGCCGGCGCGAGAGCGCCTTGAATACCGCCTCGATGTCGGCACCCGTGATACCCGGACTGAACTCATCGACGAGCGCATCGTAGGGGGCGAGGTTGAGCGCTTGGCCAAGGAGCGCCGCCTTGTCCCGGACGAGGTTCACCACCTCCTCGAGGTGCGGCGCGAAGGCCTCGAAGCGGCCCTGATGTCGCGCCTCGAGCCACTGCACCTCGGCTCGCGAGGTGGCGCGGGCGAGTCGCGAGATGAGCGAGACCGGAGTCGCGATGGCGTGGTCGCGCTGGCGGCGCATCTCGCGAAGGTTCGCAACCTGCCAGTCACTGAGACCCTGCGCGTTGGCCTGGGCGCGATCGAGGAGGCGCGTGATGCGCGGCGAGGTGAGCAGTGCGTGGTACTCGGTCTCGAGCGCTGCGAGCTGCTCCCCGCGAACGTCCGCGCTTCCGCGCGGCATCATCACGGCGGCGTCCCAACGCAGCAGCGACAGCGCCCCGCGGAAGGCGTGCAGACGCTTGAATTCCTGCTCGAGCTGCTTGTAGGGCGACGCTGACATGCTTCTTCGGCCACCGGCCTTAAGGATCCGCGGTGACGGTGCGGAGAGCCGGGGAACGGCGCCATTTTAACCCGAGAGGGCCCTTCCCTCCCGAACGCGCCGCCATTTCCTTTCACTATCAAATAGTTGCGTAGGTGCCGGCGGAGTTGACAATGGTATGACGGCGGCGGTTTATATTGCGGCGCAGCATGCCACGATCTAGCGACGAGCCTGCAAGAGGTGAAGATACGCCGGGGCGCTCGCGACGATCAGTCCGATCAGCGCCGACACGGCGATCAGTGCGATGAGCGTCATTGCGATGAGGACACGGCGCATCACGGAAACCTAGTTGGCAAATTCTACCGGGCCAGCCGGAAACGAGGTGGACCTCCGCGGTAGACTGCGCGACTTTCGGCTCCGGCTCGCAGCACCCTTCGATCCCTCGTTCCCATGCTCCCATGCTTCTGCGGATCGCCCTCATCGCCTCGGAGATCGCACCGCTTGCCAAGACCGGCGGCCTCGCGGATGCAACCGGCGCGCTCCTCGGCCACCTCACGGCTGAAGGGCACGACGTGCGCGCGTTCCTGCCGCTCTATTCGAGCATCGACCCGAAGACGCTCGCGAGCGCAGCGGTCGAGGGCCTAGCGGATCTGCCGCTCGAGATCGGGCCGCATCGTCTGCGCTACTCCGTCTCGAGGGTGCGGCTGCCGCGATCGCACGCCGCCGTGTACCTCATCGACTGTCCGGCACTCTACGCGCGCCCCCGGCTCTACACGAACGACCCCGACGAGCACGTGCGCTTTCTCGCGCTCACGCGGGCCGCGCTCGAGTCTTGTCAGCGCATGGGCTTCAGCCCCCATATCCTGCACTGCCACGACTGGCATACCGCTTTCGGACCGCTCTATCTAAGGACGCTCTACAGCTGGGACCGGCTGCTCGAGCCCACCCGCTCGGTGCTCACGATCCACAACATCGGGTATCAGGGCGTGTTCGGGGCAGCGGCGCTCGGTGACCTGCAGCTCGGCTGGAGCACCCACCTTTTGCATCAGGACGACCTCAGAGGCGGAGTCATCAATTCGCTCAAGCACGGGATCATGTACGCCGATGCCGTGACGACGGTCAGTCCGACCTACGCGAAGGAGATCTGCACGCCCGAGTACGGCATGGGCCTCGAGCACGCCCTGCGCGCGCGGGGCGGGGCGGTCGGAATCCTGAACGGGGTGGACTACGCGGAGTGGGATCCGCGCACCGACCCGTACCTGCCGGTTCACTACGATGCGAGCGAGCTCGCCGGGAAGTCGAAGCTCAAAGCCCAGCTCGCCGCGCGGCTCGGCCTCGAGTGCGGGCCCCGCACCCCACTCGCCGGGATCGTCACGCGCCTCGTGCCGCAGAAGGGCATCGATCTCACGAGCGAGGCGCTGCCGCGGCTGCTGGCAACCGGCGAGCTCGTCTGTGCGGTTCTCGGGAGCGGCGAGGAGCGCTTCGCGCACGCGCTCACCGCACTCGCGCGCGCCTACCCGCACAGGCTCGCGTTTCGCGAGGGCTATGACGAGGAGCTCGCTCACTGGATCGAGGCGGCAAGCGACCTCTACATCATGCCCTCGCGCTACGAGCCGTGCGGACTCAACCAGCTGTACAGCCTGCGTTACGGGACGGTGCCCGTGGTTCGCGCGACGGGCGGCCTCGCCGACTCCGTCGAACGATACGATCCGGCCAGTGGGCTCGGCACGGGCATCCTGTTCAAGGACCCGAGCACGGAGGCGCTCACCCAGGCACTCGAGGTGGCGCTCGACCTCTACGCGCAGCCCGCGCACTGGACCCGCATGGCACGCAACGGAATGGCCCGCGATTTCTCGTGGATGCGCCAGGGGGCGCGCTACGTCGAGCTCTACGAGCGCCTGGTGCGGTCGGGAGCAGCGCGGTAAAGCCGGGGCATCACCTGAGCGTGAACGAGCCGCGCTCGTCGAAGGGAATCGAGCGGAGCATCCCGCGGGCCAGCTCGACCCTGCCCATCAAGTGATAATCCACCTCCCCGGAATGCGCACCGTTTGCGAGCAGAAGTCTCAAGAGCGTGCCGGCGAGATTCGCAGTCACATCCATGTCGAACTGCGCCGCCCCATTGGGGGGAACGGTGAAGGCCGCGTTGGAGACACCGTGCGCCGCCTCCTCGCCCGCAACCTCCAGGGTGTACGAAAGCGCACGGACCGGCAGCGCGCGATCGTTGGGATTCTCAACGCGCAGCCGTACCGTGAGGTGCTGGGTGAGGAAGTTGCTCTTCCCGAGCTCGATGCTCACGACCGTGAGCCTCGGGGTCTCGAGCCGCGGCACGAAAAGCGAGCAGCCGGCCGTGAGGAGAGCCGCTGCCGCGGCGATGAGCGCAGAGCCGGTTCGCATCCCCCCTCTCACGCGCGACCGTAGATCCGATTGAGCTCGAGGAAGCGGGCGGCACGCTCGGCGGTGAGCAGTCCCGCGGGCAGCTTCCAGCTCCAGTTCCCCTCGCTCGTTGCCGGCGTGTTGAATCGGGCCGCCGAGCCGAGCACGAGCAGATCCTGCACCGGAAGCACCGTGAGCAGGCATACCGAGCCGAGGGCGACGCGCGTGAGTGCGTCCACTCGCGCCTCGGGCGAGGCCTGGGCGGCGAGCCCGAGATAGCAGCCGACGCGGTGCGCAGCCTCGCCCTCGAGGCTTGCGAACCAGCCGAGCGCCGTGTCGTTGTCGTGCGTGCCGGTGTAGACCACGGTGCCGCGCTCGTGCATGTGCGGCAGATGCGGGTTGTCGCTCGCGCCATCGAAGGCGAACTGCAGGACACGCATGCCGGGGAGGGCGAAGCCGCGCCGCAAGTCCACGACGTCGGGCGTGATGACGCCGAGATCCTCGGCGACGAACGGCAGCTCCCCGAGCTCCTCGCGAACCATTCTGAGCAACGCCCAGCCCGGCGTGCGCTTCCAGGCGCCAGCGCGCGCATCGGGGGCATCCGCGGGAACGGCCCAGTGCGCGGCGAGCGCCCGGAAGTGGTCGATGCGCAGCAGGTCCACGCGCTCGAGCTGGCGCACGAGACGGGTGCGCCAGAACGAGAAGCCGTCCTCGCGCATCACCTCCCAGTCGTAGAGCGGATTGCCCCACAGCTGACCGAGGCGCGAGAAGTAATCGGGTGGCACCCCGGCCACGGCGCGCGGCGCGCCGTGCTCATCGAGCTGGAACTGGCGGCGCTGGGCCCAGGTCTCGGCCGAGTCGGGCGCGACGTAGAAGGGCAGATCACCGAAGAGGAAGACACCGCGCGAGCGAGCGTACTCGCGCAGCCGGCGCCACTGCCACGCGAAGGCGAACTGCGTCGCCTCGATCTCCTCGATCTGCGCGGCATGCGTGCGCCTTGCCTCGGCGAGCGCCTGCGGGTCGCGGTCGCGATGCTCGGTCGGCCAGCTCCACCACGGCGCCCCGCCGTGCATCCGCGAGAGCACCTCGTAGGAGGCGTAGTCATCGAGCCAGCCGCGCGCTGCGTGAAGGAATGCCGTGTGCTCGCCCGTGCCGAGCGGCGCCCGCTCGGCGGGATCGATGAGTTGCGGATTGCCTGCAGAGTCCGATCGTGCACGGTACGGCGAGCCGTCGGAGTTCGTCGGGCCGACGGGCAGGAACTGCCAAACGGAGAAGCCCGCCTCGGCGAGCCAGTCGATGAATGCGCGGCCGCCGCGGCCGAGCGCGGCCTCGAGCGAGGTGAGGTGCAGCAGAGCGCCGGCGCGCCTGCGGGAGAGGACGGGAGTGCGGGTGAGCACGCGAGGCCCTAGCGTACTCCGTGAACGAGGTCCTCGAGACGCGCGCGGCGCTGCCGCCATTGGCGCAGCAGCTGCTTGCGAATGCGTACGATCACCTTCAGCTTCTCGAACAGCCGCCACAGGAGCGGTGCGAGGTTCGCGGGAAGACCGGGCCGGAACACGTGCCCGTCCTTCAAAGTCCTGGCGCCGACGAACTCCGGAAACATGCGCCGTACGCGGCTCAGCTCCTCCGCCGGATCGATGCCCATCGCGGAGAGCTTGCGGTAGAAGGCGCCGGGGCGTCCATCGCCGGTGCGCGTGTGCTCCATCACGATCGCATCGATCACGTAGAGCGGTTGCTCGCCCTGCAGCAAGCAGCCCCACGCCCAGTCGGTTCCCCACGTGCTCTTGGTCCAGTCGAAGGTGTGGATCAGCCGCTCGAGCGCGGGCGTCGAGAAGCACGGTGCCATCACCTCGACGAAGCTCACTCGACGCAGCACGCAGGCGGGGTTGTGCACGAGGCAATTGAGCGTGGTGTGCGTGAACCAGCGCAGCGCTGGCTGGGAAACGTACGTCGAATAGCGCTCGCAGAACTCGAAGAACCGCGACACATCCCCGGGTCGGAGGTACACATCGTCATCCATGATCCACACATAGCGGTACGGCCAGGGCCGCGGACGGCGCTTCCAGAACTCGAGGAAGCCCTCGAGCTTGTTGTCCCCGCCGTCGCAGTAGTACTCGGCAACATGCTCATCGCGAGGCGGAGCATACCAGCTCACGCAGCAGTCCCAGTTGCGCGAGCGGTCCTCGGCGATCAGGCGGCGATGCAGGGAATCGGCTCCCGCGCGCACGAAGAGCAGGTACGGCCGAGCCATCAGGGGGCGCTCGCGCGGCGCACAAGCGCCTTGAGCTTCGGCCACTCGTTCGGGTACAGGTTGAGCGCTTCGGCCTTGCGGTCGGCGATCGTCGCGAACTCGGTCGCGAGCCCTTCCGCGATGAGGGCCGGGAGCTGATCGGCGAGGGTGCGCGACTGCGGATCGAGCCCCGTGATGAGACCGAGCCCCGTCGGCGGGGCGCCGATCGTGTGCACGGAGAGATCCGGCCGATACTTCTTCAGAAGCACGATGAGCCGCCAGACATCCCCGCTCCAGAAGCGGGTCTCCTGCTCGCGCGTGGCCGTGCGCGCATCGAGTGGATAGCAGTCGTGCACGAAGATGAGCGAGTCGGCCTCGCAGAGCGGCTCGAGGTGCACGAAGTCACGCAGCGCAAAGTCGAAATGGTGCATGCCGTCGATGAAGGCCATGCGAACGCGCTCGCCCCCGAGCTCGGCGAGCACGTCGCGGCGCGCGAAAAATTCGTCGCTGGTCTCGGTGAAGACCCGCTTGCGGTCACCCAGTGGGCGCCGCAAGCGCGGCCCCGGGTCGATCCCGATCGCGCGGGTCGGAGCCTCCGCGAGCTCGAGCGAGTCCCCGCGGGCGACGCCGATCTCGAGGTATGTCGCCGGCCGCAGCTCCCGATGCACGCGGGCGAGCACGCGCAGGTAGTCCTCGCCCGGCAGCTCGAGCTCGGCAAGCAAGCGATGTGCCCGGCTGTAGTCGCACCAGGTGAGCGCGCGCTGGCAGAGCGCGGCGGCCTCCCGCCGGCGCCCGACCCAGTGATTGAGGCGGGCGCGATAGTAGAGGTGCCGCGCCCGGGTGCGCTGGTCAACTGCCCGCATGAGCGTCGTGCTCCGGCGCGAAGGCGCGCCGCATGATCCCGCCGTGCTCCATCGTCCCGCGACCCGTCGAAATGGGACGCGAGAGCTGCTCGGGCACGGGACGATCGAGGAGGCGGTAGAGATTGCCGAGCTGGCGCCGATAGAGCTCATCGAACTGCCTCACGGCCTCCGGTGGATTGTAGTCGCCGAACCACCAGAACCAATCCGAGCTTTCGCAGAGCGCGAGCTGGCGCTCTCGCTCGCGGGACGCTCGAGCCGCAGCGGTTTGCGCCGCATCGAACGCGACCTTCGCGTCGCACAGCAGGTCCCAGGCGGCGTTCTTCGCCGGATCGCCCATCCAGGTCCCGAGCGTGCCGTGCACCCAGCTCCCGGCGACCACTCGCTCGAGCGGGCGCGGCTCGAGCCCGCGCGCCACGCACTCCCCGAGCGTCGTGAGCTCGAGAGCGGGATGCTCGCTCAGCGATTTGTACAGGGAGCTCAGGAAGTAGTATCCGTTGAACGGGTAATACTCCCACGCATTCTCGCCATCGAGTGCGATCAGCACCGCGCGGCCGGGATTGCGGTCCCCGGCGGCGAGCTGCTCGAGCTCGTGGACGAGATTGCTCGCCGCGTCGTCCCCGTGCCACGTGGCATACGTGAAGCCGATGAGGTCGGAGAGCCGATCATCGCGAAAGAACGACTTGAGGCGCCCACCCGGCAGCTGATAGGGCCTGAAGAGCGCATCCGGCTCGTCCGCGCGCGCACCGCTCGCCGCGAGGCTTGCGCGCAGAACGTTGCCGCTCGAGGCTGCCCAGCGGAAACCGGCCGCCTCGATGAGTTTCAGTGCCGGCGAGCTCACCGCCCCTTCCGAAGGCCAACACCCGATGGGTGCGACTCCGAAGCAGCGCGTGAAGATGCCCACCGCCTCGGCGAGGTGCCACTGCGCCCGCTCCGCGCCCCCGGGATATCGCGGGTGCTCGGGGAGTGGCGCATCGGGCATCGCCTCGCGCGCGGCCTGAAAGTCGAGCAGCAGCGGCAGGATCGGGTGGGTGTACGGCGTCACCGAGAGCTCGCAGCGGCCCTGCTCCGCGAGGCGCCTGAAGCGCGGGATCACGGCGGCGACGAGCTCGCGAACGATGGCGAGCAGCTCGCGCCGCTGCGCATCGGTGAAGTTGCGGCCCTGCTCCGTGAGGGCTGCGATGCGCACGTCCGAGCGGCGCACCGTCTCCCCGATCCACGCGAGGTGGTACCACGCGGCGAGATCGTAGATGAGCCGGTCGGAGGCATACTGCACGTGCTCCTCCGTCGCGAGCGCTTCCGCCAACGTCGCAAGCTCCCGGTAGGGCGCGAAGCGCTCGATCATGTTCTTGCGATTGGCTCTCAAGCACGCGCGCAGCAGCGCCAAGCGCTCGGCGCCGCGCTCGGGCAGGGGTGCCGGCCCGAGAAGGGCGAGCACCGGATCCGGCAGCGGCTCGCCCAGCTCGAAGTGCCGGGCGATACGCGCGCTCAGATCCTCGAGCTGCTCGAGAAGGATCGGGGTGAAGTTGACGACCGCACGAGCCGCGGGTTGCTGCTCGAGGTGTGCCGCCATGTCCGTGTAGTCCTTGATGGCGTGCAGGTACGTCCAGGGCAGAACGTACTGGCCGGTGAGCGAGTCGCGGTACTGCGGCTGATGCATGTGCCACAGCAGCACGACGGGAAGTCTATGCGGTGGATTCAATGCCCGATCGCTCGCTTCACGACTTGCGCAGCATGTCCGACGTTACGAGCACGACACCTTTCTCCGTCACGTGGAACCGCCGGGCATCGACTTCGCGCTCGAGTCCAATTCGCGTGCCGTCGGGGATCTGGCAGCCTTCGTCGATGATCGCCTGGCGCACGTGACAGTTGCGCCCGATCTCGACGTGCGGCAGGAGCACCGAGGCGTCGACGCTCGAGTGCTCATCGACGCGCACATCGGAGAACAGGAGCGATCCCCGCACCGTCGCACCCGAGATGATGCAACCGCCCGAGACCATGGAATTCACCGCCATGCCGCGCCGACCGTCCTCGTCCAGCACGAACTTCGCCGGCGGGGAATGCACCTGGTAGGTCCAGATCGGCCACTCCCGGTCGTAGATGTTGAGCTCGGGGTCTACGTGAACGAGCTCGACGTTCGCCTCGTAGTAGGCATCGATCGTGCCCACATCCCGCCAGTAGCTCTGCGCCCGCGTCTTCACGTCCTGGAAGGGATAGGCGAACACCTGACGGTGGCCGATCGCCTGCGGGATCACGTTCTTGCCGAAATCGTGCTGCGAAGCCGTATCTGCGGCATCCTCGATGAGCAGTCTCTCGAGCAGGCGCGTGTTGAAGACGTAGATCCCCATCGAGGCGAGGATCGAGTCGGGCCGGTTCGGGAGGGTGTCGGGCGTTGCGGGTTTTTCGGTGAATTTGGTCACGCGGTTCCATTCGGTCGCGGTAAGCACGCCGAAGCTGCGCGACTCGCGCGCAGGCAGCACGACCACTCCGACGGTCACGTCGGCGCCTTTCTCGACGTGGTAGGCGATCATCGGGCCGTAGTCCATCTTGTAGATGTGATCGCCGGCCAAGACGAGCACGTGCTTGGGACGGTGCGAGAGGATCAGATCGAGATTCTGGTAGAGCGCGTCCGCGGTTCCGCGGTACCAGCTCTCCCCGATCTGCTGCTGCGCGGGCACGACCTCCACGAACTCGCCGAACTCGCCGCGCAGGTAGCTCCAACCCTGGTGCACGTGCTGAATCAACGACTGCGCCTTGTACTGAGTGAGGATCGAGATCTGGCGGATTCCGGAGTTGACGCAGTTCGAGAGCACGAAGTCGATGATTCGAAACTTGCCTCCGAACGGTGTCGCGGGCTTGCAGCGGTGCTCGGTGAGATCCTTGAGCCGCTCACCCCGGCCGCCCGCCATGACCACCGCGAGCGTGCCGCTCGTCAGGCGGCTCACGTAGCGTCCGGAGGATGCGCGCGCGGGAGGTCTCGACATGGTGGCTACGATCCGGTGATCGACGCTCCTACGATACCACTGCTCATTGTGATCCCCGCTACAGCCACTTCATGAGGCCGAGCTCGAAGGGATGCGCGAGCAGCTCATGAAACGGATAGATGCGTATCTCCGTCGCAAACTGGCCGCAACACGGCGGCTGGGCATCCAGGGCGAACACCTCCGCCCCGTCGGGCAGTTGCTCGCCGGTCGCCTTGAGCGTCGCGGTCCACAGGCCCGCGGCTTGCGAGCTGCGGTAGGACGACAGTGCCGGGGGCTCGAAGCTCGCTTCGGGCACGCGCCGGCGCGCGACGAACTCCAGCCGCACGTCGCCGGGGGCGAGCCCCGCGAGCGAGGCGGCCACGCGCAACCGCAGGCGGTCGCGCTGCGGCAGCTCGCTCGGCGCCTCGGTGAGGAGGCGCAGGTCCACTTTCGCCCAGAGCTGACGGACGCGCTGCTTCCAGTCGGCGAGCAGCCGGGCCCCCACAAACTCCTGTGCCGCAAGAGCTTGATACTGGCGTGCCGCGGGCTGATAAAGCCCATCGATGTAGTCCTGCAGCATGCGGCGGGTGCTGAACTGCGGAATGACCGTCGTCATGGCGCGCTTGCTGCGCCTCACCCATTCGCCCGAATACCCCTGGCCGCGGCGCTCGTAGTAGAGCGGCAGCACCTCCTCCTCGAGGGTGTCGAGGATCAGCTCGGCCTCGAGCGCATCGCGCCGCTCCGGATCCTGAACGCTGACGGGCGGTATCCCCCAGCCGTTGTCGTAAGCCCACCCCTCCGCCCACCAGCCATCGAGCACGGAGAGGTTGAGCCGCCCGTTGATCGCTGCCTTCATGCCGGACGTGCCGCTCGCCTCGAGCGGCGCGATGGGATTGTTCAGCCAGACGTCCACTCCCGAGACGAGCCAGCGGGCAAGCTGCATGTCGTAGTCCTCGATGAAGACCACCCTCCCCATGAACTCCGGGTCGAGCATGAGCTGCATGATCTCGCGCAGCACGTGCTTGCCGGGCTCATCGGCAGGGTGCGCCTTCCCCGCGAACAGGAACACGACCGGGCGGCCGGGCTTGTGAATGAGCCGGGCGAGACGCTCGCGGTCTTTGAGCAGGAGTGCCGCTCGCTTGTAGGTCGCGAAGCGACGCGCGAAGCCGATCGTGAGCACGTTCGGCTCGTGGGGATCGAGCCAGCGCGTGACGTGACGCCACTGGGCCGCGGAGAGCCCCTTGCGGGCATAGGCGTGCTGCAGGCGCTCACGCACCCCCGCGAGCATGCGCGATTTGACCGACTGGGCGGTGGCCCAGTACACCTCCTCGGGTACCGGCTCGAGCCGTCTCCAGAATTGAGGGTCCGTCAAGCGCTCGCGCCAGTCGGGTCCGAGCCGCTCGTCGAAGAACGCCGCCCAGCTCTGATGCAGGAAGGTCGGCACGTGCACGCCGTTCGTCACGAAGCCGACAGGGTTCTCCTCGGGAAGGATCTCGGGCCACACATCGGCACACAGCCGCGCCGAGACGAGACCGTGCACGCGGCTCACGCCATTCACGCGGCGCGCGCCGCTCAGCGCGAGGCGCGTCATGTTGAACAGCCCGGGGGCGCCCGGCGCGCGCCCCAGCTCGAGCAGCCGCTCGACGGGTACCCCGAGCTCGCGGGCGAAGTCGCCGAAATGAGCGATCACGAGATCGTGGCTGAATGCATCGTGACCGGCAGCGACCGGCGTGTGCGTCGTGAAGACACATTGCGCGGCGACGGCCTCGAGCGCGGCGGAGAGCGTCAGGCCGAGGGCGAGGTGCTCGCGCAGCAGCTCGAGGATGAGGAACGCGGCGTGCCCTTCGTTCAGGTGCCAGACGGCGGGCTGCAATCCGAGTGCGCGCAGCGCCCGCCGGCCGCCGATCCCGAGAATCATCTCCTGGCGAATGCGCGTCGACTCATCGCCCCCGTACAGCCGGTGCGTGATGTCCCGGTCGGAGGGCGAGTTCTCCGGACAGTTCGTATCGAGGAGGTACACGGCCACGCGCCCGGCCTGCGCCTTCCAGAGCTGCGCGACAACCTCGCGCCCTGCAATGCGCACACTGACCGTGAGTGGCGCGCCGGAGGCGCCTGTGACCGGCTCGACCGGAAGATCGCGCGGATCGTGCTCGGCGTACTCGGCGTGCTGCACGCCGTCGTTATCGACCGTCTGGGTGAAATAGCCCTGACCGTACAGGAGCCCGACTGCGACGAATTGGATGCGGTCGTCGCTCGCCGCTTTGCAGTAATCGCCAGCGAGGATGCCGAGTCCGCCGGAGTAGATCGGGAAGCTCTCGTGAAAGCCGTACTCGGCGCAGAAGTAGGCGATGGGCGGAGTGGTCTGCGACGGCGCGGGTGTCTCGAGATACGCATCGAAGGTGCGCAGCACCTCGCCGTACCGGGTGGAATAGACGGGATCCTCGGCGGCGTGGTCGAGCTTCTCCTGATCGATGCAGCGCAGCAGCAGGCGGGGGTTGCCACCGACCTGCTCCCAGAGCTGCGGATCGAGATCCTCGAACAGCGCCCGGGTCGGTCGATGCCAACTGAAGAAGAGGTTTCCGGCGAGCTGCGGCAGCCGACTGAGCGCGGCCGGAATGACCGGCGTCACCTCCAGAAGCGCATCTCGCATGGAATCTCAGGCCACTTGAACCCACGAAAAAGGCGCGCAGTCTAGCATCACCTCGGTCGTGTTGCAGTGCAGCAACGTCGCCTCCGGCCACCCACGGTAGACTGAGGGGATGATCGAGCACAACGCATCAGGTGTGTGCCTGACGGGGAGAATTCTCGCGGCATGTGGCGCCGCGCTCGGCTCCGCGCTGTTGGGCCCTGCCGTGCTTGGCCTCCTCGGCCTTGCGGCGCTCGGGGGCCTGGCATCCGATGCGACCGGCCGCGAGCTCGCGGGGCTCGTACGCCCCGCCGGCTGTCTTCCCGACGGAAGCGGCTACTTCCGCGCGCGCATCCGGGGGGCGATGACTCTCGATCTCGATTGGCACAACACCGAGCTCGAGTGTGCAGGCGGCGCCCGCGCCCAGGGCGGAGTGCGCTTGAGCTTTGCGGGCCCACTCGGGACGAGCGGACGGCACCTGCGCCTCGTGTTCGGGGTGAGCGAGCTCGCTCCGGGTGCCGAAGTCGAGCCGGGCGGAAGCCGCAAGTCGGTTCCGACGTGGCACGCGCTACCCACCAACCTCACGGTGATCGTCGAGGGCGCGCAGCGACTCTTCGCCACGCGCGGCGACGATAAGTGCACGATGGATAGCTTGAGGCTCGAGCCGCTCCGTGGGCCGCCCGGCTCGGGTGTATACCGCGCGGTGGCACGCGGATTCTGCATAGGCCCCGCGAGCGGCATCACACGCAACGAGCGCATCATCCTCACGCGATTCGATTTCGCCGGACGTATCGTCCTCGATCGCGACGCGCTAAGCTCACCGCCGAAATGAGCGCCGCGCCCGAGCGACAACCGCTGGCAGCCGCCGGCTTCGAGGCCTTGAGGCGCGGCGATGCAGATGCCGCGCGGGATCTCTTCAAACAGGCGGTCGCCGGAGCGGGGGCTCCCACGGATGCGTGGTTTGGTCTTGCGCTCGCGCACCGCAGGCTCGGTGCAGCCGACGAGGAAGGCTCAGCGCTCGAGCAAGCGCTCGCGCAAGACCCGAATCATCTCCCTGCCCTCATCGCCAAGGGAGATCTCCACGTCCGTCTAGGCGATGAGCGCGCCGCCTCGGCCTATTACGCGACGGCGATCCGCGCCGCATCGCAGCGGCCGAACCTCGCCGCGGAGTGGCGCGCCGAAGTCAGGCGCATCCAAGGGGTGCGCGAGACGCTGATGCGCAAGTTCGAGGCGGATCTCCTCGAAGCGCTCTCCGCGCGGGGCCTGGGGGCTCCGGGCACCGAGCGCGTCGCTCGTGCGGTCGACCTGCTGCTCGGCAAGCGGCAGCTTTTTCTGCAGCAACCGAAGTACTTCTATTTCCCCGAGCTGCCTCAGGTCCAGTTCTACGACCGAGGGGACTTCCCCTGGGCCCCCGAGCTCGAACGGCACACGCAGGAGATCCGCTCCGAGCTCGAGGGGATTCTCGCAACCCGAGCGGGGTTCGTCCCCTACATTCAGCGCGCCAAGAATCGCCCGATGGTCAACCCCAATCCCCTCCTCGACAGCCTCGACTGGGGAGCGTGCTACCTCATCAAAGACGGGACCGAGGTCCACGAGAATGCCTCGCGATGTCCCCGCACGATGGCGGCGCTGCGGCAAGCGCCCCTCTGCCGGATCGCGGGACGCACACCGTCCGTGCTTTTCTCGATGTTGCGACCGGGAACGCGCATCCGCCCGCACCATGGCTTCACGAACGCACGGCTCATCTGTCACCTGCCGCTCATCGTGCCGCCCCAGTGCGCACTGCGTGTGGGCAACGAGACCCGGCCGTGGCGCGAAGGGGAGCTCACGATCTTCGACGACAGCATCGAGCACGAGGCATGGAACCTCTCCGCCGAGATCCGGGTGGTTCTGCTGTTCGACATCTGGCGCCCAGAGCTCATCGCGGAGGAGCGGGGCTTGGTCGCCGCCGTGCTCGAGGCTGCGCAGGGGAATGGCGTGGAACGGCAGGCTTGGACCGACTAGGAGCTCAAAACGTGACTCACCGGCTGACATCCGCTCTCACGCTGCCCGTCGCGCTCGCGGCAATTGTCTCACTCGGTGTACTCCTCCGGCCCCCGGTGGCGCGTGCCCAGAGCGAGCCCCTGCAAGACCTCTCGACCTTTCCGCGCACGACGCTCGAGATCGTGAGCGGCTCGGTAACTCACCGCTTCAAGGTGTGGGTCGCCAACACGGAGGGACGCAAGACCCAGGGCCTGATGTACGTGCGCGATCTGCCGGCGGATGAGGGCATGCTCTTCACGGACTGCTGCTCCGGCATCTGGATGAAGAATACCTACATTCCCCTCGACATCGTGTTCGTCGGCACGGCTGGCCGCATCGTGAAGATCGCAGCGCGCGCGAAGCCCTTTGACCTCACCACGATCAGCGCGGAGCAGCCCGTCGAGGCAACCGTCGAGCTGAAAGGGGGCGAAGCGGCCCTCCTCGACTTGAAGCCCGGCGACCGGGTCGTGTGGCGCGCACCGGGCGCCCGCTGAGCGGACGGTCGGGCGTACGCGCAAACCCGTGCGCATGACCCGCGTCGGCTGATCGGAGAGTCGGGGTGATCAGGGCGGAGGATCTCTCGCAGTCTCCGACGTGGTTCCCGCTCGAGCTCACCGGTCCGGAATCGGTGCGGCTGATTCGCCTGGACGAGGCGGCCTATCGCGCCGCGAGCTTTCTCGACCAGAGGATTCTCGCCGCAAGTCCTGAGGAGACGCTCTGCAGCACCGAGGTGCTGCGCGCGGCGGCCGCCGAGCTTGCACCCGCGCTCAACTACATCTTCCACATCGGACACGTCGGCTCGACGCTCATCTCGCGGCTCATCGGGGAGCACACGCGCTTCTTCTCGCTCCGGGAGCCGGCGCTGCTGCGGGAGATGGGCGCGGGAGGGGAACCTGCACCGGGCGAGAGTACCGCGCCGCTACGGACGGAAGCGCTCAGCCTCGGCGTGCTGCTGCGGCTTCTCGCGCGCACCTTTCATCCCGGGCAGCGCGCCGTGGTCAAGGCGTCGAGCTTCGTGAGCGAGACCGCCCCGCTCATCCTCGCAGGCTCCGAGAAACCGGCAGCCGTCTTCATGTACGCACAGCCGGCCGCCTACTTGCGCGGCATCCTCGGCGGCCCGAACTCGCGCATCGAGGCGCAGCGGCTCGCCCCGTCTCGCCTCAAGCGGCTCGTGCAACGGCTGGGTCCGGGGGAGTGGCAGGCAGGCCTGCGCTCCGAGGGCGAGTACCTCGCGATGAGCTGGCTCTGCGAGATGACCGCACTGAATGAGGCAGCGAGCGCTCCGGGCGAGGGTGACCACGCGGCGCGCACACGCGTGCTGTGGGTAGACTTCGATGCCTTTCTGGCCGATCCCATCTCGGGGCTGTCGGAGATCGTCCGGGCGCTCGGCGGCTCACCGGGTGCGCGCGAGATAGAAGAACTTGTCACCGGCCCGCTCATGCGCCAGTACTCCAAGGCGCCCGAGCATGCCTACGATGCAAACTTGAGACAGCAGGTGCTCGCCGCCGCGGAGCGGCAATACGGCGCGGAAGTGCGGCGCGGCATGGACTGGCTGCAGAACGTCGCGGTACGCCACCCAATCATCGGGCAGGTGCTCGAAAGCCGCGAACCGAGGCGGCAGGCGATTCCTCGCCTGCCGCCTCGTTGATCGAGCTGCCGATCTGCGCCGGCTTCAGATCGCTCAGGACCTCAGAAGTCCGCGGTGACCTCTGCGAACAGGTACCGTCCGATATCGTAGTACCCCGGGAAGGTGTTGCCGCTGCCAAACGGCGGCGCCGGGATGTCCGTCGCGCCGATGAGCGGCGGCTGCTTGTCGAGGATGTTGTTGCACCCCAGTCGCAGCGTCACCTTATTGGCGAGCTTGACCGCAGCCGTCAGATCGAAGTAGCTGATCGAGGGCAGGTACGCATCGGTGTTGGAGATCCCGCCGTTCGCGATCGTGGCTGTCGTCGGAGCCGCGAGGTTGGGATTGGAGCTCAGCTCTTCCAGACGCGTGGGACCAATGTAGCGCCAGTTGAGCGTGACGCTGATCGCCTGCCAGGGGGTATTCCAGGTGTTCGACCAGCGGTGCTTCCAGCGAGGCGCCGGCACGCCGAGGCCCGTGTCGCCGCTGCAGGCCGTGCCATAAAGGCCTGCACAGTCGTATTCGAACTGCGGCTCGCCCGCGGCGGGAGAGAAGTAATAGTGCTCCATGTAGGTGCCGACCATCTCGCTCTGGAGTCCGCCCCAGTTATCGAAATGGTAGTTGTAGGCGATATCGACATCGACGCCCTTTTCCTGGAGCAAGCCAGCATTCACCAGCGTGTCGTCGATAAAGCCGCTCGTCTCGGCCCACAACGTACCGCCGGGACCGCGATGGATGGCGTCGCAAGCCCCCGCAAGGTCGGCAACCCCGCACTCGTAGAGGATCACGCCGCCGCCGATCGGGTTGATCACGCCCTCGATCTTCACGTCGTAGTAGTCGAACTGCGCGCGGAAGTTCGGCAGCACCGTCGGGGTGAACTCGATGCCGATGTCGGTCGTGAGGGCCGTCTCCGGCTTCAAGTTCGGATTGCCACCCAAGAGGCCGTTGTACTGCGCCGCGGTATTCG
>Ga0335074_10002502_pt1 | contig 25052 bp, 20 predicted proteins | sample Lox_Sample_23_FD_206715 | JGI IMG/M metagenome (GOLD analysis project Ga0335074, IMG submission 206715) | Soil microbial communities from Loxahatchee National Wildlife Refuge, Florida, United States - Lox_Sample_2.3 | ecosystem: Environmental > Terrestrial > Soil > Wetlands | place: USA... | reverse complement strand
GCGCCGGTCCCGTTCAGCCAGCGAATAGGTAGGCACGTCCATGTCGCTCCTCACTCCTGTCTGGCATTCGCCACTGCTTCAGCTTGATAGCCCCACCCCGCCGGCAACCAGTGCGCCCAGTACCAGATCGCAGTGAATTCCTCATCACCACGGCGATGCACTCTGCACCAGCTCACGGTGCTAGCCGGCGCGCTGAGGAATCCATCCGAGCCCGGTGCTTCAGGCACTAGCCGCGACCGTGACGGCTGGCCGAAGTTAGCGGTATCACCAACGGCATTTCGCCAGGCAGAGCGTTGGTTACGCTACATGCCTGATCATCTCTCGCCGCTCTGTCGACGCCTGGCCGTTGGTAGGTGTGGTAAGCGCGAGCCGCTGAACATCGCCGTCGCCCAACCCCAGTGTGCTGCAGGTGATGTGGCAGGCAATGCTGCTCGCCACGCGCTCCTCGTCCGCGCCGCGGGGGCACGCGTCGTCGTGTTCCCCGAACTGTCGTTGACCGGTTACGAACTCGCGGATGCCCCGGCGGCGGCGAAAGCGGAGCGCACGTCGATCATCCGGCGGCCGATGATCACCGAGGTCGCCTTGTGACGCCGCTGACCGCGCTGAAGGTGACGACGATGGCGATCAGGTAGCCGATGGAGGCCAGGATCATGGGCAGCCGCAGATGCGGCAAGCCCGCGGCCGATGCATCCACAGTGGACCGTTGCAGCGCGGTGCTGCCAAGCAGGGCAACACCGAGCGCGCCGCCGGCCTGACGCGCGGCGTTGAGGGTAGCGGCGCCGAGGCCCGGCCGCGCCCAACGCGACCCCCGTCATCGCGGGCATGCACAGGCCGACGCAGCCCATGACCGCGCCGAACACGGCGAGCGCCACCGCGCCCAAGTGGTCGCCCCAGGCGGCCAGCAACAAGTGCCGAGCAGCCCGCCGGACAGCTCTCCAGGTGGGTCCAGATCAGCGTAGAAGGTGGAGCCATTTCAGGGATCTGGCCCCAATTTCGAAATTGGGGCCAGATCCCATTTCAGAGTGGCATGGCCACAGCCCGGACCCTCGTGCGCTTTTCCCGCGGACCAGGAACCGGCCGAACTGCCCTGACTCCCAGTGCAGGCCAACGACCAAGAACCCCGGTGCCCGTTGTGCGCCTGCCAGGAGCATACGCTGCGGCTGCCGGCTGCCGTTGATCAGAGCACTCATGCCGCCGTCTCGCCCGGCATCGGCGAGGTAGGGAGACGCCCGCAGCCCGAGTAACCCGGGGCCGTCCTGGTGCTGCCTTGCGCAACAGCATGCCGTTGCCCGGAACCTGTCCCGCTCGGAAACCCGGTTTCGTTCTGTGAGCTGTGGTTTTGCTGCGGGATCAGAGCCGTGGCTGGGACCATCTCGGGATGCTGCTGTCGCTCGTTTACCGCTCGGTGGGGTGCCTGCTGGGCCTGCTGGCGGTGCTGGTCCGGTCTGACCTGTCCAAGGATGCCGAGTTGCTGGTGCTGCGCCATGAGAACCAGGTGCTGCGCCGCCAGCTCGCTGGTCGGCTGCGGTGGGACCATACCGACCGGGTCTGGCTGGCGGCGTTGTCGCGGCTGGTGCGCCGCCGCCGATGGGCGGAGGTCTTCCCGGTCACCCCGGCCACCATCCTGCGCTGGCATCGTGACCTCGTCGCCCGCAAGGGGGACTACAGCAGCCGGCGTCGGCCAGGACGGCCGTCCACCGGGACCTCGGTCAAGGCGCTGGTCATCCGGATGGCGCGGGAGAACCCGGACTGGGGTCACCGGAGAATCCAAGGTGAGCTGGCGCGGCTCGGGCATGCGATCGCCGCGTCCACGGTGTGGGAGATTCTGCACGCCGCGGGCATCGAGCCTGCGCCCCGACGGGCTGGGGCCAACCTGGCGGGAGTTCTTGACAGCCCAGGCCCACGCGATCATCGCGTGCGACTTCCTGGTGGTGGAAACGGTGCTGCTGAAGCGGATGTACGTGCTGGTGTTCATTGAGCACGGCACCCGGAGGCTGCACCTGGCCGGGGTGACCATACGACCGACCGCGGCATGGGCGGTGCAGCAGGCACGTAACCTCGCCATGGACCTGGATGACCGCCTCGGCACGCTGCGGTTCCTGATCCACGATCGCGACCCGGTCTTCACCGCTGCGTTCGGAGAGGTGTTCGAGGCCGAAGGACTGCGGGTCATCACCACATTGCCGAGGACGCCTCGGATGAACGCCACTTGTGAGCGCGTCATCGGGACCCTGCGCCGCGAGTTGCTGGACCGGACCTTGATCCTCGGTGACCGCCACTTGGACCTGGTGCTCCGGGAGTACGTGATCCATTACAACGGTCACAGGCCGCACCAGTCCCGGCGGCAGCGGCCCCCGGACATCGAAACGCAGCCCAGCTGGGATGGAGCCGACCTGCGGTCCGTCCGCCGAAGGCCCGTCGTTACAGGGCTGATCAACGAATACCACCGCGCCGCGTAATCCCAGCTCAGGCCGCGTAATTCAATATTCGAGCGGGACACCCACCGGATCCGCGACGGCCCCCACCCCGGGTGCTCCCGCCGTAGGCCCGCGATCCGCGCCTCCACCACCGCGGGCATCTGATGCGGGCACGACGCCGGCCGCGAGGACCGGTCCGCGAGCCCCGCCAGGCCGCCCGCCGCATAGCGGGCCAGCCACTCATGCACCGTCTGCCGCGCCACCCCAAACTGGCGGGCACCTCCGTCACCGGCGCGCCGCCCTCAAGGACTTCCAGCACCGCCCGGTACCGCTCCACGACACCCAGCTCCACCAGCACACCCGGCCCCTTCCGCCGCGATCACCCTGTTGATCGCAGCCAAGCGCCACGCATGCGGAAAACCCGGGAACCCGTTCGGAGTGTCGCCCACCTACCGGAACTACTGTCAGCCAGCTACCGGAACCGCGTCCGCAAAGTGTCGCCCGGGAACCAGAACCACGGTGTCAAGCATCTACCGGGATCGCACAGTGCGCGCGAGCAACCACGGAGCAACCACGGGGACAAAACGGGCGCGCAAAAAATAACCTGGGGCGGCAAAACCCCAGGTCAGTACGGGTGCGCCGCCAGGGACTCGAACCCCGAACCCGCGGATTAAGAGTCCGCTCCTGCATTCGCTTATTCTTCTTGAGCTGCTGTCAAATAATGCTAGCACGTGCCGGGACCTGCCATTCCGTCCGGTCGTCGGAAGCCGCTGCGCGCCCCGGATACCGGATGCTGCCGGCGCGTACCGGGGCATCCGAGCAACCATCGAGCAACCATCGATATGGAGTGGTCTAGACCACTATAGCCGAGGGCATCTGAGGCACAGCCCAGAGGGGGCTGTAGGAATCGTCGGCAAAGGTACAGGCGCTCGCTGCGGTGCAATGTGCGAGCTGTGATCCAGGTCTGACGCGAGCTGTCGACACGCTTCGTGATTCCTGCTGGCAATGTGCCCGATCCGTTGACCCTGATCGCGACGGGCCTGCAAATCCGGGCTGGGGCTGTCGGCGCGTGCTTCACCGGGAGCCCTGCCCAGGATGGCGCCTAGCGCCTGTGAATGAGGGCGTCGTGAGCGAGTGCGAAGACGAGGGCGGCGAGGCCGACCAGGTACTGGTCCGTGGTGTGCGCGTTGGCGAGGGTGGTGGCGATGACCACGGCCAGGGGCGGGATGCCGCCATGGAGGCACCCGGGCTCGGGGGACGTGGGGGACGAGGCCTTGCTCACTGGGCTGGTCCTTTCTCAGAGGCCGGCGGGGTGCCGACTTCCCGAGGATGGAGCCGCGTGCCTCTGCGCGAAGGCGCGCGTGCGTTCAGCCGGAATCTTCTTAGTCTTCGTTCGCGGGTGCGCCGGAGATTTCGGCGAGGTCGTCGTACAGGGTCGTTTGCGAGGGCTTGCCGGGGACATGGCGCTCCTCTGCCTCGAGCCTCCGCTTCAGCTCGCGCCGGAGCCGCCCGCCCGGCGTGCGGTCGGAGTAGTCGTAGGTGTTCAGGATCTGCGGGACGGTGACAGCCGGGTCGTCGGCGAGGATCTCAGCGAGGACTTCGCGGCGGATCACGGTGGCGCGCGGTGGCTTGCGCCCTGTTCCCTCGGCGTAGGGCACGTGGAGCTCTTGGCCGCCGCTGTCGGCTCGGATGTGCTTGCGGATGCGGTCGGCATTGCGGGCCATGGCATCGGGCCGGCCGTCACGGGCGCTGGCTGACCGGCCGTCCGGGGCGAACGCGGAGACACCGGGCGGCTGGATCTGGGCGGCGAACTCGTCGATCTTCCCGTCCCACGGGATCTCATAGCCCAGTACGGGGAGGAGGAGCAAGGTAGCGAGGACCGCCTGATCGCCTTCCCACTCATGGTCCAGTGGCACCCCAGCGTCGTGCAGTACGGTGGTGATCGCGCGGACGAGCTGGTGGAAGGCCGCCGCGATATACCCGGCTTGCCGTCGCTCGTGGTCGGTCAAGGGCCAGGGGGCTGGCCCCTCCGGGTCGAACGGGTTCGGCTCCTGCGACCCGTCGGGATATAGTGCCCCGATTCCGCAGACACGCCAGCAGAACCGCATGCACTGGACCTGGTCGACCATGTGCGGGAGAAGCGGTGCTGTGACCGCGACCGCGCTTGGGCGCGCCGCGTCAAGGGCGCTCCGCACGGCTGGGTGCGCGATCCAAGACGACGCAGCCGCCCGCGCGTACTTCTCCTCTTTCCTGAACAGGGGCCCGACCTTCTCACCTTCCACCCGCCGAGTATCCCGCAAACGGCCAGCAGAGCCGTGTCGCGGATCCCGAACCTGGACTAAGAGGGGCGGAGCCAGACCGTGCCGGGGCATCCGAGCAACCATGGAGCAGCCATCGGCGGACATAGGTCTAGACCAATATGGGCGAGGGTGTCCGGGGCGTGCCAGGAGAGGCTGTGGCCGTCGTCGGCAGAGGTACAGGTGCCCGGGACGACGTGACGTGGTAGCTGCTGCCGGCGTCCGGCAAGGGGTGCCGACACGCTTCGTAGTTCCTGCTGGGTAGTTCCTGTTGGCAGTGGCCCCGGTCCTGTCGTATGGCGCGCATTCAGTGTTGCGGGCTTCGTGCTAAGCGTGGTCATGAGCAGTCCCGCGGCCGAGGGCTGGCTCTTGTGTGCCCGCTAGGTAAGGGAACCAGAACCGCTTGGTGCTTGGCCGGTGCGGCGCACGCAGGTTACGCTCGGCGTGCGGCTGGTCACGGTCGGAGGTGTGCGTGGGCGGAACGCTGGAGCCGGGGGCGCGCCGCCCGGGGGAGGTTGTCCGGACGGCACGGGTCCGGAGCGGGCTGACGCTGGCGGAGCTGGGAAACCGGACGGGGTACTCGGCGGCTCAGGTCTCGCGGTATGAGCGGGGCGTGACTCCGCTGACTGACGTGACGGTTCTGCGCCGGTTCGCACGTGCGCTTGCGATCTCTCCAGGCGAGCTGGGCTTGGCCGTGACCGGGCCGGGCGGCGGCTCCTATCGTGCCCGGACGGCTGGGGCGAGTGGCGTGCCCTCGCGGCTGGTGCCGTCTAGGGTTGCCGGTGAGCCTGGGGGAAGGGACGACGACGTGCGCAGACGGCAGCTCCTGGCGGCGCTGGGCGCGGCAGCGGCCACCGCGGCGGGCAGCCGGGCCGCTGCTGCGGTTCCCAGGGTCGCGCCCAGAAGCGGCACTGAGGTCGGGGAGCTGCTGGTCAGCCAGGTCCGGGACGCGATGCTTGGCCTTGCGCCGGCTCCTGCGCGGGTGTCGGCGGACGCTGTGCGCGCCGGGCTGGACGGTGCCCTGGCTGACTTCCGTGACAGCCGGTACCGGCGGCTGTCAGTGAGCCTGCCCCGGCTGATCTCCGCCGGCCACGTGCTGGCGGCCGACGGCGGGGACTCCGGGCAGCGGAACGCTCTGCTGGCGGGGATCTACACGCTGACCACGCGGATGCTGATCAAGCTCGACGACCAGCAGCTCGGGTGGATGGCGGCCGACCGCGCCTGCGTGCTCGCCTCCGGCGGCGGCGATCCGCTGGCCGTGGGTGAGGCGGCGCGGAACCTGGCGGTGCTGGCACGCAAGGCCGGCTGGCACGAACAGGCGTCGTCCATCGCGCTGGCCGCCGCGACGAGCCCGCTGCTGGCCGGCCCGGGCCCGCGCCTGGCAGCGGAGCGGGGGCTGCTGATCCAGTCCGCCGCCTACACCGCCGCTCGCGGGGGGGACCGGGACGGGATGCGGGAGCTGACCGACGAGGCCGCGTCGGTCGCGGCGCAGTCAGAGGGCCGGGCGCTGCTGCGTGATCACGGCGGCGGGTTCAGCCCCGTGACGGTGGAACTGCACCGGGTGTCGGCGGAGAACTACGTCGGCGATCCCGGCGCGGCGGTCGCGGCGGCGCTGCGGATCGTCCCGGCGAGCCTGCCGACGACCGAGCGGCGTGCCCGGTACTGGACGGACACGGCCCGCGCGTACGCGAACTGGGGGCGGCGCGAAGAGTGCGTGAGCGCGCTGCTGGCCGCCGAGCGGGAAGCGCCGGAGGAGACGCACGCCCGCCCGGCGGTCCGTGACCTGGTATCGAGCCTGCTGCTCACCGGGCGGACCGGGCCGGAACTGCGCGGCCTGGCCACACGCTGCGGCATCACCTGACCAGTTCGGGCTCTGCGCCGGAGAACGGGGCGCGGAACATCCGGGCGAAGCTGCCAGGGCCGTGCCGGGCATCCAGCCAGGTTTGCAGCGGGGCGAGGTCGCCGCTGATCATGGCGGCGACGATCTGGCTGTGGGCGTCGGCAGGACTGCCGTCGAGTTCGCTCAGGAGCGCACGGTACCGAAGCGTGACCGTGCGGCCGAACCTGCCCAGGGACCGGGCGTACGGGTGGTCTGACAAGAGCGCGGCCCCGATGTCGTCGGCGGTGACGGTGCCCGTGACGTCGGCGAAAGCCAGACCTGGCACGTCTGCTTCAGAATCTACGGCGGTGATGCCGCAGGATTGTGCGGCCTGCCGGGCGATGGCGGTGGCCTCGGTGTCGGTGGCTCCCTCCATCACGATGCCGAGGTTGCGGGTGGGGCCGTCGCCGGGGACGTCGGGGGCGGAGTAGGTGCGCCCGTCGGGCTGGCGAAAGTTGATGCCGTACTGGACGCGGGCGATCTCGCCCCGGTCGGTCAGCCGGTAGCGGCGGAACGTCGCGTAGTGCAGGCAGTCATGAGCGTAGGAGCGAACCAGGTCCAGCGCGGCGGCCTGCGGCGAGACCGGAGTATGGCCGGTGAGGTCGCCGAACACGGTGACGGCGGCGTCCATCTGGATGTGCCGGTAGCCCTGGGCGGGGTGGTGGAACCCACCGTGACCGCGTGCCGTGCCCGGCCTGGCCACCGAACCGGTGCCGGCCCACACGCGCTCCAGCGGCAGCAGCGCACCGATGCCGAGCTGCTCATAGCGGGCAGCCATGATCGCGTACCCCCTGTGAAACACCTCCGGGTCGATGATCCCGGCGGTGAGCACGTCGGGGAGCGGGTGCCCGATCACCTCGGGCAGCCGCATCGGCGGCGGGCTGGCGCGGAAGCAGGCCAGCAGCAGGTGCAGGTGAGCGCACTCTGCGGTAGTCCCGTCAAGGTGCTCGCCAGGGGGCATGAGGGTCATGGAAGCCTCCGAAAGCAAGAGGGGTTGGTGACCCGATCGCACCACCGCCGAGCGTCCTGGTGGCGGCGGCTGTCATGGCATGCAAGCGGTTTGCACGCCATGCAAACCGCGTATGCGGTCCGTCACCGTGGCGCTACCATGAGCGGCAGCGAAAGGCGGTGACCAATCCGGTGAACGACTTGCTGACCCGGCTGTGGCGGCTCGGGAAGCCGCTGCAGTGGCGGTTCCTGTGGCTTGTGCACGCTAAGTTCATCTGCGGCATCACCGGTGTCGTCCGCGACGACCACGGGCGCGTCCTCCTGCTCCGCCACCGGCTCTGGCCGCCTGACCGCCAGTGGGGCTTCCCCACCGGCTACGCCAGCAAGGGCGAACGGCACGAGGACACCATCGCCCGCGAGGTCCGCGAGGAAACCGGGCTCACCGTCAAGGCAGGGCGGCTGCTGAAAGTCCGCAGCGGCTTCCGGTACCGGATCGAGGTCTACTACGAGGCCGTCCTCGTCGGCGGACTGGACGGCCTGACCCTCGACCCGAGGGAAGTCCTCGAAGCCCGCCTGTTCAGCTCCGCCGACCTGCCAGACGGCATGCCCGAAGCCCACCGTGAACTCGCCGGTAGCCTCTGAACGCAGCAACACGATCAGTTTTGGCTTCTGGATTCCTGCAGGTCAGTGTCCGCGTCTGCCGTGTCTTTCTGATCAGGCTCGCCAATCAGTCACTCGGGTGCCCGTGAAAAGTCAGGCTAGGCGTGAAATACCAGGTCAGCAGCTGAGTAAGGGGATGGCGCAGCATTCTCCGTGTATCTGCTATTACTGGCGTCTACACCGCCACGCTTACATCGGTTAGGTTCGTCATAGGGGCGCTATGTTCTTTGCCTGGTATCGGGACGGTGAACCATTTCAGGGGCCATCGTGATCAGGATCCGCTTTAGCGGGCTTCCCGTACTTCGAGGCCAGCAGGTAATCGGTCATTCCTGGCAAGATTAATTACCCTGGCTCTCAGGGACAATACGGCTGGCGCTTGCGCAAAATCCACGCATCCGTCCGGGACGGCAACCTGGCCGGTCATGGCCGGATGGCCCGTGCATGCTGAGCTGCGGGTGAGGGTGGAGAAGCCGTTGCTAAGCTGGGCGGATTTCGCTGGCTAGGTGCTCGGCTTCCTGGAAGAGACGGCCGGTGAGCCGCCGCTGCCTTTTTTGGCACGATCTTCGGCTCGAAGCTGGATTCCCGGTCGCGCGGCACTGAGATTTCCACTGGCCCGGCCTCGGTGAGCACGGTCTTAGCGCGGTAGCCATTCCGGGAATTCCGCCGTCGCGGTCGGCCGGGTCGTGCTTCGCGTAGTCGAGGTGGTCATCCATCTCGCCCTCCAGCGCGCCCTCGACCACCATCTTGGGCTCGGGCTCGCTGCGTGACTGGCCCATGGAGAAGCCGATGCGGGACGTGAACACGATCATGCTGCCGCCGATCGGCAACGAGGCCTCCTGGGCACGGGCGGGGAACTTCGTCGCCCTGCACGCCGAGCCGGCCCCCGTGGGTGCCGATTACTCTGTCACGGTCGCTGACCTTGTCTTGTCTCTTGTCCTTAATGAGGGACAGGCAAGTTCGGCATCCGGCTGCGCGCGGGCTTCACCGTCGGGCACTGTCGGCACCTGTGACACTACGATTCGCCTACCTGGCGGTGCTGCGCCTGTTCGGCTGGCTCGCCCTGCTCGCCCGCTCCGATCACGCCAAGGACGCCGAGATCCTTGTACTGCGTCATCAGGTCGCCGTGCTCCAGCGCCAGGTCAAGACCCCCGAGGTTTCGTGGCCGACCGGGCGGTGCTGGCCGCGCTGGCCCGGATGTTGCCTGGCAGCCAGCTGCGCCTGATCGTCTCCCCGCGCACCCTGCCGCGCTGGCACGCTAATCTCGTCCGGCGGCACTGGTCTTACCCGCCCCGCGCCCCGGGACGTCCCCGGGCCACGCCGTCCGTGCGCGCTGGTGCCGGAGATGGCCCGGGACAATCCGGGCTGGGCTGCCGGCGCGTCCACGGCGAGCTGGCCGGGTCGGCGCCGTCGACCGTGTGGGTAGATCCTCAAGGACGCAGGCATCGACCCCGCACCCAGGCTCCGGGCAGTCACGGCGGGCGTTCCTGGACGCCAAGACGATCGTGGCGGCGGATTTCTTCCACGTTGACACCGTGCTGCTCCGCCGCCTGTACGTGCTGTTCATAGTCGAGCACGGCACCCGGCGGGTGCATCTGGAAGGGATCACCGCCCACCCGACGGGGGAATGGGTGACGCAGCAGGCACGCAACCTGATGATGCACCTCGACGATCACACTGGCAGCTTCAAGTTCCTCATTCGGGACCGCGACGCCAAGTTCACCGCCGCGTTCGATGCCGTACTCGCGGTAGCAGGGATCCCCATTATCAGGACGCCAGTGCGGGCGCTTGGTGCCAACGCGATCGGGGAGCGGTGGATTCCCGGCGCCCAGCGCGAGTGCATAGACCGCATACTGATCACCAGCGAGAGGACGCCGACAGTTGGTGCCCAGTAGAATTCTGCTTTGCGTCGTAACTGTGTGGGGCACACACTCCTTGGAGTGGTTGATTCAAGGCGAGAGAGTTGCACAAGTGACCGAGGATGAGCTTCGCAGCCTGCTCAGCGGACTGGAGCAGGGCTTGGCGGGGACTGACCTGTCATCGCTGGTGGATCAGGAGCGGATCGCTGCGGCTGAGGGTAAGGCCGAGGAACCTACGGCTGAGGACATCGAAGATGTCCGCCAAGAACGGGCCTTGCGGGGGCTGAAGCGGACCTCTGGCCCGAGGTCTGGTGACGTTCGTGTACGTCCGCTTGACACGAGTGAGCGGCTTGCCCACTTGCTGGACCTTCTGGAGGTGGCGATAGGTGGCTCCTATGCCATCGAGACGCACCTACGCCAGGATCTGAAGACCGCTCTCGGTGAATCTTCTGCCGCGCAAACGGTCGATGAGCAGGCGGTTCATGAATGGAACGGCCAGGTCGTGTTCGCAGTGCCTGCTGAATCTGGCATTGAGGTTAGCGATCAACCTGAGTGGAGTCTTCCGGATCAGGCGACGCTGGAGCGGCGAGAGGCGGTAGTGCGGCGGGTTATCCTGCTCATCAATCAAATTAGGAGCGAGGCCGGACTACCCCGCAGCGATTACCTGCAGCTTTCGAGCGCCGATGATAGTGTGAACTTTGACCCGGAATTTCCAGGCGGCTGGACATGACGGTTCCAAACGCGGCGACGCCCTCAGCTCTTTTGGCGAGTTTGCTTGCTCAACTTCCTGCGGCGATTTCTGCAACGATATCCACGTCAACGAGAGGGGGCTATCTCTACGAGGCATACCTATTTGGTGTCGTCTTGCGGGCTTCCCGCTTGGCGGGCTTTAGCGTCGCGTTCGAGGATAGGGACGGCGTGGCGTCAGTGCTTCGGTTGAGAGGCGCGCCGGGCCGACTGCCTATTCCGGGAGACCCGGGGATGCGCTGGACTCATGCCGTTCTGTCGTGTCCTGAACGCCCGGCTTTGGAAGTGCACACTGCGGTCAGTGTGGTGGGCAAGTCGAAAGTGGTGCACGAGGCGGACGTGCTGATGCTTCCCCAGGTTGACGCCGAACGCTGTAGAAATTTCGACCTTGATCCACGGGGCAGTGACGCGGAACTCACGATCGAAGCGAAATATTATACGGATGCGGTCGGCCTCGGTGAAGGACGGGAATTCCTCGGCTTGAGTTCTGATGTTAACGCCAGGAACAAGATGTTTGTCGCTACTCTGGCTGGAAACTCGGTAGTAAGTCTCTTCGCGGGGCAACGCCCTGTTGTGCAATACGATATCGGAGTTCTTCCTGGCCGAAATGGCGAGGCGAGTCTTCTGGGTATCGTGCAGCGTGTATTGCGAAATTATCGATCGAGTCGAAGGTTAGCTAGATGTATTCGTCCGCCAGTTCGCACAAATGCAGGGGCGCCGGAAACCTCGTTGCTTGCTCGGTATGCAGGTACATCCTTCGCAGGCTGCTGGCGAGCGTTGCGAAGGCGGCGACGTCGTCGTCTGGCTGCAAGAACGCTGGGTAAATCTCCAGCGGCACGGGGCTGGCGGCCTGCTTGGTGTAGTTCTGCGTGATGTCAGAGTCGAGCTTGGTGACGCCGAGTGCGGTCTGCATCTGATCGGACCTGGGATTGACGGAGTAGAAGATTCGCTCACTGAATTGGAACGGCCCGCTGACTCGGGCCTTTCCCTTGGGGCCGTCTCCCTCGGGCTCGTAGCTCGCGCCGAATCCCCGGGCAATCTCATCCCTGGACCCACGGTCCCGGACTCTGATGATGCGGAGTCCGGGGCAGTCCTGAGGGGATAGCGTCCGCAGAGCCTCGCCGTCTTGTATTTCGACGCCGGGAAGGACAAGCCGGTCTTCTTGGATGTGCTTGTCCTGGAGCCAGTCCCAGCCCCAGTACCGGAAGCTTGCTGACCTGACGAATACGACCCGGTTGTGGGTGTCCTGGATGCCGCTGTCGGCAGTTCCGAGAGCGTTGCGCAGGAAACTGGCGACCTGGGCCTTCTGCTGGGGTCCGGGCCGGATGCGGCCCTTGCCGTTCGCGAGCGCTTCCGGAAGGTCCTCATACGGGACGGGCGGGAACGCCGTTCCCTTGTCTGGCGCCAGGTACGCGGTGGCTGCTCCCTCTGTGCCCAGGCGGATCACGAGCGGAATGCAAGCTGGGCCGTCGTGATGGAGCCAGATGCCTACCTGTTCCAGGTCGGGAAGGGAATCGGGCGTCTCGTAGACGCCGAGGTGCCCGAGTTGGCGCAGTGCGTCGTTGATGGCGGCCGAGGCGCGGAGGATGGTGCCAGCGCCGAAACGAGTGCCAGGGTAGGGTTCCGGGGCCTTTTTCTTGCCCGTCGGCGGTCGTGCGGGCGCGATGAACTCCTTGGCTGGCTGGAGGCACTGGAGTCGCCGGTTGGTACGGGCAAATCCCTTCTTGAGCGCGGGCTTTGGGTCTATCTTGTGGCTTCGCGCGAAGTGAGCGGCATGCTCTAGCTCAAGGATGGCCGCGCTCCGGCCCTCACTGCGCGCGAGCCGTTCTGCTACTCGCTTCGCGTGCTGGGCGACCAGCGTGGCGGCTGGCTGCTTGTTTCCCTCTGGGCGTTCTATCCCGCTCCCCAGAGGGCCGGCGTTCCCGAGGATGACGTGCAATGTGATGTCGCCGGTGAAATCGATTCGGGAGGAGTCGGCGGGATCTGGATGCGGCACGAGGCAGTGGTGGTGTTCAAGGGCCGCCAGGACGGCCTCGCGCGTGAGGTCGGACTGCGTCCACAGTTCCAGGGTGTATTCCCGGTTGGAGGGCATAGCCGGGCGCGGACGCTGGCGTCCCTCGGCTCTCACGCCTTCAAGGGGAGGGTGTTCGCAAAGGCCGAGGGGAGCGAGCAGGGCTGCCAGCTGGCGATGAGCCTCGACGTGATCGCGGGGCATGAGGCCGGTATTTGCCGCGTGTGTCAGTGTGCGGGCCTTGCCTGCCTGTTCGGCATCGTCGAGAGCCAGGATTTGGTCGAGGTCGTCGATGTCGCCTGCGAGGCTCTTGGTTCCCTCGCTGTAGAGGACGTAGGCACGGATCGCGCCTTCTTCAGCCGCGGCGGCCGGGCCGGTGAAGACCTTCTCCGGGTTCGGGAAGGGCAGGTGGGTGAGCCGGGCCAGGACACGTGCCAGCCCCGGGGACCATTGCCACTGGGGCTTGCCGGCTTCCCTGGAGTATGCCTTCTTGACGGGGGATGCCAGCAGTGTGTGCGGTTCGGCGGGGCGCAGGAACCCGTCAGGGGCGTGCAGCCAGATGGTGGCGCCGGGCGGCCCGTCGCCGCGGGATGGGACGTAGGTGACTGGCCTGAGGGGGAACCGGCTGATGCTGGCGTCCGCGTGAATGCTGGGAACGGGATGGCCTGGCACGGTCTCGACGTGGAAGGTGATTCTTGCTGTGACGAGGGAGTCTCCGTGCTTCGGGCTTTCCAGGACTTCCGGCGGCCAGAGGACTGCGCTGCGCCGCCCGTCGGACTGCGGAGGTCCCAAGATCCAGTCGCGGCGTCGTTCCAGCAGGGGCATGCGCGCGCTGACGACCTGCTGGGCGAGGAACGCGGGCAGCAGGTCGAACGTGCAGCCCGCGGGAGCGGCGGTGCCGTTGGGTCGCGTACCGTATTCGAGCAAGTTGACCTGTTTGTCGCGGAACTCCAGGTCTTCAGGCTGGCATAGTCCCCACCAGTCGATCGCGTCGTCGCCGGGCGTGACGTCCGCTGTTGCCCAGGCCGCTACGGCGGCTGCGACCACCTCGGTGTCCGCGCCGGGCTGTGCGGTGATGAACTCGTCGCCGAGTTTATAGCTGACGTGGATGATCGCCGGGTCGAGGCCGATCAGGAGCTCGATGAGGTTCCGGGTTGGCAGCGACCAGTCTTTCCCGATCTCCGGACGGCTGTGATACGCGCGCTTCAGGACCTCAAGCCAGGTCTCGGGGAAGGCCGCGACCTGGCAGGTGACGTTCCACTGTGCGCCAGGCGCGATGGTGAGTGAGGTCAGGCGCAGGGAGTCGCTTGCTGCCATCGTTTACCGCCTTAGCGAGCCGAGGGGGTCGTTGCGCCGGACTAGGTGGCCGACCAGGCCCCAGGTCGCGGTGTTGATCGCGTGCGTCAGGCGCTGGTCAGCTCCCGCGTCCGGCGCCGTGGGGGCAAGGAGCCTGGCCAGCAGGTCGTCGGTAGCCACGACAAGGCTGGTTCTCGGCGTGTCGGGGACTTCGTCGCCGCTGGCGAGCCGCTCGGCGAAGGCCGCGTCGCACAGCAGCACGGTGGTGTGCTGGTTGCCCCGGATGCTACGGCCGATCGTCTGGCTCATCGGGACAAGGTTGTTGGCCACGAACGCTGTCCTGTACCGGTCGTGGTCGAGGGTCCGGAACCGCACCGGCCGCCCGATGATGCCGAACCACAGCTGCCGCGCCTCGCCGCGCAACTGGCTGACGGCTTCGGCGGTCTGGCCGGCGATGGCCAGCGGCGGGTTGAGCAGGTGCCGCATGGCGAGTTCTGAGACCAGCGACAGGGGGAATCGCAGGTCGGAGGGCGGCGGGTGGGAACGGGACAGGTAGATCACCGCGCCGAGGGCGGCTGTGGAGCTGGAATTGAGGATGTTGTAGCCGCGCTGGATAGCCATCTCGGCGGCTACGAGGATATGGGCCGTCCCGGCCCCGAACTCGCCTACCTGACGGCGCAGGATCCCGTCTTTGCCCGGGTCGGAGGCATCCGGGACGACGTACCTGGCTTGGTACTGGGTCTTGTTGTTGACCGCGTCGCTCACGATTTCGGCGTCGGTGCCGGACAGGACGACAAACAGGATCTGCTGGCGTCCCGGCGGGAGCTGGTCGCGCAGTTCGTCTACTACGCTGCGGCGCCGTCCGCCGACGGGGTCGCACAGGGCCGACACTATCTGCCGGAGCGCGTCATGCCGGTCCGTCCCCTGGCGGCCCGAAACGAAGATCGGGTCCTCGGTGCCGGCCGCCTTCATCGGCCGGACTGTCATCGTGGACTTCTCCAGCGCCTGGCGGTCCTCTTCGTCTTGCACGAGCACGGCGGTCGGCTGGACCGGGATGTGGTAGAAGGACGAGCCTGGGATCCAGCTTGTCGCTGACGTGAGGATGACGTGCGGCCCGTCGATTCCCTCGCAGGCCAGTAGATCGTGGGCGTGATGGAGGAGCCAGCGGCCGATCCCGTGAACCCAGAGCAACTGCAGGGACGCGCCGCCGCCTATCGAGGGCGTCCAGCGCAGCGCGAGGATGTTGCCCATGGGAGCTTCCGGCACCAGGGCCCCGTAGTCCCCCGGAGGCTGGCCAAGCCAGAACCGCTCCTCGTCCGGAAGCTGGAGCTGGTCGCGCACGGACGGGTACATCGTTGTCATCTCGAAGAACGTGTAGGTGATCCGGCCCGCCCAGACAGCCGCCTCGATCACCAGCCGCAGCACGCTCCGGTCCCGGTCGATCACCCCTGCCTTCCGCGCGTCCGCAGCCGCGTTGGCATCGATCCACTGGTCCAGCGCCGTGCGGACGGCGTCTTCGTCGCGCGGGATCACGGTCAGGGAGGCGACCACCGGCTGAAGCGGGTGCGCCCGGCTGCCGACGGGTTCTTCGGCGAAGTCCTGCAACTGCCTCTGGTAGAAGTCCTCCGCCATGTCCTCGACGGCCTTGTCGCCGTCACCGTGACGAGGCAGGCCGAACAGCATGCGCGCTGCCCCGCGGAACAGCGAGTGCGCGGTGAACGTGCCGCCTCCCAACAGGTCCCGCAGCGCTTCTCCGCCCTCCGACAGCGCTAGCCGATACAGGGCGAAGACGGCCTGCTCGTGGACCAGCAGAAGCTCATACCATTGCTGGACCTGCGGGTCACTGGCCTGGGCGATGCGCATGCGAGCCATGGCCTTGTTGGCGTAGTCCACCATGCGATGCGTCCAGCCGTCCTCGCCGGAGACTAGGTTCTCCTCCTGGACGAACCTGTCGTCGAGGACCTGCTGGACCGCGTCCGCCTCATCGATGATCAGCAGGTCCATGTCGTGCTGGACCTGCTCCAGCCAGCGCACCTCGGCTTCCGCCGGATCGGCCTTGGTACCCACGAGCGCCTGCGGCGTCGTCACCCACACCTGCGCGCCGGCGACCTCACGGAGCGCCTTCTGCGCCGGGCACACCGCCAGCAGTGGGCAGTCGCACGGCCTGGGCTTCTCCGCCCCGACCTCCCGAAGCCGCCCTCGGCATGGGAAATCCTGCACCGCCAGCGGTTCCCAGTCGGGTCGCATGACCTGCCGGTACGGTTCAAGAAGACATGACGTGTTCGCGTACCCGGCGGCGGGATCCGGCGGCGTGACCCCGTCCGGGATCAGCGCCGCTGCCTCCTCCACCATGGTCCGCCAGTACCTGGCGGCGTGCTCGCCGCGGGAACTGCGGCCGATCAGCGGAATTGCGCCAATACCCAGCGAGCGCAGGAACGACACCTTCGCGTACACGTCACCGACAGAACTGACCACCTGGCAGACGCGCTTCCCCCGGAACAGCACCCCGTCAACCGTGATGAGGTCCGTCAGCGTGGTCTTGCCTGAGTTCATCAAGCCGACAATGTGCTCGAGACCGTCAATCGTGAACTCCCTGGCCCCGGCACGCAGATCCCCGGTGAACGGGTCAGCAAGGCTCAGACGCAGCGTTCCCAGGCGCTTGACCCAGTCGCGGTTCCGGATATCGGGCCGTTTCTCCAGAAGCGTGTCGATCTGTTTGGCTGCACGGCTCAGATCTTCGTCGAACGAAACATGCCACGGCTCGCGTACCCGCTCCGCGACGATTCCCATCGCCTGTACCTGCCCGGTTTCCGGGAGGCGCTCCGGGAGATGCACGATCTCGAAACCGCCCTGGACCGGGAACTGGTACCGCTTGCCGGCTTCCGCCTGCTGGCTTTGCCCGGTCTTCCGGTACGCAAGGGGATCAGTAAGGGCCGCAGCATAGGCCTCGTCCCGGCTCGGGCACATAGACGAGGGCCTGGGTACGAACACAGTCTTGTCAATGACACGGCGGTCGGACCTGTCGGTCCGGTCGAATGCGCGCACCGCGTCCGGAAGCCGCATGTAGTGATTCAGCAGCCTCCGCCAGTACCCGCGCCGCGCTACGTCTCCCATCCGGTGCCTGACCCGGCGCGCGACCGCCTCGGTATCCTGGCCGGCGCTCACGTAACCGGAGAGCACCGGCTGCAGCACCCCGACAGGCTCATCCGCGAAATACGTCGCCAGGAAATACAGGCCGAGTTCCACGCGGCAGAATTCCGCAGGCGGCATGACATCTTCGGGAAATCCCTCGGCACGCAGATCCTTCACGAGCCGTGAATGCCAGTCCGAGGCATCTCTCACCGGAGGCCCCCGGACTGCCGGGACCTGTTCGCGACCAGCGTCAGGAACTTCTTCTCGCTGACAACTTGCACGCCACTCACCCTGCCTTCCATTTCACCAGTCAGATCCGCGACGTAGCCCGGCTCATCAGCGCGATGGGCAGGAAGCACGAGGAACCGCTGACTGCATTCCGGCTCACCGGAAGGCCAGACAAAGCCCCTGCCCAGAAGGCGCGCACTTGCATGGTCCTTCGCGTCCGCGCCCCAGGTCTCTTCCACCGCGCGTTCTCCGCCGCCAGGGGAAAGGAACTCGACCAGGATGTCGAGCGTGTCCAGCGCCGGGTACGGCGTGACCTTGATTCTGCCCGCGAACTTCTCGCCGTTGAGCGCGTCGAGGAGCCGCGCCTCGACCAGGCCCGGGTCACGGATGAAGCGCCGTGTCGCACGGTGCTGCTCGTAGACAACCGCCAACGCGGTTGTGCTGGCCGTCTCCGCCTGGCCCGAGGAACATCCTGGCGTTCCGCAGGCTGCCCGCAGGTCCGCCACGGTGTTCCCGCAGCCCGGGCACCGCAGGTAACGGAACCTTCCTGGCTGGGGCCGGGCGATGTAAGCCGCATTGACCAGATGGCGGACATAGGTCTGGCCGCTGCCGTCGGTGCGGTCGAACTCCCGCTCCCAGCCCAGCACGTCGCGGTCGGATACAACCGGATAATCGATCAGACGGCGCCGCAGCGTGCTGTAGACATAGTCCGTTCTGTTGCTGTCCCCGCCGCCGTTAGCCTGCGCGGCGGCCCGGAGCGCCGCGTAGACCCGGCTCTCCTGCCATTCTGCTTCAATGTCACCGCCGCCGAGGCGCGCGCTCTGCTCGGCGAAATCGGAAAGCTCGTCACCGACCAGCAGGCAATGCTGCAAATCCGCCTCAGACAGCTGCAAATCCACGTTCCACGTAGCGAACGGAGTCGTGCACCACCCCAGGAGATCCAGGTCGTTGTCCGGTGCCGGCACTCCCTGCTCGCGGCATCGCCACCACAGCCTCGAGAACGCCACGCGCCATGCGGCCGGAAGCAGGCCATCGGAGTCGCGGACCGCCCCCCGCCCAGAAGCCGACCTGCGCCGCAGGATGCGCGCCAGGCCGACCGAGAGCATCGCGACCGTCAGATAGTCATCGTCGATCCGAAATCCGGTCTGAACCGGGACGATCTCAGCGACTTCGCTCAACTAGGGCTCTCCATTCGGTCCTCACAAGCCGAACGGGCACCGGGCACACTGGAACCAAGGCGCCAGTACCAGAACGATCAGAACAGAGGAAAAGCAGGGCCAACGCCGACACCGACCCGGTTTCGAAGGATAGAGCCGGCCCCTGACATTCCGGATGGCCGACGGGATAGCCGCAGAGTTACATTTTGCTCACTATCCCTCACGTGAGGGTATTGGTGGTCAACGCTGCGCGGGCGGCCAGAGTACAGGAAGTCACAGACGTCATCGACCTGTCGCCCTTGGCATGGCGACGGAAAGCCAGCTCACGCAAGGCAGCATCAGCGTCACCGCCCCTTGGAACCCAGCGTCGAGGACCGTCAAATGCTAGTGCGGCAGGCGGTCTACCGGATGACGGTCAACCAGCAGGGCCTCATCGAGGCGAACGACACCGGCAGCCTGTGGGCAGGCGTCACAAAGGATTCGGCTAATTCTCAGAATTCATTAAGCAGGCTCCGAGTTTCGCCTGCGCACGGTGGTGCTGCTGGGACCGGGATCGCTTACCTCAGGGAGGGGTCATGGATCGCGGTTCGGTCTACCGCCGGTGCGGGTGCCGGGACGAGGCGACGGGGAGGCTGCTCGGGGCGCGCTGCCCGGGCGTGAGTTCGCCGGGGCACGGGTCGTGGTACTTCAGCGCTGACCTGCCGTCGACGGCAGGTCAGCGGCGGCGGGTACGACGAGGCGGGTTCGCCACGCAGGCCGCAGCGGCCGTGGCGCTGGAGGCGCTCGGAGCCCCGGCCGTAGGGGCAGAACCGGGGCTATCGACTGGGGAATGGCTGGTCCGGTGGCTAGCCTCGCGGGTGTCGCTGCGCGCGTCTACCGCCCGCAGCTACGCTGCGCACATCCGGGGCTACCTGATCCCATACCTGGGCAGCACCCCGCTCACGGCCCTGTCGGCCGGGGACGTGCAGGCCATGTTCACCGCGGTCATCCGCGACGAGGCCGCGCTGGGCCGGCCGGTGAGCGCGGCGACGCTGCACCGGATACACGCCACGCTGCGCGCGGCGCTCAACGGCGCGGTCCGTGCCGGGCTGATCGGCGCCAACCCGGGCCGCTGGCCCGAGCTGCCCAGGGCAGCCCGGCCCCGGCCGCAGGTGTGGACGCCCGTGCTGACCGAGCGCTGGCAGGCCGAGGGCTGGCGGCCGGAAGTGGGGGTATGGACCGCCGCCCAGACGGCGCAGTTCCTCCGCCAGGTACGCGGGCATCGGCTGTACGCATTGTTCCACCTGATCGCACTGCGCGGGCTGCGGCGCGGGGAGACCGCCGGTCTGCGGTGGAGCGACCTGGACCTGGACGCCGGGACGCTGACCGTGACCGGGCAGCTGCAGCAGCTCGGCGGCCGCCTCGTCGCCGGGCCGCCGAAGAGCGACGCCGGACGGCGAGCCATCGCGCTGGACAAGACCACCATCGTGGCGCTGCGCGAGCACCAGGCCCAGCAGCAGACCGAGCGGAACGCCGCCGGGACCCGCTGGACCCAGACCGGGTACGTGTTTACTAACCGTACCGGCAAGCCGGTCGCGCCGGACCGGATGACCCGCCTGTTCGCGAAGCTGGTCGCCGCTTCCGGGCTGCCGCCGGTCACCCTGCACGGGCTCCGGCACGGCGCCGCGACCCTCGCCCTGGCCGCCGGGGCCGACCTGAAAGTCGTGCAGGACCAGCTCGGCCACTCCACGGTCATCCTGACCGCCGACACCTACACCAGCGTCCTGCCGGAAACCGCCCGCGCCGCCGCCGAGCACACTGCGGCGCTGCTGTTCCCGGCTCGCCGCCCGCCCAATGCGGGCGGGAAGCCCGCGTCCTGGCGGGCACGCAAGCCGCCGCTCCCGCCATGGGCGCGGCCAGCCCGCCGCGAACGGCCCCACACAGCATGACTTCAGCGTGTGGCCGACCGTCCGTTGCGATGCGAAATCCGCCGTTGGCCGCGTTCGCGGACCGCTCAGTACTCCTCAGTTGGCGGGTGCCTCGTCGCTGCTCACGCTCACTAGGCTGGCCATTTGACGGTCGGATCTGCGCGCCGTGTAGCGCATCCGCTCGCACTGACCAGGGCAGTTCCCATGTGGACAGGGGTCGTCAGAGAGTCCCGCTGACGGCGGCACAGGCGATCAGGGCTAGGCCAGCTTCGCGGAGACTCGGGCTTGCGCGCAGTTGGTCGGCGCCGTGGCGAGGTCGCTGTGGTTATAGGCTTCAAGCTTACTAGGGGGTAATCGGGCATAGGCGGGTTATGCCAGGGCCGCCCGCAGAGACTCAAGGTCAGCGGCCGCTTGGCCCAAGATGGCGAGCGCGCATTGCGGACAGTAGCTCTTGGAACCGGTTGTCGGGTTCTTGATGACCAGACAGGGCGTGCCTTTGAGGATGGAGTGGTTCTTGGTGTCGCGAGAGCATTTCCGGCGACCTTTGGCTATCTCGACACTGCAGGCTCCAAGGATGCTGCGGATTTTGGGCATCAGTTGGTCCTTCCGAGTGCCGTGCTGATCCGGTCCCGGACCGTGTCAGCGAGTTGGTCGAGGTTCGCGAAGGCCGCTTCCGCTTCTTCGACTGTGAGGTCTTCCCGGTCCTTGCCGCCGTTGAAGTCCCTGATCTCTCGGTTGAGGAGTATGGTGACGGCCTCCACGTTCGACCCGCCGCCCGCGTCGAGGCCAGCGCGGGCAACGTCCCGACCTGGGCGGCTGAGGCGCAGGTCGGTCAGCACGCGGTTCACGACCGGCCCGGTCCGGCCTGCCAGGCGGTCGCGGGCGGCTTGCCGGCGGCGCTGCGGGGAGACTGGAATTGGGGTGGGGACCTCAGCGGGTGCCGCGTCACGCCGCTGGCGGAGCTGGTCGCGGAGCTGCTCGCGGGACACGAGGTCGCCGACGGTCAGGCCGGCGGCCACAGGCTTGGCAAGTAGCTCATCCAGGACCCGGTCATCTTCGGGGTCGAGGAACTCCCGGTCGATGAACTGGCCGATGATCTCGTTGTTGACCAGCTCGGCGGTGTCGAACCGGCGGGGCCGGGGGCCGCCCTCGCCCTCGCCGTCGCCTCCGTTGCCGCCCTGGCCGCGCAGCCACTCCTGCAGCAATGCCTGGTCCTCAAGGTCGAGCTCGCGGAATTCCTCCCAGCGCTCCTCGTTGTTCAGGCCGACGTGGCTGACGATGTAGCCACGGTTGTCGGGGTTGTCGGGCGCGTCCTGGATGATGACCCGCATCACGCGGCCGACGAACTGGATGTAGGGGGCCAGGCTGCGGAAGGGCCGGAAGATCGCGGCGACGCTCAGCCGGGGGTGGTCGAAGCCCTCGCCGAGCATCTGGACCTGGATGACGCAGTCCAGCTGGCCCCGACGCAGGCGTTCCATGACCGCGTCCTGCTCGTCGGGGTCCATGTCGCTGTGGATCTCGGCCGCCCGGTAGCCGCACTGCTCATAGAGGGCGCGGATCTGGCGGGCGTGGTCGATCGAGCAGGCGGCTGCGATGATCTGGTGCTGGATGCCGTTCTCCGCCCGCATTGCGTTGCAACGCTGGATGCTCGCCTCCACGATGTGCCGGTTGCACTCGGGGGACAGGGCGACGCCGCGGCGGAACCACTGCTCCTCGCGGAGCACCATCACCTCCTCCAGGGTGTGCTTGCGGGTGTCGCCTTTGTAGGTGAAGTAGAGCTCATCGGGGGCGATGGAGCGGGACTGGATGTTCTTGATGAACCCGTTCACCATGGCCCGCGCGAACGGGTACTTGTAGATGACCGTTCCCTCTAGCGGCCGCGCGTCAGCCCGGAACGGGGTGGCGGTCATGCTGACCACCTTGGCGTTGGGGAACCGGCGGAACACCTTCTGCCAGCTGGCTGCGGCGGCGTGGTGTCCTTCATCGACCAGAATCATGTCGAAGAAGTCGGGCGGGAACTGGGGGAGCCACCGGTCGGCCTGGCTGGCGAGCTGCTGGATATTGGTAACTACGAACTGGCTCTCGATGCAGTCGTGGATGTTCGCCGCAGGCCCGTCCAGCACCGCCATCCACGGACCGGCCGTGAAGTCACTCAGGACCCGGGTCTTGGTCCAGAAGCACTCCGGGCTGGAGATGTCCACGGCGTCGGTGACGCCCTTGCGGATCGTGAGGTTGGGCGTGATCACCAGGACGCGGCCTTGGGCGATGCCGAAAGGCAGCGTCGCGATGATCCCGGTTTTGCCGCACCCGACCGGGATCACGATGATGACCGGTTCATCGGATTCCGCGAAGTGCTCTCGGACGGCCCGATGGGCCTCCCGCTGAGGCTCGCGGAGCTGGTCGTTCGACTCGATGTTGACGCTCGCGGTGGTAAAGACCTCGCCCCCAGTGGTGGCCGCTTCAGCCGCCCGGCGGTATTCCAGCCGGAACGGCTCAAGATCGGCCCGCCGGTAGTTGCGGTAACTGCTGCCAGGCCGGCGAATGGCGGGAAGCCGGCCATCCCGGTCCCACCGGCGCAGCGTCTGGGCCGACACCCCGATGTACTCGGCCGCCTCAGCGACCGACAGGTACTCATCTTCTTCTTCGCTCACGACGTCAGTGTACCAGCTCAACCATTCCAACTTTATTCATGGCTCCCATCTCTTATCAGGTTTGGACGTTCGTGTCGCGTAACTGGCTGTGCCCGCGTGTGGTTCGAGGATCAAGTAGGCATTGGTTCCGTTCTGTCCTGTTGCGGTAACGATGCGGCTTCGAGTCACTGGCTAAGCCGTTTCTCCGGTTGCCTGCGCTTGATCATGTCCCGTCGGTTGTTGCCAACAGAAAGGATGGGTCTGGTTGGGCGCGCGTGGTTCGGGTTCGGTGTTCGCGCGGTGCGGGTGCCGGGACAAGCGGGGCAGGCGACGGGGCACATCGTGCCCGCGTCTGGGGGAGGCGGGGCACGGGAGCTGGTACTTCAGCCTTGACCTGCCTAGGTACGTTGACGGTGGGAGGCGGCGGCTGCGCCGGGGCGGTTACCTGACCTGTGATGCCGCCGAAGCGGCGCGGGACAGGCTCAGCGTCCCTCATCCTGGCGATCCCGGCGGGCGCGTTCTGACCGTGGCGGACTGGCTGGAGACGTGGGTGGAGACACGGGTGCGGCTGCGGGACAGCACGCGGCGCATCTACCGCGGCCACATCCGGCAGCACCTCCGCAGGCTGTTCGACCGGGTGCTGCTGAGCGAGCTGCACGTCAGTCACGTGGAGACGGCGTTCCGGCGGCTGTTCGACGAGGGGATGATCCCCGCCACGGCAAGGCGGGTGTTCTCCACGCTGCGGACGGCGCTGAACGCCGCCGCCCGGGAGCGGCTGATCCCCGACAACCCGGCCCGCTATGTGAAGCTGCCCCGTGGCGCCAGGCCGCACGCGGTGGTCTGGACGAAACGACGGGTCAAGGAGTGGAAACGCACCGGGATACGACCCGCGGTGGCGGTGTGGACCGTGGCCCAGCTCGCGCAGTTCCTGGCCTTCATCGGGTGGCACCGGCTGTTCGCCGTGTTCCACCTGATCGCGATGCGCGGCCTGCGGCGGGGGGAGGCCTGCGGGCTGAAGTGGGAGGACCTTGACCTGGACGAGGGACTCGCCTACGTCTCCCGCCAGATCCAGGAAGCACCGGACGGGCGGCTTCGGGCGTGCCCGCTGAAGACCGAGTCCAGCTGCCGCGCAGTTGCGATGGACCCCCAGACCGTGACCGTGCTGCGCGCCCACCACAGCTGGCAGGCCAGGTGGCTCAGCGAGTCGGGCATCGAGGCGCAAGGGTGGGTCTTCACTGACGAGATCGGCCGCCCCCTATCGCCGGACTGCCTGACCCGCACCTTCAACCGCTTGGTCGAGGAAAGCGGTCTGCCGCCAGTGCGGTTGCACGACTTGCGGCACGGGGCGGCGACGCTGATGCTCCTCGCGGGCGACGAGCTGAAGACGATCGCCGACCAGCTCGGCCACTCCAGCGTCGTGCTGACTGCCGACACCTACCTCAGTGTCGCCATAGAGCTCGGCCTGAAGTCCGCCGCCAACGCGGCCCGCCTGGTGCTGAACGCGGGCAAGCGGCCGCCCGGCGGAGGCGACGTCCGAAGACGCGGCACTCCCGTGCTCGTCGAAATCACCGTCTGAACAGTCAGACGTCCCAGGAACGCGCCGGTGACAGCGCGTGGCCCCACCCTGCCCGAACGACCCGAGGACCCGGACAACGCCAACCCGGCGCGACAGCCGGGCCTTCAGCATGCCCGAAGTGAGAACCGGAGACTCAACCGACCGGGCGCTGGTCCCACATTGGACCCACCACGGTCCCACCGGCTCGGAAAAAAGTCAGAGCAGGCGTGTATAATGCCTGCTCAAACCGGGTGCGCCGCCAGGGACTCGAACCCCGAACCCGCGGATTAAGAGTCCGCTGCTCTGCCAATTGAGCTAGCGGCGCTTGAAGA
>Ga0335074_10002500_pt1 | contig 25055 bp, 20 predicted proteins | sample Lox_Sample_23_FD_206715 | JGI IMG/M metagenome (GOLD analysis project Ga0335074, IMG submission 206715) | Soil microbial communities from Loxahatchee National Wildlife Refuge, Florida, United States - Lox_Sample_2.3 | ecosystem: Environmental > Terrestrial > Soil > Wetlands | place: USA... | reverse complement strand
CCGAGGACTCGGGGAGGCTCAGCTCGTTGCCCGCGTAGGGCGCCTGCCGCAGCTTGCGGATCACCTGGCCGACGGCGACCCGCAGCGCCCCCGCGACCTCATTGACATCCAGAACGGATGGGGCTGTGTCCATACCGTCAATAGTAACTGATAAGTCTAACCTGAGCAATTTGGCCTGGCCGGGCCCGCAGTGCAGGTCAGCGGATGACGGGGACCGCGATCCGTTCGGAGTGCCGGTCTTACCTGCCTTGACCTTCGGCGAGGTACCGGCAGTAGAGGAAGCCGTCGTCCGCGGTGAGCGCCTGGGTCAGCGTCATCGGGCGGGCGGGGAACGGGGTGCCCGCGATGATCCGGCTCGCGCCGGGGCCGGCCAGGGTGGGGCTGATCGACAGGCACAGTTCGTCCAGCAGGCCCGCGGCCGCCAGGTCGCCGAGCAGGTGCGGGCCGCCCTCGCAGATCACCCGGGTCAGGCCCCGGTCGTCGAGTGCCCGCAGCGCCGCGATGAGGTCGACCTCGGCCTCGCCCGCCACGATCACCTCCGCGACCTCGGCGGTCTTGGCACGAAGCCCGGGGGCGGCCGCCGCGCAGGTGATCACGATGGTTCGCGCGTCGGGCGGTGTCTCGGTGAACAGGGGAGAGGCCAGGTCCAGCTGCAGCGACTTGGTGACGACCGCGATCGTCGCGGTCGCCGGACGTCCCGCGCGCAGCGCGGCCAGGGTGGGCCGGCGGCGCGCCGGCTTGTACTCCTCGGTCCGCGCGGTGCCCGCGCCGACCAGGACGGCGTCCGCGAGCACCCGCAGGATGCCGAAGATCTGCTTGTCACCGGGCGATGACAGGCCGGCCGAGCGGCCGTCCGTGTATGCCGCGCCGTCCGCGCTCGTCACGAAGTTAGCCCGCAGCCACGTCTCGCGGGGGTAGGCGTAGACCTCGGCGAGCGCCAGCAGGTCAAGTTCGTCCCCGGGCGTGGGGTAGATCATCCGCACCCGTCAGATCCTAGCCGCGCCTCCTGGCTCGGTATGAACGTGCATCAGGAGTCGGGCACGCCCGCCAGGAACGACTCGATCACGGGCACATAGGCAGCCTCGTCCTGGAAGAGGAAAGCATGCCCCGCGTCAGGGTAGAACGTCAGCCGCGCGCCGGGGATCAGCCCGGCGAGCGTACGGCTGTTGACCGACGGGTCGAGCCGGTCGTCGGCGCCGTCAGCGATCAGCGTCGGCACGGTGATCGCCGAGGCATGCCGCCCGGCCGGGTCGGTTCCGGCCCACCAGGCGTCGATCGCCTGCCGCTGCTGGGCGATCACTGAGGCGGGCACCGAGTCGCCCGGCGGGTAACTCGAGGTGGCGGTCAGGTAGGTCACCCCCGCGGCCTGCTGGTCGGCGGGGAACAGAGCGCCGAGCACGGTCTGTATGTTGGGCGACGAGAGTGCGTTGATGGCGCTTTGCGCCGGCCGGACCGTGGTCCCGTTGCCGGGGTAGCTCGCGGACAGCACGAGCGCGCGCACCTGAGCTGGGTCCAGCACCGCGAGCGCCTGAGCGATCAGGGTCCCCATCGACCAGCCGAGGACATAGGGCCGCCCGAGCCCCAGCGCGGTTATCAGCGCGCTCGTCTGATTCGCCATGTCGTCAATAGAGAGCGTCCCGGCAAACGCGTCGGTCTGGCCGATCCCGGCGCTGTCGAAGATCACCACGCGGTACCGCTGGGCCAGCGCGTCCACGAACCTGGGGTCCCAGGTGGACATCGACCCGGCGAACCCCATGATCAGCACGAGCGGCGGTCCGCTCCCGATCTCCCGGTAAGCGACGTTCCCGTAGGACGTTGACGTGACCTGCACCGGCTGGGACGTGACGGACACCGAGTCAGGCACGGGGGCGGTCGTGCCTGACGAGGCCTTGGCCGCTGCCGCGTCCGCGAACGCCGCCACCGTCGAGGTGACCGGGGCGCCGATGCCCGAGTACTCGACGAGCCCCTGATAGGCCCCGGCAGCGAAGGTGACGACCACGGTGCTGATCGGTATCCCGCTCACCGTGAACGTCCACCGGTAAGCGGAGGACGCCTTCCCCACGCGAGGGAACGCGAACGTCGTGATGGCCAGCGGCGTCTTCTGCCCGGCGACGGTGATCGTCGCGGAGCGGCAGTCGGCCATCGCCTGGTCGAGCCGCGCCCATCGGGCGGCCTGCTGCGCGCCGGTGGTGAGGTCCTCCCCGAATGTCGGGATCGACGAGCCTTGCACGAACGCGGCCTCCGCTTCCGTCGCCGCGGTCGCGCGGCGCGGCACCCCGGCGAGGCACGACGCGCTCGTCTGCTCGAATGCCGACGTCTTCAGCGGCACGGAGGACCAGCCCGCGGGCAGGTCGGACACCGAAAGCAGCCGCGCCTGCAACAGGCTCGCAGCCGTCGGCGGCGGCCCGCCGCACCCCGCGACGAAGAGCCCGGCACCCGCGAGCACGGCGGCCGCGCCCGACAGGAAGACGCGCCGCATCCCGCACCTCCAGCGAACCCGTGAGTCTGGCTCTGGCTCGGCCGAGTTTCCCGCCCCGGCTCAAGTTTACGATGGCGTTACGGAGAGCCGCCAGCTATGAGTTCGCCCAGTGCCGTCACATCAGGAGGCGGGCACGCCCGCCGGGAACGACTCGATCGCGGGCACGTAGGCGGCCTTGCCCTTCCGGATAACAGCAAGAAGCGTGGAGCGCGCAATACGGTGCGCGCCAGGTGCCGGCGCGCGTTACGTGCGGGAGCGGAGGACTACGATCGCGTGACTGGCAACCTCGACCTTGGTCTTGGGCAGGAAGCCGATTGCGTCCTGCGGGTCGCCGCGCGGTGTGTCCGTGTCGATCACGATCTCCCAGTCGGTGCCGAGCTTGGCCTCGGGAATCGTGAACGTGATCGGCTCGTCGCCGGCGTTGAACAGCAGCAGGAACTTCCTGTCGGTCACGGGGTCACCGCGCGGATCCGGCTCGGTGATCGCCGACCCGTTGAGGAAGACCGCCACCGACTTCGCGTACGACGCCCGCCAGTCCGCGTCGGTCATCTCGTCGCCCGCAGGGGTCAGCCAGGCGATGTCGACAGTGCCGTTACCACCAGGGCCGTCCCCCGTCCCGGTGTACGCGCCCTTGAAGAAGCGGCGACGGCGGAAGACCGGGTGGCGGCGGCGCAGCCTGGCCACTTTCTGGGTGAAGGCGAGCAGGTCCCGTTCGCCCGCCGCGCGGGACCAGTCGACCCAGGACACTTCGTTGTCCTGGCAGTAGGCGTTGTTGTTGCCCGCCTGCGTGCGGCCGATCTCGTCGCCTGCGAGCAGCATCGGTACGCCCTGCGAAAGGAAAAGGGTCACCAGGAAGTTCCGCCGCTGCCTGGCGCGCAGCTCGACGATCTCCGGATCCTCGGCCGGGCCCTCGACACCGCAGTTCCACGAGCGGTTGTCGTCGGTGCCGTCCCTGTTGTCCTCGCCGTTGCCCTCGTTGTGCTTGACGTTGTAGCTCACCAGGTCGGCCAGGGTGAACCCGTCGTGGCAGGTGACGAAGTTGATCGACGCGACCGGGCGGCGGCCGCTGGTCTCGTACAGGTCCGACGACCCGGTCAGCCGGGAGGCGAACTCCGGCAGGGTGGACGGCTGGCCGCGCCAGAAGTCGCGGACGGTGTCGCGGTATTTCCCGTTCCATTCCGTCCACAGCGGCGGGAAGTTGCCGACCTGGTAGCCGCCCTCGCCGACGTCCCACGGCTCGGCGATGAGCTTCACCTGGGAGACCACCGGGTCCTGCTGTACCAGGTCGAAGAATGTGGACAGGCGGTCGACGTCGTGCAGTTCCCGTGCCAGCGCCGACGCCAGGTCGAAGCGGAACCCGTCGACGTGCATCTCGAGGATCCAGTACCGCAGCGAGTCCATGATCAGCTGGAGTGAGTGCGGGTGCCGCACGTTGAGTGAGTTGCCGCAGCCGGTGTAGTCGACGTAGCGCCACGGGTTGCCGTCGTCGAGCCGGTAGTAGGCGTTGTTGTCGATGCCGCGGAAGGACAGCGTCGGGCCCCGGCCGTCGCCTTCGGCGGTGTGGTTGTAGACGACGTCGAGTATGACCTCGATGCCGGCCGCGTGCAGTGCCCTGATCATGGTCTTGAACTCGCCGACCTGCTCGCCGCGCTGCCCGGCGGAGCAGTAGTGGTTGTGCGGTGCCAGGAAGCCGATCGTGTTGTAGCCCCAGTAGTTGGTCAGGCCGCGTGCCACCATGGCCTGCTCGGGGACGAACTGGTGCACAGGGAGCAGTTCGACCGCGGTGGCGCCGATCCGCTTCAGGTGCTCGATCACCGCCGGGTGCGCCAGGCCCGCGTAGGTGCCGCGCTGGTGCAGCGGGATCTCCGGATGCCGCAGTGTCAGCCCGCGGACGTGCGCCTCGTAGATCACGGTCTCGTGGTACGGGATGTGCGGCGGCCGGTCGTTACCCCAGTCGAAGAAGGGGTTGATGACGACGTTCTTCGGCACGAAGGGCGCGCTGTTGGCGGTGTTCGGCCGCCGCGGGTCGGACCACTGGTAGTCGAACAGCGCCTCGTTCCAGGTCACGTCGCCCTCGAAGGCCTTGCCGTACGGGTCGAGGAGGAGTTTCGACGGCGCGCACCGCGCGCCCCGGCGGGGGTCGTAGGGGCCGTGCACGCGGTAGCCGTAGCGCTGCCCGGGGCCGATCGCCGGCAGGTAGCCATGCCAGACGAACCCGTCGGCCTCGGTCAGTTCGACCCGTGACTCCGCCCCGGCCTCATCGAACAGGCAGAGCTCAACCCGCTCAGCGACCTCGGAGAACAGGGCGAAGTTCGTACCCCACCCGTCCCACGTCGCACCGAGCGGGTACGCGGCGCCTGGCCAGATGTGCAATCCCTCTCCTAACACGGGTAAGCCCGAGCGCACAGAGCCTACCGCGTTAGGTTATTTAGCGGGCGGCGCGCGCGTCCGTGTCCGTTACCGTCGCCTTTCCGCCGGACACCGTCCCGGGCCTCCCCCGGACGATGGCCGCATCCATTCCAGGTCGGTTTCCCCGGATGGACCACGCTCTTAAACGGGGGCGGCCGCAAGCTGGTACCGCGGATAACTGGGTTCCGGCCACAATCGATTGCGACCCTACCCCTACCGGGTGACTGGATGGGCGGACGGCACGCGCGGCGGTGAGGTAGCGCTCGATGACGGTGTCCGCCACCTCGGGCGCGGTACCGAGGACCCCGGAGACGGCCGAGGCCCCGGCGTCGAGCGCGGTGGAGCGGATCTTGTCGGCGAAGTAGCCGGGGGCGAGCAGGTAGGTGGCGACGACGACGGTCGCGTGGCCGTCGGCGCGCAGCGCGCGGACCGCCTCCGCCGGCGTGGGCGCGGCAGCGGAGGCGTACGCGGGCAGTACCGCGCGCCAGCCTCGCTCGCGTTGCCAGCGCGCGGCGAGGGCCGCGACGACGGCGTTGGCGGACGGATCGGATGACCCGGCGGCCGCGAGCACCACGCTCGTGCCGGGGTCGCCGACCGTTACCCCCGCCTCGCGCAGCCGCCGCTCGAGGGCGGCGAGCAGCAGCGGGTGCGGGCCGAGCGTTTCCGCGGTGACGACGTCAAGGCCGGGGCGGGCCGACGCCGCGGCGGCGAGCCGCGCCGGGATGTCGGTCTTGCTGTGGTAGGCCGCCGTCAGCAGCAGCGGCACGACGATCGCGGACGTGGCGTCCACCGACCCGAGCGCCCGGGGGAGCGACGGTGCGCAGTGGTCGAGGAACGCCGCCCGCACGTCAAGCCCGGGTGCCCGGGTCCGGACAGCGGAGAGCAGCTCGCTGACCGTGGCCGCGCCCCGCGGGTCGCGCGAACCGTGCGCGACCGCCACAAGCGGCGGCGAACCGGGCGCGCGCCCGGCGGCCCCGCCGGCGGCCGCCGGGCGGACCTGGCTCAGACGTGGATGCCGCACTCGGTCTTGCCTGTCCCGGCCCACCGCCCCGACCGCGGATCCGCGCCGGGCGCCACGCGCATCGTGCAGGTCCGGCAGCCAATCGACGGGTAGCCGTCGTAGACGAGCGGGTTCACGAGCACGCCGTTGGCCGCGATGTACTCGTCGACCTGCTCGGACGTCCACGCCACGATCGGGTTGACCTTGACCATCTGCCGCTTGGAGTCCCACTCCACGACGCGGGTCGACCGCCGCGACAGCGTCTCGTCCCGGCGCACGCCGGTGATCCACGCGTCGTAGCTCTTCAGTGACCGCTCAAGCGGCTCGACCTTGCGCAGGTAGCAGCACAGGTCCGGGTTTCGTCCGTAAAGCCGCGGCCCGAGGTCGGCGTCCTGCTCGGCGACGGTCCGTGACGGCGTGACGTTTACCACGTTGACCGGGTAGACGGCTGAGACCGCGTCGCGTGTGCCGATCGTCTCGGGGAAGTGGTAGCCGGTGTCGAGGAACACCACGTCGATACCGGGCGTGACCGCCGAGGTGAGGTGGATGATCACGGCATCCGACATCGAGGACGTGATGCAGATGCGGTCGCCGAACGTGTCGGTCGCCCAGCGGATGACCTCATCGGCGGAGGCGTTCTCGAGTTCCCTGGCTGCCTGGTCGGCGAGGCTGCGCATACGCTGCGGATCCTTCACGTTGCTGTCGTCATCGGCGTTCAGGTCCCAGTGATAACGCCCGTTGCTTAGATTTTGATTAACTCCTGTAACGCTGTCGTTCACAGCACCGCTCCCATTCCGGCGAAGCGCAACTGGAAGCTCCTGGTGCAGGAGCGGCAGTGCCACTCGCCGTCGGTGGCGCCCTGCGGCTCGAGGTCCTCCTCGCCGCAGTAGGGGCAGTAGAACGGGACGGCGCGTGCCGACGGCATGCCCGGTGACTGCGATGTCATGACAGCTCCTCGTCCGTGGCCCGCAGCGTCCACGCCGCGAACGACTCGCCTGCCTGCCGGGCGGCGTCGTAGCGGCGGAGCACCCGCTCCACGTAGTCGGGCAGTTCATCCGCCGTCGCCTTGAGCCCGCGGACCTTCCTGCCGAACCCGGAGCCGGCGGCGTCACCGCCGGTCAACGTCCCGCCGAGGTGAATCTGGAAGCCCTCAACCTGCTTGCCGTCCGCGTCCGTGACCAGCGACCCCTTCAGGCCGATGTCGGCGACCTGGATGCGGGCGCATGAGTTGGGGCAGCCGTTGACGTTGATCGTGACCGGCGAGTCGAAGCCGGGCAGCCGCCGCTCAAGCTCGTCGATCAGGTCCATGGCCCGCCCCTTGGTCTCCACGATCGCGAGCTTGCAGAACTCGATCCCGGTGCATGCCATCGTGTGCCGGCGGAAGACACTCGGCTTCGCCGGCAGCCCCAGCGCGTCAAGTTCGGCGGCGAGGGCGTCTACCGACGAGTCAGGCACGTCAAGGATGACCATCTTCTGCTCGGCGGTGGTACGCACCCGGCCGCTGCCGTACCGCTCGGCGAGCGTGGCGATCGCGCCGAGCATCTCGCCGTTAAGCCTGCCGACGCGCGGCGCGAAGCCGACGTAGTACAGGCCGTCCTGCTGCGGGTGCACGCCCACGTGGTCGCGCATGGCCCCGTCCACGTTCACCGGAGCGGGGCCGTCGGGCAGCGAGTACCCCAGGTACTCGTTTTCCAGGACCTCGCGGAACTTCTCCGTGCCCCAGTCGGCGACAAGGAACTTGATCCTGGCCCGGTGCCGGAGCCTGCGGTACCCGTAGTCACGGAAGACGCCGGCGACGGCCGCCCAGACCTGCGGCACCTGCCCGGCCGGGACGAACGCGCCGAGGCGTTTCGCGATCATCGGGTTAGTCGACAGGCCGCCGCCGACCCACAGGTCGTAGCCGACCTCACCGGTCTCCGGGTGCCTGACGGCCGCGAACGCGACGTCGTTGATCTCGTGATGGGTGCACTGCGCGGCGCAGCCGCTGATCGAGGTCTTGAACTTCCGCGGCAGGTTGGAGAACTCCTGGCTGCCGATGTACTTGTCGGTGACCGCGGTGATCTCCGGCGTGGCGTCGATCAGTTCGTCGCTGTCCAGGCCCGCCAGCGGACAGCCCATGATGACCCGCGGGGTGTCCCCGCAGGCCTCGGTGGTGGACAGGCCGACGGCCTCGAGGGCCTCCCAGATCGCGGGGACACTCTCGATCTCGATCCAGTGCAGCTGGATGTTCTGCCGGTCGGTGACGTCGGCGGTGCCCCTGGCGTACTTGACCGAGATATCGGAGATAACCCGCAGCTGCTCACCGGACAGCTGACCGCCGTCGATCCGGACCCGGAGCATGAAGTAGCGGTCGTCAAGTTCCTCCGGCTCGAGGATGGCGGTCTTGCCGCCGTCGATGCCGGGCTTGCGCTGCGTGTAAAGCCCGTACCAGCGGAAACGTCCGCGCAGGTCGGCAGGGTCGATCGAGTCGAACCCGTGCTTGGCGTAGACGTCGATGATCCGCTGGCGGACGTTGAGCCCGTCGTCGAACTTCTTGTTTTCCTCGTTCTTGTTCAGCGGCTCGCGGTAGCCGAGCGCCCACTGGCCCTCTCCGCGCTTGCGGCGGGGAGCCGCTGACCTGCCAGGGCTCTTCGCCTGGGTAGCCGGGATACTGGTCGCAGTTGCTCCGGTTGCGGGAGACATGCGGCGGCTTCCTCACTTACGTGGTCGTTGATCTCGGCGGGCACGCGCCCGCCGGAAGCCACCGCGGCTGATAAAAAAACGCCGCCCGGCAGTTCGCGGTGCGCGCGCCCCATCGTCACTCCCGGCTAGCTCAGAGAATGTAACCGTGAGTTAAAAGAGTTGGGCGGCGATCAGCGTGCCGGACGACACATCGCGCTACGGACGCGCTGAAGATCGACGTGCCGACGCACGACGAGCATCGGGTCCGTAACACTCACCCACGCAGGATCACACACTTTGGCCCTGTCTGTCCAGTCGGCGTAGGTCACACTGTCGCGAACCACGCGCTGTCCCGGCCTATTCCGCCTCGGCGTATTTATCTTTGTCACCGATGTTTCGCCGGTGCCCGCGGCTAGCCCTGGCGGAGCCAGCTGAGCGCCGGCTCGGCCTGAACCTCCTTTGACTCTGGTGACGGCTTGTGCTGGCAGTCGCACCAGTTGCCGCCTCGGCAGTCCTCGTGGCGGCGCTGACGGCAATCAACGCAGATCATGTCCTTATTCTGCGCCTCAGCCGGGTATACGGCGGGTGAGATGGCCAGACCCTCCGAGCGCCGCGACGCGGCACAGTCCGCTCCGCCCGTCTTCGCCGATCGCACCGAGGCGGGGGTGCTGCTCGGCGCCGCCCTGCGCGAGGTCCTCGGGGAACACGCACCCGGTGACGAGGAACGGTTGCGGGTAACCGCCGATGCCGCGGCCACTCCTGGCGGCCGGGGAGAGAGCCAGCCGTGTGTCTTCGCTCTGCCCCGCGGCGGGGTGCCCGTCGCGGTCGGCGTGGCGCGCGCGCTGAACACTACGGTCGACGCGCTCATCGTGCGGAAGATAGGCCATCCGGCGGCGCCGGAACTGGGGCTCGGCGCGATCGCCGAGGACGGCAAGGGCGGTGCCGCGGAGCCGTTCTTCGACCAGGAGATGCTTGACCGGGTGGGTCTGACCAGGGAAGACCTGACTAGCGTAGTGGCCGCGGAGCGCACGGAACTGGCCCGGCGGGTGACCGTCTACGGCCGCCGCCCACAGGCGGGCCGCGTCGGCTCGACGGAGGCCGCCGGCGCGGGCGATGTGACGGACGACGACTCCGCAGATGTCGCGGACCAGGGCGGCGGGCCGGCCTCCGACGCGCCGCGGACGGCCGGTTCCGCTGGCGTGGCGGACAAGGGCGGAGCGCCTGGCGCGGGCGGGGCGACGCGCTCCGCGGGCGGGGCGACGCGCTCCGAGGGCGGGGGCACGTGCTCCGGGGAGGCAGGGGACCTGGCGGGACGGGTCGTGATCGTGGTGGACGACGGGCTGGCGACCGGCGTGACGGCGCGTGCCGCACTTCGCGCGGTGCGGGCGCGCGGCGCGGCGCGCACGGTGCTCGCCGTGCCGGTGGCGTCACCCGGCGCGGCGCAGGCCATGAAAGACGAAACCGACGAGGTGGTGACCTTGGTCACCCCTCGCCGGTTCCGGAGCGTGGGAGAATGGTATGCCGACTTCGGTCAGCTGACCGACGCCGATGTGCTGATGTTGCTGAATCCGTCCGGGGAGACGGCCTCGCGTACCCCTCGCCGGCCGCCCGGTGAAGCCTGATCGCGCAAACCGCGGTCGCTTCGGGCTTTCCCGGCGAGACGAGGGCTACGGCTGGCGCCGTCCGCCGCGACCCCGTTCCTAGTCAGCTCAGGCCGCGTTGGCGCGGCGCATACGGCGACGGCGCTCCGCGGAGCGCTCGTCCTCGTTCAGGCCACCCCAGGTGCCGTACTTCTCGGGACGGGCAACGGCGTAATTGAGGCACTCGATCCGGACCGGGCAGCTCGCGCAGACCTGCTTGGCCTTGCGCTCCCTGATGTCCCGCTCTGGCTGCCGCTCGCCGTCTGGGCCGAAGAAGAGCATCAGATCCTCGCCACGACACGCGGCAGCGTCCTGCCACCCCCAGTTAGGGCGGGGAAGCACGGCCGTCTGCCTACGCACCTGGGACATGGATCAATCACCTCAACAAAGTTGCTTAGATCTTGCGTTACCCTTGCTAGTGGCTCGCATGCACGCGGGTCAGGTCCTGCGCGGTAACTGCTGTTGCAAGCTGCAACGCTCAACGGTCGCGTACTGTTCCCGCGCGTTCGAGGCGCGCTCACGCGCGCCTTCATTGAGATCGCGGGGACAGTGGCTCCGTGGGCACTGCGTGTCCCTTGGACTGTTCCAGTGGCACTGCTTGCAGGCAGTCAGAGGCACCTGCGTGACATACACCTGCCCCACTAGACGACGCTCGCCAGCGAAGCACGTCAACAAAGCAGGTAGACCCGCTCGGTGGAACAGTGCCCGTTAGCTGATCCCGGGGGACAGGAAAGCCTGCGGTCTATAATGCCACTCGCCCTATTGGCCGCGCACGGCGGGGTGGCATTTTTCTTACCCGTGTCGCAAGAATTTTCTTTGTCTCGTTCCGCTGGGCCGGATCGATCCCGGTGAAGATCACGCGAAAGCCGCGACTTGGTCACGCGTGAGGCGTAGGACCCCTAGTCTGTACGAAGTGGACAAACGTTGTGCTGGGGGGCCACCATGAGCAGCATGTCAGGCTCGGACGCAGCACCCCTGCCCCGCGAGGTCTTCTTCGATGTGCGCGGCGGCTCGCGGAGCATGCGCCTGAGCTGGTATTCGAACACCGGGATCGCGGTGTTCAGCATCTGGCAGGGCGGCACGTGCACCGGTACCTTCCGGCTGCCGATCGACGACCTGTCCCGGCTTGTCAATTCCCTGGCCCACGGCGTGACCGTCGAGCCGGGCGATGCGGCGGTCGCGCTCGGCGGTCAGCCTCCCCGGCTAGCGATCGGTGCCGCGGCCACCGAGCCGTTCACCGGCATGATGGCCGCCCTGACCGGCTCCCAGTCGACGGGGACCGGTCCGCTCCCCTTGACCGGCACGGACCGGACACAGCGCGGCGGCGGCAGCGCCGCGATCGGCCTCGGTGACTATTCGGCCGGCGGCACCGGGGAGCAGTACAGCGCGGCCCAGCTGTACGGCACGGCTCAGCAGTACGCCGCCGCGGCCCAGGCGCCGAGCACCACGCAGCAGTACGGCACCGCGCAGCAGTACGGCACCGCGCAGCAGTACGGCGCGGCTGGCCAGTACGGGACAGCGGACCAGTACGGGCCCGAGCATGACTTCTCGCAATACGGCGCAGGACAGCAGTACGCCGCCGGGCAGTACGGACAGCCGCAGCCCTACGGCACCGGCGCCGGCCAGGACGAGGCGGCCCGGCAGGGCGCGACCGCGCAGTCGGCCGGGCAGGCCGGCTACCAGTACGAGATCGCGCACGGCGATACGCACTACGACGACGGCTCCGGGTACCCGGACGCCGCGCAGGCCAGCCTGGCGCAGCTGCTCAGCCTCGGCCAGCAGGCCGGCACACCGTCGACGGACCACGAAGGGACCGGGCCTCAGCCGACCGGAATGTACGCGGCCCAGGCCGGATACGGGCAGGCTTCCGCCCCGTCGCTACCGCCGCGGTCGAATCAGGCGACCTACGACGAACAGGCCTACGACCGGTCCTACTCAGCGCAGGGCAGCGAGCAGGGCTACGACCGGCCCGGTTATAGCGAGCACGGTTACGACGAGCGGGGCTACGCCGCATCGGCCCGCGGCGAGCAGGTGCCCGCGGGCCCCGAATTCCATGCGGGCAGCTTTGGCGGCCAGGCGTCCGGGCAGTTCCAGGAGCACGGCTACGGACAGCAGCCGGACCAGCGCGCGGCGGCCGGGCAGACGCCCGGCGGCCAGCAGGGCTTCGCGGAACGGCAGGCGGCGCCGCAGCAGCCGGCGGCCGGGCAGCCCGGGGCAGCGCCGCAGTGGCAGGACGGCGGTGCCGCCGGACAGCGGTCCTACGGAGCGGCCGCGGCCCGGCCCACAGGGACACCGGCCGGCCAGCAGGCGGGCCCGTACGGGGCGCCCGCCGGTCAGGCCGGCCGGCACGCGGCCGGGTACGGGGACCAGCCGGGTTACCCGCAGTCACCCGCGTACCAGGCCCCGGCCGCCGAGGGCCCGCCGCGACCGCAGTTTTCCGCCCAGCCCGACACCTCGCGCTACCCGGGCGCGCCGGCCGCCGGCGCGGGGGATGGCGCGGTCAGGCCGGCCGGCCCGGCGGAGCCGGGCCACGGCGCAGGCGCGCCGCCCGGCGCGTTGGACGGCTACGGGTACGACGGCCGTGGCACCGGGTTCGCCGCGACGGGAACGGGAGCATATCCCGCCATGGGCCCGGGGGCCGGCTACGGGACGAGCGATTACCTGGCCAACGGCTACCCCGCCAACGGCCACCAGCCGAGCGGCTACGAGTCAGCCGGGAGCGCCGCCGGTGGGTACCAGGGAGGCGCGCAGGCCGATCGCGGACCGGCGCCTTCTGGTGCCTACCCGCGGGTCGCCGCGAACGGCTACGCCGGAGGCGCCCAGGCCGCGAACGGCGCCGTGCCGCCGGGCGTGTCCGCGAACGGCACCGGCGCCTACCAGTCACTGCCCGGGTACGGCGCGGGCCCCAACGGGTCAGCCGCCACGGTGCCCGCAGGCCAGGCCAACGGCGTCGGCTACGCCCAGGAGCCGCCGCGGTCAGCCGCCCAGCCGACGTTCACCCCCGCCTTCACTGGGAACGGCGGTGCGGGTCCGTCCGGGGAGCCCGGCGGATTCGGGCAGCCGGCTCAGCCCCCGGCCCCCGGCTACGCACCAGCCCCCGGGTACCCGTCGCCTGGTACGCAGGCATACCAGGCGCCCCCGCCCTACGCCAACGGAACCGAATCCGGATACCCGTCGCCCAACGGAACGGCGGGCTATCCCGCCGCTAACGGGACATCGGGTTACTCCTCTGACGGTGCGCCGGGCTACTCCCCGGCGAACGGTACGGCCGGCCACCCGCCGGCCAATGGCAGCGCAGCCGGTTACCCTTCCGCGAACGGGGAGCTCGGTTACTCCCCGGCCAACGGCGGCGTGGCTGCCTACCCCTCTGCCAACGGTGCGGCTTACCCCTCTGCCAACGGTGCGGGCGGCCAGCCGTCCGCCAACGGCAGTGCGGCTGGCTACCCTGCCACCAACGGAATGGCTGGTTACCCTTCGCCGAACGGTGGTGCGGCGCCCTATCCCTCCGCCAACGGTGCGTCCGGTTACTCCTCCGACGGTGCGCCCGGCTACTCCCCGCTGAACGGTACGGCCGGCCACCCGCCGGCCAACGGCAGTGCGGCTGGCTACCCCCCGGCGAACGGAATGGCCGGCTACGCCTCCGCCAACGGCAGCGTGCCCGGCTATCCCTCCGCGAACGGGAACGGCGGTGCGGCGGGCTATCCCTCCGCCAACGGGACATCGGGCTACTCGTTCGCTGACGGGGCGGACTGGGCCAACGGCTACCCGCGCGACGGGTACGCCTCGGTCCAGTCGGCGGTGCCGCACGCGGCGGATTACCAGCCAGGCCCTGGCCCAGCACCCGCAGGTCAACCGGACCAGGCCCAGCAAAGCTACTGGGACCGTCAGCAGCCGGCGCGCGGAAATTGGAGCTGACGCGGGAACAGGAACTCCCCGCGCCGCGTTAGACTCAAGTGCCGGTGCGGCTAGGGTCCCCCGGGCCGCACCTAATATCGCCTTCGCGGAATACCGTTCGGCTGGAGCCGCGATGTGCCTCTCGCCGAGGAGGCGACCGGTCGCACCGGCACCCAAGCACCTTCGCGCAATCCCCGTCAGTTCCCCCAGGCTGGCACCCGAGCCTCGCGAACCCCCAGACCCCCCACGCAGCCCGCGCCCGGGGGTCTACTCATTCCCGGCCGCAATAACAGCAAGAAGCGCGAAGCGCTTGGCCTATGCCTGGGCGACGTGGTTGACGACGGCGGAGAAGAGCCAGGGGAGGTGCTGCGCGGCGGGGACGATGCGCGGGGCCAGGAGCGCGTGGTTCCGTGACCACAGCAGGCCCGCGGTCAACCGCCACGCCGGGCCGGAGACGCGGCGCCAGGCGCGCTCGTAGTCGCCGGGACGGCCGGCCGCCAGGCAGGCCGCGAGAGCCTCGGCCTGGGCGAGGCCGACGCCGATGCCTTCGCCAGTTAGCGCGTCCACGTACCCCGACGCGTCCCCGACGAGGAGCACGCGGCCGTAGACCCGGCGGCGGACGTCCTGGCGCATCGGGCCCGCGCCGCGGACCTGGCTCACCGGGTCCGCGCCGCTGATGCGATCGAGCAGCTCGGGAAAGGCGGACAGGAAGTTCTCGGCGGCGCCGTCACCGTTGCCGCGCATGCCGTCGCCGTCCGGGGCGGCGTCGCGGTGCGGTCTGGCGAACAGCAGGGCGACGCCAACGACGTCGTCGCAGACCGGGGTGACGTACGCCTCCGCGTTGGCCGTCCAGTGCACCTCCACCAGGTCCGTCCACGGTGCGACGCGGTAATGCCGGCGCAGCCCGTAACGTGGCGCCGGATTCCGCCAGCCAGGCCCGGGCACGTTCCCGGCCGGCGCGTCACGTTCCAGGGTGCGGCGGATGGTCGAGTGCAGCCCGTCGGCGGCCACCAGGTAGCGTGCCTCCGCGCCGGCGGCGGTCACGTGGCCGGCGTGCTGGGTGAAGCCGGTGACGCGGACCGGCAGGACGGGAATGCCGAGTGCCGCCGCGCGGGACGCGAGGGCGGCGTGCAGCACGGTGCGGCGGACGCCAAGCCCGTCTCCATGCCGGAACGGCGCGTCGGCCCGGTGCGCGGCGTCGACGTAGCGGATCCCGCGCAGCGGATGGCCGTCCGGCGTGACACCGAGGGCCGCGAGACGTCGTACCGCGGCGGGCATCACGCCTTCGCCGCACGCCTTGTCGACGGGTCCCGCGCGCGGCTCGGCGACGCTGACGGACAGGCCGGCCAGCGCGCAGCGGATCGCCGAGGCCAGGCCCACCGGGCCGCCGCCGACGACGAGCACATCGATCATGACGGGACGGGCTGCGGCGAGGGCACCGCCAGGGCCTCGACCTCGCAACGGATCCGCACGGTCAGCAGCGCCGCGTTGAGCACCGTGAACGCCGCCGCGGTGATCCACGCCGACCCGGTGAGCGGCAGCGCGAAGCCCTCGACGACGACCGCGACGTAGTTCGGGTGCGCGAACCAGCGGTACGGGCCGGACCGCACCAGCGGTGCCCCCGGCAGCACGATCACGCGCGCCGTCCACCGTTCGCCCAGTGTGCGGATGCACCACCAGCGCAGCGCGTTCGCGGCTACCGTCAGGGCCAGCATCGGCCAGCCGAGCGCGGGAATGAACGTCCGGTGCCCGAGCAGCGGCTCAAGCACGCACCCGGCGATCAGCCCCACGTGCAGCACGATCATCACGGGGAAGTGCCCGAAGCCGTATTCCACGCCGCCGCGGCGCAGCAGCCCGGTCGCGTGCCGCCCAGAAACGACGAGTTCCGCGATCCGCTCGCAGGCGATGACGCCGAGCAGCACCCAGTAAACGGTCATGTCCTCACCATCGCAGCAGCACCAGTTCGGCACTCACCCCGGGGCCAAGGCCGATCATCAGGCCGGGAGAGCCAGCGGGGGGCCGTTCGGTATCGCTGATCATCTCCAGGATGTGCAAGACCGAGGCCGAGGACAGGTTGCCGACCTCGGCGAGGGAGCGGCGGCTGGCCGCCACCGCGCTGTCGGGCAGCTTCAGGGCCCGCTGCACCGCGTCGAGCACCTTCGGGCCCCCTGGGTGGCAGATCCAGCTGGCGATGTCGTCGGTGGTCAGGTTGTGCTCGCCGAGGAAGCCGGTCACGCTGGCGGCCAGCCCCCGCTCGACCACGGCGGGCAGCTCGGTCGTCAGCACGATCCGGAAGCAGTCGTTGCCCAGCCGCCAGCCGAGCGCGTCACCGCTGTCCGGGTAGACCGCGCTGCGTGAGGCGATCACCTCGGGACCCGGTGCCTGGTCGCCGGCTTGTGCGGCGTGGCCGCCCCGGGCGATGAGCGCCACCGCCCCGTCGCCGAACAGCCCGGCCGCCACCATGTCGGCCGCGGTGATCCCCGTGGTCGGCCAGTTCAGCGAGCACAGCTCGACGGCGAGCAGCGCCGCGGTCTGCCCCGGCCAGCCGAGCAGGTAGTCGTGCAGCCGACCGAGTGCGGCCGCGCCCGCGACGCAGCCGAGACCGAAGATGGGCAGCCGCCTGATATCGGGCCGCAGCCCGAGCCGGGGGATCAGCCGGGCGTCAAGCGACGGCACCGCCACCCCGGTCACCGACGTCACGATCAGCAGGTCGAGGTCGGCGGCCGAGAGCCCGGCAGCCTCAAGCGCCCGGAGCAGGGCACGCTCGCCGAGCAGCGTCGCCTCGTCGATATAGCGGTCGTTGACGGCCTCCGCACCCTGCAGCACCCCGCACTCGGCCAGCGGCAGCGCGGTGTGCCTGGTGTTGACCTCCGCGGCCGCGTGCAGCCGTTCCATCAGCACCCGCTCGGCCGTGCCCACATTGCCCCGGCTCGCGAACGCGCGGGTGAACTCCGCCTGGACGCACTGGTTGTCGGGCAGCGCCGAACGAACCGCGACGATCCGGGGCATCATGTTAGTGCCTCCCCGCTCGCCACGAACAGCACGATGTCGACGGCCGCGATGCCGATCGCCGCGTAGAACGGCACCCGGCCCTTGCCGCGCGCGGACAGCACGGCAAGCAGCACGGCGGCTATCAGCCCGGGGACGGCCACCCAGGGACGGGTCGCACCGACGAGCAGCAGTACCGACGCCGCGAGCAGCAGGACCAGTGCCGCTGCCCGGACGGCGGCGGGCCCCCACCGCGCGGCCACCCGCTGGGGCAGGCCGCCCACGCCGGTCGCCCGGTCCGCCGTCAGGTCGGGCAGCACGTTCGCGAAGTGCGCGCCCAGGCCGACCAGGGCGGCCGCGAAGGTCACCGGCCAGCGGGGTACGGGGTGCCCGGGGAGCGTGCTTGCCGCGTACGCGGGGAGCGGCCCGTACCCGAGCAGGTACATCGCTCCCGACCACAGCGTCGACTTGAGTCCCAGGTTGTAGGCCCAGCCGGGCGCGACGACGAGCACGTACAGAGCCCCGGTGAGCGGGCTGATGACGAGCGCCAGGGCGAGCCCGGCCACGGCCGCGATGCCGGCCGCGGTCCAGACGGCGCGCGCACTGATGTCGCCGCGCGCGAGTGGCTTGTCGGTCCGGCCGGCGGCGGCGTCCCTGGCGGCGTCGCAGGCGTCGTTAGACCAGCCGATGGACAGCTGCCCGGCCAGCAGGGCCGGCGCGGTCAGCACCGGTCCGATGCCGTGCGGCGCGGCCTGCGCCGCCAGTACGGTCGTCAGGGCCGTGATGGCGACACAGGGACCTGGGTGGCTGGTGATAATGAGTGCCTGCACGCGATTCAACCGAGAACCGCCCCCCGTACGTGAATGAAACCGTCTCCCGATCCGTCCGCCCGGTGCCCCGGCGCCGTCGGCACTTCGGGCGAATACCGGGTGGACACTAGCACTTTAAATCAATCCGGCAGACAGCAGAAGATGGTGATATCTATGATCGTATATGAGGCGTATAGTATTTAAAGTGATGAATGGTGTTGCATGAGACTGGGGCTGCTGGCCGCTAATCCCGTCGAGTGGCTGGCGCTGCGCACCGGGCTGGTGCCGACCGCTGCCGCCGACGCGTGGGGCGGCATGGCGCTTTCCGGAATCGTGGTCGCCGGCGTCCGTACCGGCATCACTGCCCGTCTTGCCGCTGGTTATGCGACCGCAGACGAGGTCGCCGCCGACCTCGGACTCGATCCGCTGCCCACCCGGCTGCTGCTCGACTGCCTGCGCTCGGCCGGCCACGTGACCGAGCGGTCCGGCCGGTACCAGCTGTCCAGGAGGTCGCGGCGCTGGCTCGACCCGGCTTCGCCGCTGTCGGTCGCCCGGTACGTGGCCGGGGTCGCCGACTACTGGCCCTGGTGGGAGGGCCTTGAGCAGTCCACGCGAACCGGGAAGTCCTCCGGCTCGCATGCCGCGCCACCCGAGGACCCGTACTGGCGCCAGTACATCACCGGCCAGCACGAGCTGGCCAGGCTATCTGCCGCCCAGGTCGCCAGGAAGGTCCCGCTGCGCGGCCGCCCGCGCACCATTCTCGACATCGGCGGCGGCCACGGCTGGTACTCCGCTGCCCTGTGCCGCAGGTACCCGGAGCTGACCGCGACGATCCTCGACCTGCCGGGCAGCGCCGCGATCGGCCGGGAGATCATCGCCGCGGCCGGCCTGTCGGACAGGATCACGTTCCGCGACGGCGACGCGACCACGTCCGACCTCGGCCGCGGCTACGACGCGGTGCTCTGCTTCAACCTGCTGCACCACCTGGCACCCGCGCAGATCGCCGCCCTGTTCCGCCGGACCCGCGAGGCCCTGAACCCCGGCGGCACCCTCGCCGTCCTCGACGTCTTCGCCGACCGCACCCGCCGCGCTCCGGCCCAGGCTAACCTGCTCGCCCTGTTCGTGTACCTCAGTTCCGGCGCCCAGGTGCACACCCCCGCGGAACTGACCGGCTGGCTCCGCGACGCGGGCTTTACCCCGCCAAGGAAGATCCGGCTGCTGCGCATCCCGGGCCTCGCCCTCCAGGTCGCCAGGAAGTCAGGCTGATCCCGAACGAACCGGGCTTGCCGCACCCCGGCCGGTGACCCTTACTGCTCGCCGGCCGTACCGGGGCGACTGGTGCCCCCGGAGCCGTCGGCGGTCCCCACCGGGCCGGCTGCGGAGCCTGGCACGGAACTGGTCGCAGGCGGCCCCGACGGCGTGGTGGCGGGCTGAGGGGCCGGCGACGTGGTGGGAGGCTGAGGGGCCGGCGGTGCGACCGCGGGCGCGGGGGTGGCCGGCGGGGGAAGCCGGGTGCCGGGCGCCAGCGGGCCGACGATCGCGTTGAGCGCCTGCGAGTTCGGCACGGAGACGACGCCGTCGACCGTGGTAAGCCGCAGGTAGGTGATGCCGATATCGGTCACCGTGCCGCCGATCTCACCGGACAGCGCACCGGCCCTGAGCCGGACCGAGTCCCCGACCTTGAACGGGCGGGCGAGCAGCAGCACCAGGCCCGCGAACACGTTTGACAGCGCCTGCTGTGCCGCGATGCCGACGAAGACGCTGGTCAGCGCTCCGCCAAGGAGCAGCTGGCCGACCGGGACGCCGAACAGCACCAGCGTGACGATCAACGTGGTGACCGCGCCGATGAGGACAAGCGCGTACCGGATGATCGACGAATGGCCCGGTCCGGCCACCGGCTGGAGTACCTCCCGCGCCTTGCCTGACAGGCCGATGGTGGCCACGCTCGCGAACACGCAGAACGCCGCGGCGGTGGCCGCGGCGATGATCTGGCTGACCACGTCGTCGCTGGTGAAGTAGTGGGTGAAGTGGCTGTGCGCCCAGCCCGATGTGACGGCCGAGGCGATCGCGAGCACCAGCGCGATGATTTCCTTCCACGGCCTGGTCTTCGCCTTCACCCTGGCCACCTGCGCAGACAGCTCGTGCATGTCATGTACGGTCGCCCGCCCGCGGGACGTGCCCCCGCGGGTACGGGGGGTGGCCCCCCTCGAAGACGTCTGCGCCCCGTCATGCGCATGCATACAGCGAGTCCTCCCGTCGCACCGGAACCGAAGCGGCTAACTCGCCCAACGGTACCGGCACGAACGGGAGGACTGGTGCGGACGTTCCTCAACGGAACTGGGGAATGAAGGGTCGGGAATGCCTCCGCTAGATCAGCGGCTTGCCGACGGGGAACCTGAGCCTGCCGTTCAAGCCGTTGGCCACGCCGGCCGCCGAGGCGTACCAGGCGCACGCCGCGGTGATGATGCCGAGGTATCCGCCGACTTGGGTCCACCCGGGGCTGCTCAGGAAGTTCCCGACGACCAGGATGATCTCGGTGAGCTCCAGGGTGAGGAAGACGGCGAACACAGCGAGGTTCACCTGTGTGGACATGATCAGCATGTAGGTGTTGAAGATAGCGAACGCGAGAAGAATCCAGCCGAGGTCGTGGCCGGTGGCGGCCGGCGCGTTCTTGATCCAGATGAACAGGCCGATCCAGAAGGCGCCGTAAGAGGAGAACGCGGTCGCGCCGAATACGTTCCTGTTCCTGAACTCCCACATGCCGGCTAGCAGCTGGGCGCCGCCGCCGTACGCGAGGGCGTAGCCCAGGAAGGCCGTGCCGGCTGAGTTCCCGACCGTCCAGCGCGCGTTCACGGTGGACAGCAGGAAGGTGGTAAGTGCGAATGCCGCCAGGCCCAGGGGGGCCGGGTCGGCGATGGGTGCGGCCGCGGCCGCGGGCTGGACTGCAGGAGTTACATCGCGGTCTTCGCTGACACTCATATAGTTGCCTCCGAGCTTGACCAGCTCCCTGGCGGTCTGTTTGCCAGGTGTGGAATACATTCCGCTCATAGCGTAACTCTGCGGTAACTCGGTAGCGATAGGGACGCACCCCTGAAAAAAATGAGGTGGAGGAGAACAACGGGACAGGGGCGTTCTTGTGGCCCGATAACAAACGATTTTTCCTGAAAAGACAGGGGCCGCGTCGGCCCCTGTTGCTGATTATCGATCGAAATAAATATGACGTGCGTCACGGGGCGGCGACCGGCGGCCGGTTCCCCGCGAGGAACGTCGACAGCCCGGCCCTGGTCGCCAGCACGATCACCCGGTCGCCGGCGACGAGGCGGCCGTCGCGCCGTGGCGACCAGTTGAAGCGCGGCGTGCCGCGCTCGGCCAGGGCCAGCACCCGGGACAGGCCGTCCCGCTCCAGGTCGGCGAGTGACCGGCCGGCGATGTCCGCGCCGGGCTCCACCCGGATGTCCGCGATCACAAGCACGTGCCTGCCCACTGAGATGGTGCGCAGCACCCTGTGCTCGAGCATCGCCGCCGCGAACGCGGGAGCCGCCAGGTAGGAGACCGACCGGGAGACCACGTTGCCGAGCGTCTGGCTCACCCGCTGAGCCAGGTCGTCGTCGAAGAGGCGCAGCACGATCCGCAGGTCCTCGCCGCGCAACGCTCTCGCCTGGAGGGCGGTCTCCAGGTTCACCAGGTCGCTGCTCGTCACCGAGACCAGCGCGGTCGCGGTGTCGAGGCCGGCCCGGCGCAGCGTGCGCTCGCTCGGCGCGTCGCCGATCAGCACCGGCAGCCCGAGGCCGCGGGCGAACGCGATGCCGCGGGCCGCCGGGTCCTGGTCGATCAGGGAGACGTCGAAGCCGAGGTCGTGCAGTCCGCCGACCACCCGGAGGCCGACCTCGCCGCCGCCGACCACGATGATGTGGCCGCCTTGCGGCCGCGGCTCGCCGCGGATTGTCCCGGTCAGCCTGGCGCTGACGATGATGGCGGTCACGAGCGGCAGCAGCGCCATCCCGTCGACGGTGAGCAGCACCTGCGCCACCTTCTCCTGGCTGGCGTCCGCCGTGCTTGTGAGCGCGGAGCCGGTCATGTCCATGATGCCGAGGTACAGCACGTTGGCTGGGCCGTGGCCCGCGACGGCGAGCAGGATGAAGCCGGCCACCGCGAGCGCGAACAGGACCGCGGCGGTGACGCCGTACTTGTTCCACATGAGCCGCCTGCCCATCCGCAGTGCCCCGCGCAGCGGGCGGCCCCGCCGCGTCAGGCGGTCGCGTGGCGTGCCGTCCGCCACCGCGAGCACCAGGTCGGCGCGGCCGTCGAGGTCCTCGGGCGCGATGAGCTGGGTGGCGCCGCCCGGGTCGTCGGGGACCGCGAGACCGCACAGCACCTGGCCCGGCCGGGCGTCGCCGAGCCTGGCCACGTGGAGGGTGCGGCCTGACAGCCGGACATGGCTCGGCGCGATCTCGCCGAGTGCGGCGGCCACCAGCGCGGGCGCCGCGAGCTGGCTGCGCGACAGCACCGTGCAGTCGCGGAAGAACCCGCTGATGTGATCGCCTAGCCGCCTGTTGTACGCCGCGACGACGAGCCGGAGGTCGGGGTTGAGCTCCTGGGCGCGCAGCGCCCCGTGGAAGTTGGCGAGGTCGTCCGGGCCGACCAGGGCCATCGCCCGGGCCGCAGGGACGCCTGCGGCGGTGAACGCCTCGGTGGTCAGCCCGGCGTGCTCGACGATGGTGACGCCCGGCAGCGCCGCGATCTGCGGCCCCTGGTTATCGAGCCTGCTGGCGAGCAGGACCACGACGTCTTCGGCGTAGCGGCCGGTGAGTTCGCTGGCGATGCGGTAGGCGAGCGGATTGTCGCCGCAGACGATCAGGCGATTCCCGGGCGGGGACATGGCCAGATCATAAGGGAAGCCGCTTTTTCGCTGCCCCGCCCCCGGGAACCATACGGAGCAAAGCCATCAGGACAAAGAGGGTGGGAGAGACGGCGCTGTACCATAGAAAGGGCTGCCTCCCGAGGGGAAGAACTGCCCATGGCCACCGATGACCCCATTCGCGCGTCGGACGTTGACCGGGATGTCGTGGTGGCCGCGCTACGGGATGCGTACACGGCCGGCCGCCTCACCCTGGACGAGTTCGACGAGCGGATCTCGGCCGCCTACTCAGGCAAGACCTGGGGCGATCTGCGCAAGCTGACGATCGACCTGCCGACACAGCCGATACTCGGCACCGACGTTCCCGGCCGCCCGCTGCCGCCGGCCGCCGGCATACCGCCCTACCCGCGGCGCCCGGCGCCGGAGCCCGACGCGGTCACGCGGTTCTCGCAGCAGCCTCCGCAGCCGCCCGCACGGCCGCGGCGACGGCCGGTGGGCATTCTTATCCCCGCCGCCATCTGGATACTCCTGATGCTGCACGGCGTCGTGGGACCCGGAGTAGTGTTCGTGCTCGTCATCGTGCTCGTGCTCGGCTCGATCATGTCGTCGGGCGGCCGCCGCTTACCGAGGACCGCGGGTCGCGGCCAGCAGCCCGCTGAACTAGCGGCCGGGGAGCTTGGCGGCGGCGGCCTCGTCGAGCAGGAACAGTGTCCGGTCCCGGCCGCGGGCACCCGCGGCGGGCAGCGTGTCCTCGCTGACGCCGGACAGCGCCTCGGCGACCGCCTCGGCCTTCTCTTCGCCTGACGCCAGGATCCAGACCTCCCGCGCCGCCTGGAGGGCGCTGAACGTCAGCGAGATCCGGGTGGGCGGCGGCTTGGGCGAGTCGCGGACGGCGACGACGGAACCGGTGGCGTGCGCCGCGGGGGAGTGCGGGAAGATCGAGGCGACGTGTCCTTCCGGCCCGATGCCGAGCATCAGCACGTCGAACACCGGCACGTCCGCGCCGCCGGCGGCGGCGCGGGCCAGTTCGGCCGCGTACCTGGCCGCGGCCGCGTCCGGGTTGTCGCCGTCCGGGCCGTCAGGCCCGGGGACCGGGTGCACCCGGGCCGGGTCGACGCTGAGGTGGTTGAGCAGCGCCTCGCGGGCGCCCGTCTCGTTCCGCTCCGGGTCGCCGGTCACCTCGAACCGCTCGTCGCCCCACCAGAAGTCCACCCGCCGCCAGTCGACCGCGTCCCGTGCGGGCGAGGCGGCGATCGCGGCCATCACCTTGGTGCCGATCCCGCCGCCGGTCAGCACGAGGTGGGCGCGGCCTTCCGCGGCGATCGCGTCGGCGAGCCTGGTCACGGTGCGCGCCGCGGCGGCGCCGGCCAGCAGGTCGCCGCTGGCGTGGACGAAAACCTCTGGTGCGCTCACCGACGTCCCTCCTTCACGCGATGTCCTCTTCTCCCGCCGGGTGGTCCGCCGCGGGCAGTTCGCCCGCCGGGGAGACCTCAAGGTTGCTTAGCGTCTCGGCGTAGACGTCGTCCGGGTCGAGGCGGCGCAGTTCCTCCGCCAGCAGTTCCGCCGTGTCCCGCCGGTGCAGGGCGACCATACGGTCGGACCGGCCCGGCCACGCGAGCGTGGCCGTCCGGCCGTCGGTCCTGGTGATCTCGATCTCGCCGGCCGGCGTGGTGAAGACCGCCGCGGTGATCCCGGGGCCGCCAGAGACGGACCGGGACACCGGGACGGACAGCCGCTGTGCCAGCCAGGCCGTGATCAGGTCCGCGGTGGGGTTGTCCTCCTCGGCCGCGATCTCGCCCGCGGTGACCGGCGGATGCGGCTGGTCGAACGTCGCGGCGATGAGCGAGCGCCACGGGGTCGCACGGGTCCAGGCGAAGTCGGTGTCGCCCGGCTGGTAGACGGCCGCGAGCGCGGCGATCTCCTCGCGCGGCGAGTCGGCGGCCGCCGCGTCGGTGACCCGTCGCTGGGCGAGCGCGCCAAGCGGGTCCTTGGCCGGGATCTCCGGCGCGTTGTCCGGCCACCAGGTCACCACGGGCACGTCCGGCACGAGCAGCGGGGCGACGACCGAGTCGGCGTGCTGGCCGAGCGGTCCGTACATGCGCAGCACGATCGTCTCGCCAGGCGAGGACTCACCGACCCGGATCTCTGCGTCGAGCCGGGAGTCCGCCTTCGGCTTGCGGGTGATGATCGCGAGGATGCGGCACGGGTGCTCCCGGGCTGCCTGGTTGGCGGCCCGGATGGCGTCGTACTGCGCCGCCTCGTCGGTCACGATGATAAGCGTGAGCACCATGCCGAGCGTCATGCCGCCGAGTCGGCG
>Ga0335074_10002499_pt1 | contig 25056 bp, 19 predicted proteins | sample Lox_Sample_23_FD_206715 | JGI IMG/M metagenome (GOLD analysis project Ga0335074, IMG submission 206715) | Soil microbial communities from Loxahatchee National Wildlife Refuge, Florida, United States - Lox_Sample_2.3 | ecosystem: Environmental > Terrestrial > Soil > Wetlands | place: USA... | reverse complement strand
CACGACGTTGGCGGCCAGCGCACTACCGATGTGGTCGGCTGCGATCAAACGGCCGTCCGCCAATGACAGCACCCACGTGCTGCCCTTGCGGTTGCGAGACTTGTCCGGACGTATGCCGTCGCGTTCGCACCACCACGCGATCAGGTCCGGAATCACTTTGCCTTGCGTGCAGATCACCGGTATGCCGGGCAACTCGGCGATCTGCAGAACCCGCCGTCGACCGCGTTTGGCGTTGGCGGCGTAAGCCTCTTCGGTGAGTGTGGGCTCATCGCCGATGACGACGCCCAACTCCTCGGCGAGCGGCTCCACCGTCTGGTGGCAGCGCACGCGGTCGGCTGCGTAGACATCGGTGGGACCGAAGGCCGACAGCTGCTCGACGAGTGCCTCGGCTTGCGCACGGCCCTTCTTATCCAACGGTCGCATTTTGTCGTCACCGGAGAATCGGGACTTGCTGCCCGCCGTGCCGTGCCGGACCACCAGAACCGTCTGGGTGTCCGCCGGGAATTTGGCGAACCGGCGCAAGATTTTTCGGTCGTGCGGGTAGGTCACTTTCTTGATCGCGTCGGAGATCGACAGCCAGATCAGATCGTCGACTTCCCGCCCGGCGGTGAATTCTCCGCCGAGGCTGCGCGCCGCCCAGTAGCGAACCCGCTTGACCCCTTGGTCGATCGGATAGCTCACGTTGTGCAGTCGACGACCAAGTTGTGCATGGTGACCGGTTTCTTCGAGGATTTCTCGGGCCGCGGTCACTGGTTCGGTTTCACCGGGGTCCATTTTGCCCTTGGGCAGCGACCAGTCGTTATAGCGAGGACGATGGATGACTGCCACCTCGACCGACTCGTTCACGCAGGGACGCCAGAGCACCGCGCCGGCGGCCGAAACGATTTTCCCGCTCACACTCAGGTCATCCGACCAGGTGTGAGTCGGCAACGTAACTCCCGCAGATCAATTCGGACCTTCGCGCATGATGGACATCGTCGCCATGCTACAGGTGGCCTCAGGCGCTCCTGTGTTGGTCCATCAGCGATACCTGGTGGTCGCGCACAGTATGACCGGCTTGCGGCAGCGCCGCCCATTGACCTTCTGGACCCAGCTCCCAGCAGCGGGTCGCGGGGTCCAGAGCCGACTCGAAGATGTCGTTCAGTTGTGCGGTCAGTTTGGGATCCTTGACCTGGACCAGAACTTCCACGCGCCGATCGAGATTGCGGTGCATCATGTCCGCACTGCCGATCCAGTACTCATTGATGGATCGGAAATTGAAGATCCGCGAGTGCTCCAGATACTGCCCGAGAATCGAGCGCACAGTGATGTTTTCGGAGAAGCCCGGCACGCCTGGACGCAGCGCGCAAATGCCGCGCACCACGACGTCGACCCGCACACCGGCCTGCGACGCGCGGTACAGCGCATCGATGACCTGCTCGTCGACAAGGGAGTTCATCTTCAGCCGGATGTGCCCGTGCCCGGATTCCTGGTGCGCGGCGATCTCCCGGTTGACGCGTTCGATGATGCCATTGCGAATACCGTGCGGTGCGACCAGAAGGTTGCGATACGACAGCTTGCGCGAATATCCGGTCAACGTGTTGAACAGGTCGGTCAGGTCGGCACCGATGTCTGGATCGGCGGTCAGCAAGCCGAGATCCTCATATAGTCTGGCCGTCTTGCTGTTGTAGTTGCCGGTTCCGACATGGCAATAGCGCCGGATCGTCGAGCCTTCGCGCCGCACCACCAGACATGTCTTGCAGTGCGTTTTCAAGCCTACGAGTCCGTAAGCCACGTGGACTCCCGCCTGCTCCAGCGCACGGGCCCACTTGATGTTGGCCTGTTCGTCGAAGCGGGCCTTGATCTCAACCAGCGTGACAACCTGCTTTCCGGCTGCCGCGGCCTCGATCAGCGCCCGCACGATTGGTGAGTCACCGGAGGTGCGGTACAGCGTCTGCTTGATCGCCAGCACGTTCGGATCAGCGGCTGCCAGTTCGATAAATCGCTGCGTACTCGTCGAGAACGAGTCGTAGGGATGGTGCACCAGCACGTCACCTTCGCGCAGCGTCGCGAAGATGCTCTTCGGCGTTTCCCGGTCGGCGAATGCGGGGCTGGTCGCCGGGACGAAAGCAGGATCCTTCAACGCCGAGCGGTCAACGCCGTAGATCTGCCAGAGCGACGAGAGATCAAGCAGCCCTGGCACCTGGATGACATCGCCGGGATGCACGTCGAGCTCCCGCAGCAGCAGCTCGAGCATGTGCTCGGTCATGTCGTCGGCCACTTCGAGGCGCACCGGCGATCCGAACCTCCTACGGGCCAGCTCGCGCTCCAGCGCCTGCAGCAGGTCTTCGTCGCGGTCTTCGTCGACCTCGTAGTCAGCGTTTCGGGTCACCCGGAACGCATGGTGCTCAACGATTTCCATGCCCGGAAAAAGCGCAGTAAGGAAGGCGGCGATCAGCTCCTCCATCGGCAAGAAGCGGACTTCTTTGGTGCCGGACTCGTCGGCGCCAGGTCGGGCGTCGAGCTCGACGAAACGGTCGACGTTGTCGGGCACCTTGACCCGGGCGAAATGCTGACCACCGTCGTCGGGCTGCTTCACCGTGACGGCGAGATTCAGGCTCAGGCCACTGACGAACGGGAACGGGTGAGCCGGATCCACGGCCAGCGGAGTGAGGACCGGGAAGACCTGCTCAGTGAAGTAGGTCGACAGCCGGTCGCGTTCGGCTTGATCCAGGTCGGCCCACGTGACAATACGAATGCCTTCCTCGGCCAGAGCGGGTCGCACCGAGTCGAGGAAGACCCGCGCGTGCCGGCTGGCGATCTGCTGGGTCTCCTCGCCGATCCGGCGCAGTTGTTCGCGCGGAGTCAGACCGTCCGCGGAGCGGACCGACAATCCCATCTCGTCGCGCCGCTTCAAGCCGGCGACGCGGACCATATAGAACTCGTCGAGGTTAGAGGCGAAGATCGCCAAGAACTTGGCCCGCTCCAGCAGTGGCAGCGAGGTGTCCTCGGCCAGGGCCAGGACGCGCGCGTTGAAGTCCAGCCAGCTCAATTCGCGGTTGATGTACCGGTCCTCGGGAAGCGGGTTGTCGACCGCAGTGGCTGTGGTGGCAGGCGGTGCTCCCGGAGCCGAATCGGCGGATCCCCACGCGGGTGTTTCGTCGGCGATTGCTGTGTCCGGGGCTTCAATATCGGTCACCCTTGCGATCATTCCTCATCGGTAGGGGGTGCTGCTACCGACAGCGGGACATCCATTTGCCGTTGAGGCGCTGTTTACCCGTCGTTACCGGTTTACCTGCGCTGGTGTGACGGCGCTCCGACCGCCCTGCTGGTCGCCGGCCCCATTCCGAGACGGCGCGCGACCGCCAAATCGCTGGGTGTGTCGATGTCGCAGCGTAATCCCGGCCACGCCCCGGTGAGCTCGATCGCGCCCGAACGTCGATGCTGCGCGGCGGAATCCGGCCCGAGCCGCGGGTCGAGCGTCGTTCCAAATGCGCACAGCGCCGCGGTACCCGTACCCAGTCGGTCGGCAACGAAGCTGCGCTCGTGGTGCCTTGCCACGGCGATCGCCTCGGCGAGTTCCTGCGGCTGCAACGCCGGTAAATCCCCTTGCAGCACAACAATATTGGGAACTGATTGAGCCACCACCTGCTCGGCGGCAGTGATCGCGTTGTTCAGCGGGTCGGGGTGGCCTTCTGGGGTGGGATCGGACAGCACCTCAGCGCCGAGTTCGGTCGCCGCGGCCGCCGCAACGTCGTCGGGCGTGATGACGGTGATCGTGCGCACCGACCCGACCCTGGCCGCGGCGGTAAGAGTGTCGATCAGCATGGCCAGCACCACCTTCTCCCGCGTCTGTGCGGAGAACACCGGCGCGAGCCTGGTCTTGGCGGCGGACAGTCGCTTGACCGCGACGATCAGACCGACATCAACGCCGGCGTCGGCTCGGCTGCCGCTCATATAGCCATCCTGCCAGTGTCAACGCTCAACCCCCGCTTAGGCTGCTGGGCTACGGTTGAGCGCCGACAATTCGACGAGACGGGGACCAACGCAGACGATGGCCAGCACGACAGCGGTAATGGGAGCCGGCGCATGGGGGACGGCGCTGGCCAAGCTGCTCGCCGACGCCGGCGGTGAGGTCAGGCTGTGGGCGCGGCGACCCGAGCTCGCCGTGGAAATCAACACCACCCGTCATAACCCCGACTACCTGCCAGGCGTCGAGTTACCGGCAGGTATTCGCGCCACCGCAGATGCGCAAGAAGCGCTCAACGGCGTGACGACGGTACTGCTGGCAGTGCCGGCGCAGACGATGAGGGCAAATCTTCAACAGTGGAACGGCCTGTTCGCCGCCGGCGCGACGTTGATCAGCACCGCCAAAGGCATCGAGTTGGGCACGCTGATGCGGATGAGCCAGGTCATTGTCGACGTGACGGCTGTTGATCCCTCGCAAGTCGCGGTGATTTCCGGGCCGAACCTCGCCAGCGAGATCACCGCCGGGCAACCCGCCGCCACGGTGATCGCCTGCAGCGATTCCGGTCGCGCGGTCGCCGTGCAGCGCATGCTGAACGCCGGATACTTCAGGCCGTACACCAACGCCGACGTCATCGGCACCGAGATCGGCGGTGCGTGTAAGAACGTGATCGCGCTGGCCTGCGGGATGGCGGCCGGGGTGGGCCTGGGGGAGAATACGGCGGCGGCGATCATCACCCGCGGTCTCGCCGAGATCATGCGGCTCGGCATCGCCGTGGGAGCCAAGGGCGCAACGCTGGCCGGCCTGGCCGGGGTCGGTGATCTGGTGGCTACCTGCACTTCGCCGCGCTCACGCAACCGCACCTTCGGCGAATCTTTGGGGCGGGGCCAGACCATGGAAGCTGCGCTGCAGGCGCGGGAAGGCCACGTTGTGGAAGGGGTGACGTCGTGCGAGTCGGTGCTGGCGCTGGCCTCGAGTTACGACGTCGAGATGCCACTGACCGACGCGGTGCACCGGGTCTGTCATAAGGGGTTGTCGGTGGACCAGGCGATGGCGCTGTTATTGGGACGCCGCACCAAGCCGGAATGAGCCTGGCTGCCGGGATCAGCGAAGCTAACCTCGCGGTAACCAGCTTGCGCGTGCCCAGGCGGTAGCCTCTCTAGGTTGTGAGTGACCGCTTCCCCGCCAAGACGCCCGATCGCGGCCGTATCCGCGTTGCCGTCGTGTTCGGCGGACGCAGCAACGAGCACGCCATCTCCTGCGTCTCGGCGGGCAGCATTTTGCGCAATCTCGATCCGGAGCGCTTCGAGGTGGTCGCGGTTGGCATCACCCCGGACGGCTCCTGGGTGCTGACCGACGGGGACCCCGACGCGCTGGCGATCACCAATCGGCAGTTGCCGGGCGTGAGCTCCGAATCGGGCACCGAGCTGACCCTGGCTGCCGATCCGAGGCGTGCCGGTCAGCTGGTGTCACTGTCGCCCGGTGGGGCCGAGGTGCTGGCGTCCGTCGACGTGGTCTTTCCGGTCTTGCACGGACCGTACGGGGAAGACGGCACCATTCAGGGTCTGCTCGAACTCGCCGGTGTGCCCTATGTCGGGGCGGGCGTGCTGGCCAGCGCGGCCGGGATGGACAAAGAGTTCACCAAGAAATTGCTTGTCGCCGAAGGACTTCCGGTCGGCGCCTACGAGGTGCTGCGGCCGTCGCAGCCGACGCCGGACAGCGGACTGCGCGAACGACTGGGGCTGCCAGTCTTCGTCAAACCCGCGCGTGGCGGCTCGTCGATCGGCGTGAGTCGGGTGACCAGCTGGGACGAACTGCCGGCGGCCGTCGCCGATGCGCGCCGGCACGACCCGAAGGTGATCGTCGAGGCTGCGGTTGCCGGTCGCGAATTGGAATGCGGCGTGCTCGAATTCCCCGACGGCACAGTGCAAGCCAGCACCGTCGGGGAGATCCGGGTGGCCGGGGTGCGCGGACGGGAAGACTCCTTTTACGACTTCGCGACCAAATACCTCGACGATGCCGCCGAACTCGATGTGCCCGCCAAGGTCGACGACGACGTGAGCGACGCGGTGCGGGATTTGGCGATCCGGGCGTTCAAGGCGATCGACTGTCAGGGCTTGGCCCGGGTCGACTTCTTCCTGACCGATGATGGGCCAATCATCAACGAGGTCAACACAATGCCCGGATTCACGACGATCTCGATGTACCCGCGGATGTGGGCAGCCAGCGGCGTGGATTATCGGACCCTGGTGGCGACCATGGTGGAAACGGCGATCGCGCGCGGGACGGGCCTGCGCTGAATCAGCCGACCGGCAACGGGCTGATCGGCACGGCCGGCATGGTGTGGTCGATCAGGTCGGACAGTTGCTGGATCGGCGTCGGGCCGGACCCCGACGGCAGCGTGAGTGCCACATAGACCGGCCGATCGACGGCGTACCAGGTGGATCGATCGCTTTGGCGAGCCTCAAACCACTGCACCCGGTCCACCTGTTGGATCGGCGAGCCGACCACGAAGTCTGTCGGTCGGTCGAGGCCACAGCGCAGCACAACCGGCTCGCTGTCGGCTGCGGTTCGCCACGCGGCGGTGGCTGGTGGCGTGGGCTGCGCGATCGCGGCACGTTGATAGTCGCCGAGCCGCTGTGGCAGCGCCTCCAGCAGCGCCCGGCACGCTGGTTCCTGGGCGTGCGGAGCGGGGACGGTCGGGACAACCAGCGGCTGGGGCGCCGGGTGGCGGGTCGCAGCGATCGCCAGGATGACGCCGACAAGGCCGACCGCCAGCACCAGCGCTGCGATCAGCACCGCCCGCGGCGGCCCTTCCGAGTCGGCCATTGTCTCGCCTTCTGCTTACACTCCCGAAGTCAGCGGACAAGAACCTACCGGAGGTGATGTGGGCAGCGGCGACCCTGATCCCACGCTGGGCGACGTCGGCGAATTCGGCGTGATCGACGGGCTGATTCGCGATCGGCGCCAGCCGGACTCGATCGCTCTCGGACCGGGTGACGACGCTGCAGTGTTGGTGGCCGGCGACGGCCGTGTCGTGGTGTCGACAGACATGCTGGTCGAGGGCAGGCACTTCCGGCTGGACTGGTCGACACCGCACGATGTCGGCCGTAAGGCCGTCGCGCAGAACGCCGCCGACATCGAGGCGATGGGCGGACGGGCCACCGCATTCGTTGTCGGCTTCGGCGCACCACCGGACACGCCAACGGCACAGGTCAGCGCACTGGCCGACGGGATGTGGGACGAGGCCGGCCGGATTGGCGCGGGCATCGTCGGCGGAGATCTGGTCAGCAGCCCGCAGTGGGTGGTGTCGATGACGGTGCTGGGCGATCTTGGCGGCCGACCGCCGGTGCTGCGGTCGGGTGCGCGACCCGGTTCGGCAATCGCCGTCACCGGGCGGCTCGGACACTCCGCGGCTGGATATGCGCTGTGGCACAAGGGTATTGAAGGGTTCGACGACTTGCGGCATCGCCACCTGGTTCCGCAGCCACCGTACGGACAGGGCCGCGCGGCCGCCGAGGCCGGCGCTGCGGCGATGATCGACATCTCCGACGGTCTGATCGGTGACCTGCGGCACGTCGCTGAGGCTTCCGGGGTTGGCGTCGATCTGAGCACCGAAGCGCTGAGCGCCGATCGTGACGCACTGCAGGGTGCAGCCGTAGCCGCCGGGGTCGACGCCTGGACCTGGGTGCTTGGCGGGGGAGAAGACCATGCCCTGGTCGCGGCGTTCGCCGGACCGGTGCCCGCGGGGTGGCGGGTGATAGGGCGGGTGATCGACGGGCCGGCCCGTGTGCTCGTCGACGGTGCTGAGTGGCACGGATACGCGGGCTGGCAGTCCTTTGGACAGTAGGGTGACCCGGTGACCGTCTACGCCATCGCTCAGTTGCGGTTTATCGACCGCGCTGCCTACGACCGGTACCAGATCCGATTCATGGATGTCTTCCGTCGTCACCAAGGAACGTTGCTGGCCGCGGACGAGTCTCCACAGCTGATTGAGGGACAGTGGGATCGGGACAAGGTTGTGCTGATGTCGTTTCCCGACGAGGCGGCGTTTCGCTTGTGGTCGGAATCTCCTGATTATCAAGAGATTTCGAAGGATCGCCGGGCGGGTGCGGACACCGTGGTGCTGTTGGCGAAAGGGCTGGCGTGACCGCCCGGCCGCTGCGTGAACTCGTCGATGATGGTTGGGCGACGGCACTGGAGCCCGTCGGCGAACAGGTGGCCAAGATGGGCCAATTTCTGCGCGAGGAAATCTCAGCGGGCCGCGGCTACCTGCCGGCGGGTCCGAACGTGCTGCGCGCCTTCACCTTTCCGTTCGACCAAGTCCGGGTGCTGATCGTCGGCCAGGACCCATATCCGACGCCCGGTCATGCGGTCGGCCTGAGCTTTTCGGTGGCCGCAGATGTGCGGCCGCTACCTCGAAGTCTGGAGAACATTTTCGCAGAATATGCCAAAGACCTCAGCTACCCGGCGCCTTCCAGCGGCGACCTCACACCGTGGGCAGAGCGCGGTGTGCTGCTGCTGAACCGCGTACTCACCGTGCGACCGGGCAACCCGGCGTCGCACCGGGGCAAGGGCTGGGAGGCCGTGACCGAGTGCGCGATTCGCGCCCTGGTGGATCGCCGGCAGCCGATGGTGGCGATTCTGTGGGGCCGCGACGCCTCGACGCTGAAACCGATGCTGGCCGGTAGCGACTGTGTGTCGATCGAGTCGCCGCATCCCTCGCCGCTTTCGGCGTCGCGGGGATTCTTCGGCTCGCGCCCGTTCAGCCGCGCCAACGAATTGCTGGCTCAGATGAGCGCCGAGCCGATCGACTGGCGACTGCCGTAACGCGACGTCCCGCCCTCTGGGAGCGCTGATTTCGTTGCACAACAATGCTTCTCGTGCGACGCTTGAGAACCCACTCGAGGAGCACAGATGACGCTTGTCGCCGGCATCGACTCGTCCACCCAGTCATGCAAAGTGCTCATCTGCGATGCCGACACCGGTGAGGTAGTCCGCGACGGTCGGGCGACGCATCCCGAGGGCACCGAAATCGACCCAGCGACATGGGAGTCGGCCACGCACAACGCGATCGCAGCCGCCGGCGGCCTCGACGATGTCGCCGCGGTATCCGTCGGCGCTCAGCAGCATGGCATGGTGTGCCTGGACACCGCCGGACAGATCATTCGGCCAGCGCTGTTGTGGAATGACGTCAGGTCGGCCGACGCGGCGCTCGCCCTTGTCGACGAGCTCGGCGGTCCCGAAGCCTGGGCGAACGCGGTGGGTGTGGTGCCGCTCGCGGCGATCACCGTGGCGAAACTGCGTTGGCTGGCCGACCACGAACCCCGCAACGCCGACCGCACAGCCGCGGTTTGCCTGCCGCATGACTGGCTGACCTGGCGGCTGCGCGGAGACACCGACATCGGCACGATCACCACCGATCGCAGCGATGCGAGCGGCACCGGCTACTACGACGCCGCGCGGAACACCTACCGTGCCGATCTGGTCGAACTTGCGATGCGCGGACGTCGTCCTGCGCTGCCGACGATCCTGGGTGCGGCCGAGGCTACAAAGGCAGTCAACCGCCCGCTGTTCGGTGCCGGCCTCGGCGACAACGCGGCTGCTGCTCTCGGATTGGCCGCCGAAGAAGGCGACATCGTGGTCTCGATCGGAACGTCGGGTGTGGTTTCGTCAGTCTCGGCACATCCCGTGCGTGACGGCAGGGGGTTCGTGGCGGGGTTCGCCGACGGCACCGGACGGTTTCTGCCTCTGGTGTGCACATTGAACGGCGCACGGGTCCTCGACGCGGCCGCTGCGATGCTGCGCGTGGACCACGACGAGCTCTCCCGCCTCGCGCTATCGGCGCCGCCGGGAAGCGGCGGGTTGGTGTTGGTGCCGTACCTGGATGGTGAGCGAACACCGAACCGCCCCGACGCCTCCGGTGCACTGCATGGCCTGCGGATATCGAACGCGACCCCCGCCAATCTGGCACGGGCCGCGGTAGAGGGGCTGCTGTGCGCACTTGCCGACGGCATCGCGCACCTTAGCTGCCGTGGCATCGCTATGCGCCGCGTGCTACTGGTGGGTGGGGGTGCCCGTTCGCCTGCTGTGCGCGAGATCGCGCCCGCGGTGTTCGGCGTCCCGGTGCTCGCCCCGAGCGCGGGCGAATATGTTGCGCTCGGTGCCGCACGCCAGGCGGCGTGGGCACTGAGTTGTTCATCGCAACCACCGGCATGGGAGCAAGCGCCGACGGAGCAATACATCGCCGAGCCGGCGCCCGCGGTGCATCACCGGTATGCGAGCGTCCGGGACCTCACGGAGGGAGCCTGACGAGCGACGCCTGACTAGCCGCGGGTGACCTTACCGGCCTTGATGCAGGACGTGCAGACGTTGATGCGGTGCTTGTTGCCGCCCGGGCGGGTGGCGACGCGCACGCTCTGGATGTTGGGATCCCACCGACGGCTGGTCCGGCGATGGGAGTGCGACACCGACTTGCCGAAGCCGGGGCCTTTCCCGCAGATATCGCAGACGGCAGCCATACGTGAAACTCCTCAAATCTCTGGGGCCAACGACCGGTGACGGGTGGCCCGACGACCTGGCAAGGATAGCCGCCGGAGGCCCGAACCGCCAAAACGATCAACACGCGCGAGTGCCTTGTGACCTGTGTTGTCCGGCTCAATAGATAGGCTGGCGCGCACCGGTGGCGGCTCGAGGAGGTGGGCTTTGGCGGGGTCGGGGTCGGCACGGCCGGATCGCCCATTGGACGCGTCGGCATTGCGCGACTGGGCGCACACCGCCGTCGGCGACCTGATCACCCACATCGACGAGGTCAACCGCCTCAATGTGTTCCCGGTCGCCGATTCCGACACCGGCATCAACATGCTGTTCACCATGCGCTCGGCGCTGGCCGAGGCCAATACGGAGGCACGTTCGGGCGATGTCGTTCGGGTGGCGGCCGCCCTGTCGGCGGGCGCACTGAACGGCGCGCGCGGCAACTCCGGCGTGATTCTGTCGCAGATTCTGCGCGGCATCGCCGATGTGACCGCCCGCGCGGTCGCCGAGTCTGGCGAAGAACTGCAGGTCATCGATGCGGCGCTGCTTGGCGCTGCGTTGCGGCATGGCGTCGATCTGGTGGTCGCCTCGATGGGCGGCCAGGAGGTCCCCGGCACCGTCGTCTCGGTGTTACGGGCGGCCGCCGGTGCCGCCGAGCAGAACGCGGCCGATGGGCTGGCCGCGGCGATCATCGCCGCCGCCGACGCCGCGGTCGTGGCGCTGGAGAAGACGCCCGAGCAGCTCGACGTGCTGGGCGACGCCGGGGTCGTCGACGCAGGTGGGCGCGGTCTGCTGGTCCTGCTCGACGCGCTGCGCTCGACGATCACCGGCCAGGCGCCCAACCGCGCGTTGTACGAGCCGTCACCGCGCCGGCAAGCCGCGGAACCAATCCCGCAACCCCCGGCGCCGCAATTCGAGGTGATGTACCTGCTGGGCGGATGCGATGCCGAGTGCGCTGACCTGCTCCGCGAGCGGCTCGATGAGCTCGGAGAGTCGGTGGCCATCGCCAGCTCAGGCGTGGTCGGCGGTTACTCGGTGCACGTCCACACCGACGACGCCGGGGCCGCGGTCGAAGCGGGCCTGGCGTTCGGCAATCCGCGGCGGATCCAGATCTCGGCGCTGACCGGCCCCGCCAGCGGGTTACCGCCTGGCAGCTGGACGCGGGAGCGCGCCGTGTTGGCCGTCGTCGACGGCGACGGCGCGGCGGAATTGTTCGCAGGCGAGGGAGCCTACGTGCTGCGTCCCGGCCCGCACGTCGCCGATCCGACAACGGCGATCAGCGCCCAGCAGCTGCTGCGGGCCGTGGTGGACACCGAAGCCGCGCAGGTCATGGTGTTGCCGAACGGCTACCTCGCCGCCGAGGAACTGGTGGCCGGCTGCACCGCCGCCATCGGGTGGGGCATCGACGTGGTGCCGCTGCCGACCGGATCGATGGTGCAGGGGCTGGCCGCGCTCGCGGTACACGAACCGGGTCGACAGGCCGTCGACGACGGCTTCACGATGGCCCGCGCCGCCGGCGCCGCCAAGCACGGGTCGGTGCGTATCGCGACTGAAACGGCGCTGACCTGGGCGGGCACCTGTGAACCCGGCAACGGGTTGGGCATCGCGGGCGATGAGGTGCTGATTGTGGCCGCCGACGTCCCCTCGGCGGCGATCGGCTTGATCGATTTGCTGCTGGCCGCGGGCGGCGAGCTGGTGACGGTGCTGTTGGGCGCCGACCTCGATGGCCACGTCGATGCGGGTGCGGTGTGCGACGCGCTAAAAGCGCACGTGCACGACCGTCATCCGGGCACCGAGCTGATGACCTATCACACCGGGCACCGCGGCGACGCCCTGTTGATCGGGGTCGAGTAGCCATGGTCGCGCTGAGTGACCGGCTGGATTACATCCTTGGTGCCAAAGCCGCGAACCCGCTCGACGAGGTGTTCGGTATCCGCACCGTCGACGACCTGCTGCGCCATTACCCGCGCAGCTACGTCGAGGGCGCGAGCGTGCGCGGCGCCGGCGACGAGCGACCGCCCGAAGGTGAGCACATCACGTTGGTCGACGAAATCACTGGTGTGGTTGAGAAGCCGATCCGGAGTCGGCCGCGGGACAAGATATTGATCGTCACCCTCGGCTCCGGGCGCAACAAGGTCACCGCCACGTTTTTCAACCCGCGCTACCTGAAAAAAGGGCTGACCAAGGGCACTAGGGTGATGCTGTCCGGCGAGGTCGGATTCTTCCGTGGCGCAATGCAGTTGACGCATCCGGCGTTTCTCATCCTCGACTCGCCGGACGGCCGGAACCATGGCAGCCGGTCGCTGCGTAACATCGCGGACGCGTCGCGAGCCGTCAGTGGCGAGGTGTTGCAGGAGGCGTTCGAACGCAGCTTTTACCCGATCTATCCGGCCAGTTCCAAACTGCAGAGCTGGGACATTTTCAACTGCGTGCGTCAGGTGCTCGAGGTTCTCGACCCGGTGGCCGACCCGTTGCCAAAAGAACTGTGCGCCAAGCACAATCTCGTCTCCGAAGACGAGGCGCTACGCGCCATCCACCTGGCCGAAGACAACGCCGACCGGCGGCGCGCCCGCGAACGGCTGGCCTTCGACGAGGCCGTCGGGCTGCAGTGGGCGCTGGTGAGTCGCCGCCACGGCGAGCTCGCCGAGTCCGGGCCCGCGGTGGCAACGCGTTCGGACGGTCTCAAGCATGAACTTCTGCAGCGCTTGCCCTTCGAGTTGACAGCCGGTCAGCGTGAGGTGCTGGAGGTGCTTTCCACCGAACTCGCCTCCATCCGACCGATGAACCGGCTGCTGCAGGGTGAGGTTGGGTCAGGCAAGACGATCGTCGCCGTGCTGGCGATGCTGCAAATGGTCGACGCCGGCTACCAGTGCGCATTATTGGCGCCAACCGAAGTCCTTGCCGCACAACATCTCCAGTCGATCAACGACGTGCTCGGGCCGCTGGCGATGGCCGGCCAGCTCGGCGGTGCGGACGATGCCACCCGAGTGGCGCTGCTCACCGGCTCGATGTCAGCGGCGCAGAAAAAGCAGGTGCGCGGCGAGATCACCAGCGGCCAGGTCGGCATCGTTGTGGGCACCCATGCGCTGCTGCAGGACGCGGTCGAATTTCACCAGCTGGGCATGGTCGTCGTCGACGAGCAGCACCGGTTCGGTGTCGAGCAGCGAGACCAGTTGCGGGCCAAGGCCCCTGCCGGGATCACGCCGCACCTGCTGGTAATGACGGCGACACCGATACCGCGGACGGTGGCGCTCACGGTCTACGGCGACCTGGAGACGTCGACGCTACGTGAGCTTCCCCGCGGTCGGCAGCCGATCACCACCACCGCCATCTTCATCAAGGACAAGCCGGCGTGGCTGGACCGAGCCTGGAGCCGGATCATCGAGGAGGTCCGCGACGGGCGCCAAGCCTACGTGGTGGCGCCGCGGATCGACGAGACCGACAACAGCGGCCAGACCGAGAAAGACGGAAGGCCTTCGGCGACAGCTGAAGAGCTGTTCGCCCGCCTGCGCAGTGATCAGTTGGCCGGACTGCGGCTGGGACTCATGCACGGACGGCTGCCCGCCGACGAGAAGGAAGCCGCGATGACGGCGTTTCGCATCGGCGATATCGATGTGCTGGTGTGTACCACCGTCATTGAGGTAGGCGTCGACGTGCCGAATGCGACCGTGATGCTGGTGATGGACGCCGACCGGTTCGGTATCAGCCAGTTGCATCAGTTGCGCGGCCGCATCGGCCGGGGCGCGCACCCGAGCCTGTGTCTGCTGGCGAGTTGGGTGGCGCCGGATTCCCGCGCCGGGCGGCGGTTGAAGGCCGTCGCTGGGACCCTCGACGGTTTCGCCCTGGCGGACCTGGATCTCAGGGAGCGCCGTGAAGGAGATGTGCTGGGCCGCAGCCAGTCCGGCCGTGCGATCACGCTACAACTGCTATCGCTGATCGACCACCGGGAGGTGATCGAGGCGGCTCGGGACTTCTGCGAACAGGTCTACGACGACGAGGCAGCAAATCCCGGATTGGCTTTGCTCGCAGCACCTTTCACCGGGAATGAGCGCATCGAATATTTGGACAAGTCGTGACCCGCAAGACGCTGTTGTGGTTGTCGGCGATCGCGATGCTCGCGGTGCTGGTCGCCTATCAGGTGGTGACGACCTCGGCGGGAGACCGCGCCCGGGAGTTCGCCGCGCGCGCCGACGTTCCGACCGTAGTGCCTGGTGCCGACGTGCTCAACGGAATCGTGTTGGTGCCGGCCAGGATCCACCGTTACGACTATCGTCGCGCGGCGTTCGGCGACGCTTGGACCGACGATACCGACGCGCCCGGCGGGCACAACGACTGTGACACCCGCGACGACATTCTCAACCGCGACCTGGTCGACAAGACGTATGTGTCGATCAAGCGCTGCCCCAACGCCGTCGAGACCGGCACTTTGCATGACCCATACACCAACGCCACCATCACCTTTCACCGCGGCGCCGGGATCGGGGCGTCGGTGGAGATCGACCACCTCGTGCCGCTGGCGCTGGCGTGGGACATGGGCGCGTACGACTGGCCCATCTCCGAGCGAGTGCGCTTTGCTAACGACCCGGCCAACTTGCTGGCGGTGGCCGGCAGGGCAAACGAGGACAAGGGCGATGCCCAGCCGGCGCTATGGATGCCGCCCAACAACGGGTTCTGGTGCCAGTACGCCGTGCAATACATCGCGGTGTCGCGTGGGTATGCGCTTCCCGTTGACCAGGCTTCGGCGGACGCCCTGCGTAAGGCCGCAGCCACCTGCCCGGTCGGGCAGCCGGGCCCGGGCTGATTGCCGGACTCCTCAGCATCGCGCTGCGCGCTCTGCATCGTCGCCCGGCTAAACCCCGTCGTAGGTCAGCGGATCTGGGCGCACCCGGGTGCCGTCATTGAGCCCGTTGAGCGCGTCCATGTGCTCGGCGGCCAACTCGAAATCGAAAACGTCGATGTTGCCGGCGATGCGCTCGGGATTGGCCGACCGCGGAATCACCACATTGCCCAGCTGGAGGCTCCACCGGATCAGCACCTGCGCAGGCGTCCGGCTGTATTCGGCGGCGACCGATGCCACCGTGGGGTTATCCAGCAACGTGCCTACCCCCAGCGGGCTGTAGGCCTCGGTGACCACATTGTGCGCGGCGTTGGCTGCGCGCAGCTCGGCCTGGTTGAGCAGCGGGTGCAGCTCGATCTGGTTGACCGCGGGGGTGACGAAGGTCAGGTCGATGATCGTCTGCAGGTTCTCGTCGGTGAAGTTGCATACGCCGATCGAGCGCGCCAGACCGTCGCCGCGTAACTGGATCAGGCCGCCGAAGCTGTCCACGTACTCGCCCAATTGTGGTGCGGGCCAGTGAATCAAATAGAGGTCCACGTAGTCCAGGCCGAGCCGCTCCAGGCTGGCCCTGCCGGCGTTCTGGGAAGAGGCGAAACCCTGATCGGCGTTGGCCAACTTGGTGGTGACGAACAATTCCGCGCGAGGAATCCCGGACGCGGCAATCGCGCGGCCGACGGCGGCTTCATTGCCGTATGCCGCAGCGGTATCGATCAGCCGATACCCGATTTCGAGTGCCGCTGAGACTGCGCGCTCGGTCTCTTCGTCCGACAATTCGGCGACACCGAGGCCAAGCGCCGGAATGGTGTTCTCGTCATTGAGTGCTATGGAAGGAACCGAGGCGCCCGACTCGCCGGTCAACGTCATTCACCTGCCTGTGAAGTCGAAGGTTCGTGGATCAGGACCAAGTCGGTTGCCGTCGTCGAGCGAAGAGATCGACGCCATGTCCGCACTGCTGAGTTCGAAATCGAACACGTCGAAGTTGCTCGCAATCCGCTTAGGGTTCACCGACTTGGGGATGACGATATTACCGAGCTGAATATGCCACCGAATCAGAACCTGGGCGGGTGTTCGGCCGCAGCTTTCGGCGATCCCGGTAATGGTCGGATGGGCCAGCAACGTGCCCTGCCCGAGCGGTCCCCACGCCTCGGTCGCGATGCCCAGGCGGGCATGAGCCTCCCGCAACTTGTTTTGCGGCAGCCGCGGATGCAGCTCGACCTGATTGACGGCGGGAACAATCCCGGTGGCGTCGACGAGGACATTGAGGTGCTCGGGTTCGAAATTGCTCACCCCGATGGACCGAATGCGGCCCTGATCGCGCAGGTGCGCGAACGCCTTGAAGGTGTCGACGAACTTGTTCGCCTGGGGCAGTGGCCAGTGCACCAGATACAGGTCCAGATAGTCGATGCCCAGCCGTTCCATGCTGGCGTCGAATGCTGTCAGCGTGCTGTCGTAACCCTGGTCGGCGTTCCACAACTTGGTCACCAAGTAGAGTTCGTTTCTGGGCACGCCGGACGCGGCGACAGCGCGGCCGGTTTCGCGTTCGTTTTGGTACATCGCCGCGGTGTCGATATGGCGGTAGCCGGCGCGCAGCGCGGTGCCCACCGCTTGCTCGGTGTCCGCGGGCGGGATCTTGAATACGCCGAATCCGACGGCGGGAATGCCATGACCGTCGTTCAGGGGGACCAGGGGAGCAGTCATGACACGAAGTCTGCCAGGCGCGCCGGACCTGCAGGCCAACGCGCTACGGGCGCCGGGCGGCTGGGCCGATCGGCTGCAGAGCGTAGCCACTAACGTCGGTGTGAAGGTGCTTCCCCTGGTGCCGGCGCGCGCCGCCCGGCTGCTGGCCGGCGGCCGCTCCATCACCATCGACGGCAACACGCTGGACCCGACATTGCAGCTGGTGCTGTCGGGCATGAAGGCGTTCGGCATGAATGGCCTGGCGTCCAGTAACGACGTCGTCGCAACCCGGGCTCAGATGCGCGAGATGACCCTCCGGTTCGCCGGCCCGCAAGTGCACGTCGGCGTCAGCGAGGTGTCGATACCCGGACCGGCCGGCCCGATCGCAGCCCGCCACTACCACCCGGCGGCCGCCGAGCCGGCGCCGTTGCTGGTCTTCTACCACGGCGGTGGCTGGACGATCGGGGACCTGGACACCCATGATGCGCTATGCCGGCTGACCTGCCGCGACGCCGACGTACACGTGCTGTCGGTCGACTACCGGCTAGCCCCTGAGCACACGGCGCCGGCCGCGGTCGACGATGCCTATGCGGCGTTTCGGTGGGCGCATGAGCACGCCGGCGACCTCGGGGCGATTCCCGACAAGGTGGCCGTCGGCGGCGACAGCGCCGGCGGCAACCTGACCGCCGTCGTGTCCCAGCTGGCGCGCGACGCCCGAGGTCCGAAACCGGTGCTGCAATGGCTGCTCTACCCGCGGACCGACTTCACCGCCCAGACCCGATCGATGAGCCTGTTCGCCGACGGTTTTCTGCTCACCAAGGTCGACATCGACTGGTTCGAGGGTCTGTACCTCGGCGGCACGGGTATCGAGCCGACGGATCCACGGGTGTCGCCTCTGCTGGCCGACACGTTGTCCGGGCTGCCGCCCGCGTTGATCGCGACCGCGGGTTTCGACCCGCTGCGGGATGAGGGTGATCAATACGCGGCGGCGCTGCGCGATGCCGGCACGCCCGTCGACCTGCGCTCGATGGGGTCGCTGACACACGGCTTCGCCAGCCTGTTCCCGCTGGGCGGTGGCAGCGCTGTCGCCACTACCGAGTTGATTTCGGCTTTGCGGGCTCATCTAAGTCGCGTCTGAGTTCGACTAAGACCTGCGTCGTCGCCGGATTGACCTGCCAATCGCGACGCCGCCGTGAGGCAGTGCCGGGCCGGTTGCACGACTTTATTGGAGGCTGGCTACTACCCTGAAAACCCAACCCAACTGTACGGTCGGGAGCTCAGCAGCGAAGTGACCGGATCTGATTTAAGCCACACTGGGGCGGGGCCGCCCGCTGAGGATATCCCGACGGTCGGCGGTCAACGGGCAGACGCCGTCGCACCCGCGGCTACCGCGCAATCGGCTGAGTTCAAGCAGGTGACGGTGCTGTTCGCCGACGTTGTTCATTCGATGGATATCGCCGCGGCGCTGGGTGCGGAGCGGTTTCGCGAGGTCATGGCCGAGCTGGTCGATGTTTCGGCTGCGGTGGTGCAGCGCTGTGGCGGAATGGTCGACAAGTTCACCGGCGACGGGATCATGGCGGTGTTCGGCGCACCGGCGGCGTTGGAGGATCATGCGGTTCGGGCCTGTTTAGCGGCCCTAGGAATCCAGGAGGAGGTCAAGCGGCTGGCTGCTGAGGTCGAACGTCGCGACGGTGTGGCCCTGCAGTTGCGTGTTGGCCTCAATTCGGGCCAGGTCATCGCCGGTGAGATCGGTTCGGGTTCTTTGGGTTACACCTCGGTTGGCGTGCAAGTCGGGATGGCGCAGCGCATGGAGTCCGTCGCCCCACCCGGCGGGGTCATGCTCAGCGAGTCCAGCGCACGGCTCGTCGAGCGCGCCGCGGTACTGGGTGAGCCGGAGATGGTCCATATCAAGGGTGCCGTTAACCCGGTGCCGGCGCGTCGACTGCTGGGGGTGGCGTCGCGGCCAGGGGAGACCGGTCGCTTTGACACCACGTTGGTGGGACGTCAATGGGAAATGAACACCATCACAGGCTTGTTGGATCGGGTCGGCGCTGGCCAGGGTTGTGTCGTGTGTATGTCGGGAGCGGCGGGCATCGGCAAGAGCCGGCTGGTTCACGAGACCGCCACGATCGCCCGCGGCCGTGGTGTCGAGGTGTTTGAGACCTTTTGTGAGTCGCATGCCGGTGACATTTCGTTTCATGTGGTGGCGCGGCTGCTGCGGGCCATCGGCGGGATCAGCGATCTGGACGGTCAGGCCGCGCGGGCGCGGCTGCGCGGCCAGGTTCCCGACGGCGTCGACCCGCAGGATCTGGTATTGCTGGATGACCTGTTGGGCATTCGTGACCCTGATATCGAGCTGCCGCCCATCGACCCGGCCGCGCGGCGGCGGCGGTTGACCGCGCTGATCAACGCGCTGTCGCTGGCGCGCACCGAGCCGGTGCTCTACATCGTCGAAGACGCGCACTGGATCGACGCGGTCAGCGAATCCATGCTGGCTGGGTTCCTGAAGGTGATCCCGCAAGCCCCGTCGATGGTGCTGATCACCTACCGTCCCCATTACCACGGGGCGCTCGCGCAGGTGTCCGGTGCGCAGACGGTGGCGCTGGCGCAGCTGGGTGATGCGGACACCTCGACGTTGGTCGGTGAGCTAGTGGGCCCGGATCCCTCGGTGAGCGCGGTGGCCGCGTTGATCACCGAACGGACCGCCGGTAACCCGTTTTTCGCGCAGGAGATGGTGCGCGAGCTTGCCGAACGCGGCGTGCTCGAGGGCCGGCGCGGTGGCTACCGGTGCCGCAGCGATGTGGCCGAGGTCAGTGTGCCGGTTACCGTGCAGGCCGTCATCGCCGCGCGCATCGATCGCCTCGAGCCGGGGGCCAAATACACGCTGAGCGCCGCGGCGGTGATCGGATCGCAGTTCAGCCCGGATCTGTTGACCAGCATGGGCATTGATCCGGCCTTGGATGCGCTGGTCGAGGCGGAGTTGGTTGATCAGGTGAAGTTCACCCAGCGCGCCGAGTACGCATTCCGACATCCGCTGATCCGAACGGTGGCCTACGAATCACAACTGAAATCAGACCGTGCCAAGCTGCACCGGAGCCTGGCCGCGGCGATCGAGGCCGGCGACCCGGGATCGGTCGAGGAGAACGCCTCGGTGATCGCCGAGAACCTCGAGGCCGCAGGCGATGTGCAGCTGGCGTATGACTGGCACATGCGGGCCGGCACGTGGTCGACGCACCGCGATATGGCTGCGGCGCGGCTGAGTTGGGAGCGTGCGCGTGAGATCGCGGATGCGTTGCCCCCCGATGATCCGGAGCGCACCGGGATGCGTGTCGCGCCGCGCACGCTGCTGTGTGGCACCGCGTACCGAGTCCATGCTAAAGACGGCCTGACGCGCTTTGAGGAGCTGCGGGAACTGAGCACGCTGGTCGGCGACAAGGCATCGTTGGCGATGGGCATGGCCGGGCAGGTGATGGACCACTGGATTCATGCCCGGGTGCGGGAGGCCTCGGCGCTGGCGGACGAACTGATGGCCCTGGTCGAGGCGATCGCCGATCCGGACATGACCGTCGGGCTGTCGTGCATGCCGACACTGGTCAAGCTCGAGACCGGCGAACACGCCGCCGTGGCGCGCTGGTCACAAAGGGTTATCGAGCTGGCCGACGGTGACCCCACTAAAGGCAACTTCATCATGGGGTCTCCGCTGGCGTTCGCCCACGCCATGCGCACGCTTGGCGGAGCGTCGATGGGCCGCACGCTGGCAGAGGTGCTGCCTGACCTCCCCGTCGCCGTCGCCATGTCCCGTGAGACGGACCCGACAACCCATGCGATGGTCATCGCCTTCGCATACGGATCAGGGATATGTGTTGGGGCGCTGCTGGCCGACAACGCCGCACTGGAGCTCATCGAAGAGGCGGTGCACATCGCCGAACGATCCGCTGATGATTTCGCGCTGGGCCACGCCCGATACGCGCTGGGCCTGGCGCTGCTACACCGCGACTCGCCAGCAGATCGCGAGCGCGGACTAAGGGCACTCGAACAACTTCGCGACATGTGCCTGCACGACCACTGGACCCTATCCGAGGTACCGTTCATCGAGGTCTACATCGCCTGGGAGCAGGGCAGACGTGGCGACCTCGATGGTGCCATCCCGACAATGCGGGCAGGCGTGGACGCCCTGTTCGATGCGGGACAGTTCGCCTGGTGCATTACTCCCACCGTCGTGTTCGTGGAGACGCTGCTGGCCCGCGGCGGCGAGGCCGATCTGCAGGAAGCCCACACCGCGATCGAGCGGTTGACCGCCGCCCCGGTCGACCTGCCGGACCTCAACATCTGCGTGCTGCGGCTGCGCGTGCTGCTGGCCGGCGCCCGCGGCGACGAGGCCGCCTACCGCAAGCTCAGCCGGCAACACCGCGCCATGGCCATAAAGCTTGGCCGGCTAGGGCACATGGCGATGTCGGATTCGTGGACTGTCCGCGCTGCAGCGGCAGGTGCCAGCCGACTATTGTCTACTTCGGCGAAAATGTCTCGAAACCCCGTGTGGAACAAGGCCATTCAATGGTCCACGGCGCGGAGGCGTCGTACGAAGCCGGATCCGACGTAGATTGTTCCCGCTCGGCGGCGTTCGGCTGGAGTACCGACCTGCGTCGCCGGACTGACCTGGAAATAGCGACGGTAGGATAGGGGGCTATTGCCGACCGTGCCGCGGTCGGACTCAGCCGACTACCACTCGACGGAGCGTGAGCCAGCCCATGGGCGCCAAAGCCGACAAATCGAAACGCCCGGCCAGCTACGACCTGAACGCCGCCGGGCGCCGACGCGACCTGTTGGTCAGGATCGGGCTCACCGCGATCGTGCTGCTGTTCGCCGTCGTTCTGGTCGGCTACATCGTGATCTCGCACGACAAGAAGACCGCGGCCACTGCCGCGCGGGCGGTCCGGGTTACGTCGAGCAAGCTGGTCACCCAAGACGGAAAACCCAAGGCGGTCGTGACGTTCTACGAGGACTTCCTCTGCCCGGCCTGTGGAAACTTCGAGCGCGCATTCGGACCCACGGTGTCGAACCTGATCGACACCGGCGCCATCGCCGCCGACTACTACATGGTGGGGCTGCTCAGCAGACCGCAGAACGACGACTACTCATCACGGGCCGGTAATGCGGCCTACTGCGTCGCCGACGAGTCGGTCGACGCGTTTCGCCGATTCCACACCGCGTTGTACACCAAGGAAATCCAACCGTCCGAGACCGGCACCACGTTTCCCAACAACGCGAAGCTGATCGAGATTGCCCGCGAGGCCGGCGTGGTGGGCAAGGTTCCGGACTGCGTCAACTCCGGCAAGTACATCAAAATGGTCGACGGCCTGGCCACGTCCGCGGGTATTCACGCCACCCCGACGGTTCGCATCAACGGTCAGGACTACCAATGGTCGACGCCGGATGCGTTGGTGGCCAAGATCAAAGAGATCGTCGGGGATGTCCCGGGCCTCGACACGGCAGCGACCCCCGCGGCGTCGTGACCGTCGCGGCGTCGGCGCAAACTGGCGAGCCGGTTGAGGATTCGGCTTCCCGGCGCCCAGCGACGGTGCCGCCGGCGAGCGCGTGGTGGGTGCTGATCGCCGGGGTGATTGGGCTGATCGCGTCGACCACCCTGACGGTGGAGAAGATCGAACTTCTGCTCAATCCGTCCTACGTGCCGTCCTGCAACATCAACCCGATCGTTTCGTGCGGCTCGGTGATGGCAACCTGGCAAGCATCGGCGCTGGGCTTTCCCAACTCGCTGATCGGCATCGCCGCGTTCACCGTAGTCACAGTCACGGGCGTGTTGGCTATAGCGAAAGTTCCTCTGCCGCGATGGTATTGGATCGCCATGGCCGGCGGCACACTGGCCGGGGCAACCTTCGTGCACTGGCTGATCTTTCAAAGTCTCTACCGGATCGGGGCCCTGTGCCCGTACTGCATTGTGGTGTGGGTGGCCACCATGTCGCTGTTGGTGGTGGTCAGCACCGTCGCCTTCTGGCCGGCCGGCGACGGCCCGACCAGCGTGGTGCTGCGTGAGCTCTATCGTTGGCGTTGGTCGATTGCCGCCCTGTGGTTCACCGCGGTCTTTCTACTGATCCTGGTCCGGTTCTGGGACTACTGGTCGACGCTTCTGTAAATAGTCAAAGTGAAGGGCGCGCAGTGATTTCGAAAGTTTTGGTAGCAAATCGTGGCGAGATCGCCATCCGCGCGTTTCGGGCTGCCTACGAACTCGGTATCGGCACCGTCGCTGTCTACCCCTACGAAGACCGCAACTCACTGCATCGGCTGAAAGCTGATGAGTCGTATCAGATCGGTGAGGTGGGCCACCCGGTGCGGGCCTATCTCTCGGTCGGCGAAATCGTCGACACGGTACGCCGTGCCGGCGCCGACGCGGTGTACCCGGGCTACGGGTTCTTGTCGGAGAACCCCGAGCTGGCGGCCCAATGCGCGAAGGCGGGTATCACATTCGTCGGCCCTAGCGCCAAAGTGCTTGCATTGACCGGTAATAAGTCGCGCGCAGTCGCGGCAGCGCGTGAAGCCGGTCTGCCCGTCCTTACCTCGTCTGCGCCGTCCGCATCCGTCGACGAGCTGGTATCAGCGGCGGCGGACATGCAATTTCCGTTATTTGTCAAGGCGGTTGCCGGGGGCGGGGGCCGCGGGATGCGACGGGTCAGCGAGGCCGGCGCGCTGCCCGAAGCCATCGAGGCAGCGAGCCGGGAGGCTGAGTCGGCGTTCGGGGATCCGACGGTCTATCTCGAGCAGGCGGTGATCAACCCGCGCCACATCGAGGTACAGATCCTGGCCGACACGCACGGCAACGTGATTCATCTCTACGAGCGGGACTGCAGTGTGCAGCGGCGCCACCAGAAAGTCGTCGAGCTGGCGCCCGCGCCGAACCTGTCCGAGGAGTTGCGGGCCAAAATCTGCTCCGACGCAGTGAATTTCGCCCGCCACATCGGCTACAGCTGCGCGGGCACGGTGGAATTCCTGCTCGACGAGCGTGGTCATCACGTCTTCATCGAGATGAATCCCCGCATCCAGGTCGAACACACCGTCACCGAGGAGATCACCGACGTCGACTTGGTCTCCAGCCAGCTGCGCATCGCGGGGGGCGAGACCCTCGAGGATTTGGGTCTGCGGCAAGAGAACATCCGGCCGCACGGCGCCGCGCTGCAATGCCGGATCACCACCGAAGATCCGGCGAACGGCTTCCGGCCCGACACCGGACGAATCAGCGCCTACCGCAGCCCGGGCGGGGCAGGCATCCGGCTCGACGGCGGTACCAACCTGGGCGCGGAGATCAGCGCGCACTTCGATTCCATGCTGGTCAAGCTGACCTGCCGGGGCCGCGACTTCCACGCCGCGGTGAACCGCGCGCGCCGCGCGATCGCCGAGTTCCGCATCCGCGGCGTGTCGACGAATATCCCGTTCCTACAAGCGGTTCTGGATGACCCGGACTTCCAGGCCGGTCGTATCACCACGTCGTTCATCGACGAGCGCCCGCAGCTGCTGACGGCGCGGTCATCGGCCGACCGCGGCACCAAGATCCTCAACTACCTGGCCGACGTCACCGTCAACAAGCCACACGGCTCACGACCGTCGACGGTGTACCCGCACGACAAGCTGCCCGACGTCGACCTGGGGATTGCACCGCCGCCCGGGTCCAAGCAGCTGCTGGTCGAGTTGGGGCCTGAGGGTTTCGCGCGCTGGCTGCGGGACTCGTCGGCGGTGAAAGTCACCGACACCACGTTCCGCGATGCTCACCAGTCGCTGCTAGCGACGCGGGTGCGCACCAGCGGGCTGCAGAAGGTCGCGCCGTACCTCGCGCGGACCATGCCGCAGCTGCTGTCCGTGGAGTGCTGGGGCGGTGCGACTTACGATGTGGCGCTGCGCTTCCTCAAAGAGGACCCCTGGGAACGGCTTGCGACATTGCGTGAAGCGATGCCCAACATCTGCCTGCAGATGCTGCTGCGCGGCCGCAATACCGTTGGCTACACACCGTATCCGGAGCTGGTCACGTCGGCGTTCGTGGCCGAGGCGACGGCCA
>Ga0335074_10002498_pt1 | contig 25060 bp, 19 predicted proteins | sample Lox_Sample_23_FD_206715 | JGI IMG/M metagenome (GOLD analysis project Ga0335074, IMG submission 206715) | Soil microbial communities from Loxahatchee National Wildlife Refuge, Florida, United States - Lox_Sample_2.3 | ecosystem: Environmental > Terrestrial > Soil > Wetlands | place: USA... | reverse complement strand
TTTCTTGTCGCGCACTTCCTCGTGCAGGCCTTTTTTCAGGTCTTCGACGGGAAGCGTGCCCTTGTCGAAGAATTCCTGCATCAACTCGTCTTCGCCTTCGGCAACCAGCTCGACGAGCCTTTCGTGAGCGGCCTTGGCTTCTTCGGCGAGCGCCGCCGGAATCTCCTCGATCTTGGCTTTGCCGTCGCCATCGGGCGTATACATCAGCGCCTTCATCGAGACGAGATCGATCACGCCGCGAAAACCTTTTTCCGAGCCGATGGGCAGCTGAATGGGCACGACGCCGCGGCCGAAAACCTGTTCGATCGAGGCCAGCGCGCGGTCGAAACTGGCGAGCTCGCGGTCCATCCAGTTGATCACGAAGGCGCGCGGCTGGTCGTATTCGGTCGCGTAGTCCCACACCTTTTCGGTGACAACTTGCACGCCTGCGGCGGCGTCGACCAGAATGAGCGACGCGTCAGCCGCGATCAGCGACGATTTCGTTTCGTTGATGAAGGTGGAGTAGCCGGGCGTATCGAGCAGATTGATTTTGGTCTTTTCGGCCTGGCCGGGGACTTGCCATTCCGCATAGGCTAAGCCGGTGTTGATCGAAATTTTGCGCGAGATCTCTTCTTCGTCCCAGTCGGTGGTTGTAGAGCCCTCGGCGACTTTGCCGAGACGCGGCGTCATCCCCGCCGTGTAGAGCAACGACGACACGAGCTGGGTCTTCCCCGTGTCGCCGTGGCCGACAATGCCCACGTTGCGAATCCAATCAGTTGTGTAGGATTTCATGTTTCACCTCTCAAGTTCCGGCAATCGAAATTCGAAACACGAAACTCGGAACGGGTAACCGCTGTCTGGCGATTTTCGAATCTCGATTTTCGGAATTCGCTTTCCGTCGGGCAGGCATTTCGTGTGGGACGTGCGAGGACAGCAAAATTTGTGGTGTGCAATGGGATCAGCATCACGATCCCGCCCCCCGGCGAATCTGGCGCGATCAACCCGCCGGTTCGCGCCAGAGGCTTGGGGCCTATGGCGCCGAAAGGCGGGATGCTAGCACACGGCGCGGCGCGGATACAACGTCTGCTGAGTCGAAAAAGTCGGTTCGGCGGGATGCCGTTACTGTGTCGATTAGAAACGGAAATCCTGAGGGCTTGAACGGGCCCGGGTGTATAAAGGCTGCCTGTCTGCGGGGTCAGAATCGAGATTCTGGCGCGCTGCGAAGGAGAAAACGGCCATGGCTTCGATGATTGATTCGTTGTTCGACCAGTATGAACGCGGCAGCATGACGCGGCGGCATCTCGTGCAAGCGTTGGCTGCGTTGGCCCTGCCGACGAGCATCCTTGCTCAGGGCGACACGCGGGATGCCGCGCCGGCTCCCGAGCCAATTGTTCGCGGCCTGGGCGTCAACCACGTCGGGCTGACGGTCAGCGATATTGAGCGATCCTTCGTCTTTTATCAGAAATTGTTCGGGGTCAAGAAAGGCTGGCCGGCAACGAATGCCGGGACGGGTATTCATCTGGATTTTCCGAGCGGGTATATCAGCGTTGATTCGGTCGCCCCAACAAAGGGTGTGATCACGCATTTTTCGATTGCAATCGACCAAATCGACCAAGGCTCCGCAAAGCTCCTTGCGGATAAAATTAACAGCGAACTGCCGGACGCCAAAGCGAGAGCCGCTTTCCAGGCAAATGACGGAGTATCTACAGTCAATCTCCTCGATCCCGATGGCTTTCACGTGCAAATCTCGCCCAAAGACGGGCGCTGAACGCAATTCGGGATATGCCGGCGGGCCCTAGGTCCTGTCAGAGCTGTATTTCCGTCAAACCGCGCTCCGTGCGTCCTGCGATCAGAATGTCAGGCGGGCTTGCAGTTCCAGCGTGCGACCGGCCAAGCCGCCGTTGGTGAAACTTGCGAGGCCGAAATTGGGATTCGGGATCGGGGTGCACACCGATCCCGAGCAATTCTGCCCCGAGCTGATCAAAGTGGACGCACTGCCAAAGGTAAATGGCGCCAAATTCAACTTGTTGAAGACGTTGAAGGCATTCATGCGCAGTTCGATGGCGGCTCCTTCTCCGACGAACCTCATCGAGGGAAGACCAAAGCTTTTCGCGAGGCTCATGTCGAACTGACTGAATCGAGGACCGCGAAAACTATTGCGCCCAATGCCTGGGAAGTCGGGAGTGGTTCCCGTCGTTTGGAGCGTGAAGTAGTCCGTTGAAGGATTGGGGAAAATTGCCGAGGTCGGCGGCAGGAACGCGTCCGTGTCATCCTCCCTGTGGGCGCCCCCGAGATATGCGGTCGGCCGCACGGGGCAAAGACTGGTCGCGCCGAACACGGGGCAAAGGTTGCTGGCAACGGGGGTCCAGGGAAAGCCGGAATGGAACGTGAAGGTGGGGCTGAATTGCCAGCCTCCCGCGACCTTGCCCCAAAAGTCTTTGCGATCGGGAAAGATAGGCAGGTCCCAAACCGCGTAGGCGTTCACATAGTGGGTCGCGTCGTAGTCGCAGGGGCCGTATTCGGTGGCCAGATCGGTCGGGTACGTCTGGTTGGTTACGAAGCCCGGCCCTTCGGAGGACATTTCATCCAGGCATTTGCTATAGGTGTAGGACACATTCCCCAAAATGCCGCGAGCGAACCGATGCTGCAGCGCCGCATTCAGTGCGTTGAAGTTTGCCGTCGTGTCGGGAGTGAAGTCATAGACCTGTGAAATATCGGGATTGAGCTCCGGGTAGAAGAAGGCCAGGTTTTTTATGCGCAGCATATCGTGACTGCTGCTTCCCGAATAGCCGAGCGTAGCGATCCAACCGGGCGAGAACGCGTATTGCACTCCAAGAGAATACAGGTAGACGTACGGCACCGGCATATTGACCGGGTTGGCCCAGACGTTGGGGGGAGATTGGCCGGGCAGAATCGCCGGCAGACGAGTGGTCGGGTTGATGGGCGTGATCAGCGCGGGGTTTGCCGGATAGCTGGTAGGCGAATCGCCGGCGCCCGTTGCGTATAGAATTTGGCCATTCACAAACGGCGTTCCAAACTCTCCGGGGGCGGTGCCGCAGCAAATGCCATAGTTGGCGACAAGCGGCGGATTGTCGCGTGTGTTTTCGAAGGTCACGTCGTCAAAGCGGTCGAAGGCAACGCCAAATCCGCCGCGGACGACTGCTTTGGCATGGAACAGATCCGGACTCCAGGCGAAGCCGACGCGGGGGCCGAAATTTCTCCACGTCGCCTTCCACATCTGATCGGGAATTACCGCAACAGCATCGGCCAGGCCCGTCACCGGACTGTCGCTCGGAACGATATTCTCCAGATGCCCATGCGCTTCGGTGGGAGGTCCGAAATATTCCCAGCGGAGGCCGAGGTTGATCGTCAGATTGTGCCTGATTTTCCAGTCGTCTTGAATGAAAAGCCCGAGATCCATCGCCCGGAAATAAAGCGGTTTGACGTCCGCGGGGCCGCCGGTGGCCGGGTTCACGCCGATGGCTTCGTAAATGGGCGTGCCGTTGGCGAAATTCCAGAAGCCGTTGAAAACGTAATCGGGCCGGGCGTTGCCGTTTTCGACGCTGTTGTCCTGCAAGCGGTCCACGTCGACCCCGAACTTTAGCGCCTGTTTGCCGTGAACGACAGTGAGCATGTCGCGGAAGGAGAAGGTGTTCTGCGCGAAAATTCCAGGCGTGGCGTCTCCTTGCTGCGCGCCGTAACGGATGCGCATCCCTCCGGGCAGGGGCAGCCCCTGAATTTCCGTGCGAGGAACCCCCCAATTCACGCCCGGGTTCGAAGCAATTTCGTTGTAGGCGAATCGAGTGAAGTTGAATCGCACCTCATTCACCATCGTCGGAGAGATCGTGGAAACCCACGACAGGAACCCGGACGGGCTGACCCGGTGGTCGAAGACGTCCGCCATCGGACGGCCCTGCGCTTGGTCGTCGGAAGTCAGCAGATTCGTGATCGAATAAAACATGTTGGCCGAAAATGCGTTCTGTCCTGCGATGTAGTCCACGCGAGCATTGTATTGATTGCCGGCTGTGACGGTTGGCAGAGAAATCGTTGCGAATACGAGCTCCGGGATGCTGGTCAAGCCGCCGCCGGTGAAATTGGCGGGCACAACGCCGGGACAACTGGGATTCGTCGGCGAAGCTGTGCAACCAAAGCTGTAAACGTATTGGCCATAGTTTCCGGTCGGCGACCCGATGTTGATTCCGCCAGGGACGACGGCGCACGGCTCGTTGGCCATGATCCAGAGGGTGCAGTCCGTGGGCAGCACCTGCGCGATTCGGGGCGCCAATCCCTTGGCCGAAAGGGTAGTATCGACGGGCGTGTCCGCGTGCGCCGAAAGCAAAAGCTGATCGAGCTGCGGAGTGTCGACATATTGGTCCTGGAACATGATGTCACGGTCGCGGAGGCCTTCGTAATTGAAGAAGAAAAACAGCTTGTCCTTGATGATCGGGCCGCCTAGCGCGGCGCCAAATTGCCGAAACGCGTCGTCATTGCGCGCGGTTGTAATCTGGTCGTTGGCGGTGTCGAAACCGTTGTACTTGTTGAACGCATTTAATCCGGGATCCTCGTACTGGAAAAAACCGTCGCCGTGAAACGTGTTCGTTCCCTGTTTGGTGACGACTTTCACGTGGGCGCCGGAGCCGAATCCGTCCGAGGCGTCGTAATCGTTCGAGACTACCGTGATTTCCTGCACGGAATCGGCGCTCGGCGTAAGTAGCGCGGCGCCGCCCCAGGTGAGACTGTTTACGCTCACTCCGTCGACGACATAGGTGTTTGCCGTGATTCGCTGTCCGTTGGCGCTGATCGGCTGCTGATTTTCGGTCTGAAATATCGCGATGTCTGATCCGCCGGTGCCTCCCGACCCGCTGTTGCTGCCGGGACCGTTGGGAAAGCCGGCGGAGTTTCCGTTGGCCAGGCGCGCGCCATCGCCGAAGACGCCGGGAGTGAGACGCAAAAGCTCATAGGGATCGCGATTGAATTTCGGCAGATCCTCGACTTCCCTGTTCGTGAGGGTTCCCTCGATGGTCGCGTTTTCCGTCGATAGGCCGGATTCGCCTTCCGCCGAGACCGTCACACTCTGATTCACTTGTCCGATCTGCAAGGTTACGTCCTGCCCCGCGACTTGTTCGGCGGAAACGGCGATGCCGTGAATCACCGCCTGCTGAAAACCCTTTGCCGTAACAGTGAGCGTATAGCTGCCCGGCGGAAGCTCGCTGAGGTGATAGAAACCGCTCGCCGAAGTGACCGTGCTTTTCGCGACGTCGGTCACTTCCTGCACGAGGTTTACGCTGGCTCCCGAGACGGCGGCTCCGGAAGGATCCGTCACCGTTCCTTGAAGCGCGGCGCTAAACTGCGCGCGCGCCGGCGGGGCGGCGAGAATGATCATGGCGATCGCAAAAGCTATGACCAGCCGTATAAGCGCGCGCTCCAAGTGCACGAATCGATTTGCATGTCGCATAGCGGCCACCTGCGCTTTCTTTTTGACATCTGCGGGAAGGGACAGCTACTGCAACAGGCACACTTCACACGTTGACCATCGCGATTCCACAACGTTGCGTCACTCCCCCCCACACCCTCGCGCCAGCTACGCGCGATTCAAACCAACCACCCTGATTCGGCCCGCCCCATGAAAGTGCTTGATCGAACCTCGGCGTTTCGACCATTCCCAAGCGGCGTTGGGCCGCAACCTTTGGGTCTTCGCCAAGGCTAGCGCGGAGCTATACCCAAGCTCCTCAGATCCCGCAATACGGTGATTCATCTATACGGAGGGTTCAATTAACTGGAGTTCGAGGGCTGCTACGGATTTCTCGCGGGCATCTGCTTCAGGATTTCGCCGAGTTTTTCTATTTCCTGACCGTAGCCGCTCCAGTCGCCCTGGCGGAGATCCTGCTGAGCCTTCTCATAGTGCTCGTTTGCTTGGTGGATGAGGCTTTCAAGCGTTGCCGGGATTGCCTTCGAAAGCGTCGAGGATGAAGCAGCCGGCTGTGCGGAGCCCGCCTGTGCCGTTTCCACGGGCGCGCCGGCATTACCGCCGAAGATGGCGTTCAATGCCCCTTCGAGGGATGGCTCCATCACAACCTGATCGGAATACGCCACAATCACGCGCTTCAATTGTGGCAGCGAAGTGCCTCCCTGGGAGGCGAGGTAGAGCGGCTCGACGTAGAGGACCGCATTCTGCACAGGAACTACCAACAGCGTGCCGTGAATCACCCGCGATCCGCCCTGATCCCACAGGGTGAGCTGTTGCGAGATGGACGGAGTCTGATTGAGACGCGATTGAATCTGCTCCGGACCGTAAATCAGTTTATCTTTCGGAAAGGTGAAGACGAGAACCTTGCCATAATCCGGGCCGTCGCAGCGCGCCGCCATCCAGGCGATCATGTTGTTCTTGCGCGCGGGTGTGAAAGGCACCATGAGGATGAACTCCTCGGTCGTTCCGACCTCGGGCAATTTCATCACGGCATAATACGGATTCATAGGCGTGGAGTTTCCATCCGTGGTGTGCGTGGCCACGCGCCACAGGTCTTCCTTGCTGTAAAAGACGCTCGGGTCCGTCATGTGGTATACGGCGTACTTGGTGGCCTGAATCGCAAAGAAGTCCTGTGGGTAACGGATGTGCGCGCGCAGGTCGGCCGGCATCTCCGAGAGCGAATGAAAGACGCCGGGAAAGATGCGCTCGTAGGTCTGGATCACCGGGTCGGACGGATCGCTGACGTAGAACCGCACCTCGCCGTTGTACGCGTTGACCGTGATCTTGACGGAGTTGCGGATGTAATTGCCCACGTTGTCGGTTGGGTCGGAGTAAGGATACTCATCGGAAGTGGTGTAGGCGTCGACGATCCATTGCAAGGAGCCGTCGTTGGTAATTACAAGATAGGGGCTGCTATCGAAAGACAGGAATGGCGCGAGCGCTTGCACGCGATCGAGAACGCGCCGGTAGATCATGATGCGGCTTGCCGGTTGAATGTAGCCGGAAAGCAAAATGTTGGCGTTGCCGAAGTGCAGGGCGAAAAGCAGGCGACTCCACAGGCTGCCCACCGGGACGCCACCGTCGCCTTGATACACGTTGTACACATTGTCTTCGCCGGAGGGGTAATCGAATTCCTTGGCGCCAGTGCGAACCAGGCAGTAGTTGTTGGACATCTCGCCGTAGTAAATCTCGGGGCGCTTTACTTTCAGCGAAATCGAGGAGGTCGGAGGGATGTCCTTGATGAAGAGCACGGGGAGGCCGTCGGGCGTGGACTCGTTGACGGGACCGAGGCAGAGACCGTACCCGTGGGTGTAGATCAGGTGTTGGTTCACCCAGTTCGGGTCGGGGAGGCTGTCGGCGGAAAGCTCGCGGGCAGAAAGCGAAACCTGACGCAATTCGGAATTAATGTTGTAACGATCGTTGTAGATGTGGACGAAATCGTAGTAGGTGCGGATTTCCTGAAGCTGCTGGAAGGTGGTGAGCTGCGGCTCGTGATCCCACAGGCGGAGATTGCGCATGGTCGTGGCGTTCTGCTGGATCGACGCGGCCGTCAGGTCCTGAATCGCCGGGAAGTTGTGCTCGTCGAATCGGTCGAGGCCATACGCCTGGCGCGTGAATTTGATGTTGCGCGCGATATAGGGCTGTTCCTTTTCGAGCTCGCTCGGAGTAACGAGGTACCACTGCACCACGGCGGGAGCGATCAGTCCGCCGAGGATAACGATCCCGAGCAGCCCGCCTACGGCGTACCATGCGGGTCGCGTGCGGCCGTCGCGCGCCCCGGCGAAAAACGCGATCGCGGCGATCACGCAGAGCACGAGCTCAATCCAGAGGACGGGCCACGACACGTGAATATCCGTGTAGCCGGCGCCGTATACCAGGCCGCCCTGCGCGTAGACGAGATCGTACATGCCAAGCCGCGCGCGCCATGCCAGCAGTAAAAAGAGAACGCCGCCGATGACCATCAAGTGGCGGCGCGCGTTGAGGCCCATGCCCAGCCCCCGCGGCGACACCCAGACGCCTCCTTCGATCGCATACCAAAGCCCCGCCGCTAGCGCGCTCGCCAGCAGAGTGATCAGGGCCAGGTGGTACAGAAAAAAAAGATAGGGCAAGCGGAAGAGGTAGAAGCTCAGAGAAATACCGAAGATCGGATCGGTCTCCGTGATATAGGCCGCGCGCGTCGACAAGAGATAGTAGCCCCAGTGCGTGGCCGCCCATTGGCCAACGATGAACGCAAGAGCCACGAGGGCGAACCACACGAGGGCGCGAAAAACGGGAGGCAATCTCTCGATAGCCGGAAATTCAATCGTTCGCCTGACCGGGCGCGCCGCCGCGAGATATCCCGAGCGATGCGACACGGCTCGCGCGGCCCATACGTTGAGGCCGGCGAGCAGCAAGAACAAGGCTCCGCAGCCTATGCCGAGAGCGAGCTGCGTCTCCAAAATGGTGAGAAAGATTTTGCGAAAACCGATTTGACTGAACCAGATCCAATCGACGAGCAGCCCTACACCGGCCGAAAAGAGCGGAACGAGAACGAAAAAAATCACGCAAGCTGCTGCAATCAAAAGCGCAAGACGATTTCTCCGCACGTAAGTTCTCCGTGGCCATATGAACACAGGAGCGTCAGAGTGTCAAAAGCTCGCGTGCGATTGCGGATTATTGAGGATGCGCGGAGAGCCAGGCGTTGGCTTGCTTGACCTGCGGGAGGTCGCTATCGGCGTGAGGCCAGGCGGCCAGGAAATCGCGGTAGGCCGCGGTGGCGCCAGCGGCGTCGCCGGAGAGCGCGTAGGACTGGGCAATGCCGTAAAGGGCGTGACCGCTCTTGGGCCGCTCGCGAAGGGCTTCGTTGAACGCGTCGCGCGCTTTGTCCCATTGCTTGATTTTCAGATAGGCGTAGCCGAGGCTTTCCTCTTCGGGACGAAAATAGCGCGGCGGCTCTGAGTAGCCGAGATCTTTTTCCTTCTGGGCAGCCTGCTGAAGCAGCTTTAGGCCGCCCGCTTCGTCTCCCTCAGCGACTTTCAGATTGCCGCGAAGGTCGAGCGACATTGTCCCGAGAAGATTCAGAACTTGCGTCGGATTATCCTCGACGGGTTCGGTGCCCCCGCCGCTCATATTCATGTCCCCGTCCTTCTTTTTGGCTTTGGTGGCTTCGAGGCGCCAGAGCGATGCGTCGAGGATGTCGGCTTGCTGCGATGCCGCGGGCGCATCTCCGCGATCGAGCGCGGCCATGCCCTTCGCGTAACTGTTCAAGCCGTCGGCGTACGCCTTCGCGGCGAGACTCGCTGAGGCGGGATTCGTGCCGAACGAGATGGGATCCTGCGGCACGGACTGCCAATCGCCGAAGCGGATGTGCATGCGCGCGACGCTGTCTCCAGCCCAAACGACGAAGCTGGCGGAAGTCATATGCACGGGAGAGGGCATGTCTCGGAATTTTTTCGCCAGCTCGATGCCTTCGCGGTAGCGGCCCGATTCCGCGCATGCGGCGATCAGGTAAGCGAGGTTGTGCGCGTAGTTCCAGTCTTCGTCGGCCTTGATTCCTTCAGCCGTCATGTAATTCTCGTCGACTTTCATCGAGGCCAAGAACGACTCGCGCGCCTTCTCGTAGTCTCCGATGCGCCAGTAGATGTGCCCGGGCATGTGAACCATATGGCCGGAGTTGGGCGCCAGGCTGGCGAGGATGTCCGCGCTATGGAGCGCGCGCTCGGGCGTCGAGCTGTCCTCAACGGCGTGAATCCAATAGTGATTCGCGGCGGCGCTCTCCGGATGAGCGGCGAGGAGATTCGTGAGGATCGCTTGCGAGTAGAGCTCGCCCGGCCGCGGATTTCCGTCCGCGTCGAAGCCGTGCATCACGTGGAGAGCCAGAAAAGCCTCGGCATCCTGATCGTCGGGATACCGGTTGATCAGGGCTTCCATTTCCTGCTGGTAGGCGGCGTCTTCACCGGGCTTGTCGTCGTCCAATTCATGTTCGGCCGCGCGAATATAGTAGCGCTCGTGGTCGGAGGCTTTGTCCATCAGGGATTTCGCTTTTTCGAGCGCCGCGCGCGTGTCGTCTTCCACCGGGCCGCGCATCTTGAGCGCCTCGAACTCTCCCCAATAGGCCATGGCAGCGGAGGAGTCCTGGCGCGCGGCTTCCTTGAAGGCGCGATAGGCCTCGAAATCCCAGAAGTCGTGAAGCAGGCGAAGGCCCTGATTGAAATAGGCCTGAGCAACTTCGGAATTGGTGGTGATTTTCATGTCGGCGTTGCCGATGCCCTGCATGAGCGGCGGCGGAGGAAGATCGCTGGGCACCGGGCTGGCCATGTGATCGTGGCTCATCATAGGCGCCTGAGCGGAGACGCTGGCGGCGGGCGCGGTGGTTGCGGCGAAGACGAGTGCCGCAAGGCAGAAAAGCCGGGCGCTGCGGGCCATTCGATCGCGAGGTTGGTGGGACATTCCGGTGCGAGATTCAGCGTGAGTATAGGATGGAATTCGTCCGCGCACAACCGACGCCGGCGCGGAAAGGAGCGGAGTCCTGAGTGCTTTCGCGCGGCCGAATGCAGGCATCACCCGATGCACTGGTCCGACGAACGGAGGGAAAATAGCCGTCTAATTCCCGCCCGACATAGCCCGCCCACGTTCCTGCGAGGAAAGCGATGATGCTCGTCACCGGAATTCACGGTGTAGGAGTCGATTTATCGAACGCGTGGAAGAGCGGCGCGCGAATGGTCAATTCGGCTCTGGGCTTACTGCCGAACCTGCTACTGGCGATTGTCGTTTTCGCGGTTGCGCTGATACTGGCGTCGCTCGCCAAGTCCTTCGTCCGGCGCACGCCGAGGCTGCGCGAAAGACGGAAGAGCCTGGGGATTTTGCTGGGCCAGCTCGCTCAATTGACCGTGGTGGTTCTCGGCCTGCTGATTGCGCTCTCGATCGTCGCGCCATCCTTTCACATGGTCGATCTGATCAAGATTCTGGGAATCGGCAGCGTCGCGGTCGGCTTTGCCTTCCAGAACATCCTCCAAAATTTTCTCGCAGGCATACTCTTGTTGATCCATGAGCCTTTCAAGATCGGGGACCTGATCTCGGTGAACGGGATGGAGGGAACGGTGGACGACATCAAGACTCGGGCGACGATCATCACGACGTCCGAAGGGCGGCACATCGTGATCCCGAACGCCGTGCTATTCACGAGCCCCGTCGCCGTGGGAGCACCCGGACAGAAGACCGTTCCCGGCCAGCCTGGCCAGCAAGCCTCCGAGCCAGAACGGGAGAAGGTCTCGTCCGCCGCCCGATAGAACTATCCACACCGCCAAGCCGCGAGTTCCGGAATTTTCCGCAGCGCACCAAACAAGAGGGGACCTCGCTGCGCGATTGTGCGGGCGCGCGCGGGTTTGCGCGAACTGGGCGATGGCGTAGAATACGCGTCGCGCGAGAATGTGAAAGGCGATGCTATGAAAATCGGGAGTTCGTTTCTGCACCAGCTTCCCCGGCCGTGGTCGAAAGATTCGGAGTACACGCTGCTGCAAAATTTGCTCGAGCAGGCGGAGGTGATCGACCAGAGCGGCTTCGATTACCTGTGGGCGACCGAACATCATTTTCTCGAGGAGTATTCGCATTCGTCGGCGCCGGAGATTTTCCTGGCAGCATGCAGCCAGCGAACGAAAAACGTCCGGCTGGGGCACGGGATCGTCCAGACGCCGCCGAACATCAACCACCCTGCCCGGATCGCCGAGAGAATTGCGACGCTCGATTTGATCAGCGGCGGGCGGTGCGAATTCGGCACTGGATCGGGAGCGACGCTCAACGAATTGGGAGGATTCCTCGTCGAGCAACCGGATAAGAAGGCGATGCAGCTCGAGGGAATGCGCGTTGCAGTGCGGATGCTGGTGGAAGAGCCGTTCACTGGATTCGAGGGCAAATACCTTAAGGTGCCTCCGCGCAATGTGGTTCCGAAGCCGCTGCAGAAGCCGCATCCGCCGCTGTGGATGGCGTGCTCGCGTCGCGAATCGATTCTGGACGCGGCGAGGCTCGGGCTGGGCGCGCTGACGTTTTCGTTCGTCAGTCCGGACGAGGCGCGGCAGTGGGTAAAGGACTATTACGCGACAATCGAAAACGAATCGGTCCCCCTGGGCTATTCGGTGAATCCGAATTTTGCGGTGGCCACACCGTTTCTCTGCGACCTCGACGAAACGCGGCTCGAACAGGTACGCAAGGAAAGCTACGGATTCTTTCTCTACGGTCTCGGGCACTACAGTTTCTTCGGCGAGCACCGTCCTGGGAAGACGGACATTTGGCGCGAATTCACGACGGCGCCGAAGAATGGAGCGGCCCCGGAGGCGGGCGCGCAGACTTGCGTCGGGACGCCGAAAATGATTCGCGAGCGGCTGCGCGAATTCGAGGAGGCGGGCATCGACCAGGTGATCGGCGTAGGACAGGTTGGACGAATTCCGCACGAGTTGATGTGCTCGTCGTTCCGGCTGTTTTCGAAGGAAGTGCTGCCCGAAGTGAAAGGACGCGACGCTGCGCAGGTGCGGCATAAAGCGGAACGCAACGCGCGGATCGCGGAGAAGGCTATGGCGCGCAAACCGAAGCTCGAGCAGCAACCGGTGGAGACCGTGATTCCATCAGCGGGTCATCACTAAAGGCTGACGCGAGATTCTTCAGCCATGCTCGTCGGATGGATTCAGAATGGCGGCGGAAAAAAGAGGGCGGGTCTCGGACCCGCCCTCTTTTCGTGTTCAGTGATAGACCTAATCGTCGTCGCGTCGCCCTGCGGCGAGAGCTACATGCTGCCTTCGTCGCCCGAGGGACCGTAGATCGAGGGCACCGGCACCTGGTTCATGCGCAGGTAGACCGAGAGCTGGCCGCGGTGATGGATGATGTGGTTGAGGATCATGCCGCGAAGGACCTCGATGCGGGGCATGGAGAAGAAAGTCTTCCCGCCATTTAGCAGCGTCCAAGTCTTGCGCAAATCTTCGTCGCTCGCCTTGGCGAGGGCCGCGCGTGCTCCTGCGACATTCTTATCGAAGATGTCGAGAAGTTGCTGGCGCGATTTCATCACCGTGGGCTGCATGGGCTGGCCGCCGGGCGGCGCGAAGTCGAACGAGTCGCCCATGAAGGTGGCGGAAACGAAGCCCGCCATTTCGGCGATGTGTCCGGCGAGACGCCCCATAGCCATCGAAGAGTTGTGCGGCTTCCAATCCACCTTATCTTCAGGAACCCGTTCGAGCGTTTTGCGGGTAGTCGCCATTTCGTGTTCGAATTCAGGAAGAAGCGCGTCGCGCATTGCCATTTCTGTGCCTCCATTCGTATAGTCGGAATCTCGAGTTTTGCCCCGCAGCATTCTAACTCATCAGTGTGAATGGTCCGTAACATCGAAGAGGGCCGAAGACTCTTGCGCCCGTCGTCCTAGCTGCGGCTGCGGCCAGCAGCACGAGTGAAGGCGCGTGCCATGGTTTCGGTTTTGCGCGAGATTGCCGACTGGATGGGGTCTTCGACGATCGTGTCGCGAGGGTTTGGGCGGTGCGAGACTTCCTGCTTTGCCTTGGTCTGCTTCCAGGTGTGAAGGATGCGGTGCACGACGGTGATGTTCGGTCCAATCGCGAGAATCCAGAGCGCGACTTCCATGCGGTTGCTGAGCGCAGCAACGATCATCAGCACCAGGCGCTCGGGGCGCTCCCAGAATCCGATTTCGGCCGTGGGCACGAGCGATTCGGCGCGCGCCTTCGCGTAGCTCACCATCACGGCGCCCGCCATCGCGGCTCCTGCAAGCACGGCGTAGAGGAAGCGATTGACTAGCGCGTAGTAAACGAGCAGGCCAAGGAAGAGAAGCAGATCAGCGTAGCGGTCGAGGATCGAATCGAGGAAAGCGCCGAAGAGCGAGACGCGATTTTGCCGGCGCGCCACGGGACCGTCGAGCAGATCGCACAGGCCCGCGAGAACGATCATCCCGCCCGCCGCAGGGAATTCCCCTCTCGCGAAGAAAATTCCCGCCACAAGATTCGAAACCAGAGCAGCCCACGTGATGATATTGGGATGGATGCCCGTAGGCGCCAGAAGATCGGCGATGCGGTCGAAGGGCCAGGAGAGGTACCGGCCGATTTTCGGCGTCAACATAGAGCGAGTTCCACCCGCCTATTCCTCGTCGTAAATCGTGGTCAGGCGCACAACCTCGTATTCCTTCACGCCCGCGGGCGTCGTGACTGAAACCTCGTCGCCGACTTTCTTGCCCAGCAGGGCGCGACCGATGGGGGAAGTGGTAGAGATCAGTCCCTGGGTAGCGTCCGCTTCCTCCACGGTCACTAGCTTGTACTCGATCTCTTTGGACTTGGCAGTGTCCAGGACAACAATCTTGGAACCATAAGCAGCGCGATCTTTGGGCAGGTTGTTCAGGTTCAGCATGGATAGGTCGGCCATGCGTTTGTGGAGCTGGCCGAGCCGAGCGGCGACATAGCCCTGGCGCTCCTTTGCGTACTTATATTCGGCGTTTTCAGAGAGATCGCCGTGGGCGCGCGCCACTTTAATCTCTTTTGGGAGCTCGTCGTGAAGCTCGTGCTCAAGGGCGGCAATTTCGTCCTTGAGCTTCTTTTTGATTTTTTCAGTAAGGTCGGCCATTTGTGCTGATCTTGAGCGAGAAGTCGAAAAAGCCCGGCTGGGTACTGCCTGCCCAACGCCCTGACAGGCCGATTATAGAGGATTTGCGGAGCGTCCCGCAAATGGAGTCGCTGCCGGGGACGGCCGGCTGATAGGCTGGCCAGGGTTGCTCGCCCGCGCAGCCTGCCCCAGCCGGACGCTCAGGCCGATGCCTTCAGCGGCTTCAAATGGGATTGGTATTGGCCCGGCACGGACCGGAATGGGATAGCAACGCGATTCCAGCCGTTGATGGCCACGATTGCAAGGGTCAGATTGACCAGTTCTTCGGGCGTGAACTGTTTCTTAACGCGTTCGTAGACATCGTCCGGCGCGTGGGTCTCGGAAATCAGAGTGACCGATTCGGTCCATTCGAGGGCCGCGCGTTCGCGATCGGTGTAAAAGGGGCTTTCGCGCCACGCGTTGAGCAGGTAGATGCGCTGCTCGGATTCTCCGAGGGCCCGAGCGTCCTTCGTGTGCATGTCGATGCAATAGGCGCAGCCGTTGATTTGCGAAGCCCGGATTTTCACGAGCTCGACGAGAGGGCGCTCCAGGCCGGAGGCTTCCACGTACTGCTGGAGAGCCGCCAGCGCCTGATAGGCCTCTTTGGGAGCAACCTTCAAAAGATTGAGGCGAGGTTCCATGCTTTCTCCTTTCCGGGAGCTAGGGAAATAGGCTACACCCGTCGACCGCGCAATGCGAATTGGAGCCGGCTCGGACGCATGGGGCCGCGTGGCAGGCGGCGGCAGTATTTAGTTTGAGGCATGCGCCAGCGCGATGATGTGGGCGCTGGCGCCCTGCACCGAATGCTCGCGCTCGATCGACGATAGAAATTCCATCAGACTTTGGCGCTGCGCCGGGTTCTCCCAGGCCTTCCGAAACTGAGCCGCGCTCCATGCGGGACCTTCCACCGCGAGGAGCTGGACGTTATGAAATCCGGCGGCACGAACTTCCGCAGACAGCTCTTCGGGGCGGTGAAAGTAAGCCGTCGTGAAGTACTCGATGCGATTCGTCGGATTACGGTGTTGGCCGGAGGCGAGATCGCCAGCGACGATCGCGCGAAAATCCGCGTCCTGAAAAGTGTCGAAGGCGAGCCCTGCTAAGAGCGACGCAAAACGGCTGATCGCGGCGGCGAAGACAACGCCGTGAGGCTTGAGGATGCGGCGCGCTTCGCGAAGGGCCCGCAGGCGATCCGCCGGTTCAACGAGATGGTACAAAGGCCCCAACAAAAGAACCGCGTCCGCAATCCCGGAAGGCGTCTCCAATTGGCGAGCGTCGCCCTGCGCGATTGAGCCCAATTTCACGCCTGACGCAGCCGATTGCGATCTTGCTTGTTCCAAATGAAGATCCACTGGATCGATCAGGTGCACTTCGTATCCCTGCTTGGCGAGCGGGAAGGCGTAAACGCCAGCCGCGCCGCCGACGTCATAGATCGCTGCGGGCGCGGGGGGAAGGTACCGGCTGAGAATCGCTTGCGTCCGAAGGCGTTCGAGTTCACCGAGCGGGCCCGTCAGCCGCTCCGATTCTTTGGCCTGCTGGTAATGTGCGTCGATTTCCTTCGGTATCAGGTTCATCCGTCGCCTCCGCGCACAAATTCCGCTCTCTCGGCGCGATCTTTAGGACCAGGAGATTAGCGCGGCTAATCACTTTGGGAAAACGAAATTAGGACAGTGGCAAGATGGCAAGCATTCGCATGGCGACGGGCGGTTGGCGGTAGAATGGGCGCGCGGCATAGGGAGACGACGTGGATCTCGAACTGACCGAAGAGCAGAAGCTGCTGCAACGGAGCGTGCGCGAGTTTGCCGAGGCGGAGGTGAAACCGCTCGCTGCGGAGATCGACGAGACCGGCGAATTTCCGCGCGAGACGCTGCGCAAGGCCGCGGAGCTGGGGCTGACCGGAATCTCGGTCGCGGAAGAGTGGGGCGGCGCGGGCATGGACCACATGTGCTACGCGATCGTGATGGAAGAAATCGCGCGGGTGTGCGCGTCGACGAGCGTGATCCTGTCCGTGCAGAACTCGCTCTACTGCGCCGCGCTCGAGAAATTCGGAACCGGCGAGCAGAAGAAAAAGTTTCTGATGCCGTTCGCTCGCGGCGAAAAAATCGGCTGTTACGCGCTCACCGAGCCGCAAGCAGGATCGAACGCCGCCGCCCTTGCCACCAAAGCGGTGCGCCGAGGCGACTGCTACGTCGTGAATGGAACGAAAGCGTGGATTACCAACGGGGGTGCTGCCGATGCGGGCGTGATTTTCGTCAACACCCAGCCCGAAAAAGGCGAAAAGGGAATCACGGCGCTGCTGATCGAAAAAGGAACGCCCGGATTTGCCGTCGGCAAGGAAGAGAAGAAGCTCGGCATCCATGCGACGGCGTGCGTCGAGCTGTCGTTCTCGGATTGCGAAGTGCCGGCGGCGAACCGGATCGGCAACGAGGGCGACGGCTACAAAATCGCGCTCACCACGCTCGACGGCGGGCGCATCGGCATTGCGTCCCAAGCAACCGGAATCGCGCAGGGCGCGTTCGAGGCCGCCCTGGCGTACGCCCAGGAGCGGCAAGCGTTCGGGCATCCGATCGCGGAGTTTCAGGCGATTCAGTTCATGCTGGCCGATATGGCGACCGAGATCGATGCTGCGCGGTTGCTCGCGCGACGCGCCGCCTGGAAACAGGATACGGGAGCGCGCTTTTCCATGGAGGCCGCCATCGCCAAGCTTTTCGCAAGCGAAATGGCCACGCGCGTCGCGCACAAGGCCATCCAGATTCACGGCGGAAATGGCTACAGCCGCGAATATCCCGTCGAGCGCGCCTATCGCGACGCGCGCATCACCGAAATCTACGAAGGCACCAGCGAAATCCAGCGCCTCGTAATCGCCGGCTGGGTCCTCAAGTCTTATTAACTGAGACGGATCTTCGCAACAAACGAGATCGAAGTTATCGGCGGCCTGGCTCGCCGCAATCAGCAAGTCCGCCTGCTCAGTGTGGACCAAGGCTCGCGCGCGGGACATGTGAATCCCTAGCAGACCGGTGCTGAAGCCGAACTGAACACGACTCCTCGTGTATGCTTGGCCCATGCTCGAATTGGATTGCGGGCGGGAATTCGAGGCGGACGAGCCGGCGCGCGACGAAGAATTTTTCGCGACGGTGCCCGCGCGGCAAGGCGTGCTGCTCGTCGAAATGCGCGCACCCGGGGCGGAGCCTTACCTGCTGAAAACGGCGGATCTGCGGCGCGCGGCCGAGCGGCTGCTGCGTACGCCGGAAGAGACTTCGAAACGGCTGAATCTGCGCGCGGTGGCGGCGGGGATCCGCTATCGCGCGACGGGATCGAAATTCGAGCAGACCCTCGCCTTCTACCAGCACGCCAAGAAGAATTTCCCGGCGCGCTACCGCGCTCTGCTGCGGCTGCGTGGTCCAGCGGTGCTCAAGGTCAATCTGCGCAATCAATATCCGCGCTGCTATGCGACGCGGCGGATTCGCGCGGACGAAGGGTTCTACTTCGGGCCGTTCATTTCACGGCGCTCGGCGGATGCTTTTGCCGAAGGCTTCCTCGATCTGTTTAAAATCCGCCGGTGCCAGATCAAGATCCGGCGCGATCCGAGTTTTCCCGGCTGCATCTATTCGGAGATGAAAATGTGTCTTTCTCCGTGCTTTGCGGGCTGCACGAAGGAAGAATACGACGCCGAAGTGGGCCGGGTGCTCGAAGGATTGGCCTCTTCAGGCGAGGCGCTGACGACCGCGCTCGAACGCGAAAGGGAAGCAGCGAGCGAGGCGCTTGATTTCGAGCGTGCCGCGACGCTGCACAAGCGCCTCGAAAAAGTGGCGGCGGCCCTGCGCGGCCTGCCCGAACTCGCGCGGCGCATACAGGACCTCGATGCCGTGATTCTGGAGCGCGTGGCCGAAGAGAGGACGGTTGCCGTGTTTCCTCTGCGCGGCGGGATGCTTGACGAGCCGATCTTTCTCCGCTTTGGCGAAATCTCGAGCCAGCCGCGGTCGGTAGAAGCGATGATCCGCGAACGCCTGGAGGCGCCCGCGTCTCCGGTCGGGCAGAATCCCTCAATGGAAGCGCTGGAATCGAATTGGCGCGAACGCTACGGCCTGCGTGATGCTTCCACCGAATTGAGCGAACATCTGTCGCTCGTGGCACGGTGGTTTTACTCGAAGCCTCGCGAGGGGGAAATTCTTTTTCGCGACGGCGAGTGGCCCTACCGCCGCATCCTGCGCGCGTGCGCGCGGCTGCTCGCCCCGCCGGGACCGGCCCCATCCGAAACGGCACAGCCCGATTCCTCACCAAATCAGTGACAATCGCCCCGGCAGGCTTGCGTTTACATCGTACAATTAAAAGATGTCGGCCTCGGGCACAGTCAACGGCTCCTCCGCGGCTCCGCGCGGACGTTCGCGATTCCACGACACCATCCGTTCGCTGAAGCATCGCAACTTCCAGCTCTTCTTCAGCGGCCAGCTCATTTCGCTCGTCGGCACGTGGATGGACACCGTTGCGGAAGCGTGGCTCGTTTACAGGCTGACGGGCTCCTCGCTACTGCTCGGCACCGTGACCTTTGCCGGGCAAATTCCGGTGCTGCTGGCGTCACCCGTGGCGGGAATGGTGGCCGACCGCTTCAACCGCCGGAAAGTGGTGATCGCGACACAGACACTCTCGATGATCTTCGCGGGCATCCTCGCGTTCTTGACGATCACCAAACGCGTAACGGTGGGCGAAGTGATCGCGCTCGCGGCGATGATGGGCCTGGTGAACGCCTTCGACATTCCGACGCGCCAGGCGTTTCTCGTGGAGATGGTGGGCCGCGAAGACCTGATGAACGCGATCGCGCTCAACTCGTCGATGTTCAACGCGGCGCGAATTATCGGACCTTCCGTTGCCGGCGTGCTGGTGGCGAGCGTGGGCGAGGGCTGGTGCTTTTTCGCAAATTCGGTGAGCTACATCGCGGTAATCGCGGGCCTGTTGCTGATGAAAATTCCGCCAAGCACCAGGCGCGTCGAGAAAGCCTCGCCTTTCGAGCATATCAAGGAAGGCTTTGTCTTCGTCCGCAATACCGCGCCGATTCGCTCATTGCTGCTGCTGATCGGGTTGGTGAGCCTTGTCGCCATGCCGTATGCCGTGCTGATGCCGGTGTTTGCGGCAACGATCCTGCATGGAAACGCGCGCACTCTGGGCATTCTGATGACGGCGGCGGGCGTCGGCGCGCTGGCCGGAGCTTTATTGCTCGCCGCGCGGCGCGGAGTGGAGGGTTTGGGCAGGCTGATCGCGCTGGCGTGCGGAGCGTTTGGCGTCTCGCTGATTCTTTTTTCATTTTCACGCTCGTGGCTGCTTTCGGCGATTCTGCTGATTCCCGTGGGCTTCTCGGTGATGACGCAGATGGGCTCGACGAACACGCTGATCCAGTCCATGGTGCCCGACCGCCTGCGCGGGCGCACCATGGCCGTCTACGCGATGATGTTCATGGGTATGGCGCCGTTTGGCGCGCTTCTATCAGGCGCGCTCGCCGACCGCATCGGCGCCCCGCGAACGGTGGCGCTTGGGGGAGTGGCGGCGATCCTGGGAGCGATTGCGTTTGGCCGGCATCTGCCCAAGATTCGCGGCGAGGCGCGCCAACTGCTCGATGCGGCCAGCGTCGAAACGCAGGAGACGATGGAAGAGGTGACCGCGCGCGTCCTGCCGTAGCCCCGCCTTCTGGTATACTTCGCGCGCCCCCAAAAATCCGCATCGAAAGAGATGGATGTCCACTTCCGCGACCGTCGATAACAAACGCATTCCAGGCCGCGCCACGGCGCAGGGCACTCTGCGTTACGCGGCGCGATTTCAGGGACGCACTGCGGCTGGACACTTCCGCGAGATTCCCGGCGGGCTGCTGTTTTCGTCGATCGGGATTGGAACGTACCTTGGCGAGCCCGACAAAGCCACGGACGAGGGCTACGCCGAAGCCGTCGTGGCGGCGATCGAGGGCGGCATCAATGTGGTCGATTCGGCGATCAACTACCGCTTGCAGCGTAGTGAGCGCTCGATCGGCGCTGCCCTCAGGGAACTCGCCGCGAAAGGCTTTTCGCGCGAAGAAATTATTCTGTGCACGAAAGCGGGATTTCTGACGCCCGATAGCGACATGCCGGACGACGCCAACGAATATTTTTCGCGCGAATACCTCGAGAGCGGGATCTTCCGGCCAGAGGACATCGCCGCCGGATGTCATTGCATGACGCCGCGCTATCTGGCCGACCAACTCGACCGCAGCCTCGGCAATCTCGGCGTCGAATGCGTGGACGTATTCTATCTGCATAATCCCGAGACCCAGCTGGGCGAGATTTCGCGTGACGAGTTGAAGCGGCGCATCCGCGAAGCCTTCGCATTCCTCGAATCGGCTGTCGCAAACGGCAAAATCGGCGCGTACGGACTCGCGACGTGGAACGCGTTCCGCGAGGAGTCGAAGTCGACGGGATATCTGGTGCTCGCCGAGATCGAAGGGATTGCGCGCGAAATCGGCGGCAGCGACCATCATTTTCGCTTCGTACAGCTGCCGATGAATTTGGCCATGCCCGAGGCTTTGATCCGCCCGAACCAGGTGGTGCAGGGCAAGACGATGGCGATGGTGCAGGCCGCGCGAGCGCTCGGCATTACGCTCGTGTCGAGCGCGGCCCTGCTCCAGGGCCAGCTTACGCGAAATTTGCCGGCATATATCGGGGACGCGCTGGGGCTGCGGAAAAATTCCGAGCAGGCGTTGCAATTCGCGCGATCCGTGCCGGGGGTCACTACGGCGCTGGTGGGCATGAGCCGCGCCGAGCACGTGCGCGCTAACCTCGCGCTCGTTGCCGTCGAGCCGTCTCCCCGCGATCAGTTTCTGAAGCTCTTCGAGCCGCGCGCTTGAAGCGCCGGACTATTTGGTTGGGCCCGCCGTTTCTTCGTCCAGCCACGTTTTGATGGCGGCGCCGACCCGATCGAGCTGTCCGTTGAAAAAATGGTCCGCGCCATCGACGATCACGAGGCGCTTCGGCTCGGGCAGCGTCGCAAAGAGTGTCTCGATACTCACCCGCGAGCCGAACTGGTCGTTTCCACCCTGAATTAGAAGCTTCGGCTTGGTACACATGCCCAGGTAACTCAGGTTGACGTTGTCGACCGGCAGCCCAAGGCCGATCAGTTTGTCGACGCGAGCGTCGCCGTATCCGACGCGGAGGCCGACGGACGATCCGAAGCTGAATCCCGCGAGCAAGATGGGCCTCCCCGGGAATTCCGCCGCCAGGTAGTCGAGCGCCGCGCGTACGTCATCCTGTTCGCCATGGCCGTTGTCGTGTACGCCCTCGCTTTGCCCCGCGCCGCGAAAATTGAATCGAAGGACGGGGGCGCCGCGGTCGTGCAGCGCCTTCGCCGCCTGATAGACGACCTTGTTGTGCATGGTCCCGCCGAAGAGCGGATGCGGGTGGCAAACGACCGCCGCGAAGTCCGGATCGGCGACGGGAGAGGTCCAAAGCATCGCTTCGAGACGCCCGGCCGGCCCTGCGAGGAAGAAGCTGCGATGAAAGACGTCCGCCATGAGGTCTGCGCCGCGTGGCCTTAGCGCTCGATGTTCGCCCACTCCACCGCGACGGACCCGAGCGTTGGGGTCGGACTCGAGGTCTCCTCCGGACACTCCACGCGAATTACATGTCCGGTCATTTCTCCCGGCTTCGCCCACTCGCCCCAGGGAATCTTCGCCAGAACCTTCTCTCCAATTTTGTATGTGCGCGCGCTTTCGAAGCGGACGCCATGATTTGAAATATTTTGCGTCATCGACTCCTCGGGCCAGAGGCTGCCCGCCGGGCGGACGAAAATCGGCAGGGCGAAGGAAAAGCGTGCGGACCTTCGACGCTCCTCGCTCGCATCGCGAGGAGACTCGCGCGGCGGCAATTGGAGCTCCAACGCCACATAGAAGCCGCCCTGAGCGCCGCCCTGAACGCGTGCTATCCGTGCGGGTGTCTCCGGCTGAATCGAAGCGGCCGAGGGATCGAACGGGTAGGCGACCCATACGCGCGCGAGAAGGTTGCAGCGCTCGTCGCGCCGAATCAGCAGGCCTTCGCGGGATACGTCGATTGTTTCGGCGACTTCGAGGCGCATGCCGAGAGGACCGAGCCACCGAATCCGCGCCGGCAAGTGAAGGCGGGCGCGCGGAGACCTCCGCAACTCCACCGGCGTGACTGACTCGGGCATTGGCGTACATCCTAGCTGCGACGCGCAACCAGGTCAAACACTCAGCGTGCCGAGCCCCGGCTCGTTTCGCCGTGTACCGAATTGGCGCTACAAGCCGATGGCCTCGATCGTCTAATATTCATTGCTTCACGTGAGAAGCGATGGTAGCTTGGGCGCAGTCGAGCAAAAACAGGGGCGCTGCATGGAAGACACGGTAGACCGGCGCGCGGCCCGGCGCTTTTCGATGATGCTTCCGCTGAAGGTGCGTCTTAGCGCCACCGAGGGAGTGATCGAAAAGCAGGGCGAGACGCGCGACGTCAGCTTTCGCGGGCTGTATTTCCTGATCGAAGCGAGCGTCGAAACCGGAAGCTCGATCGAATTCGTCCTCACGCTCCCGCAGCAGATCACGCTTGCCGGCGATGTGCACATCCGGTGCTACGCGCGCGTCTTGCGCGTGGAGCCTCACAACGGACGGCGCGGCGTGGCGGCGCGAATCGAGCGGTACGAGTTCCTTCCGGCAACCGCCTAAGCGGCTTCTCCCGGCGAGGCGTTTCTGCCATCTCAGAATTTCCTTCTCTTATCTTTCCCGCTGAAGCAAGATTCCTAATTGGAGATTCGGCATGGCCCGCCACACTCTGCTCATCGATGCGGACGACACCCTCTGGGAAAACAACATCTTCTTCGAGAAGACGATCGATGATTTCATCACGCAACTCGAGCATCTCGGATACACGCGCGAGTATATCCGGCACATTCTGAACGAAACGGAGCACCGCAACATCCGCCAGCACGGTTACGGCGTGCGCAGCTTCCGGCGTTCGCTCGAAGACACTTACCTGAAGCTGGCGGGAAATTCGGCGCGCCGCGAGATCGTGAAAGAGATCGAGCGGATGGCCAAGGAGCTTGAAAATACGCCGCCGCACATCCTGGACGGCGTTCCCGAAACCCTCGCCTATTTGGCGAAGCATCACCGGCTGATCCTTCTGACCAAGGGCGAGCCCGCCGAGCAGGCCGCCAAGGTCGAGCGGTCGGGATTGCAGTCCTATTTCGACGCGATCGAAATCGTGCTCGAAAAGGAATTCTCGACTTATGGCCGCATGATCGAGCAGTTTAAGATCGTGAAGTCCCACGGCTGGATGGTTGGCAATAGCCCGCGCAGCGACATCAATCCCGCGTTGCAATCGGGTCTCAACGCCGTGTTCATCCCGCACTCGGCCACTTGGGAACTCGAGAAAGCCGAGCTCGAGAGCGGCACCGGCCGCCTGCTGATTCTCTCTGCGTTTCGCGAGCTGCGCGGCCACTTCTGACGCGTGTCTTCCGGAGCCGGTTTCCTCAAGGCATTCACAGGCCAAATTGTCCACGACACGAGAGGTTGCGCGCCTACCCGTTGTTGCCGCGACGCGCGTAAAATTGCGGCATGGCAAACGCAACGCAATTCGCGACAATGACTGACTACCGCAAAGAGTTCGCCGATTTCGGCGACGCGATCTACATGAACGTCTCCTACCAGGCTCCGCTGCCGCTGGCAGCCGTGCGGGCGGCCGAAGAAGCGCTGCAGTGGAAGATGCTGCCGTTTCATATTCCCGACGGCGCCCACTTCGACCTGCCCGACCGGGTGCGCGAAAAGATCGCGCGGATGATCGGGGCGCGGGCGGACGACGTCGCCATCACGACTGGCGCGGGCGCCGGCGCAGCCTGCGTGGCCGCGGGCGTCGACTGGCAGCCGGGCGATGAAGTGCTGATCGGCCAGCGCGAGTTTCCGGTGCACTACGCGAGCTGGCTCGCCTACGAGGGAGCGGGGAAGCTCAAGATGCGCGTGATTTCGCCTGCCGGGCGGTTCATCGCCGCGGACGACTACATTCGCGAGATCGGGCCGCGAACGCGGATCGTATCCGCAAGCCTGGTGCGATTCGACGACGGCGCGCGGCTCGATGCGGCGCGCGTGGCCGAAGCCTGCCACGCAGCCGGCGCGATGCTGTTGCTCGACGCGAGCCAGTGCACGGGCGCGATGCCGATGACGGTCGCGGAGCTCGGCGCGGACTTCATCGTTTGCAGCGGATACAAATGGCTGCTCGGTCCCTACGGGACGGGATTTTTCTGGGTTTCTCCGGAAGCGGCCGAACGCTTGAAGATCGGGCCGGTAAACTACCAGGCGCTCGAAGGCGCCCGGAATTTCGCGGGGCTTCCCGCAACGAACTTGCGAATCGTGCCGGGTGCGCGCCGATGGGACGCCGCCGAAACCGCCAACTTCACGAATCTGGCGGCGCTCGACGCGTCGCTCGACTTGGTGCTTGGCGTTGGCGTCGAGGCCGTCGCGCAACACAACCACTCGCTGGTGCGCCAAATCATCGA
>Ga0335074_10002497_pt1 | contig 25062 bp, 24 predicted proteins | sample Lox_Sample_23_FD_206715 | JGI IMG/M metagenome (GOLD analysis project Ga0335074, IMG submission 206715) | Soil microbial communities from Loxahatchee National Wildlife Refuge, Florida, United States - Lox_Sample_2.3 | ecosystem: Environmental > Terrestrial > Soil > Wetlands | place: USA... | reverse complement strand
GATGAAGATCTGGAGCGGCTGGAGTTCATTCTGAACCTGGCTCGCGATCTGGGCGTTAACATCGCCGGAATCGCCATCATTCTGCAGATGCGCGAGCGGATGGAGGAGATGAACCGGCAGATGCAGAACTTTGTCGATTATGTCCGCACGGAGATGTTCAGCCGGATGAACGGCTTCCAGCAGGGTTCGGCGATGGTGCCGCTTCGTCGCCCGGTGGTTGTGCCGCCGGCCAACAAACACCGACGCTGATTGACGAAACCAAGATAAGTCTCCCTTCAGGAACACAACTCTCCCCGCCTGCGTTACTCTAATAATTGAGGAATCTGCCTGTTAGGAGATATGTTGCGGCAGGTTCCGGCAAACTTCATGATCAAGATTCTGCTAGGTGTCGGGCTGCTTGGCCTGATCACCTCTTCCGCATTTACTGGTTTAGTTTTAGCCGGTCTGTGGCGCTTTATGGCCAGACGCCGCGCGGCCAGGCGTGCCTTCCTGCCTCCGGTATCGCTGTTCAAACCGCTTTATGGCGCGGAACCGAATCTTGAGACCCATCTCGAAACGTTCTTCCAGCAGGATTATCCGGAATTCGAAATCATTTTCGGCGCGCGTGTTTCCACGGACGCGGGATTGCAGGCTGCGCGGAGGGTTGCGGCACGATACCCGCAGGTTCCGGTCAGGTTTGTGCTAACCGGCGAGCCGTGGCACGTGAATGCCAAGGTAAGCACACTGGAGCTTATGGAGAAGAATGCCGCCTACGACATCTTCATCGTGAGCGACAGCGACGTGCAAGTGAGCCGGGATTACATCCGGGAGGTGGTGGCACCCTTCGCCGACAAATCGGTCGGCGCTGTTACCTGCCTCTACCGAGGTGTTGCTGACCAGGGCCTGTGGTCGAAGCTTGAGGCTGCCGGCATGTCGATCGAGATGAGCGCGGGCGTGCTGGTGGCTGACCTGATGGAGGGCATGCAGTTCACGCTCGGGCCGACGATGGCGGTACGGCGGAACTGCGTTCGCGAGATTGGCGGATTCGGGTCGCTGGGGGCATATTGCGCAGATGATTTTGTGCTGGGCAATGCGATTGCGGGCCATGGTCACAAGGTGTTGCTTTCGACACACGTGATCGACCACGTGGTGCTGAATACAAGCTTTGTCGATTCACAAAAACACCAGATCCGCTGGATGAAGTCGACCCGCTTCTCCCGTCCCAAGGGACATCTGGGCACCTGTCTCACGTTCAGCGTGCCGTTTGGATTGTTGGCGGCGGTGGCGGCCTGGACGCTGGGGGATCATCGCCTGGCCCTGGGGCTGCTGGCATACGGCGTCGCCTCGCGTGCGCTGCTCGCGGTGCTGGTGGGCGCCTTCGTGGTTCAAGACCGTCACCTGCTGCGCACTTCCCTGCTCTATCCTCTGCGCGATCTGCTCGGGTTCTTCTATTGGGTGGCGAGTTACGGCAACAATGAAATTGTGTGGCGCAACCAGATCTACCGGCTTGCTCCGGGCGGCCTGATGGTGGCGCCGGATGACGCTCTGGAGACCGAGCCCGTGCTGACGGCCTGAGCTGCGACTACCGGCAGAAACCTGTATATACTGGTGGACAACCTTCTTCCAAGGCCCTATCCTCACCCCAAGGTTTATACATGGTATTTTCGCTTACCGACTGGCTTGTCATCGCCGGCTACCTGCTCTTTAACCTGCTGATCGGTTTCTATTACCGGAGCAAGGCCGGCAATTCCACCGAAGACTTCTTCATTTCCGGGCGCGACGTTTCATGGTGGCTGGCCGTGACCTCGATGGTGGCAACCACGTTTGCCGCCGACACGCCGCTGCTGGCGGCCTGATCTGGTGGCATCTGGAAAAGCGCGGGTGGGAGACGCTTTCAGGCGGGGCTCCGAAAACGGAAGTACCGCAGACCGTGGAGCGCTAAAGCGAGAGTACTGGTGCGGGGCTGGTTTCAGTCTCCTTGCCCCAAACTGCCGCTATGCCGGAAGATAGTTCTATATGCAATTTATTGATGTGCTGACCGGCGCGTGCCAGGCGTCGGCTGATTTGTGCGTCCGAAAGAGCGTTTTCCTGAGCAGGTACCTCAGTTCAACGGCGGTTGCTGAGTGACTTCAGGCCAAACCGCTGTCATTATCGGCGCTGGTCCGGCCGGGCTCACGGCCGCGCTGGAGTTTCTGCGCCGCAGCAATATTCGCCCGATTGTTCTCGAGGCGAGCGACCGCATTGGCGGCATCTCGTGCACGATCGAATACAAGGGCAACCGGATGGACATCGGTGGGCACCGGTTTTTTTCCAAGGCTGACCGCGTGATGAATTGGTGGACCGACCTGATGCCGGTCGCGCCGGATGGGTCTTCGTCAGAACAGACTATTCAATATCAGAATCGGCAACGCAGCGTTGCCACATCGGTTGACATGACGGCTGATGCCGACCTGGTGATGCTGGTGCGACCGCGGAAGAGCCGCATTTATTTTTTGCGCAGCTTCTTCGATTATCCGCTGGCGCTGAATGGGAAGACACTGGGGCAGCTTGGGCTGTGGCGAACGCTGAAGATCGGACTGAGCTATATCCATACAAAGTTCTTTCCGCGCAAAGACGAAAAGACGCTCGAGGATTTCCTGATCAACCGATTCGGGAGTGAGCTTTATCACACCTTCTTTAAGTCGTATACGGAGAAGGTCTGGGGCGTGCCCTGCGACCATATCAGCGCTGAGTGGGGCGCACAGCGAATCAAGGGATTGTCACTCAGGACAGCAGTGGCGCATTTTCTGCGCCAAACCTTCGGGCGATCGGGACGGAATGACATTGCGCAGAAACGCACTGAGACGTCTCTGATCGAGAAATTCATGTATCCAAAGTATGGTCCGGGACAGCTGTGGGAATATGTAGCCAAACTGGTTACAGATAAAGGCGGAGAGATCCGCCGAGGTTGGCGCGTAGACAGACTGCATGTCGAGGGCAATACGGTCGTTTCGGTCGAGGCTGTGAATGCGGAGGGCGAGCACGAGACGATTAAAGCGGATTATGTTTTTTCGACGATGCCTGTGCGTGATCTGATTCGCGGCCTGGATGTGCCTGTGCCAGCGGAGATTCGCGAGATTGCCGAGGGACTGGTTTATCGGGACTTCATCACGGTGGGACTGCTGGTAGATAAGCTGGCGGTGACTGAGGCGGACGGATCTCTCCTGAAGGACACATGGATCTATATTCAGGAGCCGGATGTGCTGGTAGGACGGCTGCAGATCTTCAATAACTGGAGCCCATACCTGGTGGCCGATCCCGGGAAGGTGTGGATTGGGCTCGAGTATTTCTGCTACGAGAGCGATGAGCTATGGAAGATGCCGGATGCGGAGATCGCGAAATTTGCTATCGCCGAAGTCGAGAAGATCGGTATTCTGCGGGCGAAGGACGTGCTCGATTCGCATGTGGTGCGCGTGCCGAAGACGTATCCCGCTTACTTTGGGACATACGACCGATTCGATGAGCTGGTGAAGTATATGGATGGCTTCGAGAATCTGTTCCTGGTCGGGCGCAACGGCATGCACAAGTACAACAACCAGGACCACTCCATGCTGACGGCGATGACGGCTGTCGACAATATCGTTGCGGGAACGATGGAGAAGTCGTCGCTATGGCAGATCAATACGGAGCAGGAGTATCACGAAGAGAAGTAAGGCACTATTCCCAGACGCTCTTGTGGCGTTCGCGCCACCAGCAGGGCGCGGCTCCATGTGGGAAGATGGAGTGCGAGCAGGAGACGGATGTGGTGCCGAGGTAGTCGTACTCGTCCTTATTGCCCTTGAGCGGCGTGGATAAGTATCGGTCGACCTGCACGGTTCCGAAGGCTGTTCCCCGCGTCATGCGGATGCGCAGGGTGGCCCAGTCGACGAGATAAACGACGATCAGGACTGCGACGAGCAGGCGGAGGCCAATCCACAGGGGGCGTTTCATCGTTCGCTGTTTGAGGAAATCGCTGCGGGCAGGCAGGCCAGAACCTCTTCCGGCTCAGGCCGGACGCGAAAGTCGGCATGGGCATCGGCGAAGAGTATGGTGCCGTCGCGATCGATGACGTAGGTCGCGGGCAGGATGAGTTTCCAACTCTGGTCACCGTTGACGAAGGGCAGATTCACGAGAACGCTGCGATAGTGCTGCTGGTGGAAGACCGGAATCGTGTAGGCGAGTCCGAACTGCTCGCCGACTTTGCATCCCTCGTCGAAGAGCAGTGGGTACGGGATGGAGTGCTGGCCCTGCATGAAGTCACTCTGCCGAATGGTCTGCGGTGAGATGGCTACGAGCAGCGCCTTTCGCTCGCGCACGACGGGGTACAGGTCGCGCCAGGCTTCGAGCTCGGTGACGCAGTACGGGCACCAACGTCCGCGGAAGAAGTTGATGATGAGAGGACCGAGGGCGAACAGGTCGAAGGATTTGACTAATCGCCCGGAGGAGTCGCGAAGGGTGAATTCCGGAGCTTTTGCGCCGGCGGGCAGGATCCGCTGCTCGATGCCTGTGGCGAAGAGGTCTTCGACGGCGCGCTCGTTGATAGCCAGGCGCTCCGGCTGGACGAGGTTGCGCGTGTTAGAAGTGATCTCATCGAGCTGATCCTGGAGTGGGGGCATAGGAAGATCGCTGTAGATATAGTAACGGGTAAGCGAGAGGCCTAGATGCCCAGTAGACCTATGTTCTCTGCGCCTGCTGCTGCTCGAAGGTCGTTGTCGAGCGTTGCCAGTGGCAGTCCGCGTCTTAACGCGAGCTCAAGATAAGCCGCGTCATATAGGGTCAGGCGATGCCTTTCAGCGAGACGGGTGGTGGCTCCCCACGCATGTTCGTTGGTTTCTGGATCAAGATTGACAGGCAAGAGTGCGAGGTCGACAACTGCTGCGTCACGAAAGGCCCTGTCGTGGCGGCCACAGCGGACACCTGTTTCTAGAACATTGCCCACTTCCAGCCGCCAGAGGGATGGAACCCACGCACCGCTTTCCGTGACTTCGAGAATGACTTCACGGATGGCATCGGTGGTTTCGCTGGCATAAATCCAGGCGAGGGTGACAGAGCTATCGAGAACGAGGCTCATGGGCGTCCGGCATCACGATCGACCTTCAGGCTCTCCCAGTCAAAGCCTTTTAGCTTGAGTTTTGCGGCGCGCTTGCGTAGACGTTCAAATGCGGCCCGGGCTTGTGCGCGATCGATGCCTCCACTATTGGGGACCAGGCGTGCCACAGGCTTGCCATGCCGGGTGATGACGATCTCCTCGCCGTGCTCGACCCGGTCGAGAAGGGATCCCAGGGTGTTCTTGGCCTCGAAGGCTCCGATTTCCAGCATGCGCGACCTCCAGGCAATTAAGCTAGCTTAAGCTGGATTATAACACCCCTCGTCACTGAACAGAGACTACCGTCCCGTGCCCTTCATGCCGCCGAGCATGCCCATGGCGCGGCGCTGCAACATTCCGCCGCCCTTGCCGACACCCTTGAACATCTTGCGCATCTGCGCGTACTGGCGTAGAAGTTGGTTGACTTCCTGCACGGTCGTGCCGGAGCCATTGGCAATGCGCTTGCGGCGGCTTCCGGAGATGATCTCGTGGTGGTTGCGCTCCTTCGGCGTCATCGAGTTGATGATGGCCTCGACGCGAGTGAACTGCTTCTCGTCAACCTGGTCGGCCATCTGCGACATGCCCTGAAATGGGCCGACGGACGGCAGCATCTTAATGATGTTTTGGAGCGAACCGAGTTTGCGGATCTGGCGTAGCTGGTCGCGGAAATCTTCAAGCGAGAAGCCGTCTCCGCTAAGCGCCTTGCGGGCGAACTCTTCGGATTTTTTGCGGTCGAGCTTTTCTTCGGCGTGCTCGATGAGCGTCATGATGTCGCCCATGCCGAGAATGCGGCTGACGATGCGGTCAGGATGGAAGGGCTCGAAGGCGTCTGGGCGCTCGCCGGTGCCGATGAATTTGATGGGCTGTCCGGTGACGTGCCGGATGGAGAGCGCTGCGCCTCCGCGAGCGTCGCCGTCCATCTTGGTGAGGACGACGCCGGTGAGGGCGAGGCGCTTGTGGAACTCGTCGGCTGAGCGGACGGCATCCTGGCCGGTCATGGAGTCGGCGACGAAGAGGATCTCCTGCGGCGAGAGGAGGGATTTTAGCTTCGCCATCTCGTCCATGAGGTCGGCATCGATGTGGAGGCGGCCGGCGGTATCGACGATGAGCGTGTCGCAGCCGCTGTTGACCGCCTCGCGGCGGGCTTCCTTGGCCAGGCGCTCGACGAGCGGTGTTCCGGCGGATTCGCCTTTCGTATCGCCCTCGTAGATTTTGGCCTTGATAGAGTTGGCGACGACCTTGAGCTGCTCGCGGGCGGCGGGACGGTAGACGTCGACGGAGACGAGCATGGGACGATGTCCGCCCTTTTGCAGCCATGCGGCGAGCTTGCCTGAGGTGGTCGTCTTACCGGAGCCCTGCAGGCCAGCCATCAGGATGACCGTCGGAGGCCGGGAGGCAAATTGGAAGCGCGCGGTGTCTTTACCGAGGAGCGCGACCAACTCGTCGTGCACGATCTTGACGACCTGCTCGGTGGGCGAAAGCGCGGTCAGGACCTCCTGGCCGAGCGCTTTGGCGCGGATGTGCTCGATCAGGTCCTTAACGACGTTGAGGTTGACGTCGGCTTCGAGCAGGGCGACGCGGATTTCGCGCAGAGCCTCCTGCATGTTCTCCTCGGTGACGGTGCCCTGACCGCGGAGATTCTTAAAGGCGCGCTGGAGCTTTTCTGAAAGGTTCTCAAACATAGGGACACGTTAAGTTTATCAGCGGGACGGGGCGGACGAGGTTCTCCGGGGGCCGTGCCCGAAGAAGCGATCCTTTGGCGGAATCAGCGTCTCATGCAAAAATCTTTGATCCTTTTGATGACGGCTGTAATCTCATGGATATGAGGTATCCAGCACAACAGAAAGCCGAGACGAAAGCCAGGATTGTTTCTACTGCGTCGAGGATGTTTCGCGAGCACGGCGCGGAGGGCAACGGAATCGGCTCGGTAATGAAGGAGATTGGGTTCACCAAGGGCGGGTTTTACCGGCACTTCAAGGACCGCAATCAACTCTATCTGGAGGCCGTGGAGAAGGCGTTCTCAGAAATGGGTGACATCATGACCGGGGCTGCAAGAGGCGCAGAGAAAGGTCACGAGCTTGAGGCGATGATCCGCCTCTACCTTAGTAAGGAGCATCTGAATTCGCCGGGGATTGGATGCGTGTTGTCCACTCTGGGTTCTGACATTGGGCGGCAGCCTGTCGCGGTGCGGCGACAGATCAATCGAGTGATGCAGCAATATCGTGAACGCTTATCACCATACGTACACGGAAAGACTCCCGAGGAGAGAATCGCAACCTTCAGCCTCCTCTATGCAAGCATGATGGGAGTCCTGATTATCGCCCGCACTCTGGCCGATCATGCTGCCCAGGAGAAGATGCTGGCCAATGCCCGAGATTCATTCATCGAAAGATACGCACGCGGCGGCAGTTAAATTTTTTTTGGTGTCATTAGATTACGCAGGTACTCCTATGATGCAAGCGTTCAACATTCACCCTTCTCAACTGACAGGAGCCGTTATGACTACACCCAGCAATGAACAAGCCCAGCCGCCTACCCTAACCACAACCGGTGTATTCGTCATCCTCACCTCGAAACCCGGAGTCACTCGCGAACAGATCTTTAGCGTCATCCCGAATGAGGTTCGCGAGCCAGTGAAGCTCTACCTCGATGGCAGGATTCGCGAATGGTATTCGCACGCTCGCGGTGTGATCTTCCTGCTTGACTCCAACAATGTCGAGGATGCCCAAGCTCTCATGGACAGCCTTCCCCTTTCCAAGGAGGGGCTGATGGATTACCAGTACATTCCCGTCGGACCTCTGATGCCGCTCAGGTTCCTCATTGCTCAATCCAGCGAAAAACATTAACAGCAATGGGCTCCGAATCGGGCGAGCCCGGACGCAAACGAATTCAGGAGATGTGTGATGACTGAGACGAAGACCAACTACGGAAAGCTTACTGCCGGGCTGATCGCGGCCTGGTTTGTTACAGCGGCGGCATCGTCCGCCCTCAACCTGTTGAAAGGGGCGCCGGGACAGCCGCCGATTCCGATACTGATCGCGGTTTTAACTCCGGTCGTCGCGTTCTCAATCTGGTATGGCGGTTCAAAGCCGTTTCGAGAATGGGTGCTGTCCTTGAATCCGCGAACTCTGACGTTGATACATGCGGAGAGAATCGGCGGACTGGTCTTTCTCGCGATGTACACCTACGAGCTTCTGCCTGGGATGTTCGCGCTTCCGGCCGGATGGGGCGACATCGCAATCGGAGTAACGGCATATCTGGCAGCGACAAGACTGATTCGCAATCACCGGCGGGCGTTCATCGCGTGGCAATTGCTCGGCGTACTCGACCTTGTGGTGGCGCTCTCCATGGCAGCGATTGCTTCGTTGCTTCATCCACAGGGAATAACCACTGCTCCGATGACTGAGTTGCCCCTCAGCCTGATACCGGCATTCGGCGTGCCGTTGTTCCTGATCCTGCACATCATTTGCATCGCACAGGCAAGGCGGTGGCCGGCGGCGAGCCCACACCGGATCGTCCAGGCAACTGGCCCCATAGGCGCGTGATGGAGCGGCGCGGTCCTCAAGGGTATAAGCTGTCAGTTCTGACACTTATCCCTTCGAGGAGCGACGAACTGATGCGGGGCCTTCCATTGCGGCAACTGGTATTAATCGGAGTTTTCGTTTTGACGTCTTTAGGCGCTGTTGCCCAGCAGCCCAACGCCGATGATCTAATCTGGGAAAAAGCGGTCGCCAAATATGACAGCCAAAGAGCGGCTCTGCTCAAGACAGTGGATCAGGAAGCGCACGAAGGCCCGTTCCAGCCGAACTGGGATTCGCTGAAGAATTACAAGATTCCTGATTGGTATCAGGATGCGAAGTTCGGGATCTTCATCCACTGGGGACTGTACTCGGTGCCGGCGTTCGGGAATGAGTGGTATCCGAGGAATATGTACGTGCAAGGCTCGCCGGAATTCAAGCATCACGTGGAGACCTATGGGCCGCAGACGAAGTTCGGGTACAAGGACTTCATTCCGATGTTTCATGCTGAGCACTTCGATCCGGCGGCGTGGGCGGCGCTGTTCAAGGAGTCAGGCGCGAAGTACGTGATTCCGGTCGCTGAGCATCATGACGGGTTTCCCATGTACGACACGGGACTGAGCGACTGGAGCGCGGCGAAGATGGGCCCGAAGCGTGACCTGATTGGCGATCTGGCTAACGCGATTCGCGCGGAGGGGCTGCACTTCGGAGCCTCATCGCATCGGGCCGAGCACTATTGGTTCCTGGACGGCGGAAGGACGTTTCCGTCGGATGTACAAGATCCGAAATATGCGGCCTTCTATGGGCCGGCGCATGTGGCTCCAGCAGGAAAGAATCCCGGTGATAAAGGCGTGCTGCATCCGGATACCGCGTATCTGAATGACTGGCTGGCGCGTAGCGCGGAGATCGTGGAGAAGTACAATCCTGAGCTGGTTTATTTCGACTGGTGGGTGGAGCAGCCGGAGTTCCAGCCGTATCTTCAGCGGTTCGCGGCCTTCTACTACAATCGTGCGGCGACGGAGGGCGTGCAGCCTGTGCTCTTTCGCAAGAACGACGCTTTTCCGGACGGGACGACGGTGCTGGATATCGAACGCGGGCAGCTGGACCAGATACGCGCGCAGCACTGGCAAACGGACACGTCGATCAGCAATGCTTCGTGGGGATACGTAAAGAACGACACTTACAAGTCGGCGGAATCGATCGTCTGGCAGTTGGTGGACATAGTGAGCAAGAACGGTAATCTGCTGCTGAATATCGGGCCGAAGTCTGACGGGACGATTCCCGAACAGGCGCAGACGATTCTGCGGCAGATAGGCGCCTGGCTCAGCGTTAATGGTGACGCGATCTACGGCACGCGGCCGTGGACTACGTTCGGTGAAGGTCCGACGAAGGTGGTCGCGGGATCTTTCCACGACACTGCGAGCGCCGCATTTACGGCGCAGGATATCCGCTTCACGACGAAGAATGGCGTACTATATGCGATCGCAATGGGCTGGCCGAAGGATGGGCACCTGACGATTCACTCGCTCGGGAGCGGAAGCAACTTCAAGGTGGGCGATGTGACGCTGCTCGGTTCCGAACAGAAGGTTAAGTTCAAGCAGGATGCCGATGGGTTGAGCTTGGAGCTTCCAGCAAAGCCCGAGAAGGCGATGTACGCGTACAGTTTCAAGGTAGCTCCAACGCGGTAAAAAAACCCGCCCGCCAGGATAGGCGTGCGGGCGGATTGACCCTGCTCTTATCAATTGTTAATATAGGAGTGCGGGGTGGAGCAGCCCGGTAGCTCGTTGGGCTCATAACCCAAAGGTCGGTGGTTCAAATCCACCCCCCGCAACCAAATCTTTCAATCACTTACAAGATTTGGTCACTTCCGGCAAGTCCCCGTTATCCCCTATTAGGAATGGCTGCAATTTACTGAACGGTCGCAATAGCCGTTTTCGCGGCGGATTCTTGCGAGTTTGGGCCAAACACCAGTCCAACAACCTGACTGTTTGCTTGGCGTTTTGTTTCCGTCATGGCCCGTCCATATACGTTCATCGTCGTTTGGATCGAAGCGTGACGCATCAGTTCCTGTTGCACCTTCATCGGAGCACCCGTCTCGTCGAGCCAAGAGCGGTAGGTGTGGCGAAAAGTATGCCAGCCAATGTCCTCTCCTAGTTTGGCGAGCTTCGCAGCCCGTTTGATCTGCGACTTCTGCAAGCTCTCCTGGTGGTAGGGTCTCCCTGTGACCGGGTTGGCAAAAACCCAATCCTCGTCTCGCGGGAAGACTGAAGCAGAGCGCCATTGCAACAGCACCTCTGCAAGACGAGCATCAAGCGGAACATCATCTCGCGAATATTCCGTCTTCACATCGTCCACCCTGCCGCCCACCACGCTCCTCTGGACGAGCACCGAGCGATTCTCGAAATTGAAATCGCCCCATTGCAAGCCTAGAATCTCGCTGACCCGGAGCCCCAGGCACTGCGCGACCAAAACCATCGTTCGGTATGGCTCGCCCAGATGCTTGAGCAGTTCAAAGAACTGGTCCACGTCAAGTACCCGTGGCCGCTTGAGCCGCTTGCTTCCATTCTTCACGCGTACCAGAGAGACAGGGTTCTTGCCGAGTTCGATAATGCCCCACCGCTCCGCACACTTAAAGACCAGGTGCATGATTCCCCGTACATGAGTCTTTGACTTTGGGGCCAGCGGCAAATCGCGCAACCACTGTTCCATCGCCATCGGCTTCAGCTTATCCACGGGGTGCTCTCCCCAACGTGGGCGGATGTGGACTCGGATGTTTGACAGATGCGATTTCCGAGTCGAGTAACGCTCCGAAAGTTCCTGCTCGATATAACGGTCGAGCAGGGCTCCGAAAGACGCCGCCTCCACCTCCGCGCGTGGAGACTCTTCGTTGAGTCGAAGAAGAAGTGCTTGCGTGGCTTTCCGTGCTTGGGCTTCCGTTGTGAGCACACCGCGATCACCAAGGATCACGCTCTGCCGTTTACGCTTTCCCTGAGAATCCGTTTCGTAATAACGGAACTCCCACACATCCGGTCCGCGCTCGCGCTTCCTCAACCGCAGACTTCCATATTGATACCGTGTCCGAATCGACAAGTTTTACCTCCTGTCTGATTGCGGGCACGAGTGGCTACTTCCAGCCTACTGTGCCTTGAGGTGATCGTCGAGCAGGTTGATCCTTTCACCGGATTGAAACAGGTCGGAAGCCCGGAAACGCCACAGCTTGCCCACTCGCACGCCATGAACGATCCCATTTCGTGCGTAACGCTGAAGTGTCTTGGGGTGGACTCTAATGATGGCTGCCGCTCGATCACTGTCCAGCAGCGGTTCGAATGAATCGGGAGAATAGGGGGAATCGAACATGGTTCGCACGCTCCTTAAGACCACAATGTGTTGGGTCGCGCATTCCCGTCAACCTGCCTGCGGTGGGCCTTTTTCGATTCATCAAGGGAGGAGAACGAAGTTAAGGCGAAGCGTTGGGAACAGAAAGTGCACGGAGGTGCACCGTTGTCCTTCTTTGGTATTCTTTGTCCTCTCCGGTTTTCGATCTCACAAAAACGAAATTAGTTTCGGACCCCTATTCCACTGGACAAACCCCACTGACATTCCCCGGATAGCAGCAGAGTAGCCGAGGCGCGGGTGGTGTCAAGGGCGGCAGCGCCGCCGCGAAGCGGTCAAGACCCTTGACACCGCCCTCTCCGCCTCGGCTCACAATCCTAATATCCGGGGAATGTCAGCATTTCTCTCTGCGCAAAGCATTCCGCACTTCAGCGGTATGCAGGCTGATGCGGCGCCATGCAGGCCGATAAGGGATTCGTCACCCAGTTCAATCTGGAGACTCAGGAAACCGTGGAGCCTGCGCGCGAAGCAAGATATGAACGAAGAAGAGAAATACCGTTGTTTCCGATGTTGGCAATCAAACTCTTCTCGGGGCCATGTTCATTGGGAGCCGGCAAGAAGACGAGCATTCTTGACCTGTTGCCGATGCGGAACTCAGCCAGTTTTTCAGGCAAGTGCCAAGTGACCAGTTGAGAACCGTATCGACTATCAATCGCACCTTTCGTGGGCTTACCGTAGACGATCAGAACGTGCGCGACCGAGATGGAAAGGACTCTGTCTAGGAAGCGATCGCAGCAAAACTCAAGTGCCTCTCGAACCCCTTCTTGATAGCGCGACTTGCAATGCACTACTTCTGTCAGCACAAAGTCAATTCCCGGTTTGGGCTTGTCCAATATTTCGCTCGCCCGAGCGCGGGCCGCAGCCCAGTATCTCACCCACTGGGTTCGAGTACCATCTCTTTTCAGCGCGCATAGGTGGCTGTCCACCCAACCCGAACGCGAATCAAAGCGATTCTGAAAGAAGTCTGTGATTTGCTCGTCTGCCCAAGACGGGTCGGGATACATTTCCTCTTCGCTAATCGAGGGGTTTGAACTGAGAAACAATATCGGCGCAGTGGCGATCTGTCCAGACCAAGGCTCAGGCGAATGGAATGTCATGCCCCTCTGAGACAGAACAATCGTCTGGCAGGGACCGGGTTGCCCGTTGCGAATGGAAGTGGCAACCGGGCAGTTGTGGATTTCCTGCAAGAGTTGTTGGATGTCAGCCATGGGGATGTCCTCACATAATTCTACGAGGAGGCGGAGCGCCACCATTCGACGACTTGCTTACAAGCCGAGGCCCAAGTCGTGACCGATGCTGATTTCGTGGCGAAGGACAGGTGGTTCGATTTGTTGGACGGGAGTTTGCCGAATCTTGTGTTCAGGCTGTGGTAGATGAGCCTGTTCCCGCGCCAACTCCATCGCCGACGGGCGCGCAGAGGAAACGCCGAGCGACTCGCGTAGTTGCTCACGGTCACTCGTGACGATTGCGATTTCACTGCGGCCACGGGAAGCGCCGACGTAGAACAATTCCTGTTTCATGGCATCGGCTGACAGGATTACACCGTCAACCGTTTTTCCCTGGCTACGATCGGCAGTAATGGCGTAACCATGATCGAATTGGTGATAATTCGCCGGCAGTGTGCGACCATCCTCAAGTTGAATATGCCCTCGCTCGATATCACGCACTGTAACCAGCTCGCCATTCGTGGCGCGAAAACCGGCATCTCGGCGATTGGCCGTAAGCATGAGTCGGTCTCCCGGAGCAACGTCGATGGATTGCCGCTCATGGACGGAAAAGGAGCGCGTCTGCGCCGGAGTGAAGCTTCTTTCCTCGCCGCTTTGATTACGAGCGATCACCGTGCCAAATTCAACACGGCTGACGGTGAGCGGCTCGTGTTTCTCCATACCCCTTGCTGCCCGATGAACTACCAGCATCTGCCCCTCACGGTAGTTCGCCAGGTCACGTTTCTGCGCTTCCGTCCATTGCAGCGGGACATATCGATCCATCGCGACGCTTTGGCCGAGATGACCGCGCTCAGAAAGATCATTGCGAATCGCGCGAGTCACACGGCCAATTTCCTCATGTGTGGGCGCAACGACCAAAATGCGCCGCGAGGGATCGGCGGTCATCTCCCGGTAGAGATCGGCAACAGCACGGCCCCGCCCGACAAAGGGGACCTCGTGAACGGCGCCAAGTCGCTCCAGCTTCTCAAAGCCCTGTTCGGGAGCCTGGCGCAGGGTTTGAATGGCGTCTCTATACTGCGCGTGCGTCTGCCTTTGCACACCGGTCAGGGCGACGCTCTTCATTTGCGACTCGCGCTCTAGAATGCGCAGCGCGTCGGAGGCCTCGACACTCTGAATCTGGCGTGTGTCGCCCGAGAAGACGACGCGTGCCATATGTTGCTCGGCAAGGCGAAGTATGCCCTCCATCTGTCGCCCTGAGATCATTCCTGCCTCATCGACGACCAAGACCCCGCCACGGAGCGCAGATTGCGCCGTGCCGTCTTCGAGCAGGCGTGAGACCGTCAAGGCATCGCTAAAGCCGACCTTCTGCAGCTCTTCTACAGCACTGCGCGTGGGCGCAACCGCCGTGACTTCGCGCCCGGCCTCACGCAGCCCGCGATCAATTTCTTGCAGCGTAGCCGTTTTGCCGGCCCCGGCAGCCCCACGCAAATTGATGGCAAAATCGCGAGAGTCGAGAACCTGCTGTACGGCACGCCGTTGCTCATCACGCAGGCGTTCGGATGGATGAAACTCGTGTGTGTCGCCAAGCCGGGCGTATCGGTCGATGCCATGGTTCACCATCGCAACCATGCGCTGTTCACGATCCAGACTCTCGTGTGTTGCCAGCCGGCCGCCGGCATGAATGACGACTCCCTGCGATTTTTCGATTTCCAATGCGCCGCGTAGCTGGCCCAGATCGACCCGACCACGACCGTATCTGAGAGCTTCGGTTAGCAGTTCGTGATCGTAGACGACGGAACGCCGCTCAAAAAGATGGTCCTTTGCGTGTTGCAGCGAATCCACCGCCGGTGAGAGTTCGTGCTTGGCATTCCGGTCTAGCCCCAGGGATACGCTTCGCAGGCGATCCAAACCCTGCGATTCCTCCGGTGAGAGTCGCGCTCTCTGCTTTTGTCGAACCTCTTCCGTGGCAATCTCTGTGAGCTTGTCCGCGCGAGATTCCCGAACCAGCACAGCCACTTCATTGTCTGTCGGCTTCCGCCCATGATGTTCTTTGAATTCTTCAATGGCTGCGTCACGCTGTGCGCTGCGCTGGCTATATCGCTCCATCAATTCGCTCGACACGCCGCGAATCTCAAATCCGAGATCCCGGCCACGGGAATCACGGCGCGGCTCAATCTCATAGCCAAGATTCCGCACCTCGTTTGCCAGAGCGTTCCGATACACCTCCGTGAGGTATGCCCGCCGCTCGTACAGCCCCGACGCCTGCAATGCCTTCCACCGGCCCTCTACGCCGTCGTAGGTGAGATTTGCAGCCACGGCGTGAGTATGCAGTTGTGGATCGAGTTCCCGGCTTGTATCGTGCCGATACGTCGCGACAATCCAATTCCCGGTTGCGCGATTCTCATTCGCCCCGTTCAGTCGCACACGAGCGCCTGCATGGTTTTCGGCTTCCGCCAGGGCTTCGCCGACGGCTTTATCGTGGGCGGCGACCAGGCGCTCGTCACGGCCAACCATAGCTTGAACGGAAACCGACTTTGGCGCAGAGAACGTCAGATCGTAAAGAGACCGCGCCTTACTCTGTTCGTTCCCGTCACCGTTTGTCCGGTCGGCGCTGTGACGCGGGCGCAGGAACTCACTGGTTTCAGGATGCAGCCCTTCCCGCACCGCCTCAAGCTGTTCAGGGGTGACGCTACCCCGCAGCCCAAGCAGCTCTGCTCTGCGCCGCGCCCCTGCCACTCGCCCTGTACGCGACGGTGTTCATCGTAGTAGTCGCTGTGTTGCAGATGCCGCTGTGCATAGCCAGCGCCGCCCGTCATGGCCCGTATAGTCAGCACAGCCCGACCCTAACGCTGTTCGAAATCCGAATGCAATAGCCTATGCCGGTGAATCTGCGCGAGACCGCTCAGTTGGCGCCGCGCGAACGCTGCATGCGGCAAATCGGGATGATAGGCCCGGTTTCCGGCTCGCTGGGCTTGTTATGGAGCAAGAGACACCATCCCTAAGCCTGACGGCTTAGGAATGGCTTTAACAACCGCCCGCCTCGAACAGAGTTCGGATGACTTCGGATCATGTTCGAGAGGGTTCGAGAACCGTTCGATTGGGTTAGTGTTCTGAATTATCTCCGTTACGCGGCCACGGGTTATTTCTTTTCGGTTAACATGTCACGGAATCGCGCTCTAATGTCATCGTTTAATTGAATATCGATGCGGGTTCCTTTCACTTGTGCATATTTCTCGCGAACCAATTTTGTGATGAACGGTTGACATCCGGAATCGTCCCAACAGAACCGCTCTATGCCGCGAACCACAGCATCAATATGCTCAGGTTCCCACTTGCCGTTTGCTATTCTCACACCCGTGACAGACGATGTCCAGTGTTCCCAAATTGCCGCGTCATTCCCACGCACAATCATCGGCTGCATCGCAACAAACATTGCTCTGATGAAGTCAAGCGGTCCTGCGTCTGGCGCGATAAGAATGTCGCATTTTCCGTCCTCGTGCTGAAGGGCACCGTGCAGCCGTTGAGGAGAAGAGTTGCTCAGAGCATTCTTTTCATCATCCTTCGGAATCGACGGCTTCTGAGTGACCTCTCGGTTATTCTCTAAAGTTAACGGGGCTTTCGCCATAATCTCAATGATTGAAACGGCTTTGGGCATGCGGTGAGCGGGAATTTCCCCCGCGAGACTTCGGGCCTTCTTCAGAAGCACTTCTTTAGGGATTCGACCGAATGCTTTTAGCGTTCCGCCCATGTACGCAACGGTCAGTTCTGCCCACGCTTTGAAGAACCACCGCTTGTTTGCTTCCATTACAAAATTAGGCTGCGCTGAACGAAGTATTTTGCTCCATTCGACCAACACCTGTGTACGCGCTTCATCCGCGTCTTCGGAGTACTGGGTGTCCTTCAATAATTGAGGTTCAGTGCGCTTCGACCTATAGCTTTTATCAGCTAGTGCGAAAGTGCCCCAAACTTGAGGAAGAGTGGAAATGACCCTGCTTGGAATCTTGCTGCTTGGGTCACTCTCGGGAATTCGCAAAGATTTCATGAGCCCAATAGCAGCCTCATCGATAAGCTGCTCTCGAACATCAGGATTCAAAGGCACCTGTGAAACAAGACCGCTCTTTTCAAGTGGCTCAATGAGATTTTCCTTCAGCGTCTGGCGCAACATGCCGTATCCCGTAATCATAAAGGCGGCTACGAGTTGATGGTCGCTATCCAGTGCCGAGACGCGATGCCAAACCGGGTTGGTTAATCTCTCATATATCCCCATTGTGTTTGCCTCCCGTAACTGTTGCGTCGAGTGAACGCATCACAAGGCGAACAACAGACTGTGAAATGGGTTTTCGCCAATCGCTTGACGGCAGTGCAAATTTCGTTGCTACTTCGGCGAGATGTTTATCAAATCGCGGGTAAGCCATTTGGAACAGCCTGTCCCGTGTCTCACGAGAACAAAAGTGTGCAAGCACACACGCATTCAACGCGGTCGCACCGTGATAGGTATTCATCGATAAATAGACTCTTGCAAGCGTATCTGCCTTGTCGTTAAAGTCTTCCGAAAGGTATGCTGCCAGAGTCAGAGTCCACAGCGACATTTCATCGGGTGTTCGGGACGTGCTGGCGTTGATGATGTGCCGCCACGCCTCCTGAAATCGCCCATTGTAAAGATGCCACCAGCCGAACTCCATGAAGGAGAAGAGCACATGAGGCTTGCTCGTATACCAGCTTGCGACAAGTGACAGAATTTCGCTTGCCTTAGAATGTTGTTCGACCGATACAAGCCGCCATGCAAGGTTAATGGCAGGGTCAGGGTATTCAATGCTTTCGGAACGGCCATGCGTCTGGCTGAGAGACTCAACGGCAGAACTCCAAGCACGCAATGCTAAGCCTTTGTTTCCATGCTTCCAATTCAAAATTGCAAATGAATTTAGCAATTCCGGGTTGATTGGTCTGTCTTCTAAAGCCCCACTAAGAAGAGCGAGTGCCTCTTCAATACGCCCGGTATCTCGGAGAAACCCCGCCCGAGCGATTGTGTTGCTGACGGTGTTCTCGTTCAGACTTTCAGGCGTTCCGATTTCTTGCCGAACGTACTTTAGGAGATCCCTGTAGTCGTTTGGCCGTTTCTGGACATCGAGTTCCAGTGCTGCAACCACTAAAGAGCAAAGTGGCCGCAAGTCCTTACCTCGCGATTTTTGTGCATGGACAAGCGGATGTATCCGCATGATGGGGCGGAAGCGATGACCTGTTTCAGCACCGCAATACGGGTGTTCCCCGGTGATGATTTCGTAGAGAGAGACGCCAAGCGAGTAGATGTCTGTTTGGACGGAAGGGGTGCTGCCTGCAAAGAGGATCTCTGGGGCCATATAGGGCACTGTTCCGCCGAGCGGCCCTACAGCGACGGAATCTTTCATTGAGGCATCAATATCAGCGGGACTTTCAATTCTCCTCGCGCTGGGGAGCGAAAATCGAGCCATGCCGAAGTCCGTGAGTCGAGGATTGCACTGCTCATCAAGAAGAATATTGGCGGGTTTGATGTCCTGATGAAGGATGTGGCCGACCGAAAATGCATGTTGCAGTGCAGCAATGATGTTCACTGTAAAATCGGTTAGTTGTTTGGCCGTCCATATGCTTGCGGTTTCGGCTGTGACGGGTTTGGCGTACCAGCACGAAAGTATGCTTGGCTTGTTTTGCCACTCCAGGTAACAAAGTGCTCGGGCAATATACGGATGGTCTCCAAGGGAAATCCAGATTCCGGCCTCTCGAATAAACTGTTCTCTTGTTGCGTCCTTCTGATAGGTTTTCAAAGCGAGCGCGGGAGCATACGAAGCAACTGGCACGAGTTGATAAACTTCGCCCATGCCGCCTCGCACGACCTGAGCAACTACAAATTTCTCGTTAGACACTTCTTTAAGTGTGATGACCGAACCAACTGCACCTTCATCTTTATTCGGTTTCATGTGCAGCCCCGTCCATCTTGTTTCGCGCTCAGATAGAGCGGATTTGCTGGTGGGCTATTTTAGCCGGTGCCTCGGCAAGAACCTTTGATCCTTGCGCAGATTTCATTTTTTGTGAACTGGCCCGATCAATGCTTCGTCGCCTTTAATGAGAGGTAAACGTTAACGATTGCAAGAACGACCTGGATTCCAGTGAAAATCGCCAATATCCACGTTGCGCGATTCAGTCCTTTGGTTGATTTTGCCAATTGCTCGGTTGCGTCGTTGAGAGCTTCGGCGTTCTTTTCAGCAGCGTCGCTCGATCGCTTATTGCTTGCCAACAGATCCTTGGCGAGGTCGTTTGCGCTCTCGCTGACATTCAACTGTTTAGCGGCAATCGTACGTGACGCATTATTACAGTCAAGAAGCTTTCCATTGAGTTCGTTTGCACGATCTGCAATCTTGATCTCCGCTACGCGCAGAGAATGCACAGCGTCTGTGGAGCCTAAGGAATCGTCGGCTCTTTCGATCAATTCACCAACTGTCATTTTGGAGTATTCGATCATGACTTTCCCATGCCCCCTCATAGAAAACCGGCATTCTTTCGAGGTCTAGTTTGCGAGATTCACAAATACGTGTTGGTCGCTACGCTTTCCATCCCAGAACTTTTCAATTTCCGCAGTGATTCGATTTTGTGTAGCCAAGGCGATTTGTCCATCTTTCTCAAAGGCCATTGGGTGAACAACCAAGCTCATAATGCGGTCTGGATTGGCCCGTTTCTGATGAAGCTTATAGCCGATGTTGACCGAGTTTGCGTCGAGAATGATGGGTGACCAGGAAGGGTGCCGCTCAATATCTAACGAGAAGGTGGCGTTGATTTTAGCCAAAAATGCATCCATTGCCTGAACCATATCCGTTCCCTTTTGCCGCTTGAGACGTTCCCTGAGGTAGTCAACAAAGGCTGACGAAATACTGTCCCCCAATTCCTTCTGCGCCTTGTCCCAGACCGGTAGGTCGGCATCTTTGATGTAAATCGTTTTGTTTGGCATATTCCCAACCTCTTGCATTATGTAAGCATACTTACATGTATATTGCAAATATACTTATGGGAATGCAAATTAGAGCGCTAGAAGTAGTCGCGCTAATATCGAGCGAAGGAAGCAGAAAACGCCTAGTGCCTCTACAGGTTCCCCCAGACTGGCTGTGAATGGTATGCGCGCTTTAGGGTAAGGTGGCGTTGCTTTCAATTCCAAGGCGGGAGGTTCTGCCAGTCAGTCGGAAATTGCATTACCCGCGGATTAACCGTCGGATGGGCGTTGAAAAGACCCTTGAGCCGCTCACTCCAGCAGGAAGCGGGAGCAATGTCGGCGAGCAGGGTTGGATGATCAGCGCAATCACATAAAAGCGGTCGTTGCCAATACCGCTTGCTTTCCACCCCACGGGCAATTCCGGCTTACGGCGAGCTCCCGATTCCACAACCGGCTGTGATGAGCGCAGACGTTACCGACCGCCGTCAAGGCATGAAGCCAGCTCACACTGACTGGATAGCATAATCGCCTTCTGCGACGAGGTAAAGCCGTTCAGCCGGATTACTGGCAAGCTGTAGCAGTTCCGGGGAGAAGCCGCCCAAGGAAAAGAGAATGTAACTGGGCTTGTTTCGCCAACGTCCCTCGGGTAGGCTGACAACCTTCGCTTGGAGCACGCTCAGATCACCCAGCCGCATTACGCTATCCGCGCGCCACTTGCATTCACCGAAGAGGTAGTTTCCGTGAGCGAGTTCCGCCATGAGATCGATTTCGGTCTGACCATCCCGGCTCCAGTAGCGGGCCATCTTGCGAACTGTCAAACCGAGACGCTGTTTGGCGTGACGTTGAAGCCACTGCCCGCAGATTTCCTCAAACACCGACCAGCCCATGTATTCGGCCAAGCGAGGCGCGACATGGGCGGCATACACAGCAGTGGGATTGGAGAACTGCAAGTCACTCGCCAGCGGCGCGACGAAGCGATACCAGAAAGCCAGAAACGGATCGGCAACGCGGTAAAGTGCGCGGCGGTCGGAGGTTTCCTCAAAGGGCAATTCGCGGCGAATCCAACCCAGCTCCAAGAGGGTACGCAGAGACTTTGAAAGCGCCCCGCGTTCCACGCCGATCAACTGTTGAATGCCATTGAATTTCGTTTCGCCGCCAGCAATCGCGGCGAGAATCGCATTGTAAGGGGCTGGATCGCGAATCTGCTCGCTGCCCAAGAGGAACCGCACCTCATTTTCGAGGATGGCGCGCGGCTGCATCAGCAGCGTGACAATCTCTTCGGCAGGTGGGCGCGAGGGATCGACCAGTGCGTGATAGCGCGGTGTTCCACCAAAAACGCCGTACATGAGCAGCTTTTCGACGACGCCATAGTGCGGGCTGTTTGCGTAGAAGCAGGCCACATCTTCGTACTGAAGCGGATCGAGATGAAAGATTCCGGCATTGAAGCGCCCGAAGAGCGGCGCGCTTTCTTCGCCGAGCGCGGCCATGGCCGAGAGCTGCGAGCCGCAAAGAACCACGAAGAGGGGAGAGTGAACACCTTCGCGGTCCCACCACGCTTGCAGTATGGAGGGCAGCTCAGGAGTTTGCGCGACGAGGTACGGGAATTCGTCAAGGATCAGGGCGAAGCGACCCGCGCCCTTTTTCCTCGCCTGCGCTTGCTGCGATGCGTAGCGCAGAATCGCATTCCAGGAGACTGCAATTTCCTCTGCCGTCACGCCCTCGGCGGGTAGTGCCGCAATCAACTGGCGTGCTAGGGTAAGCTGCTGTGTTGCCGCCGTGGATTGTTCGGCCAGATAGTAGCAATGCGGCTTTGCCGGCTCGTTGCCGGTAGCTCCCGCCGTGAAATAACGCTGAAGAAGAAAGGTTTTGCCCAGTCGCCTGCGGCCATAAAGAAGCAGCATTTGCCCGCCGTTTCCATGGCGCTTCCAGGCACGATCAAGCGCCGCCAGTTCGACCGTGCGGTCGTAAAACGGATCAGGTTTGATAGTTGAACTGGACATCGGGTGTGCTTGTTTAAGCGTTTTTATTATGAGTTGTCAGCCTACGAGTTGTCAACCTATGAGGTGACAACTTAAGAAGAGGAGCGTGAGCTAACGTATTCATTTTTTTGTGCCTTACATTTTCCCCTTGGCGTGTCTGGGAACCTTTGGCGGAACTTGAGGAGCTACAGGCGGAGTTGCTGGCACCGCCGCTGTAGTCGATTGTGTAACCGCAGGCGCGTCGCGGCAGCCCTGTATCTCCATGCCGCCGAACAGCCCGATCAGCATACAAGCCCCGGCCACCATGGGAATCCATATGCGCAGCAGATCGCTCTTCCACTCGTGCAGAAGCGCATCCATCGTTTTCGCCCGGCTCTCCAGTGAATACTCAATGCGATTGTTAGTGCGTTCCACTTGCGCGACAACCCCACCATGAGCATCTGACAGTGTGCGTAGAGCGGCTGAGAGTTCCTTCTGTGCACTCGTCATGGCCGCGCTCGTGGTCTGTAGCGCGCTCACAGTGTCTTGCACGCCCGAACGGAGAAAGTGCTGGCGCAGGCTCTCACCGAGCATCTTTGCAATTTGCTTCGGATCGAGGCCTGCTTCAATCTCGCCGGGTAGATCAGCGAGCCGTGACTCCAGTTCGTGGACATAGCCCAGCATGTTCTGCTGGACCTGCTCTGAGTGTTGCTGATGGGCCTCAAGCAACTCCTGCAACCGTTCCCGTTCGTTCGCAATATCCTTCGGCGTGTTGCGCGTGAGCAGCGCCAGAATGCCCATCGCTTCGAGAATGCGCAGCATTTCATCGTCGGGGGAGAGTGTTCGAGTGTGAGCGAGGACGCGATAATATGCGGCCTGCAGTTCATCCGGGACGAGCCGGGCGAGAGAGTCGAACATCGTCGGCTCACCCGCTGGCACGACTTCTAGGCTATGCAATGTGGGAACTACGCTCATGGCAAGAACACCTCTCGAGCCCGGTCGAATTCAGAAAAGAGCCGCCGCCGGTAGCTTTGCGCGCGCATCACGAGCGATGCTCGTTTGAGTTCATCGACCACGGCTTTGCGGTCTGCGACCTGACCGAGTTGAATACCGTGCTGCCGGAGAGGATTTTCGAGTTCGGCCAGGCGAAATTCCATCTGCAAAATGGCGGGTGTAAAGACTTGACGGAACTGGCTGGCCTGCTTCGTTGAACGCCAGTAAGTGAAATCTGCCAGCGCACTCGTGGCGTTCTCGACGATGACATATTCCGCCCGATCCTGTAGACGATTCGCCCAAGCTAGAACACTCTCCACGCTTGCCGGGTCTGGCGTTACGATTCCAACCGCTGTGAATCGGACGCCGGTCGCCGCGACATCCTCATACATGGAATCGAACCAGCCTGCAGCAACCTGGCCGGAACCAGCTCCCATGTCGGCAAGGATGATCGGAGTGCCGTTGTCGAGATGATCGACGAAGGCATCCAGACCCGCCGGGGTATGAACATCGACTTTGGTCACGGTTCCATTGAAAAAGTGCTTCAGAGATCCACGCGCCTTATTCTCCGTATCAAGATCGAGAAGAGTGACGGGAATCTCGTTAGCTTGAAACCATTCGGCCAAGGCAACGACGACGCCGGTTTTACCCACGCCGCCTTTACCGCCCATCGTGAAGACGACGCGCTTTGTGAATGCTGTCATTGCTCACCCCCGTTGTCTGTCAGGGTCAACGGTTCGTTCTCGCGGAACACGAAGCGGGCAGGTTTCGCATTCGGTACGGTTGGTTTCGACCTGAGAACCGCCACTCGCTGGAGTGCCGGTGAGTCAGCCGCCACGGTTTCCAGAGGGGGCAATTCGAACTGAGTGCGCTTGCGATGCTTCGCACGAACTTTTACGAAGGAGTGGAGCGTGCTCGGCGCAACATACAATCCGAGCCTCTCCTGAAAGAGGCGAGCCACGTCACGGTAAGTTTGCCCTTTGCGACGCAGTTCCCTGATCAGGTCGCGATGGGGTTCCAGCTTGGAGCGTGGAGGTTTGGGAGGGAGATCGGAAAATCGCTCAAGAATGGCTTGAGGGTCAGTCATGGTGGCGGAAGGAAGAGGATGCATCGCTACCCCGCAGGGCGATCAAATCGCCGGCTCACGACCAAGAGCAGATCGTTGGGCGGATCGTTGGGGACATCGTTGGGCGGCCCGAAAATCGGTCCCCATTAAGTCCCCAATACCCGGTTTCCAGCCATTCCCAGGGGTATCTCAGGGTTTCCACTCGTGCCCTGTTGTCCGATACTTATCGAAATCTCAGGTCGCTCATAACCCAAAGGTCGGTGGTTCAAATCCACCCCCCGCAACCACTTAGCCGACAGGCCAACCCCAGATAACCCCAAATAACAGCGCCGCCAAAACGCCGAGGGTTCTCTGGTGTGTTCGCGGGGTCCTTTTCATGGTTATGCGCTCCTCAGTGCCATCCTGACGACCTTGCTGTTGGCCTCACGCTTGGCCGCCATCAAGGCGTTTCCGTACACGTTCATCGTGGTCGAGATCTGGGCGTGCCGCATCAGCTTCTGCTGCACCCCCATGGGCGCCCCGGTGTCGTCCAGCCAGGAACGGTAGGTATGGCGGAAGGTATGCCACCCGATACCGTCGTACTTCCCGGCTGCTTCCCGGCGTTCCTCATGGAGCGGCAGTCGTTTGCCATTGGGCGTTGGACTATCCTGCTCACACCAAACGCCAACGCCCGCCCCGCACCTGGGACACTCCACCAGGCAGCATCCCGCAGGCCGGATGTAGTCCTGCTGGACGGGAGCCGTGTGGTAGTGACGCGCGGTGGCGGGACTGGAGAAGACCAGTTCCGACCCCACCGATGGGGTTTTTCCGTCATCCCGAGCGTTCCGCGCCTGCTCCTCCGACTCCCGCTTCCGAACCAGAAGGATCGCCGCGAAATCAGGATCGAGCGGCAGCTCGTCCTCCGAGTATTCCGTCTTGACCATCTTCACG
>Ga0335074_10002496_pt1 | contig 25063 bp, 21 predicted proteins | sample Lox_Sample_23_FD_206715 | JGI IMG/M metagenome (GOLD analysis project Ga0335074, IMG submission 206715) | Soil microbial communities from Loxahatchee National Wildlife Refuge, Florida, United States - Lox_Sample_2.3 | ecosystem: Environmental > Terrestrial > Soil > Wetlands | place: USA... | reverse complement strand
GTAAAGGCTGACGGCCAAGGAACTCCACCTATGCATCCGCGCGGGAGCGCAACAGGTGTTCGCACGCTTTGTGCGGAGTGATGTGACTCGCGGAGTTACCGAGTGTTTGCGCCGCCTCCTTTGCCCGGTTCGAGGCTGCCGTCCATGATCAGCGCTCCGGTTGACGCACTGAAGATGGCATAGGCGCTGGAAAAGGTGGCGGTCTTCGTGGCCATTGGACCGGAGAACGTGAAGGTTCCGGTGAGGGTGACAAAGCCGACGGTCGCGCTGTCGTCGAGGCCGGTGGATTCTCCCTGCAGGCGGTCTCGGGCCTGCGCAGCGGTGATGAACTCGAGATTGGATACGTGGATCTGGTTGGGGTCTGGCTGGTCGAGGAGAAAGCTATGCGTGGCGAAGAAAGCGGCGACGTCGGCCTGGGTGAAGGGCTGCGGTCCCGGCTTGACCTTGAGGGCAGGGATGCCGTGGGGGTGCATGGGCGTTCCCTGGGGCAGTTGCATGGCGATCTTCTGCTGCTCGGGGGAGTGCCTGTGGCAGCCGGCGAAGGCGCCGGCCGCGGCGGCGAGGAGGATGGCGGCGAGAGGTTGGATGCGCATCGAGCTTCTCCTTCTTGCTTAGAGCCCGTGATCCACTGTTCCGCGCGGGGAAATTTGGCAACAGGCTCCAGTGACTCACTGAATGGGCGCCTTATTGGCAGCAGTTGGTTGAGAATATTCCGCCATTGGATCCAGAAAGCGAGGCGGGAATCAACCATGAAGCATTGGGAGGCGCCTGGCTGGTGACGGCACCGTTATCGACCTCGGTGTTGTACCAGAAGATGTATTGGGAGGTCAGCGGCGAGACGGCCCAGAAGTTCTGCTGAAACTGGGAGGGCGCGGCAGAGGCGCCGGTGGTGCCGGCCAGCTCGGTACCGATGTCGATTTCGTTCGCCGTCATGGTGTTGCTGGTGGATGCGCCGTTAAAGAGCACGCTCAGGTTGTCGTTATAGATCCAGACCTGATAGACGCCGGGGCCTCCGCGGGCATCGAGAATGATCATGAAGTGGGTAAAGTCGGCGACGTCAGCCTGATTGAGGAAGTGATTATTGTAAGTATTTGAAGTCATTGGCCGGCTATCTGCCCAGAAGTAGTAGGGATTCCCTTCGCCCGGGAAGGCGTGATAGCCTGCTTCGACCCAGCAGGCCCCGAATCCGTTGGAAAGGCAGGCCTGACTGTGGTCATCTCCCAGCCACATCTCGTTGTTGATGAAGCCGCCGCAATTGCTGGGGCAGTTCATGGCGATTTGCAGGATGCTGGTGTAGGAGCCAAAGTACTGCGGCTGCTCCTGCCAGTGCGTGTATCCGTAACAATGACCGGTGCTGGGATTCCCACACGAGTAGTTGCTGGCGTGGGCGGGTCTCGCTGAAATGACGATCAAGAGACATAGCACCGCCAGCGGCCAGTGTTTAGCCCCGCGTCCAAACAGTGCGAAGGTGTTTCTCATGGTGTCCCTCCTGTGAGTGCAGAAAACGATAGCCCAACCGCAGAAGAAGATGGCCCATGCTGAGGAAGAATGTGAGGAAGGCGTAGGCGAACAACTCAGCCTATGCGTCGAAGCGCGGAGAGAAGCGGGGATTACCTTCCAATCCGCACCCGGATTTTGGGGCCGGGGGCGGCTTCGCAGCATAATGCGCCTCGTGGTGGCGAGAGTCAAGAGAATTCAAGAGGGGGATCAAATGCGCGGATGCCTGCGGGGCGGACGGGGTACATCAGGGGCCTGTGGGTTGGCGCCGGCCCACGGCCCGAATGGCACCGCCGGTTCCCAGCTACTCCAGAATCGCCTCCGGCTGCGGCTCGTTGCCGCGGGTCGTCAGCGCAACAGCCGCAGCCAGGATCAGCGCTCCTCCAAACCATGCGTATGGCCCCAGCTTTTCGCCCAGCAGCTCGACGCCGAGAATGGAGCCGAGGGCCGGCTCGATATTGAGAAAGACTCCGGCGCGCGAAGCTGGCACGTGATGGATACCCCAGTTCCACAGCAGCGTAGTGGTTGCCGTGCATAAAACGCCGCTGATGGCCAGCGCGATCCAGGCGGTTGCGCTGACGTGCACAAACGGCGGCAAGGCCACTCGAAAGTGAGTGATGGGCGAAAGCGCCCAGGGGCCGAAATCCATCACGATGAGCATCGCCGTACCGCAGAGAATGGTATAGGCCGTTACCACGATCGGCCGGTGCGACTCCATCAGCTTCTTGCTCAGCAGAACCCAGGCCAGCGCGGTGAAGAGCGAGAGAATCACCAGAAAGTCGCCGGTGAAGGTGGGTGTTTCGCGGCCCGCGGTAACGTGGCTCCCGCCCAGGACCACCAGGGCCGCCCCGGCCGTTGAGCCGCACAGCGCGAGCCACCCGAACCAGTCGAGCGACTCGCCGGCGAAGAGGGCCGCGGCCGCAGCCAGCAGCACCGGCATGGCGCCCACCATCAGCGCGGCGTGGCTTACCGTGGTCCGCACCAGCCCGTGAAACTGCAGCAAAAACTGGATGGGGACGCCGAAAGCCGCGGTCAGCAGCAGCAGGCGAATTTCGGCAGCCGTAAGACGAACGCGATTGCCGAGGGCCACGGGCAACATGCCCAGCGAGGCAAACAGAAAGCGGTAGAGCACCATGTGCTCCACGCTCATTTCGTCGAGCGCAAGCCTGCCGAAATAGAATCCGGTACCCCAAAGGGTACCGGCCAGCGCGCAGGCCCCGTAACCGAAAAATCTGAATTGACGGCCGCTGCCGTGATTGGCGGGCGACTCTTTTCTGCTGATTGGCATCCGTCTTTAGGTTCGCACACAGGGACGGTTTTGGATCTCATTACTCACATCCCGCCCAAATCGGCGAGAATACAAGACGATGAGCAAGCGGCAGCGAACGAAGGTCTCTTACGCGAGCGCGGCCCTTTTCTTCTCCGCCGCGCTCCTGTCCCTGCTCGATTTGCGTTCAGCAGCCGCCCAGGCTGCCGGCCAGGGTCACCCTCGCCTTGAGGTCAAGGAGCGGCTGATCCCCAGTCACTTCCTTCCCGACCCCTCCATCCCACCCAAATGGTCTATTCCGGTTGAGCCGCTGGGTTTCTCGCCGCCTGGCCCCATTTACCTGGGCGCGCGCAACACCATGGCCTCGCTCGATTTCATTGGCGAAGACAAGCTGCTGTTCACCTTCCGCGTGCCCGGCCTGCTGCATCGCGACACCACGAACAGCGAAGAAGACGAACGGCAGATTCGCGCCGTTCTGCTCGACCTGCCGCAGGGCACCGTGGAAGCCGAAAATGTGTGGACGCTGCATGACCGCGCCCGCTATTTGTGGATGCTCAATAACGGGCATTTTCTGCTGCGCGACCGGAACCATATCCTGGTAGGCGATCTCAAATTGAACCTCAAGCCTTACCTCACCTTTCCCGGGCCGCTGAAGTGGATCGAGGTTGACCCCACGCAGCAGTACATTGTGACGAACTCGCGTGAGCCGGCGCCGTCGGGTACGGTGAAAAGCGGAGACGGCAGCGTTTCGAGCTCGGCGCCCGGCATCAGTTCAAGCGCCGCAGCCGGCATGGATGTGGACGATCAGGACGGCGGACGCACACCTGATGTCGTGGTGCGAATTCTGCGCCGGGACACGGGCAAGGTGATCCTGGTGAGCCGGGTCCGGAGCGCAGTGCATCTTCCCATCAACGACATGGGGTACCTTGACGACCTCGACGGCGTCGGCTGGCAGCGGATCCTGAACCTGAACTACTTTGACGGCGGCAGCCGCATATTGGGCAGCGTGGACTCGACCTGCGAGCTGAGGGACGATTTCATTTCCGCACACGAGATTCTGGCCACGGGGTGCTCCACGAATGGCGGCGACAAGCTGGCGGCCATGAACACCGACGGCAAAGTGCTTTGGGTGGACGTGGTTCCGGCGGTTGCGGTGTGGCCCCAGATGGTGATGGCGCCCAACGGACGGCGGATTGCGCGCGAGACGCTGGGCACAACCCACGAAGTCAACTCCTATTCCCCGCTCGACAGCGACGATATAAAAGGCCAGTGGGTAACGGTTTACGACGCAGCCACCGGCGACATGGCGCTGGAGACCCCGGCCAGCCCGGTGCTCGACGCAGGCGGGAATATGGCCATCTCGCCCTCGGGCCGCAGGGTCGCGGTGGTGAATGCCGGGGCCATCCAGGTGTTTGAGCTGCCCGACCCGCCGCCGGTGCCCGCAACGGTCAACGACAAGTGACTACCATGCATCGATATGTACAGCCCAAATCGCTTTTGGGAATCGCTATCGGGAATCGATCCGGCCGCATTCGGGACGGGGGCGATTTCGCTCTCCGCCCGGGGCCCCCTGCTGCGCTAAACCTGTGTAAACTGAGCGATGGGAGATCGCATTTGACCACGGCTCTGGTTCAGTACACGGCTGCGGCGGTAAGCGACCGCGGCCGCAAACGTCCATCGAACGAAGACGCATTCGGATACTCGGTTGAGCACGGCGTGTACGTGGTGTGCGACGGAATGGGCGGGGCGGCGGCAGGAGAGATTGCCAGCTCCCTGGCAGTGGATGAGATGATGCGGCTGCTGGTGGCCGAAGAGCCGGGCGCGCCCACCGCTGAAGATGCTGTCAAGGCCGTCGCCGCCGCCAACCAGGCCATTTATACGCGCTCCCGTCGCAATCCCAAACTGGCCGGCATGGGCACCACGATGGTGGCGTTGATTGCCGCGGAGCGCCAGGTCTGGATACTGAACGTAGGCGACAGCCGCGGCTACCGGCTGCGCAACGGAGCGCTCCAGCAGATGACTGAGGACCACTCGCTGGTTGAGGAACAGGTGCGCATGGGCCGGATGAACCGGAGCGAGGCGCTGCGCTCTCCCCTGCGCAATGTGATCACCCGCGCGCTGGGCACCCAGAGCCAGGTGACGCCCGACGTCTTTGCCCTGGAGGCCGAGCCTGGCGACCTTTACCTGCTCTGTTCTGACGGGCTGACCCGCGAGATCTCTGACCGCCTCATCGAGTCACTGCTGCGGCTCGACCTGCCCCTCGACGAGCTCTGCGACCGCCTGGTAAGCGCCGCCAACAAGGCCGGCGGACACGACAACATCACATGTTTGCTGGTTCGCGCAGGCTGAAGACAGGGGTCAGAGAACAGTGAACAGAGATCAGTGTGATCAACTACCAGCTTTGGCTACTGGCTTTTCGTCCCTATTCCCTAGTCCCAATTCCCTATTCCCTGGTCCCTGCTTCTCAGTACCCTTCAATCACATCCGCAACCAATTGCCTTGCGAAGTTGCGCGACAGCCGCTCGACCGCCGCCGGGTCTTCCTGGATAAACGTCGGCAGGGCAACGGTGGACTGGTACTGCTCGCGATAGGTGTAGTTGTCGTTCTTGTAAAGCACGCGGCCGTCGCGGGCTTTGAGCGTGACCGCAACCACGATGGTGATAACGAAGCTCGACGTCTGCTGGGTGTTCGAATTGTAGGTGAGCGGCGTAACCACCTGCTTGAGTATGGTTCCGCGCAGTACGGCGTCGGCATTGGGGTTGTCCGAGGGCGTCACCCTGAAGCCGGTGCGCGCCGCAAATTCGCGGATCACGGCGCCGGTCATCGCCGTCTCAGTACCGTTGGCTTCAGTGCGCGTGGCAAAGACGGGAATGGAGAGGGTTCTTATATCGGGAGGCAGGTGCGTGGCCGCGCCCAGGGTGTGGTAGCCGCAGCCGGCCGCGGTGAGCAACAGAATCCCCGCCGCAGCGTAATGAATCCTGCCGGAAAAGAACGGGCGCATGAAGAAATCTTATCTTGCTAGGTCCACGCGGTGGTGAACATACCTAAGCCGGCGCGCGGCATTCCGAGCCCATCGGCCCGGCCCTCGAAATACATCGCGTTCAACTCCCCCGGCGTATGAATCTCGACCCGCGTGAAACCTGCCTGACGGAACTCCTGCTCGAGCTGCGCTGCTGTGAAGAAGAGCCGGAATGGCTCGCCGGCCGCGGCCACGCGCCCCGCCAGCGCGTGGAAGACGGGCAGATACCGGGGATCGAGGGCTTCGGGAGGCTGGGCAAAGTCGAAGCAGACGCCGGAGCCCGAAGGCAACCGGCCGATGGTCTCGAGGGTTGAGCGGAATGCGGGCAGGCTGAGATAGGGAACCACGCCGAGCCATCCAAAGAAGGCGGGCTGCAAGGAGTCGAAGCCAGCGGCTGCGAGACCTTCGGCGAGGGTCATGTGTTCGAAGTCGAGCGGAACGAACGTGAGGTTCTGCGGGATGGGAACGGATGCCGCGGCCAGCAGCGAGCGCTTCCATTGCTGCGTGGCCGGAAAGTCGACCTCGAAGACGCGAAGCTGCGCGAAGGGATTGCGATAAGCGAAAGTGTCGAGGCCGGCGCCCAGAACGACGTATTGGGCGAGGCCCCGCGCGACCGCACCCGCAAGATGATCCTCAGCCAGGCGGCTGCGCGCCACCATGAAAGCCCGAAAGGCGCGCGCGAAACGCGAAGACTCTTTCTCAGGGTCGTAGGCGAACTCGCGGCCGAGCAGCGGGATGGCGATGGGATCGTTGAGAACCGGCGGCTGGTCGAGCACCTGGTGGACGGCGCGGCGCTGGGCCACGCGGAAGGCGGTGCGGCTGGCGCGACCAGTCTGCATGGATCGAGTGTATCAATACTGGAACTACGGGCCCGCCAATGCGGAGCGGAGCAATGCGGGGCGCGAACGCTGGGACCCGGCGCGTAGCATGTTGCCATGAGCTGGATTGGATGGGCATTGCTTTCGGCGCTCTTTGCCGCGGCCACCGCGCTCTTGGCCAAGGTGGGCGTGGCGCATGTTGACTCGAACCTGGCCACGGCGCTGCGCACAACAGTGGTGGTGATCTTTGCGTGGGGCATCGCGCTGGCTCTCGGCAAGCACGGCGAGATTCGCTTGCTCGACCGGCGGACGATTCTGTATCTCTCCCTCTCCGGCTTGGCCACGGGACTCTCGTGGTTGTGTTACTTTCGGGCGCTGCAACTGGGTCCGGCCTCGCGCGTGGCGCCGCTCGACAAGCTCAGCGTGCCGCTGGTGATGATCTTCGCGTGGCTGCTGCTGGGCGAGAAGCTCAACGCTGCGGCGATGATCGGCGGCGCATTGATTACAGTGGGTGCGATGGTGATGGTGCTGGGATGAAGCCAGTTGTCGGTTGTCAGTGATCAGTGTTCAGAGAATGCCCTTGTGGCACAGCGTTTCTGACCAGCTCCGCTAACAACGCTGACTCCGCTAGCTCCGCTCCCTTTCCTATACTGATGAGAATGACTTTGGCCAGCAAAGACCAGGCGCCCTCAGCCGCACCCATCCAGCGCATCGTGCTTACGGGCTTCATGGGCTCGGGCAAGAGCACCGTGGGCCCGATTGTTGCGGCCCGGCTGGGATGGCGGTTTGTTGACGCCGACAACGTGATCGAGGCCGAAGCAGGATCGAAGATCGCCGAGATTTTTGCGCGCTATGGCGAGGCAGCCTTCCGCGAACTGGAGCACGCGACCATCGCTCGATTGGCCGCGACCGGCAACCTCGTTCTCGCCCTCGGCGGCGGCGCCATCGAGCGCGCCGAGACACGCGAGTTGTTGCTCACCGCCGCCGGAACCCTGCTGGTGCATCTCGAAGTGGCGCTTGAAACCACGCTGGCGCGCTGCGCAGGCACCGAGCACGAGCGTCCCGTGCTGGCCGACCGCACCAACCTCGAAACCCGCTACGCGCGCAGGCTGCCGCTTTACCGCATTGCGCATGTGTCGGTTGCAGCCGATGCTCTGACGCCGGAGGAGGTAGCGGATGCGGTGGTGAGGGCGGCGGGGCTCGCGTAAACCGCAACGGCAGAGCAGACCCGCTCAATCTAGCCTGGGGCAGCGGGCCGCGCGATCATGTACTGATCGCGCAGCCCGAATCGTCTGTAGAGTAGGCCACTGATTTGATGTGATCTCCTCAGCGGCGCCTCGTCAAACCGTGCGTGCAGTTTTCCCGCACACGGCTTTCCGACTGCCTTCGGCCCGCCGCTTTACGACCTCACAAGGCGACCTGACCGGCGGATTCGGCATACCTGCTCCTCAGGCTGTAAAGCTTGAAGAGCCCCTGGTATTCGTAGAACTACGACGGCGGATGGTCCCAATACCCCGGCAGCACTGAGATGACTGATTCGCTCGTGTTTCCATCACAGCGTCGGCCTTCCCACGTTTCTCGGCGGGTCGGCTCCTGCATCACCCGTTTCGGGGCCTGCTCTGCGTTCACTCTCATTACCGCCTGCATGCTTGCCCAGTCGCCTTCGCGACCCTCTGCACCGAAGGCTTCCGCGGCTTCGTTGCCTCCACCGCTGCTCCCATTGCTACCCGGCGGAGCGATCCAGTTCCAGGGTGGAATTTGCACCCACTGTTGACCAGCGCCTTTTCTCGGCGCACGAGAGATGCGGGCCAGTCCCAATGCTGTTCACTTATGGAACCTGCACGCCGGGGAAGTGCCGGCCAATCCCACCCTTTTCGCAAAAAGCGCGAAAAGGATGGGGCACCCACTTGGTTCTGACTGCGAGCCGCCAATACAGTATTGGAGCTAGCCCCCTAGTTCCCTACAAGATCTTCATCTCCTCCGGATCCCAATTCACCACCGCACCCCGCTCCATGCTCAGGTTGCTCAGCAGCGCCGCTCCGGCTGCGCGGAAACCGAAAACCGCGTCCTCAACCACCGGTTGCCGCGACCGTACCGAGGCAAAGAAGTTCCTCAAGTGGTCGTAGCTGTCGGAATAGCCCTGCGGCGCAACATACTTCTCATAACCCACCGCCGGCTTGCCTCCTGGATGCTTGCGCGGATACTTGCGGTCGTACTCGGCCTGCATCTTTTTCTGCATTGCCTCGGTAAATGTGCCGATGGTCAGACCGGGTTCGGTCTCGCGCGGCACCCGGTTTACGCTCACCCCATCCCAGCCAATCTCCAGCGTCCCTTCCGAGCCGGTGAACACCAGTCCCTCGCTCTCTTCGCCGCCATCTACGAAGTTCACCCGCACGCTCAGGTTGAATCCCTCGGGATAATCGAACAGCCCCAGCACCACGTCGTCTGTGTCGCGGCCATCTTTCCAGAACCTCAGTCCTCCCGTGGCCATCCCGCGCGTCGGTCCCTTCGAACCGGTGATAAAGTGCGTCCCGCTGAACAGGTGCACAAACAAATCCCCGGCCACGCCACTCCCGTAGGCATTCCATTTCCTCCACTGAAAGAAGTGCTCGGCGTTGAAGGGAATCTTGGGCGCCGCGCCAAGGAACCGCGGCCAGTCGCAGGTCTCGGTCGACGCATCGTCGGGAACCGTATAGTTCCACGCGCCCATCGACGAGTTCCGGTCCCAGTACGCCGTCACCATATTCAGTTGTCCGATGGCGCCTGAAGCCAGCAGTTCCTTCGCCTTCAAATAAATCATCGAGCTCACCCGCTGGCTGCCCACCTGCAGGATCCTCGCCGTCGACTTCGACGCATCAATCATCTCCTGTCCGTCGCTGTAGAGATGGATCATCGGCTTCTCGCAGTACACATCCTTTCCTGCTTTCATGGCGTCCACGCTGGCCTGCTTGTGCCAGTGGTCGGGCGTGCCAATAATTACCGCGTCCACATCCTTGCGCGCCAGGATCTCGCCGTAGTCGCGCGTCGTGAAGATATCGTTGCCCCACAGCTCCTTAGAGTGCTCCAGCCTCCCGTCATAGCAGTCAGCCACGGCCACCAGCTTCACGCCCGGAACCTGCAGGGCCGTCTTCGTGTCGCCCATCCCCTGTCCACCGGCGCCGATCAGCGCAATCTGGATATGGTCGTTCGCCGCGACCGTCCCCACCGGCTCCTCCTCCATCGCCGCCAGCCCATGAACCCGGCCTCCAAGCACCGTCGCCGCACTCGCCGCGCCTGTCACCCTTAAAAAGTCCCTGCGATTCATCCCCGACATCCCCTGCTCCTCCCAGACTCTGATTTTCCACCGCCTACCGCCATACCCACCATACATGGCGCAGCAGGGTGACGTTCCCGGGCGCCGGCGACGATTCCGGAAATGAAACTCTCCGGACCGGTCTCCCGTCAAATCCCAAGAGAGTTCCTGCGGGCGACTGTTGATTCACCCGAACTTTCGATGTCGCAAGCTGGATGCTATCCATGCCGACGGTTGGTTAATAGACCGCTTCTCAACCGGAAAGAAGGCTCGATCGTTCAGTTTCCCTTGCCCGTGCGACGCGCTGCGACTCTTACATAGAACCGGGTCGAGCTAGAACGACAAAATCAAAACTCCTTTTGATGGGAATCATGAGACACTTCCTCTTTTTCTCCCGTGGGTGCATGTGTGCGCGCAAAAAGTCGAGCGTCGTTCTGCTTACCTTTCTTTGCGTGGCGATGTCGTTGCTTTTCGTTCCATCCACAAAAGCACAAAATGCCGCGCCTGCCGGCTCCGGCAGCATTCACGGACAGGTGATGGACGCCACGGGCGCCGTGATTCCCAATGCAAACGTTGTTGTGTCCGACACATCTGGAAGGATTGCGGGGAAGACCACTTCGAACGGCGTAGGCGAGTTCACGGTTCGAGGACTTGCCACCGGCACCTACAGCCTGACTGCGACCGCAAGTGGATTCGCCGCGTTTTCAAAACCCGGAATTCAAATCGCAGCCGGGCAGTCGAAGACCCAGAATGCCACATTGCAGATCGAGGTCCAGGAAAAAGTTGAAGTGCAGTCCGAGGCGAACACCATAAGCACCAGTCCTGAAAATAATGCGAACGCCATCGTGATTCAGGGTAAGGATCTGAACGCTCTGTCGGATGATCCCGATGAGCTGCAGAACGAACTGGAGGCGCTCGCCGGACCCGCAGCCGGGCCGAACGGCGGCCAGATCTACATTGATGGATTCACCGGCGGACAGCTTCCACCCAAATCGTCTATTCGCGAGATTCGAGTAAATCAGAATCCGTTTTCGGCGGAGTACGACCGGTTGGGATACGGACGGATCGAGATCTTCACCAAGCCTGGTACTGGCGCCGTGCATGGCGAGATTCAGAATTCGGGGAATTATTCGGCCTTCAACTCGGAGAACCTGCTGCTGAAGCCGGGCGTGACCGAACCGCCTTACTACTCGTGGTTCCTGCATGGATCGGTCGGCGGACCCATCACCAAGACTTCTTCCTATTTCGTCAGCGTCTTCAGCCGCCAGCAACAGAATGAGAACATCATCCTGGCGACTGATCCGGAGAGCATCACATCCACGAACACCACCGGCAACCCGCTCGACGAGGCCTATGGCTACCCAACCTCACGTCTCGACGTGAGCCCGCGCATTGACTTGCAGTTGGGAAAGTCCAACACGCTGACCATTCGCGAGACTTATAACCGGTCGGTCAGCACCGACAGTATTCCAAGCACGGGTCTGACTCTGCCTGAGCAGGCGACCAACAGCAACGAGCAGGAAAATGCACTGCAGGTCTCAGACAGCTGGGTACTGAGCAAGAACCTGGTTGACGACATCCGCTTCCAGTACCGCAGGATTCGAGACACATCGAGTTCCATTTCCAGCCTGCCCGGATTCTCGGTCGAGGGTGAGTTTAACGACGGAGGCAGCTCGGACCAGAATGTGCAGGACCACGAAGACGATCTGGAGTTGCAGGATTATTTCTCCGGAGTGAAGGGAGCGCACTCGCTCAACTTCGGCGCGAGGTTGCGGGCTTACCCCGACGTCAACCTGACCACCAGCGGCAGCAACGGCGCATACATCTTTGCAAGCCCTTCATCGTTCGTGGGCTGTCTTCAAACGCCGCAGGGTTCTGCGCCGCCATCAACCTGTGTTCCGCAGCAATACACCTATACGTCCATCGTCAATCCAGTGGCCAGGGCCACTCTGTTCGACGCAGCACTTTTCTACCAGGACGACTGGAAGGTAAACTCTCGCTTCACACTCAGCTACGGCCTGCGGTGGGAAACACAAAACTGGATCAGCGACAAAGACGACTGGGCGCCGCGCCTGAGTTTGGCCTATGCACTTGGTCGAGGCTCAGGGCAAAAGCAGGCCAAAACCGTGTTGCGCGCCGGCTACGGCTGGTTCTACCAGCGCTTCACCGTAGCAAACGGGTTTGGCTCCAGCGCACCCTACGTCATCAACACCATTCACGAGAACAGGGTGAATGAGCAGCAGTTCATTGAGACGTCGGGTATCGTCTTCAACCCGTACACAACCACGCCGCTTTCGGCTAATTCGTCGGGCGCCGCGACGGGAAAGAATGCGCCAACCTATTACACCATTGCCCCCAATTTGCACGCGGCCAATGATATGGAGGGCGCCATCGGAATCGACCGCCAGTTGACCAAGGCCATCACCGCCAACGTCACCTATGTCTACTCTCAAGGAATCCATCAATTCTTCACCGACAACCTGAGCGCGGCAGCGGAGTTTCCTCTCGCCAACGCCTACGGCGATACCTATCCCTCAACCGCGCCGTCCGCGCCATCGACCAACAATCTCCAGTACCAGTCGGGCGGGTTCTACCGCGAAAACCAGATCATGGCAACCATCCGCACAACCTACCGGAAGGTGAGCTTCATGGGGAATTACACGTATTCGAATGCGCTGGGAGACACCAGCGGCGTGGGCTCAGTTCCTTCGGATTCGAGCTATCCGGGGTTGGATTATGGCCGCACCAGCTTTGACATTCACAACCGGTTCTTTCTCTTTGGCAACTTTTCTTTGCCGTGGGCCGTGTCAGTTTCTCCCATGTTTGTTATCAACTCCGGAACTCCCTTCAGCATCGTTACGGGGAGCGATCTGACCGGCAACAACCAGTTCAACGCGCGTCCCACCTACGCAGCAAGTTGCTCTGAGCCGAATGCGTTCAGCACTAAATGGGGATGCTTCGATACCCTGCCGTACGGAACGGAAAACCCTGCTGCCGGAACCCCGATTGAGCCTTACGCGGCGAATGAGAGGATTGCGCCTTACGGATTAGGTACGGGACCTGTGAACGCGAGCTTGAATATGCGGCTGAGCAAGGTCATCGGTCTCGGGCCCGAGGCGGAAGGCGGCGGAGGCGGAGGCGGTGGTTGGCATGGCGGAGGCCCGGGCCTGCACGGCGGCCTGAGCGGTAGCCAGGGCGGCATAGGCCGGCTCGATCAGTCCGTTGCGAGGAAATACAATCTGACGTTTTCGGTGTGGGCCAGCAACGTTCTCAATCACGGTAACTACGGCACGCCCAACGGCGTCCTTTCGCTGGTGCCCAACAGTTCCGGAGCACTTGTGCCCCAGCCCAACTTCGGACTCTCGCAGACGACAGGGGGCCAATTCTTCTCGTCTCAAACCGCCGGCAACCGGAATGTATCCCTGCAGGCGATGTTCAGCTTCTAGCGCGCTCAAAAAAAACTCGACCAATGCCTCCGTTTTCGACCAATGCCGCCGTTTTGAAAGGGCACGGATTTATCCGTGCCAATAAGATCCATACGATGATTCGGGGTTTTAACCCCTGCGCAGGCTGCGGAAAAACTCGACCAATGCCGCCGTTTTGAAAGGGCACGGATTTATCCGTGCCAATAAGATCCATACGATGATTCGGGGTTTTAACCCCTGAGCAGGCTGCGGAAAAACTCGACCAATGCCGCCGTTTTGAAAGGGCACGGATTTATCCGTGCCAATAAGGTCCATACAATGATTCGGGGTTTTAACCCCGGAGGAATGGCCTGCGCGAATTTCGCCGAGTTCGATGGCTTTTCATCGACCTTCTAGGCCCCGCCCACGCGAAGCGAAACCCTTGATTGAAATCTCGCCCGCTGACCCGTGGCTTGCTGGCTCGCTGACTTGCCGACTCGCTGGCCCGCTGGCTTGCTGGCTCGCTGACCCGCTGCCTCGCTGACTCGCTCCCGCAACGTGCGCAGTTGTAGCATCCAATTGTGCCCAATCTCGACACCCCAGTCATGTACCTGCGCGGCGTGGGCCCGCGTATTGCGGAGATGCTCCACGTCAAGGGAATCCAGACCGCCGAAGACCTGCTCTATCATCTCCCGTTCCGCTACGAGGACCGCCAGAATCCCCGCTCGATCGACGAGTTGCAGCCCGGCGAAACCGCCAGTGTGATCGCCGAGGTACGCGGCGCCGCCCTGCTGCGCACTCGCCGCAGCCCTCTTTTCGAGCTCACCCTCGGCCAGGGCCGTCGCGCCATGAAGTGTCTCTGGTTCCACGCCACCTATCTCGACGGCAAATTCCACGCCGGCCAAACCGTCGCCGTCTACGGCAAGATCGAGCCCTCTCGCTCTTCGACGAATCTGAAAATGATCCAGCCGCAGTTCGAGATCCTGCCCGATGAGACCGAAGACGCCGAAACCCGCCTCCTCGAAGTCGGCCGCCTCACGCCGGTCTACGAGTCGCTGGGTGGCAGCCGCCTGGCCTCGCGCTGGCAGCGCAAAGTCATCTTCAATCTGCTCGAATCCACGCGCGGCTTCGTTCCCGAATGCCTCCCGCAGGAGATGCTCTCCCGTCTCGGCCTCCCCAACCGCGAAACTAGCCTGCGCGAAGTCCACTTCCCGCCTGAAGGCACGCCATTCGCACAGCTTCAGAGCTTCTCGACGCCCGCCCACCGCCGCCTCATCTTCGAGGAGCTCTTCTACCTCGAGCTCGGCCTCGAACTCAAGCGCCGCCGCATGAAAGAGCGCAGCGGCATCGCCTTTTCTACCAGCGATAAGGTGCGCGAAGCCATCCGCGAGGTGCTGCCGTTCCACCCCACGGCCGCTCAAAAGCGCGCCCTCGGCGAAATCGTCAACGATATGCGCGAGCCCTCGCCGATGCGCCGCCTGCTACAAGGCGACGTCGGCTCCGGCAAAACCATCGTCGCGCTGCAGGCCATGATCATCGCCATGGAAAACGGCTACCAGGCCGCGCTCATGGCTCCCACTGAGATCCTCGCCACGCAGCACTTCCTGGCTGCGCGCAAGCTGCTTGAACGATCCACCCGTAAGCCGCGCATAGTTCTGCTCACCGGCTCGCTCGACGAAGACCGAAAGCGCACCAACCGCGGCCTCATCAACCGCGGTGACGCGCCGCTCGTCATCGGCACACATGCCCTGATTGAAGAAAAGGTCGAGTTCGACCGCCTCGGCCTCGTGGTCGTCGACGAGCAGCACCGCTTCGGCGTGATGCAGCGCTTCAAGCTGATGAAGAAGCCCAATCAACCCGAGCCCGACGTCTTGGTGATGACCGCGACACCCATCCCGCGCACGCTCGCACTTTCGCTCTACGGCGACCTCGACCTGAGCGTCCTCGACGAACTCCCTCCCGGCCGCACGCCCATCGTCACTCGCCGCGTCGGAGACGAGCGCTCGGCCGAGGTCTGGGATTTCGTCCGCAAACAAGTCGCACAGAAACGTCAGGCGTATGTTGTCTACCCGGTGATTGAAGGCGCAAAAGACGACCAGCCCGAGCTCGACTTCAGCCACGATCCCGAGGGTGAGAAACCACCGAACCTTGGTGCCCCCGGTCCCTCGCACTTGGGGACCGGGGAAAGCACAACAAAACGCCCACGAAAAGCCAAAACCACGGAGCTGTTTCCCAGCGCGCACCTTGAAGCCAACCCCAACGCGAAATCTGGCCTCAAGTCAGCCGTCGAGATGTACGAGAAACTGCGCAGCGGCCCGCTTGCCGGTCTTCGCGTCGGCCTGCTTCACGGCCGCCTCGATGCCGACGAGAAAGACGTCATGATGCGCCGCTTCCAGCGCGGGGAGGTCGACGTGCTCGTGTCCACCACGGTGATCGAAGTTGGCGTTGACGTACCCAACGCAACCGTCATGGTGGTCGAGCACGCCGAGCGCTTTGGCCTCGCGCAGCTCCACCAGCTTCGCGGCCGCGTGGGACGCGGCGCCGCCAAAAGCTACTGCATCCTCATGACCGGCCCGCGCGTCTCGCCCCTTGCCGAGGAGCGCCTCAACGCCATGGTCCGCACCCAGGATGGCTTCGAATTGGCCGAACTCGATCTCTCCATGCGCGGCCCTGGCGAGTTTTTCGGCACCCGCCAGGCCGGCCTGCCCGAATTCCGCGTCGCCAACATCGTCCGCGACCGTCAGATCCTTGAGCTCGCCAAGCAGGAAGCTGCGCGCTTCGCCGTCGATCCCGGCCCCAGCGTCACGCCCGACGAGCGCGCCCGCGTCCGCGCCCGCCTCAAAGAAGCCTGGCAGCGCCGCTACGGCCTCGTTGAAGCTGGGTAATGCAAGGGACAGGGGACCGACGGACCGAGGAAACGAGACGAATCTTAAAGGAAAGAAGCTTGGGAAAAGGACGAAGCGAATGGACGATATCTCGGTTTTCTCCCCGCAGGAACGGGAACAGATTCGTGGGGAACTGGTGGCCGCCGCACGGGCGGACGGATGCATTGACGGCGCTGCACATTTGGGCTCAATGGCTCTAGGGGAACTCGACCGCTGGTCCGACATTGACCTCGCTTTGTGCTTGGCGCCTGGTGCCGACGTGAATAAGGTGTTGCTTGATTGGACTGCGTGTTTGTATCGCGACTATTCGGCCGTGGCGCACTATGACGTCAAGAGAGGTGACATCTTGTATCGTGTGTTCTTCCTCGACAACACACTGCAGGTTGACCTCTCGTTTTGGCCTTCTGCCAAATTGCGCGCGATCGGCCCAAAATTCAATTTGATCTTCGGCGACGCTGCAGAACCGATTCCGGCGCCAGAACCTGATTCGAATGACCTGATCGGAATGGCGTGGCTTTACGCGCTGCACGCTCGTTCGAGTATTGCGCGTTCTCGGCCATTGCAGGCGGAATATATGCTGAGCGGAATGCGGGATAGCGTGCTTGCGTTGGTATGCAAACGTCTTTGCGTGGCTTCTGTGCAAGGCAGAGGGCTTGACGATCTTCCCGAACAACAAAGGGCGCGAGCCGTGGAATGTCTGGCCCGATCACTGGAACCAGCGGAACTCAAACGCGCTCTTCGGCTCACGGTTGATATTCTGCTCGAAGAGGTGCGGTACGCCGCCCCTGACATGGCAACGAAATTGGAGCGTCCCTTAGATAGAACCGTGAATTGCTTGGCCTTTGACTAAGCAGACAAGTACTAGATGGCGCCTGGGTCAGCTTTTGCAGAATCATCGAATTCATCTTCGACCGGCTTTGAACGAAAAACTGGCAATCCGGGGCCGACCCGCCCTTCCCCCGCTTACGCAGTGCCTTGGATCGCCCCATTTGCCACCATCTCCGCGGGAAACGTCTTGACCTCCAGATCGATGCTGGCGATTTCGGCGCCGCATTCGCGCTTGTGGTTGCAGGTGCACTGGCACAGCTCGGTAAAACGCGTGTGTCCGGCCTGGCTCAGCTCCAGCCCCGCCCCGATGAGCACGCTGTAGATGTCAATGCATGCCTGCCGCTCAAACTCGAACAGCATGTTGATGGTGCCGGTATCGTTCGCCCCCCGGCACAGCACCCAGCCTCCGCAGCCGAGGATGGCGCCGGTCAGCGTCTGCACAAGGTGTGCCGGCTCGTCGGTGGCAACTGCCCTCATCTGCATGGCCCAAGGGAGCGTCGCTTCCCGTATGGCCTCACTTTGGCGCATCCTCGTCCTCGCAAGCGGTTTATCGGACGGATATTTGCGCTTATAACGGCTGTTGCTAACTGAAACGCCCCCTGCCTTGCTTTGCGACAATCGCTGCCGCCCACCCCCCACCATCCCTTCCGCAGGTAATTGACTCCGCCCCCGGCCTGATCGCCTTTTGGCTGCGCTTGCCTCTTTCACCCCTTCACTTTTTCACCGCTTCACCGTTCACCGCCCACTGTTGTAGCTTCATATACAGCATGATCGTGGGCAGCGGCATCGACCTGATTGAAATCGAGCGCATCCAGCGTTCCGTCGATCGTTTCGGCGAGCGCTTCCTTAACCGTGTCTACACCGCCGGCGAGCAGGCCTACTGCCTAACCAAGCGTCTTTCTGCTGAGAGCTTTGCGGCCCGCTTTGCCGCCAAGGAGGCTGCCGCCAAGGCCCTCGGCACCGGCATCAGTCACGGGGTAAGCTGGCTCGAAATTGAAGTTGTCAGGGAGGCCAGCGGCAGGCCCACGCTCCACTTCCACGGCCGTGCCGCGGAACGGGCCGCACGAATGGGAGTTGTCCGCTCCGCGCTGTCTCTTACCCACACTGAACAACTGGCCATGGCCAGCGTTGTCCTCGAGTCCGGTTCCTGACTCGCCCATCTCTGTTATTCTCATGGCATCAGGTCCGTCGACCGTCCGCTTATTTGCTTTCGCGTCTGAATCTTAGTGAATGTCTGATTCTAGCTTTGCAAGAGGAGTGACGTGCCCAGCCGTAAAGAGATTCAGTGGTCGCAACTGAGAGTGGGTTCACTGGTCCTGGCCGGCGTTGCCGCGCTTGTCGGCTTGATCTTCCTCATGTCCGGTTCAACCGGCGGCCTGTTTTCCAAGAAAATCACCCTCCTCTGCTATTTCAAGGACGCACAGGGCCTTAAAGAAGGCGCACCGGTCACGCTGGAAGGCGTCACCATCGGCAACGTGCGCCACATTCGCGTCGATCCGTCGCACAATCCCAGCCCAGTCGAAGTGGTGATGAGAGTTGCCGCAGAGTTCCAGAGCGGTTTGCACATTGATTCGACGGCCGTCATTACTCAGGCCGGCGTCCTTGGCGACAGCTTTGTTAACATCGACTCAACCCGGGCCAGCGGCCCGCCCCCGCACAACGGCTCTGTACTCACAGCGGCCGGTTCGCCCACCCTCCAGGACGTGATCCAGGCCAGCCAGGACTCGCTCCAGAATTTGCAAGGCACCTTTGGCAAAATCGACAAAGTACTTGACTCCATCAACTCCAACCGCGGCACAGTCGGCCGTCTCATCAACGATCCCAAGTTCGCCGACCACTTTGAGGCCATCGCCGCCAATCTCGACACCATGACCAAAGCCATGTCCACCGGCCAGGGCACCGTGGGCAAGCTCATCAATGACCCCACACTCTACGACCGCTTCAACTCCGCTGCCGACAAGCTCGACCAAATCACCACCGCGCTGAACGACGGCAAGGGCTCAGCCGGCAAGTTTCTTCACGACGATGAGTTCTACAACAACCTGAATGCCGCGGTGAAGAACACCAACGAGATGGTGACTCAGATCAACAAGGGCGACGGCGCAGTGGGCAAGCTCATACACGATCGGGCCTTTGCCCAAAAGCTCGACGACACCATCACCCACCTCGATGGAATTCTCAAAAGCGTCGACGCCGGCGAAGGCTCCGTCGGCCAACTCTTCAAGAATCGCACCACCGTCGACAACCTGAACCAGACACTGACCTCGGCCACCGATCTTCTCAAGGCCATCCGCTCCGACCCGAAGAAATACTTCGTCATCCGGCTGAAGCTGTTTTAAGCGGTCTTCGATGGTCGATAAATCCGAGTGGGTCTGGGCGGATTTCAACGGGCTTTTCGGCGAGATCCTTTGCCTTTCGCACAAGGATACGTCGAAGACTGCGTCGGGCAATGAGATTGCACTTCGGCCCGGAATGCTGCTAACGGCATACATGGAAGATGGCAACGAGAAAGGCGAGCGCGATGATATTTTCGCCTCCGGGGTCGTTGAACCATCGCCGGAATGGCTTGCATGCAGAGGTTCGCGCTGGATTCTGCGCATCGACGAGGACGGCATCAGGTGGGAATCAGACCTGAAGCGCAAGAAATCGCACGCTACCTAGCCGTCTCGCTGCCCCTGAAAATCCTCCAGAACTCCATGAACGCCTTGATCCGCACCACCTGGAAATAGTCGTTCGCGACCAGGAAGAAGACCAGGCTGGCGGCTGTTACCACGCGCAGCGCTGCCGTGCCCAACTCATCGCTGAAGGGCAGCGGCGCAGCCGAAAACACCATGGCCACCACCGCCAGCGCAATTTTCACAATCCCCATCACCAGGTTGATCTCGACCAGTTTGCCGGTAAACGCCTTCCCCAGTCTGAAAGTTTGTCCAAAGGCTGAAAGAACTGAGCCCCGCTCTTCAAGCAAAGCAATCAGCGGAGCAACGGTGGCCGTCCAATTGACGAGCGCCCACAACGTGAAGAACCCCAGCGACAGAAATATCGCCCAGACAAAAAAGCCCACCAGGTCCGGCTCGCCCCCGGGGCCCGTATTCGCACCGCTCATGTGCGTGGCCCCAACCCACTCCATCGTGCGCAGCCATCCATAGACCACCAGCACGAACATCGCCATCCACACCGTGTGCAGCGCGACCATTGTTGCCGGCCTGAAGCGAATCTTCGGCTCAATCCGCATCAGCAGCAGATTGCGTCCCAGCGCCGAAACCACAATCCAGAAGGCCGCCCATACCGGCAAAAGCCAACCCATCACCGCCATCGCATGAGGAAAGTAGTAGCTCCACGCGCCTGCCAGTTGCTGCGCCATCAGCCAGGGATTGGAGATGTCTATCGAACCTGCTCCCGACGACTCCAGTGGATACTCGGCCACGACTTTCGACGTCTGCTGCCACAGCACGAGCAACACTGGAATCCCCACCAGCCAGCGCCAGCCAATCTCAATCAGCGTCAGCCCAGGTCGCCGCATCACCGCGCCCATGTGCTCTACAAGCAGCTGAGTCCCACGCACCGGTTTGTTGCTGCGGGCTTCTGCCATCGCGGGCGCCATCACCTCACCACCAGATTGACCGTCCTGCCCGGCACCACGATCACCTTGGCGATCGTCTTGCCTGCCGTGCGCGCCTGCACCTTGCCGTCCGCCAGTGCTGCCGCCTCAATCGCCTTCGCGTCTGACCCATCCGGCACCTTCACCACCGTAATAAGCTTGCCGTTGATCTGCACCGGAATCTCGATTTCGTCCTCTCTGGCCAGCCCGGGATCGCTCTTCGGCCACGGTGCGCGAAGAATGGAACCCTCCCCTCCAAGTCCTTCCCACAGTTCCGCCGCCAGGTACGGCGCAAACGGCGCCAGCAGCAACGCCAGGTTCTGGAACATCCCCCGCACCACCGGTTCCGCAACTTCGCCAGCGCTCAGTTGCGCATCCGCCGCCTGCACCTCGTTCACAAACTCCATGATCGCCGCTATGCACGTATTGAAGTGCCACCGTCCCTCAAAGTCGTGTGTGATCCGGGCAATCGTCTGGTGCATCTTGCGCAGCAGCTTCTTTTCCGTAGCGCCGCTGCTCTCATCCAAGACGCCAGAGCGCGGAGCGCCCAAAACGCGAGACCGCGAAGCGGCCAGCCGCCACACCCTCGCCAAAAACCGGCTCACTCCGGCCACGCCATCTTCCTGCCAGTCCAGATCGCGATCGGGAGGCGCGGCAAACAGCGAGTACATCCTCGTCGAATCGGCGCCGTAGCGGGCCACCATGTCGTCGGGAGAAACCACATTGCCCTTCGACTTCGACATCTTGGCTCCGTCCTTGATCACCATGCCCTGCGAAAACTGCCGCTCCACCGGCTCGCCGTTCGTGATCATACCCAGGTCGCGCATCACCTTGGTCCAGAAGCGCGAATAAATCAGATGCAGAATCGCGTGCTCCACGCCGCCGATGTATTGGTCGATGGGAAACCAATACGCCGCCTTCGCCGAATCGAACGGGGCGGTCGAGTTCTTCGCGTCGATATAGCGATAGAAGTACCAGCTCGAATCAACAAATGTGTCCATCGTATCGGTTTCGCGCCGCGCCGGCCCACCGCACTTCGGGCAGGTCACGTTCACAAACTCAGGCACGCGCGCCAGCGGCGATCCGCCCTGCTGCGTAATCTCGATCTTCTCGGGCAGAATTACGGGCAGTTGCTCATCGGGCACCGACACAATTCCGTCGCGCTCGCAGTGGATCATCGGTATCGGCGTGCCCCAGTACCGCTGCCGGCTCACGCCCCAATCCTTCAGGCGGAAGATAACCTTCGCCTCCCCAAAGCCCTTGCGCGCCGCGACTTCTTGGAGGAGTTTTTGGGCCTGCTCACACGTCAACCCGTCGTATTCGCCCGAGTTCACCAGCACCCCGTCTTCCGAAATGAATGGGAGTTGTTCCGCACCCTCGGCCGTTGCGTCCACCGGCGCAATCACTCGCCGAATCGCGATGCCATACTTCGTCGCAAACTCAAAGTCGCGCTCGTCGTGTCCCGGCACGCTCATAATCGCGCCTGTGCCGTAATCCATCAACACATAGTTCGCAACCCAGATGGGCACACGCTCGCCGTTATAAGGGTTGATGGCAAAATGCCCCGTCGGCACGCCGTGTTTATCGATCGCGCCCAAGTCGCCGGCCTCGCGAGCGTTCTTCTGCTCCTCAATCAAATGGTCGACCTGCGCTTTCAGCTCAACATTGCCCGCGGTAAGCCGCGCCACCACGGGATGCTCTGGCGCAAGCTGCACGCTGGTCGCGCCAAAGATCGTATCCACGCGCGTAGTAAACACGCGAATGCGCTGCCCTCTCGTTCCCTCGCTCCCTTGTTCCCTTGTTCCCTGTTCTTCCAGGAAAAAGTCGACCTCCGTCCCCTCGCTGCGCCCAATCCAGTTGCGCTGCATGGTGCGCACCTTCTCCGGCCATCCATCCAGCTTCGCCAGATCGTCGAGCAGTTCCTGTGCATATGCAGTAATCCTGAAGAACCACTGCTCCAGGTTGCGCAGCTCAACCTTGGTGTCCTCGTGCCGCCAGCAGCAGCCGTTCACCACCTGCTCGTTGGCCAGTACCGTGGCGCACTCGGGACACCAGTTCACTTTGCTCTTCTTGCGGTACGCCAGCCCCTTCTCATACATCCGCAAAAAGAACCACTGGTTCCAGCGGTAGTAGTCGGGCAGGCAGGTGGTTACCTCCGTGGCCCAGTCAAAACCCATGCCCAAGCGCAGAAACTGCCGCTTCATGGCCGCAATGTTCTCGAGCGTCCACTCCCGCGGAGGCGTGTTGTTCTTGAGCGCCGCGTTCTCGGCCGGCAGTCCGAATGCGTCCCATCCCATCGGATGCAGCACGTTGTACCCGCGCATCCACATGTGCCGGGCCAGCGCATCGCCGATGGCATAGTTGCGCACGTGGCCCATGTGAAGCTGCCCGCTGGGATAAGGCAGCATCTCCAGCACATAGTATTTCGGCTTACCCGCCGCAGCGGGTTCCGCCGCGTACATCTTCTCGTCGGCCGCCCACCGCTCCTGCCACTTCGCCTCAATCGCCGCCGGATCGTATCTCAGTTGTTCTTTCTCGTCCGCCATAACCTTTTAGTCTAAACGGAGCCGCTCATCGTCTCGATGGAAGTAAACGCTTCAGCCAGCCGGGCGTTGGAGGATGGACTTCAACCTCTCGGCCCGCGTCCTTTGAAGCGACAAGACGATACGGCCTGTCGAGGTCGCTGTTTTCATAAACACGAATATTGCCGATTTCGAGAAATGCCCGCTGCAGGTTCTTCATCGTCCGCGAGTAGCGCTCGGCAATCTTATTCGCCGGTACATCGTGCCCACCCTTCGAAACGCGCATCGCGACACGCGCTTCGCATATTTGCGGGCCATCAATGCCGATAAAAACGAGGACAACCGAATAGCCCTTCGCCTCAGTTTCTTTTAGAAATTGGAGCTTCGCGCCAACCGGATCGGAGAACACAGTCTCGAAGATAAAGCTTTCCTGCTGTTCCACTAGCGCGCGCCTGATTTCGTCTGCGAGTTCAGCAGCCCGGTAGGCATCTACGCCGGTTTGCAGGGAAATCTGATCGGAATTGATGAAGGGCAGTCCCGACTGCTTGAGATAGGTTGAATAAAAAGAGGACTTCCCCGCACCGTTCGGCCCCGCCAGAGCCACCATGATCGGGCGGCGTTGCAGCAGTTCGGTCACCGCGCAGCTCGCATCCGGGCACGCTTTGGCTGCTCCACAATGAACTGGCGATTGATGAATCGCCCGACCGTTTCCTTGCCATTCTTCTCCGTGCGAACCAGGAGCCCCTTGACATCTGGATGAGCCCGATAGTGCGGATACGGCTCACCTTCAAGGAACGCCTGAAACATCTCTCGCCCCTTTGGCGTATCCACAACGTCCAACAGTTCGCCGATCGTTGGTGCCTCGGCTGTTCTTCGTAAAGTGTCGATCTGGCGCCCGTCGAATAGACGCTCCAGGGAACGGCCAATCTTCGCCCAGAACTCCACCTGCCCTGCAATCGACCTCTCTTGCGCTTCAGCAGCAATCCGGGCTTCCAACACAAGTGCATCCGACAGTTTCACAGGCTGGCTCATGAACATATGGTAGCAAAATGCTACCTTCCAGACAAGAAGCCCGTCACTTCACCAAACTCTTCAGCATCCGCACATTCCGCTCCTCATCCCCCGGCTCATCCACCGGCGTCTCGGCCACAAACGCGCAATGATCGAATCTCGGATCGTTCAAAATCCATCGGAACGGCTCCAGCCCCATTGTCCCCTCGCCAATGTGCGTGTGCCGGTCGAGCTTCGATCCCTGCGCCGCTTTCGCATCGTTGCAATGCCACACCCGCACCGCGTCAAACGTCACCGTGGCCGCAACCTTGTTCATGGTCTCGGCGTAGCCCTCTGTCGTTACCACGTCGTAGCCGGCCACGTGCGTGTGGCAGGTGTCGAGACATACGCCCACCGGCGCATGAGCCTTCAACCGCTCCACCAACTCAGCCACCTGCTCAAAGCTGCCGCCCAGGCTGAACTCCGCACCCGCTGTGTTCTCAATCAAAATGTGGAAACCAGTTCCCTGCCATTGCAAGCCATCAATGGCGCGCTCGATCGATTCAGCCGCCAGCTTCAACCCCTCTTCGCGCGTCAATCCCTTCCACGATCCCGGATGCAGCACCAGATACTCAGCGCCAAGTTGGAGCGCCCGCTCAATCTCGCCGCGAAAGGCGTCGATGCTCTTCTGGCGCACTTCGCTACTCTGGCTGCACACATTCACCAGATAGCTGGTGTGGATCACCAACGGCCCAACATCAAGCTTGGCCCTCAGCTCCTTCATCCGCGCAGCCTGTTTTGGATCGACCTTGGGCGCGCGCCACATGCGCGGGCTCGAAGAAAAAATCTGAAAGGTATTGGCGCCAATCTCTTTCGCGCGTTCGACGGCGTTCGACGCCCCGCCCGTCGTTCCCAGGTGCGCTCCGATTCGTTTGGCCATGCG